>Ga0068863_100003536_pt1 | contig 15418 bp, 14 predicted proteins | sample KBSSwiS62_FD_66596 | JGI IMG/M metagenome (GOLD analysis project Ga0068863, IMG submission 66596) | Switchgrass rhizosphere microbial communities from Kellogg Biological Station, Michigan, USA - KBS Switchgrass S6-2 | ecosystem: Host-associated > Plants > Roots > Rhizosphere > Soil ...
AACTTGGGCGGATTGAGGAGCTCGGCCGGCGGACGTCCGACGCCGCCCCGATCCTCCTTGGGCGCGTAGCGTGGGGAGACGGTGGTGGGCAGCGTAAAGCGAATCGAATCGTCTTCGCAGCCGAGCTCAGCAACGTAGGTCAGCTCGATCTGGGCCTCGGCTCCCGGGGCCAGGTTCCCGATGCTCGCCGTGAACACGTCCGGACGCTCTTCATCCAGCAGAAACGCCCCATGCCCTGCGGCCATCGCATCGTCATACGCAGCAAAAGCCTCTTCGCGCGGCTTCACAACACCCTCGTAGCGAACACCGTCGACCACAGCGGCAAAGCCAGATACGGCTGCGCCCTCGTCCAGAGGGAAAACGTAAACCGCTTCGACTGGCGTCGACTCCCGGTTGCGATACCGCTGTGTGAACGTCACTCGCGCATGCGCGCCTGACACGTCCGCGCGAACGTCGACGTGCTCGAGAGGTATCTGGGCCTGTGCAGTGCAGAGACCAACATGGGTGTGAGAGGGGGCGGCAATTGGCATGGGTTTACTCGCTGGAAGAGGATGTGAAGTGGAGGCGGCACCAATCCGCCAACTCGCGAAGGCGGTTCGGGCCGGGCAGTGTGATGTGGTTCTCGACGTGGATCTCGATCCCGGGGGCAAGCTGCAGACGGCGCCAGACCGATCGATCGGGAAGAGCGACGGTCTCTCCGGTCGTCCGCCGTTCCGCGCCACCATCGACTGTCGCGCGGATCTCATCGAGCGTGCAGCCGGACGACTGCAGTTCCTTGACCTGCAGAAGACGCTGGAGATGAGCCTGCGCGTAATGGGGCCCGCGGCCGACGCCCAGAGGAGCCGGGATCAGCCCCTCCTGCACGTAGTAGCGCACCGTACGCCGCGACACGTCGGCAAGGTCGGCCAGATCCTGAATCGAGTAGCGCGGTTCGTCTGACATCCACTGGCTAATATAGCCAGTTGACTGTCATATTTCAACTGTCATATTATGTGGCGGCGCAGCGCCATCGTTTCGTCTGGATTCGCGAGCGGTTCAAACCCGAATTGCGCGTAGAGACCGTGCGCGTCTCTGGTGCGCAAGAGGATCATCGTGACGCCAGCCAGATCGGGATGCGAAAGGATCGCGCGCATGAGGGCCTTCGAGATTCCCCTGCCGCGGAACCCGGGCACCACGAACACATCGGCGAGGTACGCGAAGACCGCGCGGTCGGTCACGACGCGCGCGAAGGCCACCTGCCGCCCGGCGGTGTAGGCGCCGAACGGAATCGAGTTGGCGATCGAGCGCTCCACGACTTCGCGGGGCCGTGTCTCGGCCCAGTAGGACGTGCTCAGAAATTTGTAGACCACGTCGACGTCGATCCGCGCGGGATCCGTCGAAATCTCGAGATCAGGCGGCAGCATGCGGCGAGAGTAGCACTCCGAGGTTAGGCGTTTAGGCGTTGGGAGTTGGGAGTTGGCACGTTTGGGCGTTTTGACACAATTGCCAAAGAGATAGACTCGACCCATGACACGTTCCGAAGTGCAAACGCTCATCGACTACAACTACTGGGCTCGCGATCGTCTGCTCGACGCCGTCGCCGCACTTTCACCAGAACAGTTCACGCGCGATCTGGGCAGCAGCTTTCGTTCGGTTCGCGACACGCTCGCCCACCTGCATGCCGCCGAGTGGATCTGGTATCAGCGCTGGATCGGAGAAAGGCCGGCAGGGCTGCCGCCTTCCGATCGATTTCCCGATCTCGCCTCGGTCGCCGCCGCCTGGCGGGACATGGAGGCACAGATACGCGACTATTTCAGCCCGCTCGACGATCGCGCGCTTGAAAGAGTCATCGAGTACAAGTCGCCCACCGGCGTCCAAAGCGCGTCCATGCTGTGGCAAATGCTTCAGCACGTCGTCAACCATCAGTCGTATCACCGGGGGCAAGTGACAACGATGCTGCGACAGCTGGGCGCAGCGCCGCCGAAGGCCATGGACCTGATGGCGTTTTACCGGGAGCGCAGCGCTCCTACCGTGTGAGCGATGGCCATTCGCATCGTCAGACTGGGAAGTCCGCGGGCGCCTGACGAAGGGCTCCGCCTGGGGACCGTGCGGCGGCCGCCGCGGGGTGTCGCGAAGAATCAGGTCGCGACGCGCAACTTCTACGATATCTGGATGCCGGAGGCGGCCCCAAGCGAGGCATTACTGAAAGCTGCTCGCTCGACGTTCGGTGGACGTGCGAAGCCGGGCGACGACCTCGCGCAGTGGAAGGCCTTCGTCCGCCGCTATCGCAGTGAGATGAAACGGCCGGAGGCGGCTCGCCTCCTGGATCTCCTGGCCGCGCTGTCGCACCGAACGAACCTGTCCGTTGGCTGTTACTGCGCAAACGAAGAGCGCTGTCATCGATCGGTGCTGCGAACCCTGCTCGAAGAACGGGCGGCGGCGCTGCGCTAGTGGGGCGCCCTTCGCTCGCGCGCCGGCGGCGTCGGCTCGCCCGTCTGCGCAAGGCCGTAAAAGTACGTGCGATACGAGTTAATAATGAGACGCACGGCCGGACGGCCGATTGGCCGCTCCGGCCAATGCACGGTCCGCCGGCCAGCTTCGACCCAATCGTGTCGGTGCGCCGATCACAAGTCTGCTCGGCTGTTTTCACAATCGTATGAAACCACGACGGATCGTGGCCGATAACAGGCGTTCCGTTAGAGAATCACGCGAATGCGCGTTGGTCTGGCCCTTGCCTACAACGAGGCATGGCTTTTCGAATCCTCGTCGTCGAGGACGACGCAGCGACGCGGCGTGGCTTGGCTCAACTCCTGACCGGTGCCGGATACGAAGTCTCCGAGACATCCTCGATGGCGGAGGCGCTCAACCTGCTTTCATCCAATACTCCCGACCTGGTCATCACCGATCTTCGGCTGGCGGAGTTCAACGGTCTTTACCTCGCGGCGGTGAATCCTCAACGGATCCCGGTCATCATCGTTACCGGTTACGCGGATCGCGGACTGGAGGCGGAGGCCCGCGAGCTCGGGGCGGACTTCCTGCTGAAACCGGTGAAACCTTCGCAGCTGCTGGCTGTCGTCGAGCGTCGCCTTCCGGTTACCCAAAATGGTGAGAGCTTCTCACTCGCGCGACGATGGCCGCGGCGCCGTCCGAGCAGTGAGTTGAGCGCTCGCGTCGACGATACGTTCGTTCGCATCCTGGATGTCAGCTACGGCGGATTGCGCTTTCTCGCGAAGCGAGATGCCAGCGCGTTGGCCAAGCCGTCATTCCGCATCACGTTCCCGAAGGCGGCGATCTCTGTCCCCGTCCGCGTGGTGTGGCAGCAGGACAGCGAGTCCAACCGCCTCTGCGGCGCGACGATCCCCGAAGAGTGGCAACTGCATTGGCGCCACCTCGTCGATAGCGTCGCCTGATCGATCTCAGCTCATCAACGGCTCTTCGTGCCTTGTGCGCCAGCGTCAAGAGGCGTACAGTCAGTCTAACGGAGGGTCGACATGGCTGGACCGACCAAGTGCGCTCACCCGGCCTGCAACTGCACCGTCGAGCCGAAGGGACCTCACGGGAAGTACTGCAGCGATCACTGCAAGCAAGCGGGCGACAAGATCGAGTTGCGCTGCGATTGCCAACATCCCGCCTGTCGGGCTGCCTGACTCGTCGATCGTTGATTTAATGATCTTCGATTGTTGAATCGTTTTGATTGTTGATGATTGGTTGGCGATTCGCCTGCCCGGAAGCCACCAATCGACAATCAGCAATCGCCAATCAACGACAAATCAACAATCAAAAATCGTCGAAATCAAGAATGCTCCGAGGGATTGAACTTCAACGCCACGCCGTTGATGCAATAGCGCAAGCCCGTTGGCGGCGGCCCATCAGGAAATACGTGACCGAGGTGACCACCACAACCGCTGCAGTGCACCTCTGTGCGCGTCATCCCGTGGCTGCGGTCGACGGTGGTCCCGATCGAACCTTCGATCGGCGCGAAGAAGCTTGGCCAGCCCGTGCCGCTTTCGAATTTCCGGTCAGCGACGAATAGCACCTGATCGCAGGCTGCACAAGAGAACGTTCCGGCGCGATGCTCCGACAGCAATGCACATGAACCGGGGAACTCGGTGCCGTGACCTCTGAGCACGGCGTATTGCTCCGGCGTCAGCAGACGCCGCCATTCTTCGTCAGTCCTGGTGACAGGAAAGGGCTCCTTCGCCATCGTCAATCCTCGGAATATCTGAAATCACTGCACTCTGTTCAAAAAGAGCACCCAGCCTGACGTGCTCAACCTCAATTATCGCCGTAAGTAAAGGGATACAAGCACCCTGTCATCCAAACAGGCGTTTGGCGTCGAGGTTGCACCGTGTGTGGCCGAGGTAGCGATGCAACCGCGGAACTGCACAACCGGCCGTCGGAAATGGTGTGCACCGGTGATTCGATGGACCTCATGATCGAATCCGACTCGAATCGCCGGCTCCACGAACGGCTCAGAGCAAGCGATCTGCGCTGGCTGAAAAGCGCCCGGCTCAAGTACGGTGCGGACATCCGCGTCATCGATATCTCCGCCGGCGGTATGCTCCTCGAAACGAAGAAGGCCCTTGCGCCGGACGCTGACGTCATTGTGGAGTTGACCGGACCCGAGCGCCCTATCCTGATTCCCTCGCGCGTGCTGCGCTGCCGCGCGTCGTCGTTGGGAGACATCCTGACGTACCAGGGCGCGTGCGCATTCAAGCGCCCACTGTCGATTCCGGAGTTCACGTCGAAGCTCACGTCGCTGACAGAGGCGCCACTCGAGCCCACTGCCCGCCCAGCCGCGTCAGCTGTCGGCTGGCAGAAGGTGGTCGCGCGATTCAACGACGGACGCACGATATGCGGGTACACGAACGACTTCCATCCGTCCAAGACGCAGCTGCATTTGTCGCCCAATCCGCGGCACGGCGAATCCACAATCGTTCCGGTGTCTCAGTTGAAGGCGTTGTTCTTCGTGCGCGAGTTCGCGGGCGATCCGACGCGGATTGAGACGAAAGTCTTCTCGGAGCCGTCGCGAGGACGCAGGATGGAAGTGACCTTCCGCGACAACGAGATCATGGTCGGGTCCACACTGAGTTATCGCGGCGAGGGCAACGGGTTCTTCCTTCAACCTGCCGATCCCGGCTCGAACAACCTGCGCGTGTTCGTGACCCCCGCGGGCATGCAGCAGGTGCGGTTCCTCTAGCCAAACCGAGAAAACTCCCAACTCCAAAAATCCAACTCCCAAACGGTCAGACGGAAATTGAGAGTTGGAGTCGAGGTATGTCGACACGTTTTTGCACCGCTTTGAACTCGCTCGACCCCGGGTTCGTCACATTGCAATCAGAGGCCGACACCCACGATAATCGCCCCATCTCACATGACCTGGTGGTACTGGCTCGTGCTCGGGCTCGTGCTCGTCGCGCTGGAAGTGGCCAGTTCCGGTGGCTTCTACATCATCTTTTTTGGCGTGGCGGCAGTCGCTGTCTCTCTGTTGGCCGCGACAGAGCTGGCGGCACAAGCCTGGATTCAGTGGCTGCTCTTCTCGGTCCTCTCCGTCGTGTCGCTGCTCGTGTTCCGCAACCCGCTCATGCGCAAGCTGAATCTCGGCGCGGGCGCGGCTGACATTGACACCCTCGCTGGAGAAACAGGAACAGCGCTCGAGGATATGGGCGCCGGGGCGAACGGGCGGGTCGAACTGCGCGGCACGACGTGGAGCGCGCGTAACACCGGCACGACGCCACTGGCGCGCGGCCACCGCTGCGTCGTCGTCCGCACCGATCGACTGACACTACTGGTCAAACCGGAGGAAGCAGTCTGATGACTCCTGGTCTCGTGGTGCTCCTGATCCTCGCGGTCGTCGTGCTGATCGTGATCGCAAAGACGGCGGTCGTGGTCCCACAGCAGAACGCGTACGTGGTCGAGCGACTGGGCCGTTACTCTGGCACCCTGGGCGCCGGCTTCCACGTCCTGCTGCCCTTCGTCGACGTGATTCGCTATCGGCACTCGCTCAAAGAGGGCGCGTACGACATCCCTGCACAGGTATGCATCACGCGTGACAACGTCCAGGTGGGCGTCGACGGCGTGCTGTATCTCAAAGTCCTCAACGCCGAGCGCGCGTCGTACGGCATCGCCGATTATCTTTTCGCGATTACTCAGCTCGCCCAGACGACGCTGCGAAGCGAGATCGGAAAGATCGATCTCGACAAGACCTTCGAAGAGCGCACCAACATCAACCTGTCGGTCGTCACCGAGCTCGACAAAGCGTCAGAGCCGTGGGGCGTGAAGGTCCTGCGTTACGAGATCAAGAACATCACGCCGCCGCACGATATCCTGGCGGCGATGGAAAAGCAGATGCGCGCCGAACGCGAGAAGCGCGCCGTCATCCTGACCTCCGAAGGCTCCCGCGACGCCGTCATCAACGCGGCGGAGGGCTCCAAACAGGAAACGATCAAGGCGTCGGAAGCGCGCAAGCAGCAGCAGATCAACGAAGCCGAAGGTCAGGCTTCTGCCATCCTTGCCGTGGCGACGGCCACCGCAGAGGGGCTGCGCCGCGTGGCTGACGCGATGCGGACCGAGGGCGGCTTGGAAGCCGTGCAACTGCGCGTCGCCGAGCAGTACATCGCGCAGTTCGGCGAGCTCGCCAGGACCAGCAACACACTCATTCTGCCGGCGAATGCCGCGGACGTGGGCTCGATGATCGCGCTCGCCATGAAAGTCATCACCGGCACCGCGGCAAGTGGCGGCACGCCGCCGCCCCTGCGCCAGTAAGCAGTAGGCAGTGGGTTCCGGCTGCAAACCGCCAGTTGCCGGGCACCGGTTGCCGTTCAGGCGATACGCTCAACCCGCCTCGGCGGTCGCGGCTCCGGGATTGCCGATGAGACCGGCAGGAGCGACAATCACCGTGCTGGCGAAACGTGATCACGACTGAAACGCCGACCGAACGACGAGCCCATCGCCGATTCATGGCGAGCGAACTGCGCGGCCTGCGCACGGCGCGCGTGAAGTACGGCCAGGACGTCAGCGTGATCGACATCTCCTCCGGCGGAGTGCTGTTCGAAACGACTGGCGAACTCAAGCCGGACTCGACAATCGTCCTGGAATTCGCTGCTGCGAACCGTACGTTCCTGGTGCCTTCACGAGTCGTGCGCTGTCATGAGCTCGGCACCTTCGATAGCAACCCTCGCCAGGAGGGCGCGTGCGTGTTCCGCCGTCCACTGCCAATCGAGGATCTCGTCGGCGGGTCGGTATCGGCTGTACCTCCGAAAGGAACTGCTTCGCGTGACATCTCACTGTCGTCCGGATGGCAACAGGTGATCGGGAAGTATCGCGACGGACGAACGGTGCGCGGCTACACGAACGATTTCAGCCCGACGCGACCGTACCTGCATGTCTCGCCGACACCGTTGGCGAACGAGACGAAGTTCGTGTCGATGGTGCATCTCGACGCACTGTTCTTTCTCTCCGATCCCAACCTGCCGGCGGTCACCGAGCACGAGTCAACTGACCGCGGCTCATCGACGACGCGCGGGCGACGGGTGGCGATGACATTGCCGAACGGCCAAGAGATCATCGGCACAACGCTCACATACAGCCGCGATGGAAGCGGCTTCTTCGTGCGGCCGCTCGATAGCGGCGCGGGAGCCACCCGCGTGTTCGTCACGCAGAGCGGCGTTCGGAATATTCGATTTCTCTAAGAGACACAGCTCAAGCTCAACTCCCAACTCCCAAGGTTCCGAGTCCGGAGTCCCGGATCCCGAACCCGGGATCCGACTTGCGTTATCACCTACATGCGTAGTAGATATAACCACGCGTATAGGAGACGACGTGACACTGCCACGTTTGACGAAGCTCGAACTGCAAATCATGGAAACGCTCTGGTCGCGGGGTGCGTTGTCGGTTCGCGAGATTCAGGAAGTGTTCGCGGAACCAGACCGCCCGGCCTACACAACCGTGCAGACCATGGTGTACAGGCTCGAAAGCAAGAAGGCCATCCGTCGCGTGAAGAAGATTGGGAACGCCCACATCTTCGAAGCCGTCGTCTCGCGCCGCGCCGCGCAGCGGCGGCTCATCGATGAACTGCTCGACTTCTTCGGCGGCAGCAGCCAGCCGGTCATGGCCCACCTGATCGAATCCGGCAGCCTCACGCTCGAGGACGTGAAAGAAGCCGAGCAAACGCTGAAGAAACTGCGTGCCGAGGGCGCGCGCCGCGCGCAATCGAAAGCTCGAGGTGAACGATGATCGCCGACTACGTGATCGATCATCTGTGGCAGTCGACGCTGGTCACCGCGGCGATCGCGGCGCTGACGCTCACGATGCGGCGGATACCGGCGCAGACGCGCTATTGGATGTGGTTCGCGGCGTCGGTCAAGTTCCTGATTCCGTTCGCGGCACTTGCCGCGCTCGGAGCGCAGTTCGAGTGGCGGCACGCGTTGCCACCCACGCCTGCCGAGTGGACGGACGTCATCGCGGCGGCGAGCCGGCCATTCTCGGCACCGCTGGCCGATCGCGTCTTGCCGCGCGTAACGGACGTGGCCGGCGGCCTCCGCTTCGCGACCGTCGCCGTCACGATCTGGGGCCTTGGCTGCGCCGTCGTCCTGATGGTGTGGCTCCTGCGATGGCGACGCGTGTCGGCAGCAGTCAATGCGGGAGCGCCGATCACATCCGGGAGGATACACAACGCGTTCACGAGGCTTGCCGCGTCGCCCGCGCTGCCGCTCGTGATCTCCGATACATCGCTCGAGCCGGGCGTGTTCGGCATCGTGCGACCCGTGCTTCTCTGGCCACGCGATATCGAGACCCGCCTCGATGATGCCCAGGTGCGCGCCATCCTCGCGCATGAACTCGCGCATGTTCGTCGCCGCGACAACCTCACGGCGGCGGTCCACATGGTCGTCGAAGCGATCTTCTGGTTTCACCCGCTGGTCTGGTGGATCGGCAGCCGACTCGTGGATGAACGGGAACGCGCCTGCGACGAGGAAGTCGTGCGCCTCGGCAGCGAGCCGCACGTCTATGCGGAGAGCATTCTCAAGACGTGTCAGTTCTACGTCGAATCACCGCTCTCGTGCGTGCCTGGAGTGACCGGTTCCGACCTGAAGAAGCGCATCGAACGCATCATGGCGCACCGCCCGGTCACGGCGCTCGGCATCGGGGGCAGAGCGTTGCTCGTTGCGACGGCGGCGGTGACACTCGCCGCGCCCGTGACGAGCGGAGCGCTCGCTGCAGCGCCTCGTGTCCTCGCAGTTGTTCCGTTGGATGCTGGCAACAAGCCATCGTTCGCATCCGCAACCGTGAAACCGAACAAGACGGGCGACGTGCGCGTGATGATGCGAATGGTTCCTGGCGGGATCTGGGATGCGTCGAATGTCACGCTCGAATCGATGATTAGACTCGCTTATCGCCTCCAGGAAGCACAGCTGGTCGGGGGCCCTGCCTGGATCTACACGGATCGGTACGACATCCAGGCGCAGTCGGCGCAAGGCGGGACTCCGAAGGAATTCGGTGAGCGCATGCAGTCACTGCTCGCCGAGCGCTTCAACCTGAAGCTGCACAGCGAAACACGCGAAATTCCGATCTACGCGCTGGTGCCTGCCAATGCCGACGGCAGCCGCGGCCCGGCCCTGCTGCCCGCGGCTGTCGATTGTGTCGCGTTCGCCCGAGACGGCGCGCGCGGCGCGGCACCCCCATCATCACCGCGACAACCCAACGAGCGTCCGGCCTGCGGAACGATGACCGGCCCCACACGGCTCGCGGGCGGCGGCGTCACGATGGAGCAACTCGCGTCATCTCTGTCGCACTACACGGGCCGCATGGTCCTGGACCTTACCGGTATGAGCGGAAACTTCGACTACGAGCTGCGCTTCGCTCACGAGCCGTCGCTTCGTGGACGAGGACCTGGCGGCGGACTTCCGGGACCGGAACCGGTCAGAGCGGCGGAGCCGGGTGCCGTGTCGATCTTCGCAGCCATTCGGGACCAACTGGGCTTGAAGCTCAATTCTCAACTCGCGCCCGTCGACGTGGTCGTGATCGATTCGGCAGATCGGCCGAGCGAGAAATAGTCCTTGGTTCTTGGGCCTTGGTGCCAGGTCCGTTCCACACCTACACCGAATTGCAGTTGCGCTAATGCGCGCAAAGGAGATCAACGTGCTGAAACGCATTGCAGTGGGAGCCGCAGCCATCGCGGCAAGCGTTGGCCCGATGGTGTTGAGTGCCCAGATCGTGCCGCCCGCAGCAGACACGCCGATCTTTGAAGCCGCGTCGGTCAGGCCCGCGGCTGACACCGGCCGCTTCGGCGCGCGTGGAACACCCGGTCGATTCCAGGGAATCAATCTTTCGCTGCGTCGACTGATTCGGCAGGCCTACGACATTCACGACTCGCAGGTCGTCGGCGGCCCGGACTGGATCGACTCGCTGGGATTCGACATCAACGCGACGACCGGCGATAAGCCTCCCGACCAGATGCGATTCATGATGCAGACGCTGCTGCGCGATCGATTCAAGCTCACGTTTCACACAGAGAAGCGCGAGCTTCCGATTTACGCGCTCGTCGTGGCACGCAGCGACGGCCGCCTCGGCTCGGGGCTCAAGAGGATTCCGGATGGCGAGTGCCCGCCGCCAGGCACGCGCCGCGGCGCGCCCCCAGCGGGCGGCCCGCCGGCAGCTCCGCCTTCTCCACTCGATCCGAATGCGCAGGCACCGTGCGGCTCGCTGATCTTCGGGCCCGGCCGACTCCTCGCGCATGGCGTGCCGATCGATCAGCTCGCGCGATCGATCGGTGGCCTGCCAGCGATCACCGCGTTCAATCGGATCGTCGTCAACGAGACAAAACTCGCGGGGCAGTACGACTTCGATTTCAAATGGACCAACGAATTCGCCGTACGTGGCGGACCGCCTCCGGCCGGGCCGCCTCCCGCCAACTCAGGCGACGAGCCGACGCTCGTCACGGCGTTACAGGAACAACTTGGGTTGAAGCTCGACGCACGTCGGGCAATGGTCGACGTCCTGGTGGTCGATTCGGCCGAAAAGCCGGGTGAAAACTAACGTGTCACCGGATAATCCGTCGGTCGGGTCCTGGTTTGTGCCCTTCGACTGGCAGCCCGAGCAACGACGAGGGGTGGACCCGCCGGAAAGCCGGGTCTATGAAACAGGACCCGGCCTGCGAAATCCGGTGTCGAACACAGAAAGCGTCCGGCAGGTTGCGAACCAATCATCGGGACGGGACGTCATAATCTGCGTCCGCAGCCAGCACGGCTGCGCCGCAGCCCGGCGTCTCACGTGTGCCGGATTCCAAGTCGCAAGCGCCCGGAGACCACCAATGAAGAGACGAATCCTGATGGCCGCCGCATGCGTGGCGTTCGCGATGCCAGCATTCATGTTCGGCCCATCTCTCGATGCCCAGACGCCGGCGGCTCCGGCGTTCGAGGTCGCGTCGGTGAAGCCGAACAAGACCGGTGACGGCCGCGTCATGCTCGGTCTGCAGCCTGGCCGTTTCAACGCGACCAATGTCCCGTTGCGCATGCTGCTGCGGCAGGCGTTCAACGTGCAGGATTTCCAGATCGTCGGCGGTCCCGACTGGCTGGGGTCAGACCGCTTCGACATCATCGCCAAGGCGCCGGACGGCGATTTCAACGGCGATGTGATGCGGCCGATGCTGCAATCGTTGCTCGTGGAGCGCTTCAAGCTGGGCTTCCACAGAGAAACCCGCGACATGCCGATCTACGCGCTCATGAAGGCACGTCCCGACGGCAAGCTCGGCCCGAACTTGAGCGCCTCCACGACTGATTGCGCGGGGACGCGGGGACGCCGGGGAGGGGGACCGCCACCGGCGCCTCAACCAGGCGAGAAGTTGGATTGCGGCTTCATGATCGGCGCCGGCAGGATGAACGTGGGCGGCATGCCGATGACGAACCTCGCGCAGGCTCTCTCGCCGATGGTCGGCCGCGTCGTCCTCGACAAAACCGAACTGGCAGGCAACTACGACTTCCAGCTCACGTACTCTCTCGAAGGAATTGGCTCCGCATTCCCGGGTGGTGGACCGCCACTCGTGAATGGCGCACCACCGCAGGTCGATCCGAATTCACCGACGATCTTCACTGCCCTGCAGGAACAACTGGGTCTCAAGCTCGACTCGCAGCGTGGCCCGGTTGACGTTGTCGTGATCGATCGTGCCGAACAACCGATCGCAGACTAGCGAGGCCATGCCTGAGACCGCCTCGCTGGTCACAGTGTTGGCTTTGCCCCGCTCCGGGGTCCCCATCGCGCGGACTGTGCGCGATGGGGTGGTCTTCGCGGGGCGAGCCGCCTTGACCAGGGAAGGCTTTAATCATTGTCACGAATCCAGGCGGTCAAGACGGCTGGAGGACTCCGAGGGATGCGCAGACGGGCAAGTGAAGCACTCGCGTATCTGCTGATCACGGCGCTCGTCGTTGGCTCGTGGCCCGCGTCGGTGCGCGCGGCGCCGGAGTATTACGGACAGGTCATCTTCGGCAGCGTCCCGGTTCCTGGCGCCACCGTGACGGCGACGCAAGGTGACATGCGTCTGACCACGTCGACCGATGCGCAGGGAATCTTCCGTCTCGCCGACATCGCGGATGGCGCGTGGAGCATCCGCGTCGAGATGCGAGGGTTCGCGGAACTGACGCGCGAGGTCATGATTGGCCCCGATGCACAGCCCGCGATGTGGGAGCTTTCCTTGTTGCCCTTCGAGGAGATCGCGAAGAACCTGCCACCGCCGCCGCGCCCGGCGGCCGCGCCTCAATCCAATGGCCATCCAACGACAGCGACCCGATCGCAGCCCAACGTGCCCAGGGCCACGCCACAGACCGGGTTTCAGCGCGCGGGCGTGGCGCCGTCGCAAACACCTCCGCGCCAGGCTGCGGCGTCGCCGCCCGATGATGCCCCTGCCGACGCAGCGGCGGCCGCCGATGGCTTCCTGATCAACGGCAGCGTGAACAACGGCGCGGCCTCACCGTTCGCGCAGCCGGCCGCCTTCGGCAACAACCGGCGACGCCCGGGCGCGCTTTACAACGGTATGGTCGGTGGTCTCTTCAGCAACTCGATGTGGGACGCCCGGTCGTACTCATTGACTGGCGTGCCAACGCCGAAACCCGACTACTACAACGTGCACCTCCTCAGCACGTTCGGCGGACCGGTCAAAGTTCCTCGCCTGCAGAATCGTTTGAACCTCTTCGTGGGGTTTCAGCGCGTGGCCGACGACAACGCCCTCAGTCAGCCAGGGTTGATGCCTACCGCGCTCGAGCGCTCGGGCAACTTCTCGCAGAGCCGCGACGCCCTCGGCAATCCCATTCAGATCAGGGACCCGCTCACGGGACTTCCCTTCGCCGGCAACACGATCCCACGTGAGCGGATCAGCCCGCAGGCCGCCGCGCTGCTTGGCTACTATCCGCAACCCTCACGCGCGAGCGATGGCCGCTACAACTACGAAGTACCCATCCTCGCCGTCATGCGCCAGGAGAGCCTGCAATCGCGTCTGACGCAGAACATCAATCAGCGAAACCAGGTGTTCGGCAACGTGTCCTACCAGCGCATGACGACCGACTCGAATACACTGTTCGGTTTCGCGGATCAGAATCGCGCGTCGGCAATCGACGCTCAGGTGAACTGGACCCATCGGCTTGCGCAGCTCACCTCGCTTCGGCTCCGGTATCAATTCACGCGTCAGACGAATGAGACGAGGCCGTACTTTGCGTATCGGACGAACGTCTCGGGCGAGGCCGGTATCAACGGCAACAACCAGGAACCGGTGAACTGGGGTCCACCGAGTCTGAGCTTCGCCAGCGGCATCTCGGGACTGGCCGACGCACTACCGCGATTCACGCGCAACGAAGCGAACGGTGGCGGAGGGGATGCGTTCGTCAGTCGCGGCCGGCACAACTTCACGATAGGTGGCGACCTGCGCCGCAACCACGTCGACATTCTCTCGCAGCAGGATCCACGCGGAGGATTCGCCTTCACCGGCGTCGCATCGGGCGCCGACTTTGCCGATTTCCTGCTGGGCATTCCCGCCACCAGCCAGATCGCGTACGGCAACGCCGACAAATATCTGAGAGGCTTTTCGTACGATGCGTACGTCACCGACGACTGGCGCGTCGGCCCTGCGCTCACGATCACCGCGGGAGCGCGTTGGGAATATGAGTCGCCGCTCAGCGAGCGTTTCGATCGTCTGGTCAACCTGGATGTCGGTCCGGGCTTCAAATCGATCAGCCCTGTGGTGGCCACCGATCCGACCGGATCCCTGACGGGTGCGACTCTTCCATCTTCGTTGATGCGGCCGGATTGGGGCGGGCTGCAGCCGCGCTTCGCGGTCGCATGGCGGCCGGTGCCCGGATCGTCGGTCGTGGTGCGCGCGGGATACGGCATTTACCGCAACACGAACGTGTATCAATCGATCGCCACGCTCATGGCGCAGCAGCCACCGCTCTCGCGCGCGTTGAGCATCGCCAACTCCCGTGAGAATCCGCTCACACTCGCGAATGGATTCGTTGCACCGGAGGGAGAGACGCTCAACACCTTCGCCGTCGATCCGGACTTCCGCATCGGTTCCGCGCACAACTGGCAGGTCTCAATCCAGCGCGATCTGCCGGCATCGCTGACGGTGAATGCGACCTATCTGGGCACGCGGGGCACGGGTCTCATCCAGGAATTCCTGCCCAACACCTATCCTCCCGGATTCGTCGATCCGTGCGCGACGTGCCCCTCCGGCTTCGTCTATCTGATCTCCGGCGGCACCTCGTCGCGCCATGCCGGTCAGGTGCAGCTGCGGCGCCGGCTGCGTAACGGCTTGACCGCGACCGCGCAGTACACGCTATCCAAGGCGATGGATGACGCGGCCTCGTATGCCGGCGCGAACCTGAGCGGGACGGCCTTCGCGCAGAACTGGCTGGATCTCGAGGCCGAGCACGGGCCTTCGAGCTTCGACCAGCGCCATCTGCTGACGCTGCAGTTCCAGTACACGACGGGCGTCGGTGTTGCGGGGGGCGCGCTCGTCGATGGCTGGCAAGGCTCGCTGTTGAAAGGCTGGACGATTACGAGTCAGCTGACGACGGGCAGCGGGTTGCCGCTGACGCCGTACTATCTGGCGACGACGCCCGGCACCGGGTTCACCGGGGCAATTCGCGCGTCGTTGACCGGAGCGCCGACCGACGCGCCAGCCGGTTACTATCTCAATCCGGCCGCTTACACGACGCCCGCGCCTGGTGAATGGGGAAACGCCGGGCGCAATTCCGGGACGGGAGCAATGCAGTTCGGTCTCAACGCCGGCATCACGCGCACCTTCCCGTGGAGCAGCCGGCTCAACATGGACTTCCGCATCGACGCCACCAACGTCCTGAACCACGTGACCTACTCCAGCGTCAACACGCTCGTGAGCAGCCCACAGTTCGGCCTGCCGAGCGCGGCCAGCCAGATGCGGCGGATACAGACAAGC
>Ga0068863_100003542_pt1 | contig 15407 bp, 20 predicted proteins | sample KBSSwiS62_FD_66596 | JGI IMG/M metagenome (GOLD analysis project Ga0068863, IMG submission 66596) | Switchgrass rhizosphere microbial communities from Kellogg Biological Station, Michigan, USA - KBS Switchgrass S6-2 | ecosystem: Host-associated > Plants > Roots > Rhizosphere > Soil ...
AAAATAGTAGAGCCCCACGATCAGGAGCGCCAACACCACGCCCCAATAGGTCTCCTTGCGTTGCGTCTGAATCGCTAGCGGGATCCCCACGACGATGAAGGTAAAGGCTGCAATCGAAAACGAGATGCGTGCTTGCAATTCCGTCAGATAGGGCGTCACCAGTTCACCGGTCGGTGCAGTCTGCATCGAGAAGATGATCTGCTCGATTTCCGGTAGCGTCATAAACGGGATGCGCCGCTGCGCCTTCTCGTAAAAACTATTGAGCGAGACTGTTTCGACTAACTGCTCTCCGTGCCCTCCCGGTTGCACCTTGGTCGCGTCGCCATCGGAAGGATACTGCTCCTGCCGTCCGCCCAGCAATGTCATCACCAATTGCTGATGTTCAAGGTCGAGGTCGATCCGCGCCTGCCGCGCCCGCAGTGAGGTACTGAGCTGGCCACGATCGTTGAGCCGCCACAGGATCACGTCGTTGAGTTGCGAGCCGGTCTTGCTGGAAAAATAGATGCGCCAGCCCGGGATCTTATCGACCACCGCTTCGGCATTAAATAGAGCCAGCGGATTGTTGGTCACGATCTCGTGTTTCATGTTCACAAACTCTTTTTGCGATGCCGGTACGACGTAGGCGACCAGGTAGTAATTGACCAGGCTCAAGAACATCGCCATCAGGACCACCGGCGCCACGATTGGCGCCAATCCAATGCCTGCGGCCTTGAGGGCAAGAAGTTCCCGGTCGGAGGACATTCGTCCAAAGACGATGAGTACAGCTGCCAGCAGTCCCGCCGGGATCGTTAGCGTCAACGTCAGGGGCAGGGTCAGCACCAGGAGCTTCGCGGTGACCCACATGGGCAGGTCCGTGTATATGATCAGTTGGATGACCCGGAACATTTGCACCGCCACCAGCAGGAAGGTCAGCACGCCGATGATCGCGGCGGTCAGCAGGATGATTTCCTTATAAATGTAATTATGGATGAGCGTCACGGTCGTATCGTCCCGGCAGGCCATGGGCCGCCTGTTACCATTTCACCCCAAATCATCGCATGCGTGAATACCTTTTTGCGTTGCGACTCTGCAACCTGCGATGCCTTGACCATGGCAGGTCAAGGCATAACGCGGTGAAAGCGTTTAAGATGGACTAGAACGAATAGCCGACAGACAACTGAGGCCCGAGGGCATCAATTGGATTATTCGGGTTGGTCGGTTCGGACATGCCGGCATTGGAGATATGCTTGTACTCGACGGCCAAACGCATGAACCAGTCTTCGTTAAAGTTATAGCGAGCGCCCGCAGAGGCCTCGAAACTGAAATTGAAGTCCTGCCCCAGACCGCCCAACTGCGGCTGCGAATTGGCAAACCCAAGCCCGACGCCACCGCTCACGAACGGAACAATCTTCCAGCCGGGCTGTACAAAATTATAGCGGGGCCCAACCATGATGCCCGCATAATAATTTTCAGGTCCACTCGCGATACCGAAGTAACCCCCATTGAAGTAGAACTCCGAGTAACCCCGCAGCCATCCGCCCATAAAATTATCCAGGCTGACATCGTCGAGCTTGAGGCTCGCTGTCAGGTTGACCGGAATCATCGTGTAGCTCGCGGGCACATTGACCCGGACATTGGAAAACAGGCAGCCTGAACCCAGCTCAATCGTCCAGTCCTTTTCCGACGCAACGGAAGCGGGACGGACTTCCTTCATATCGGTTCCAGCCAAGACGGGGAATTGCGACAGAAGAGTGACCGCAGCAGCAAAAAGCAAGGCGTACCACCCACAACGATTAGACCCAAATCGACAATGGTTCATTTCATTAATCTTCCTCATGGAAATGGAAGATAAGGATACGTCTTTATTTTTCAACCGATTTTTCATGAGCTTTTTGGTGGTATAAGCAGATCAAGCACTTAGGTCCGAAAAACAGTAGGACTGCTTATGTTCCATACGTCACTTTGTTGATCGGGAGGTTGACCAGACCTTAGGCCGCGCCCAGCCGCTCGACTTCAATACTCACGAGGCAAACATCGTCCAAAAAGTGATCGAGACCGGAGAATTGCCGGGCCTCGCTCATAACGGCGTCGAGAAATTTTTCCCCGTGCTGACGGGCGCAATTTTGAACGAGAGCCAGAAAACGGGGATCATCAGCCGTTAAGTCTTTTCCCTCCCCCAGATCGCAGAGACCATCGGTATAAAGCAGGAGCACATCTCCCGCCTTGATCGAGTCTTCCTCGTTCGGATAGACCGAATCCTTTGCGACCCCGAGTGCAAAGGGCGGGCGCTCCGGGGTACCGCCCATCGTGCGCACCTGGTGCTTGGCGCGGCAGACATGCAATGGATGAGGGTGCCCGGCGTTGGCAAATTGCACTGCGCCAGTGACGGTATCGATCACCATGTAGAGCGCTGTGACAAACATTGAAGTCGGCAATGGCTCGAAGAAATGATGCAGGCGACGGTTAAGCTCGCCGAGAAATGCGCTTGGGTCGTTGGCCAGATACTGGACTTCTTCCACCAGCACGCGCTGCACGGCGGTGACCAGCGCGGCATGGACACCGTGGCCCATGACGTCGCAAATCAGCACGCCGGCCTGGGTATCGGAGACCTGGGTGACAGTGAAGAAATCACCGCCCAACCGCGCTTCGGGCAAATAACGGTGGGCGAAACGCAGGGCGCTGGCGCTCTCGGCGACGCCCTTCGGAAAGGAGGGATAACTTTGCGGAAGCAACGCAAGCTGTACCTCGCGGGCCAGGGCGAGTTCCTGCTCCATCTGTGCCTGCTTGTCGGCGAGCACGTCGGCATATTCGCTGAGCTGCTCGGCTTTCTTGTGCTCTTCAGTGATATCGCGCGAGATCCCGCAGGTGCCAATGATGTTCCCCTTTTCATCCCGCAGCGGAACCTTGGTGGTGGAGGCCCAAGTGATGCGGCCATCCGGCAAATCTTCCCGTTCCACTTTCCCGACCATCGGCAGACCGCTGGCCAGGACCTTTTGTTCATCGGCAAAGGCGTCCCGCGCATGCTCGTGCAGGAACAAGTCGAAATCGGTCTTGCCCAGGATCTCTGCATCGCTGGCCATCTTGTGGTAAATCAACAAGGCCTTGTTGATGCGAAGGAAACGCCCCTCGCGGTCCTTGAAATAGATCCGATCCGGCGTGGTGTCCATGAGCGCCGTGAGCAATTGATGATCAAGTTGGGCCATAGACAGATGGGGCTAAATCCGGCAAGTGAGGTCCGGACGAGACCGTTGGTACGAATGCATGCCAATCAATCGTAATAGTGTCCTTTGAGATTTTGGCGATGAAAATATTCCGCCCTCTGCCGCAAGGAGGCCGGCGTGTACGATGTTCATGTTATTAAGACGACTTGGCGGCGATGATTCTTCATGCGCATGATGTCGCCTTCGTGATAGCTCGCGCCGATATCAAAAAACTCCGCAACGGTATGCGAAGAGCCTCTGCAAGTCTGTTGTTGGCATTACTCGCCTCAGTGGGCATTTCCGTGGTGCATGCCCAAGAGAAGAAATTTCCGCCGGATGCGGTCATTAATGTGACGCTCCCACCTTATAATGTCCGGCCAGATCAGGATGTGGACAATACAGCCGCAATTCAGCAAGCCATTACCGATAACCTCGGCACGGGCCGGGTGCTCTATTTCCCAGCGGGAACCTATATCATTAGCGACACGCTGGTTTCTAAAGGAAAAGACGGTCGCTGGAAGGCAATGCTAACGTTTCAGGGCGAAAATCGTGATAAAACCTTTTTTAAACTAAAAATCAAATCAATAGGCTTTAACGATAAATTGTTGCCAAAGGCCATGCTCATGACCGGTTCAATGGAAGAAAATGGTGACAATCCCAACGGAGGAGGCAATAAGGCTTTTCGCAATAATATCTTTGATCTTACCTTCGATACCGGCACAGACAACCCTGGAGCCGTAGGAATCGAGTACGCTGTCAGCAATCAGGGCGCCATCGAAAACGTGGCGATTCGCAGTGAAGACGGTGAAGGCATTGCGGGTATCTCCCTGAAGCGCAAAATCCCTGGGCCCGGCCTGATCAAAAACGTCCGGATCACCGGCTTCGACTTCGGGATTGATGTCGGCGACATGGAATACGGAATCACCCTGGAAGACATCGGCCTGCAAGGCCAAAGAATTGCTGGCATTCGGAACAGCGAAAATGTCCTATATATCCGGCTGCTCCAAAGCCAGAACCAAGTCCCTGCTGTACTGATCACCAAGCCCAACGGGTTCCTGCTCATGCTCGATTCGATGTTGTACGGCGGCGCCCCGGACCAATACGCGATCGACTGCCACCGCAATTTGTTCCTCCGCAACGTGGTCATCAAAAATTACCGCGAGGCGCCCGTTCGCTGTGATGGAGCTGACCTGAAACCCTCCCAGGCGCAACGATACGATCTCACCGCGTATCCTTCAGCACTGGGTGCCTCACCCAACACATCGAAACTTCCTTCCGGTCGGCTGCCTGTTTCGGAAACACCGACTTATTGGAACGGTGACCTCCACGATTGGGTGGCGGTTGGTCCGCGCTTGAAGGATGAGCAGGACGATACTGCAGCCATCCAACGCGCCATCGATTCCGGCAAGGGCACGGTCTACTTCCCGAACAACCGGACTTACTTCATCTCGGATACGGTCGTCGTTCGCGGCGCTGCCCGGCAAATCCTGGGCATGGGATCGGAAATCAGCCTGGGCGCGGCCAAGGTTCCCTTTGGCGACCGAGACCACCCTCGCCCCCTGTTCCGCATTGACCCACCTTCTGGAGAATTCAAATTCGTTTTCATCGAAGGTTTGTTTTTCAACGCCCAGTACCCAGGCGAGGTCCTTTTCGAGAATAATTCGCCGGCCGCGTTGACGATCAAGCATTGCATGGGTTGGGTGGGAGCCGAGGGCTATCGCCGGAGCTATCGCAATACTCCCATGGCCACCGGAAGCGTCTACCTGGAGGACGTCTTCCTGCCCGGCTGGGAGTTCACGCAACAAAAGGTCTGGGCGCGGCAATTCAACCCGGAAAATCCGGACGGTGATGGCATCACTCCCCAAGTCACAAACAATGGCGGCAGCCTCTGGATCCTGGGCTTCAAGACAGAGGGACCCGCGCCCTTTCTGACCACAATCGCGGGCGGAACAACGGAATTGCACGGCGCGTATAATTATGTCTCGGCAACCAATGTGCCCAAAGTGCCTGTGGAAGCCGTGCCCTATAGTGTGACAAACGCGAAGGCCGCCCTGACCTTTGTCAGTGACAATTTCCGGGACAACGATTACCGCGTCTATATCCGCGAAACGCAAGGCACCGCCGTCCACGAATGGAAAGGTTCCGATTTGGCACCGCGCGATGGCAGCCCGGGTGACCGATCCTTCTCTGTTCCACTCTATTGTAGCGGCAATCTCTCCTCAAAATGAGCAACCAATCATCCACGAAAACCCGTCTTGCTTTGACTGCCGGCTTTGTCCTTTTCATCGGGACTATGCCGCGTAATTATGCCGACACGAACACAGCACCGACTTCCTCCGCTTCATCGCCATCGGTTGCGATAGCCGCCATGGGGCATGCGCTTGAGCTTCATAATAGCTTCGTGGCTCGAGCGAAACAGGGCGACTTGAACATCGTCTTTTTCGGCGATTCTTCCACCACTTGCTGGCAGACGACGGGAAAGGAGATTTGGAATACGGAGATCGCACCGCTCAAGGCCGCCGATTTCGGCATCTATAACGACAGCGCGGGGCAACTTCTCTGGCGCCTCCAAAACAGTGAGCTCGACGGTTACCGGGCCAAGGCTGTGGTGATGATGATCGGGGCCGTTGACCTGATGCGCGGCGATCCAACCGACCGTGTCGTGACGGCTATCACCGCGTGTGTTGATGAAATCAAAAAGCGCCAACCGCAGGGGCGGATTCTCCTCTTCGTTCTGCCCCATATCAGCGTGCCGGGCCTCACCACGAAGGAATATGTTACACGCTCAACTGATGTGGCGGCGGCCCTGGCCAAGCTCGGCGATGGGAACACGGTGCAAGTCTTCGACATGACCGATGCGATGGAGGCCCGCCGGACAGAAGCAATCATGCAGATTCTCGCGGCGGGCGACCCCCACGGGGCCAAAGTCGAATTTGAAGTCTGGTGGGACGCGCTCAAGATGCCTCTGGCAAATATCTTCAAAACTACACCTTAAGCCCGCTGTCATTGGTTGAGCTTACTTCCGACAACCACATCCCACTTTCGCACCCACCATTTGTTGACGATACCGTTTTGCACGTAAGGGTCATTTTTTGCGAATGACTCGACAACTGCAGCGGACACAGCCTCGAAAAGGATGAGCGCCGAACCGTCAAGCGGATCTTCCAATGATCCCCCAAGAACCATGTCACCTTTGCGGGCCCGCTCTTCGAAGTAAGCGCGATGCTGCTCTGCAAACGGTTTCTGGCGCTCGGCGTAGCCCGGTGCTTTTTCGTAGAAAAGGAGAAAACGCATCGGGTCAATTGGATGGCGTCCTGGGCTTGAACGCGGGCAGTCCATCGATGCTGGTGACGTTCTTCTTGGCACGATATTCGTCCATTTTCTCAGGGCCCTGTTTTGCCGCCCAGTTCGTCAGCAGATCACGCGGCGCCTTGAAATCGAGCAGGGGCACCGACAGCCCACATGAATCACTCACTCGGGTCACCTCGATATGCACATAGGCCCGCGTGCCGGGATTGGGCGGAAATCGGGATGCGAGATCAGCATATTTTTCGTGCTCCGTCACGACCACTGTCCCCTTCCCGTGCAGCCGGACAATCTTGGGCGGGCCCTCGAAGGCACAAAACATAATGACAATCCTCCCGTTTTCCTGAAGGTGGGCCGCCGTCTCCGCTCCGCTGCCGGTGTAATCCTGGTACGCCGCTTCCATCGGACCGAGCACCCGAAAGGCCTCACCGCCCTTGGGCGAGGTGTTGACGTGGCCGTTGGGCGAAAGCGGTGCCGTGGCGACAAAAAAGACACGCTGACAACTGATCCATTCCGCCAACTCGGGCCCGATATTTTCGTGCTGGTGACTCATTTTTTCAAATCATCCGTTATCATTTTATTTCTTTCGCCCGCCAAAGCGAGAACTTTGGCATGGCCTTCGGTAGGCACCAGCGTTAGAACCATGGCCATGAAGTTGAAGGCGATACTTGCGGTCATCCTCTCAGGAATGCTGGTCACGGACATGGCATCGGCGATGCCGATTCTCTACTTTGCCAAGATGAAAAACCCCGACCGCGCCACCTACATCGACAACATGGTGGAAGGGGTGGCCAAGATCCTGAAGGACCAGGGACACCCGGACCAAGCCCAGCAAGTTATCGATCTTTTCGGTAACGCCACCAAAGATGGCGGCGTGAATAGGTTTGTGATGAACCTGAAAGAGTGTGACTTGACCAACCGGCACAATGCGATCAATCCCAACAACCGGAAAACCGTCCTGCAGGTGGAGGACGCGATGGCCAAGACCTTGAAGGACATCGGTATCATCGTCCCCGTCAAAGAACTGCTGGCCATTAACGAACACTTTATGCCCGCCGCGCCCAAAATCCAGATGCCCAGTCAGTGACCGCAGGACAGCATACCGCAGCCAACAGTAGAATTGCCAGTTGCCCGGGAGCGAGTGATACTGATCGGTGAGCTCTGGCCACCATGCATGACCGGGACGATTCCATAGAGGCGATTTTCGCGTCCGGCGGAACGATGGGCGGGCTCTTGCGCGCCTTCGACTGGAGAGCAAGTCCGCTGGGAATCCCGGAGAATTGGCCGTCAGACCTCCGCTCCGCCTTGGGCCTTTGTCTTCGGACGCCATCCCCCATGTGCCTTCACTGGGGCCCCCAGCAAGTCCTTCTCTATAATGAAGCGTGGATTCCACTCGCCGGAGACAAGCATCCATGGGCGCTCGGACGCCCCGCGCGCAAAGTCTGGCCGGAAGCGAGCAGTACCGATGAGATCCTGAAGGAACGTCTCCTACAGGCAGCCGCCCGTGCCCAAGCGCGGCTCCAGTTCATTTTCGAGTCGGTCCCGATCGGCATCTGCCTCAACCGGGAGTACCCCGATGGCACCGTCGTGCGCTTGATCAACGACGCCCATTTGCAAATCGGCGGCGTTACCCGCGAACAGGAGGAGGTCAATCGCGGCGAAATCTGGTACCGTATCTCTCACCCGGACGATTACGCGCGCCAGGATGCGCTTTTCCAGCAACTGGTGGCAGGCAAGATCGACCGGTTCTCCATCGACAAACGGTATCTCCGGCCAGATGGAAAGATCGTTTGGGTCATGTTCACCATCCAACGCCGGACCTGCGATGACGGCAGCATCGAACACCTGACCACGGTCGTCGACATCACCGAGCGAAAACGGGCAGAGGATGAAGAACGCGAACTCAACACCAGTCTGGAAGGACGAGTCCGCGAGCGCACAGCGGAGCTCGAAACCGCCAACCGGGAGCTTGAGGCGTTTTCCTATTCGGTTTCGCACGACTTGCGTGCGCCGCTGCGCCATGTCCAGGGCTTTATTGAGTTACTGAAGAAAGAACCCACTTCCAATTTAAGCCCGGCTGGCTTGCGGCACCTGAACACCGTGCAAAAATCAGCCCAGCGCATGGGCATGCTGATCGACGACCTGCTCGCCTTTTCCCGCATGGGCCGGTCGGAAATGCTCCTGCGCCCCGTGAAGATGAACGAGGTGGTCGACAAAGTGGTGCATGACCTTGCCCCCGACTTGCGAGGCCGGAAAGTCAGCTGGAAAATCAGCTCCTTGCCCGAAGTCCAGGCCGATGGCCCGATGATTTATCAGGTCTGGATGAATCTCCTCTCCAATGCCGTCAAGTATACCCGAAACCGCGAGCAGGCCGAAATAGAAGTGCGCTGCGAGGAAAAGGACAATCAATGGGTTTTTGCCGTCACAGACAACGGCGCGGGATTTGAGATGCAGTATGTCGGAAAGCTCTTCGGCGTCTTCCAGCGCCTGCATGGCCAGCACGATTTTGAGGGCACCGGTATCGGCCTCGCCAATGTGCGCCGCATCGTCCGCCGTCATGGTGGCGATTCCTGGGCTGAGGGCAAAGTCAACGAAGGGGCCACGTTTTATTTCTCCCTGCCTGCCAGCCCCGCTCCTTCAATCTGACCGGAAGCAGACTGGGATGATCGCAGCATTATCCTGACTCTTCAGGAATCGGGCCCCGGTTGCTTTTCTCATGGGGTACACACCCCATAGGCCGATTTTTTTATCAGCGTATGGTCACACTTATAAATATGAAAAGAACATCGATCCAACTATTGGCCCTCGCCGCTGTCATGGCGATAACGGGCTTCATCACCACGCCAGTCAACGCGCAGGCTGCCGTTGTCTTTCACATTGGGAACCAGGCACCTCCTCCTCCCCAGCAGGACTATCAGCAATGGAAAAGTCCTTACCGCTCGGCTGTCTGGATTCCCGGGCACAACGAATGGCAGGACGGGCACTATACGTGGGTGGGCGGCTATTACACCTATCCCCCTCGGAGGCACAGTCACTGGGTCGGCCCACAATACCCGCACAGTAGCCAGAACGGCTATTCCTACCATCCCGGTCACTGGTCCAACTAAGGCACAGCATGACTACCATTGTTGAAAGAGATTCCTCGGGTCCTGCCGTTGCCCTCATCCTCGTTGTCGTCCTCCTCCTCGTCGGGGGAGGATTGGGCTTCGCTTATATGAACGGTGCTTTTGAGAGCAAGACCACCGTCATTGAGAACAATAAGACCGTCGAAAATAACAAAACGGTCGAAAACAAGACCGTTGTGCAACCGGTTGCCCCGGCGCCAACCAGCGCTCCGGCTCCAGAAAAACCAGCACCAGCCCCGGGCACCACGACGACCACCACAACGACTCCCACCCCCGCCAACTAGTCCAGCCAGTTTAACCCAACCTGCCGTCGAAATGGCGGCCCCATCAGAACAAATATATGAAAAATAAACTTCAATGCCTCACGCTTTTAGGAGCGTTGGCCTTCACCATCAATACCGCCTCGGCGCAATCAACGGTCGCTTCCACGACCACGACTACTTCCACGACGAATGCGAATGGAACAGTTAACACGTTCAGTCCCGATGTCATTACCGTGAAAACAACGACCTCCACCGATCCCGTAAGTTATTCGTCTACCAAGACCACAACTTATGTCGACGAAGCGGGCAATCCTGTTTCCGTTGAGACGGTAAAATCCGGTCTTCCCGTCACCGTCTATTACGACACCAACGGCAATAAAATGATCGCGACGAAAGTTGTTGTCCACAAGACGACCACAGCTGATGGGATGTCGACTTCGACCAAGGAAACCACGACTTCGGCGACGAACTCGGCCGGCACAATCAGTACGTTCAGCCCGGACACGATCGTCGTAAAAACTGCCGCCTCGGTTGAGCCGGTTAGTTATTCGTATACCAAGACCACGACCTATGTGGATGAAGCGGGCAACCCCGTCTCGATGGAGACGGTCAAGTCCGGCCTACCGGTCACAGTCTATTATGACCAAAACGGCACCAAAATGATCGCCACCAAGGTCATTGTTCGCAAGACGACAACCACGACGACGCCTAACCCGTAATTCAATGCCTGTGGGGGCGCCTTCGTGCAAGAGGCGCCCTGACCAGGGTTCAAAATAATGAAAACACTCTTCCTCTTCTGTCTCCTGGCTTCCCTGACGGGAGTCCTCGCGAGTTGCGCCTCAGACAGTGCCCCCACTACAACCACCTCAACAACGACCGAGGAAACCACAACCGTCCGTCCCGCTTCACACTAACTATTCCACCTATGAAAAAACTCATTCTCGCCTGCCTTTTCACCGTTTCACTCCTCAGCTTTACCGGTTGTGCCAGTGACGAGCGCCATACCACGACCACCGAGTCTTCCGCCACGCTTTCGGCCGACAGCAAGGACATGCATCATCGCGGCCAGTAACCTTCATACCGCCCCATTCCCATGATGTTAATCCTCCTCATTGTTGTCCTGGTCCTGCTCTTCGGCGGAGGCGGCTATGCCTATCGCGGCCATGCCGGCGGGGGCGGAGGAATTGGCCTGGTCCTCATAATTCTGCTCGTTCTTTATTTTATGGGGTACCTTTAAGGAGAGCTCGGCGAACTTCCATCATGAAACGAATCACTGTTCTGTTGGTTGAAGACCACACTCTCGTCCGTCAGGGACTGCGTCTCCTGATCGAGGCCGACGGCGACATCGAGATTGTGGGCGAAGCCAAAACAGGCCGCGAAGCGGTGCAGATGAATGGCGAACTCCATCCGGAAATCATCGTGATGGATATTGCCATGCCGTTGCTGAACGGGCTCCAGGCAACCCGGCAGATCTTGAAGACGTCCCCGTCGACGAAAGTCCTGATCCTTTCCGCGCATAGCGACCCGGAATACATCGAGCAAGTCGTCAAAGCCGGGGCCCTGGGCTACCTGATCAAACACACTTCCGGGGAAATTGTGACCAAAGCCTTGCGCGAACTGCACAATGGAAAGACCTTCTTCACCCACACGATCGCGAAGCGCTTGAAGACTGACTACCAGAAGTCAAGTGATGGGGTCGGCTTGGAAAAGAAAATCAGCACGGAGCTGACACCGCGCGAGTCCGAACTTTTGCAACTCATCGCCGAGGGACACGTGAACAAGCAGATCGCCTCCGAACTCGGCATCAGCATCAAGACGGTCGAAAAACACCGTCAGCGTCTTATGGATAAACTAAATATCCATGATATTGCGGGCCTCACCCGCTTCGCCATCGCCGGCGGGATCATTGAAAGCAGCGTTCAGTCGACGATCAATTAAAAGAACTCGCGCCAACCAGCCTTGCTACTTCAGTAGCTGCCTCTTATCGAAGGCCTTTTGGCAGCCATCGCGCAGCCTCTTGGGGATGGAGGAACTGAAATAGGTTTTTCCACCCAGGACCTCGCGAATCGCCTCGATCAGTACTGGTGCCGAAGATTGTTTGATCAGATAACCGGATACGCCGACCTCCATCGCCTTCTTGATGTATTCAGGCTCAGAATAGGATGAAAGGATGAGTACCCGGGTGGAAGGGTTCCGCGTCATGACTTGACGCGTGGCCTCCAGGCCATTCAGCAATGGCATCCCTATATCCATGATCACGATATCGGGCTGAAGCTCGCCCGCCAGCTTGACGGCTTGCTTGCCATCTTTGGCCTCGCCCACCACTTCAAAATCTTTATCGCTTTCGATAAGTGTCTTTAGGGATTTTCGAAAATTGGCATGGTCCTCTGCCAGCAAAATCCTGATTTGTTCGACGTAAACCTTATCGCGAGAGGTTAGTTCCTTCATTATGCTATTGTCGGATTACAGGCCTGCCGAGTCCAAGCGGGCGCATTGCTTGCATAGTGGTCGATTGTCGGTCCCATAGCGGTGATGATTTTTACCGATACCCTCACCTTCCGTGCACGACGTGTTGTTGTGATGAACGGTTTCCTTGTGTTCGTAGCGGACCTGCGGTCTTTCGGTGGAGAACCATGGGCTTGTTTTCATAAGTTGCAATCTTCTACAGGAAGTCTACGCCTGAATGGGGCCGCAGGGCTATGGGGTGTTCACCCCATTGAAGACCTTTGCAGCCAGCTTAGATTATCCGGTAGTGAACATCTCCGCCATGAAAGATATCCCTGTTGTTATCAGTGGCGCAGCCCATGCTTGCCTTGCCTCTTCTCACCCTCTCAGTCTATCAGTCCCGGTCGCCTTATCCTGATGTCAACTCTCCACAAATACACCCGCACGCGCGCCATTGCGGCCGAGTTACGGCGCCTGCAAGGACTTGCTATCGCCAACCGCGAGCTGAAACGTGAAATTATCCGCCGTGAGAAGGTGGAAACCGCCCTCAAAAAGAGCGAATCTCACTACGCCAATTTGTTCGAGGAATCGCAACATCTGCAGGAACAGATGCGGCACCTGTCCCGGCAGCTTTTGCTGACCCAGGAAGAGGAGCGACGGCGAATCAGTCGGGAGTTGCACGATGAGATCGTTCAGACCCTGGTCGGCATCAATGTTCATCTCGCCTCCCTGAGCGTGAAGGCGCGTATTGATGCCAAGGATCTTCGCCGAAAAATCGGACGCACGCAAAGACTCGTGGAGAAATCTGTCGATATTGTCCATCGTTTCGCCCGCGAATTGCGCCCCACCGTCCTTGACGACCTCGGCTTGATTCCAGCCCTGAAATCCTACATCAAGGATTTTACGAAACGAACCCATATCCAGATCAAATTCGTCGCATATCCCGACATCGAACTCCTCAGCGATATGCAGCGCATCGTTCTTTACCGGGTCGCCCAATCGTCCCTGACCAATGTCGCCAAACATGCGAAGGCCACGGAAGCCAGGGTAAGCCTGCGCAAGCTCAAGGGAGCCGTCCGGATGGAGATCCATGACAACGGCAAATCGTTCGACTTGGACCGCGTCCTGTTTGCCAAACGACATAAGCGCCTGGGACTGCTTGGATCACGCGAGCGCGTGGAAATGGTCGGCGGTGTTTTCAACGTCAGTTCCGCGCCGGGAAAAGGCACGACGGTCAGCGCGGAAATTCCCGTGGTGACCGTCGACGCCCAAGGCAGCTGAAGGCTGTTCGTTAACGCTGATCCTTATGGGGTGTCGACCCCATTCCACTTGTCCTGCGGGCAGTCTATTTTGCACGCATATGAATAAAACATATCTCCGCTATTTTCCCAAGTTTTCCAACTTTGGCTTTCGCCAGGCTCGTGCGCTTTTCGATATCGATGGATTGTTAAAACTTGAATCAGCCGGACAGAAACAGCGCGCACTGGCCCGGGCCGGTCAGGCCTCCCGCTGGAACGAATAATCGCATGGGGTACACACCCCATTTTCAACAATCTGCCACACCGGATAGTGTCCTGTATCGAAACCAACCGAAACAATTCACTCAAAAGCCACAAATGATTTCCCTTCTCATAACTCTTATCGTCGTCGGTGTCCTGCTCTGGCTCGTCAACAACTACATTCCCATGGATGCCAAGATCAAACAGATCCTCAACATTGTCGTCGTCATCTGCGTGGTCGTTTGGCTTCTCTCGGCCTTCGGCGTCCTCGGCCATTCCGGCGACATCCAGGTTCCTCAAGTTCACTAAACCTCATGGACCACCTCCTCCTCACCATTCGCATGATCTATTTCGTGAAGGAATTCCGCTTTAACCGCGAGAGCTGGTTTTGGGTAATTCCTTCCACCGCAGCCTCAAAATCCAAGTTTGGGAGTTCATCCCAATCTCCCTCCATTAAATCAAATGAAAATCCATCTCTGTATCCTTCTTTCCCTGGTACTCACTGGCTGCGGAGCCCTTGCCTCCAGTGCGCTAACGCAACCAAATCTCGACAAAATCCACACCGACATGTCGCCATCGGAAGTCCGGGCCATTCTCGGCGATCCGACCGATTCCAGATCCGAGCCCATCCCCATCGTGGGCGGGATGCAAACAACGTACGTCTATCACACGAAGTCCACCGACATCACGATCATCTTCAAGAATGACCTTATGAAGGAAAAGCACGGAACCTTCGGCCAATAAGCCATTCCACGCCAATCCAAGGATAAAACCACACTATGGAATCATTCCGAGTACATGATTATTTCGCACCGATCATCGCGCACCCAGTCTCCACTGATTTGAGGGCGATTGCCTGGACCTTTCCGCCCGTCACTGCCCTAACCGTCCTCTCGATTCAATCGAGTCGGAGCGGCCTCTCCTCTCTCGATCGGGCAGATCGCTTCACTTACATCATCATGGGATTGGCGGTGCTCATCGCGATCGTCATCCCACTCCTCAATCTCTGCCCATGAAATCCCAAAGAGAACAGTTCCACACCATTGACCACAACACGGACCCGGTCGTCCTTCATGTGGCACGAAACGGAACCGACTTGGGAAAAATCAAATTGTCTGTGGTGCACAGTCTGCTGTCATCCGGCGAATTGGCCAAGACCGATCACTATTTCGATCCCCACACCCAAAAATGGGTCACCCTCGATTCTCATCCAGAGCTGGGCTGATACGTTTGCGCATTTGCTTGCCCGCGATTTTGGCGCGAGCATAGTGGCTAATTGATGGTGCCGCGCCCAGCTCCCATAGCTTAACGGATAAAGCAACGGTCTTCTAAACCGTAGAGTGTTGGTTCGATTCCAACTGGGAGCGCCCACGAAAGAAAATCGATCTGATCTTGGTTCGCAGGCTGGATCGACCCAGCAACCTCTACTAAGCGAAAAGCTTCTCTCTTTGGATTGAACTGACGGACTCTAACCCATCAGCGTTAGCTCGTCCGGGCAACAAAAAAGGAGGCCGCGAGGGCCTCCTTTTTCAAGATCCGTTGGAAGGGAAGTTCTAGCTGTTCTTCCGGCGCAAGCGCTGGCAAACGACC
>Ga0068863_100003548_pt1 | contig 15388 bp, 10 predicted proteins | sample KBSSwiS62_FD_66596 | JGI IMG/M metagenome (GOLD analysis project Ga0068863, IMG submission 66596) | Switchgrass rhizosphere microbial communities from Kellogg Biological Station, Michigan, USA - KBS Switchgrass S6-2 | ecosystem: Host-associated > Plants > Roots > Rhizosphere > Soil ...
GTCTTGTAGACGATCAGCCCGGTGAGGAAGGACTTGCCGGAGCCCAGGCCGCCGACCACCGCCGTCAGGCCCGAGGCGCGCCGGACCTCCTGGGCCAGCCAGGGGTCCCAGGCCACCGGTCGTCGGGTCGCGGTGCAGGTCTCGCCGAGCATGATCCCGCGCCGGTCGCCGACGGACGCCGTGGCCGCGGGCACCCCGGCCGCCGCCCAGGTCACCGAGCCGCGGCGGCGGTACGCGGTGGACGCGAGCGCCTCGCCGGGGATGAACTCGCGGGCGTAGCGGTACTGCGCCTCGGGATGCTCGATCTGGACCTTCGGCGAGTACAGGTCCAGCACCTGCTGCGCCCGCTGGACCGCCTCCGACTCGTCCCGCCCGGACACGGCGATCCGCCACCAGCCGTAGAGCCGGGTGTTCAGCTGGGTCAGCCCGCTGGTCAGCTCGTCCTCGACCTCCAGCACCCGGTCCGCCTGGCGGGCGAGCGACATCGGCGGCTCGAGGTCGTGGTCGTGGGTGTAGTGCCGGATCTGGCTGCGCACCTTCCCCATCTGGCGCTGCAGCTCGCCGGTGACCTCCTCCGGCTTGCGGATGTACATCCGCGCGGACCACTCCACGGGGAAGGGGAGGCGGTCGCTGTGCTGCATCCACGGGTCGTCCACCTCGGGGATGCGCAGGCCCTCCATCAGGCCGATCGACAGCACGGCGACGTCCCTGGTCACGGCCTCGCCGCGGACCCGGCCGGTCACCTTGACCGTCGGCGCGTAGGGCTCCTGGTAGAGCTCGACGCCGTCGGTGAACGCGGCGAGGTCCTCGGTCTCCCACCGCGCAACCCCGACGGGCACGTTCGACAGGCTGCGCGGCGCAGGCAGCCCGAGCGCGACGGACCGGTGCATCAGCCAGGACATGTCCGCCGCGCTCGCGGGAACGGCGTCCAGCCCCGCGCCGCTGACCAGCGCGTCCAGGTGCCCGAGCTCGGACTCCAGGGCCGACAGCTCGGCACGGACGGCGGCGGGGGCGACCCTTCCGAGCACCGGCGCGGCCCGCTCCACCCAGCGGTCCAGCATGCTGCGCCCGGAGACCTCGACGCCGAGGAAGACCTCCTTGTCACTCATCGACAGGCCCATCAGGTGGCGCTGCTCGCCCTCGAGGAAGGCGTCCCACCCCAGTGCGCCCGGGACGTCCGGCATCCGGCCGAGCGCGTTCTGGTCGAAGGACTCGGCCCACATGTGCACGGGGTACGGCCGGGTGGTCACCCGCAGGTGCAGCCAGCGCCCCTGCAGCTCGCCGAGCTGCGCTGCGATCTGGCGGATCAGGATCTCGCGCTGCCCGTCGGAGCGGAAGCTCCAGGCCTGCGGGGAGAGCCGGTACCAGGCCATGACCTGCGTGCCGGTGCGGGTGACGTGGCCGTCGATGCTGCGCAGCGCGATCGTCGGGCTGAAGCGGGGGAGCTTGGACTCGCCCTGCAGCGCCCGGCCCGCGGGGCGGCGACCGTCCTGGAACGGGTCGCGCTGCTTACGCGCGGCCACGGCGGCCGCCCTTCCCGGTGCTCCGTTGGGCGGCGGTGGCCCACGGCTGGGCGGGGACGCGCTGGGGCATCGCGCGGGTCGCCGCCGGGGCCCAGACGGGCGGGGCCTGCTCCAGCACGGGGCGCGGCGCGGGCGCGGTGACCCGCGGGTCCGCCGCCTGCGCGACCTGCGGCCGAGCCGGAGCGTCGGCCGGTCGGGGGGCACCGTCGGGGTGCCGGGCCGTCCGCCGCGTCGGCAGGGTGCGGTGCGCGCGCACGTGCGCGAACCGGACCGGCCCGCCCGCCCCCGTCCGCCTCCGCCGGGGACCGGTCACCTCGTGCTTGAACAGCTCGGTGACCTGCCCCAGCGGCCGCTCGTAGTCGATCTTCCGCCCGAGGAAGCGGGTGAGCACGACCGTGATCACCAACGCCCAGGCGATCGAGAAGAAGTCCAGCTCGATGCCCACCCGGCGCTGCAGGAACATCACCGCGATCATCACGAGCAGCCCGACACCGTACGAGACGTACCGGGCGCGCCACGGGAAGGTGGCACGCGGCGGCCCGAGCCAGACCGAGTCGACCCGGTAGACCTCGTCATCGGTGCGGACCAGCACAGCGGCTCAGCCCACGATCAGGTTGGCGAGGAACTCCCCGACGCGCGGGCCGTTCCCCGTCACGGCGATGCCCAGCGCGATGAGGCCGACGATGAGCCCGATGCTGCGGCGGGCCACGCCGGCGTTGTCGCCGCGCCCGCCGATCCACAGCAGGATGATCGCGATGCCCAGCAGGATGAGTGGAACGACGTTCTGCTGGATCCACCCCTGTAGGCCACCGGTGGTCAGTCCCTGGGCGTACCAGAGGGCGTAGGCCCCCGGTCCGGTCATCACTCTCTCCTACCTGGTCGGGCGGTCCCCGAACGATCAAGAAGAGGAACTGCGGGGAGCAGGGGCCGCCGCGGTCAGGCTAACGAGTCCGTGCAAGCACGGTGTGAAGGCGGGCCGTCACCACCCGTTCGGCACGAGCTTCGCACGAACGGTGACTTCGGGCGTCCAGACGGGGTACGCCAGGCACTCCGCGCGCAAGTGTTCGCTATGCGCACGCTTCGACGGTGACTCCAGTCTCAGTAGGTCACCCTCAGTCAACGCTCTGACCGGGGGAGATGCGTCGCGCTGCGCGATCGGCGCGCGGCGTGCCACTCCCGTCACACGGCAGAACGGGCGTTCCGTGTCTTATCCTCCGGCTCACGCGATGGAGGTCGCGAACCGCAGTGAGGCCGTTCAGACGTGTTACCGATGAGTAACCCAGCCTTTCTGTCGGGCGAACGACGGGAAGGGTTTCTCCGATGACCTGGGTGCAGTGGGTGCTGGGCATCGTCACGCTGGCGTCGCTCGTCGTCGCCGTGGCGCTGGTCTGGCGCACCGTCGCGGCCATGATCGCCACGATCCGGCTGGGCCAGCCCGACCCCTCGCGCACCGGGCCGTTCGGGCCGCGGTTCGGCACGATGCTGAAGGAGACGCTCGGCCACACCCGGATGCTCAAGTGGAGCCACGTCGGCGTCTTCCACTGGATGGTGATGGTCGGCTTCGGCGGCCTGATCCTGGCGCTGGTCGAGGCGTTCGTCGAGGTCTGGAACCCGACGTGGCACATCCCGTGGCTGTCCACGTGGGGCCCCTACAGCATGTGGGTCGAGGTGCTGGGCGTGCTGACGATCGTCGGCATCGTGCCGCTGATCATCTACCGCCAGGTGCGGAACCCGCGGCGGCTGGAGCGGCAGTCCCGCTTCTACGGCTCGCACATGGGCCGGGCGTACTTCGTCGAGGCGATCGTGTTCCTCGAGGGCGCCGGCATCCTGATCGTCCGGGCGTCGAAGATCGCGCTGGGCGAGTACGACGTCCCGGGCTGGTCCACCTTCGTCTCCGGCCCGCTGTCCACGGTCCTGCCGGGCAGCCTGGCGCTGATCTCGGTGTTCGCCGCGGTCAAGGTCCTCTCGGCGACGCTGTGGTTGATCGTCATCGCCGCCAACCCCACGATGGGTGTGGCCTGGCACCGGTTCACCGCCTTCTTCAACATCTACTTCAAGCGCGAGGCGGACGGGCGCAAGGCGCTGGGCAACGTCAAGCCGATGACGTCCGGCGGCAAGGTGCTCGACCTGGAGGAGGCCGACCCCGACGCCGACGTGTTCGGCGTCGGCAGGGTCGAGGACTTCTCCTGGAAGGGCCTGCTGGACTTCACGACCTGCACCGAGTGCGGTCGCTGCCAGTCGCAGTGCCCCGCCTGGAACACCGAGAAGCCGCTCTCGCCGAAGCTGCTGGTCAACGCCCTGCGTGACCACGCCTACGCCAAGGCCCCGTACCTGCTCGCCGGTGGCTCGCGGGACATGGCGGGGGACGAGGTCGGCATCACCGGCGACGACGCCGAGGCGCGCCTGGCCGCGATCCCCGACGCCGCTCGCAAGGAGTCCGAGCGCCCGCTGATCGGCGGCGCGGACGTCCTCGGCGTCATCGACCCGGACATCCTCTGGTCCTGCACGACGTGCGGGGCGTGCGTCGAGCAGTGCCCCGTGGACATCGAGCACGTCGACCACATCGTCGACATGCGCCGTTACCAGGTCATGATCGAGACCGAGTTCCCCACGGAGCTGTCGGGCCTGTTCAAGAACCTGGAGAACAAGGGCAACCCCTGGGGCTTCAACCAGAAGGACCGGCTGGCCTGGGCCGAGGACCTGCCCTTCGAGATCCCCGTGTTCTCAGGCGAGCTCTCGCCCGAGACCGAGTACGTCTACTGGGTCGGGTGCGCGGGCGCGTTCGACGACAACGCCAAGAAGACCTCCAAGGCCACCGCGGAGCTGCTGCACCGGGCCGGCGTGAACTACGTCGTGCTGGGCGCGGAGGAGACCTGCACCGGTGACCCGGCGCGGCGCGCGGGCAACGAGTTCCTGTTCCAGATGATGGCGCAGCAGACCGCCGAGATGCTCAACGCCGTGTTCGAGGGCCGCGAGCCCGGCACGCGCAAGATCGTCACGACCTGCCCGCACTGCCTGAACTCGCTGTCCCGGGAGTACCCGCAGCTCGACGGGCACTACGAGGTCATCCACCACACGCAGCTGCTGAACAAGCTGGTGCGCACCGGCAAGCTCGTCCCGGTGGCCGACCCGGACGGCCCGTCGGTCACCTACCACGACCCCTGCTACCTGGGTCGGCACAACGAGGTCTACGAAGAGCCGCGCGAGCTCGTCTCGGCCGTCGGCACGCTCACGGAGATGCCGCGGCACGCCGACCGCTCCATGTGCTGCGGCGCCGGTGGCGCGCGGATGTGGATGGAGGAGCGGATCGGGCAGCGCATCAACATCACCCGGACCGCGGAGGCCATCGACACGCTCGGGTCCTCCTCGACCGGCACGATCGCCGTCGGGTGCCCGTTCTGCCGCACCATGATCGGGGACGGGCTCACCGCCTCCCAGGCGCAGGGCTCCGGCGAGCACATCAAGGTGCAGGACGTGGCGCAGATGCTGCTCGCGTCGGTGCAGCGCGGGGACGGCCGGACCCCGTCGGCCGCCACCGAGGGGGACGTGGAGCAGACCACCGAGACCCCGCTGACCGAGAGCACCGAGGCCCCCTCGCAGGCCCCGACCGCCGAGTCCGCCCCCCCGGACGAGGCGGAGGTCACCACCGAGATGACCGACGCCGCGGTGGCGGGCTCCGCCGCGTCAACGGCCGACACGGGCTCCGGCCCGGACTCCGACGCCGCGGTCCCGTCGGACACGTCGGACACGTCGGACACGGCGGGCACGCCGGAGACCAACGGCCACGCCGCCGCGGACGAAGCGGGCTCGAGCACCACCGAACGGTCCGACCAGGCCTGACCAGCTCACCAGGGCGGCCCCGCGACCCCGGTCGCGGGGCCGCCCCGTTTCCGCGAGTCCCACACCACCGGCCGCGAGTCCCACACCACGGGCCGCGAGTCCCACACCACCGGCCGCGAGTCGGACGTCGCCGGCCGCGAGTCCGACGTCACCTGGCCGGCGAGTCGAGGAGCGCGGCCTGCGGGGCAGCGGCCGGCATGCGGCTCGCCCACCGCTCCTCGGATGAAGGTCAGGCGGTCGGCTGACAGGGCTGGAAGCCCGCGACCCGCCAGGTCGCCTGCGCCGCCGCGGTGCGGACCGCCTCGACCTTCCCGACCGCGGGCAGGGTGCGACCCCAGACCGTCGTGCAGCCGTCGAGCTGGACGATCGTGCCGGCCGGAGCGCCGGGATCGACCTTCGGCGTCGGGGTGGGAGCAGCGGTCGGGCTGCCCGTGGGCACCCGTGTGGCGGCCGCGGTGATCGCGGCGTCGCAGTCGGCGGCCCCACCGCTCTGCGCGACCTGGGCCTTCGCCGCCGGATCGAGCACGTTGCAGACGGCCTGGTGGTCGCCGCGCACCAGTCCGTCGTTGAGCTTGCTGAGGACGAGATCGGGGCGGCCGTAGCCGAAGCCCAACCGCATCTCGGTGCCCGCCTGCTGCGCGACCTGCTCCTTCTGCTCCTGCACCTCGTGCGCCCGGAACTGGTATCCGACGAACGAGAGCACACACAGCCCCGCCCCGATCGCCGCGAGATACCACCGCGGGAGCCGCAGCAGCCCGGCGATGAAGACGCCGACGCTCGCGGCGAACGCCCACGACCAGGGGTTGCCGCTCGTCTCGTACACGAGCCCGACCAGCAACGCGACGCCCGCGACGTGCCAGGTCCACCCGTTCAGCAGCCGGTCCAGCCTGAGCAGGGCGAGCAGCACAAGCACGGCGAAGCCCGCGGCGAGCGGGACCCAGAGCCGGGCCTCGCCGTCGAACAGGGCGATGACGAACAGCAGGACCGCGGCCGCGCCGATGCCGAGCCCGGTCGCGCCCTTCCAGCTCCGGGGTCTGAACCGAAGCAGCGGATGGCGGCGCGTGTCCGACGACGGCTCGTCCAGCTCGGGGCCCTCGGCCGGCGGGCTGGGCGTGGCCGGGACGTGCCGCCCGCTGCGCCATGCCTCCAGCTCCCCGCCGGGCTCGCCTTCCGGTCGAGCAGCGGGGGACTCGGGACGCCGGGGCCGCTCCATCGCCCGTCACCCTAGCGATCCGGACGACCACGCTCCACGCTCTCGCCCTGCACCGTGGTCACGGCCGCACTGTCTGCCGGTCAACCTGGCCTGGGCGCGCCCATCGGCGGCGTGTCCGGCGCGGCCTTCGGCGCCAGCGCGTTCTCGGCGCCCCGGCAGGCGTCGCTGGTCCGGCCCGTCGTGTTCGGACTCGTCGCGAAGCCGCGGTTCCGGTGGGACGCGTCACTGACGTATCACCGGGGCCATCGGACCACTCGTACCCGATGAGCCTCGCGGCGCGGGGGCTACTGGGGAGCAGCCCTCGCGTCGCCTACCTGGTGTCGGCCTGCTGGAAGTTCAGCCACGCCTTGCTCGGCGTCGGCCCCCGCTGGCCCTGGTACTTCGAGCCGACGCCCGCGCTGCCGTAGGGCCGCTCGGCCGGGCTGGACAACCGGAACAGGCACAGCTGCCCGATCTTCATGCCGGGCCAGAGCGTGATCGGCAGGTTCGCGACGTTCGACAGCTCGAGCGTGATGTGCCCGGTGAAGCCCGGGTCGATGAAACCGGCCGTCGAGTGGGTGAGCAGGCCCAGACGCCCGAGACTGGACTTGCCCTCGAGACGTCCGGCCAGGTCGTCGGGCAGGCTGACCTGCTCGAACGTGCTGCCCAGCACGAACTCGCCGGGATGGAGGACGAAGTTGTCGCCCTCGCCGACCTCGACCGGGCTGGTCAGCTCGTCCTGCTGCTGCGCCGGGTCGATATGGGTGTACTTCGAGTTCTGGAAGACCCTGAAGAAGCGATCGAGGCGCACGTCGATGCTCGACGGCTGGAGCATCGCCTCGTCCCACGGGTCCAGCCCGAGGCGCCCGGATTCGATCTCCTTGCGCAGGTCGCGATCCGAGAGCAGCACGCTGGCGAGCCTAGCCGGGGAGGTGGGACGGGGTTCGTGGCGGGGATGCTAGAGTCTGATCCACGCACTGCGGATGTAGTTCAATGGTAGAACATCAGCTTCCCAAGCTGAATACGCGGGTTCGATTCCCGTCATCCGCTCTCACGCCAAAGGCCCAGCTCAGAGTGTGTCCACACCGGAGCTGGGCCTTCGTCGTTCCTCGATCTACTCATGCCTTGGGCCATCGGCGGGCCATTAGACGACCGGCACCAGGGCGCCCGCGGCCTCGTCCTCCCCGTCGTCCTGGTCCCCGTTGTCGATCTTGCGACCCTCGACCAGAGCGGTCAGCCGGTCGGCGATGCGACAGTTGCTGCACATTGTCAACGGATCAGGAACGTAGAGTCGGGATGTGAGGTCTCCGCAGACGCTGAGCGAAGACGAGCGACGTCTTGTCGCCGCATGGGCCGCCGACTGTGCCGAGCGAGTTCTGGGGCTGTTCGAGGCTTGCGCTCCGGCTGATGACCGCCCTCGCGCCGCTATCGCCCGCACTCGGGCGTTCGCGCGAGGAGAGCTGGACACTGCCGAGGAGATCCGCCGTCGATTCGTCGGCGGTGTTCCCGCTGGAGAGGTCAAGGACCCCGCGGCATCTGCGGCTGCCCGAGCGGCTGGTCAAGCCGTAGCCGTCTGCCACATGGGGGCGCACGCGTTGGGCGCCGCCGCGTATGCGGTCAGGGCCGTCGGTCTGGCGGCTCCCGACCGGCCAGAAGCACTCAATGACGAGGTCGACTGGCAGCTCACCCATATGACGGCCCAGGTCCGAGCAGCCCTACGGTCCCTACCCCCGATCGGCGAGAACCGGTCAGGCCCTCTCGGCCCGGGGCTCCTAGCATCAGGCCAACTCGGCATGATCATCCGTGACCTCCAAGCCGGTCTCTCCCAGCCCGACCCGAGGCCGTCTGCCGCGTCATAGGTCACACGCTTTACACACGGACGGCGACACGTCTGTCTGGTTCGCTGGTCGCTGTCTGGTTCGCGTGCTGCCGAGGCCGCCTGTACGAGATCAAGGCCTCGGACGAAGGTGGTCCTCGATCACCAGGGCAATCGTCTGCAATGCCGTCCCGATCACCGCCTCGTCCTGGCTGTCCGCAGCTGTGATCAGCGCCTTCCACAGCGCCCACCCGCGGGCACGCGCCCATGTCTCGTCCGAGGCCCCCAGCCCGGTACGGAACGCGGCACCAGCAGCGTCGTCGAGCAAGGTCCACATGATGACGAGGTCACAGGCAGGGTCGCCCACGCCGCACGTGCCGAAGTCGATGACCGCCGACAGGTGGCCATCCCTCACGAGCAGATTCCCGGCCGCGACGTCCCCGTGGAACCACACCGGGTCGCCGTCCCAGCGTGACTCCCGAGCGGCCTTCCAGACAGCGAGCGCGTCCGCACGCGAGACCGGGTCGCCGAGGATGTCGATCGCACGGCGGCACCCCTCGTCATAGACCCCGACGTCCGCCCCACGGTAGAAGCTCTGACGCCCCGCAGACGGCCCGCCGTTCGCGTTCACGCGCTGCAGCGCCACGAGGAACTCGGCCAGCTCTTCGGCGAACTCCAGGCTCCCGCCCACGGTCTCCCTCGTCGCCGGTCGCCCTGGCAGCCATCGCCGGACCGACCACGGCCAGGGGTAGCGAGGTGACGGTCTGCCCGCCGCGACCGCTACCGGGATCGCCACCGGCAGCGCGGCGGCGAGCCGCGGGAGCCAGGTCAACTCCTTCTCCACCGCCCCCGCGTAGCTCTCCGCGCTGGGCAGCCGAACCGACAGGTCCGAACCGAGCCGAAACGTCCGGTTGTCCCAGCCTCCAGGCACCACCTCGACGACGGGCAGCTCAGCCCAATGGGGGAACTGCTCCTGAAGAAGCCCCGTCACCAACGTGGCGTTGATCTCGTCCCGTTGCATCAGCACCGAGACTGCCCGGGCGTAGCCGTGCACACGAGCGCATTTCGCGGGCTCCGCCCACCCCCGACGCCGCTCGGAGACCAGAGGAGTGCCGGCCTCCTCACGGCGCGCCGAGACGGCTACCGGACCAAGGGGCGGGCCCGTGATCGCCGTGGTCAGCGCAGCCGTCCGGTCCAGGTCGATCGTGTCGGCGCCGAAAGCTCGCGATTCGCTCGCTGAGGACGTCGACGGGTTCGGTGACGTCGTCCACACCCCAACTGACCTGCAGCGTTCACAGTGGTAAACAAATGTTCGAATCATGGCTTCTGAGCTGCTACGATGGGGGCATGACCGCCACCCTCCCCGCTCCGGCACGCGCGGTGCCGGAGCGTGCGGCGGGGTTCGGGCGGATCGAGGAGCTCGTGACCCTCCGGAACCGGATCGACGCGGAGATCGCCCTGGAGGTGCGGGCGGCCGCGCAGCGGGAGGTCGAGGCGCGGCTCGAGGAGGTCGCGGCGGGTCTCGTGGACGTCGAGCGGGTCGAGGCGGGGATCGTCGCGCAGGTCGCGTTGGCGGCGCAGGTCTCGCCCACCCGGGCGCGCCGCCTCTTGCACCTCGCGAGGGACCTCCACGCGGGGCTGGACTCGGTTCGGGAGCTGTTCGCGGCGGGGCGGCTCGACCAGGCGAGGGTCGCCGCGATCGTCCGGGCGGCCGCTCACCTCGACCACGGGGAGCGGGCGGAGGTCGACCGGCGGCTCACCGTCCACGACCTGCCCACCCTCGGGTTGCGGCGGGTCGGTGACGTTGCCCGGACGATCGCCGCGACGGTGGCGCCCGAGAGGTTCGTGGAGCGTGCCCGGGCCGCCCGACGGGAGCGGCACGTCTCGATCAGGCCGGCGGAGGACGGGATGGCGGTGCTGCGCGCATACCTGCCCGCCGAGCAGGCCATCGCGTGTCTCGCCGCGCTCCGCAGGGCCGTCGTCGAGCAGTGGGTGGCGCCCGAGCCGGTCACCCGCCCTCGGGGACAGCTCATGGCGGACACCCTGGTCGAGCGGTTGACCGGCCAGGACGCGTCCGTCGCGGCGCAGGTCGAGATCCAGGTCCTGGTGCCCGTCGAGTCCCTGTTGGACGAGGGTGCGCCGCTGCCCGCCGAGATTCCCGGATTCGGACCCAGCGACCTGCTCTCCGAGGCGCAGTGCGTCGGCTGGCGGCGGCTGGTCACGCGGGACGGCATCGTGGTCGGCGGGGACTCGCGGCGCCGCGCCTACACCGGCGTCCTCGCCGACCTGATCCGCGCCCGGGACCGCGGGCGGTGCACCGAACCCCACTGCGACGCCCCCATCCAGCACCTCGACCACCGAGAACGCTGGGCCGACGGCGGACCCACGAGCCTGGACAACGGCCGCGGCGCCTGCGCCTTCCACAACCTGATCCGGGAGCAACCCGGCTGGAGCCTCGACCGCGGAGCCACCGTGACCCCTGCCGGACGCCGCTACCCCTTACGGCAGTAGAGCCGGCGTCGCGACCACGACCGGCGCGAGGGCGTTCGCCCGGCCGACTGCGCGTTCGGCGTCGAGAGCGGGAACCTCTCGGGCGAGCTCGGTGTCGCCGCCCACCGAAGCACGCGACCAGACAGCGCGACGGCCGCGGGCCGGGCGGGACCGTGGTCACCCTCGTTGACCGGGCCCTCACAGTCAGGCGAGCGTGCGGACCTCGGCCACGACGTCGTCGAACAGCTCCGGCGGAATCGCGTGCCCCATCCCCGGGTAGCAGACGAACCGGGCGCCCGGGATCCGTCGGGCCACAGCACGTCCGGCCCGCCAGCGGATCAACGGATCGTCCCGGCCGGAGATCACCAGGGTCGGCACGGTGATGCGCTCCAGCGGCGGCACGCGGTGCGCGCGCCCCGCGGCGAGCTGGCGTTGGGTGGTCGAGGCGTCCCGGGGATGACGTTCGTGGCTGATCCGGGCGGCCTCCCGCGCCCACTCCTCGGGGAAGGGGTAGCCCGGCGAGGCGATGGCGCGGTAGATGGCGACGAGGGCGTCGATCTGCTCGGCGTCCGTGCCGCCGGGGCGGATCCGGTGCAGGGTGCGGAAGACGCCGGGGCGGATCGCACGCAGGGTCTGGAGTACGCCGGCGTCCGCGGCCGTGCCCATGCAGCTGGTCAGCGAGCGCACCCGCTCCGGGTTCTCCAGCGCGAGCCCCTGCGCGAGGGCGGCGCCCATCGACCCACCGAGGACGTGTGCGCTCTCCCAGCCGACGGCGTCGAGCACGGCGAGGGTGTCGTCCAGCATGTCTCGGGTGGTGTAGGCCGGGGGGACGCGACCGAACAGCGCCTTGAACGGCGCCGGCTTCGCGACCGGCGCGAAGCTCGTGGACAGCCCCGTGTCCCGGTTGTCGAACCGGACGACGGCGTACCCGGCCGCGACGAACCGCGCGACGAGCTGATCCGGCCACCACACCATCTGGAAGTCCAGCCCCATGACCAGCAGCAGCGGCTCTCCGTGCTCCAGGTCACCGAAGGCCTCGTAGGCGATCTGCACGTCGCCGTTGGTCGCGTACCGGATCATGGCGCGCCTCCTATCTGCTAACAACGTTAACAGATAATCTGGGGCCATGCCCGGACCCGCCCGTTCCCGCTCCGTCACGGAGATCGCGGAGGCCGGGATCGGGATAGCCGACCGGGGTGGGCTGGACGCCGTGACGATGCGGGCCGTCGCCACGGCCGTCGGGATGACCGCGGCGGGGCTCTACCGCTACACCGGCTCCCGCGAGGAGCTGCTGGGCCACATGGTCGACCGGGTCAGCGCGGAGCTGACCCACCCCGCGCCGAGCGGGGACTGGCGGGCCGACCTGCTCGCCGTCGCCGAGCAGCAGGTCGCCGCGCACCGCGCGCACCCGTGGTTGGCGGCCGCCTCGGCGATGCCGCTGGTCATGGGGCCGCACGTGCTGGACCACCTGGAATGGGGGCTGCGCGTGCTGGCCCCGGTCGACGCCCCGAACCGGGCGAAGATGGAGGCGATCGCCCTCACGAACGGGGTCGCCGCCCTGTTCGGCGCGGCGGGCCCGGCGGTCGGCCCGGAGAGCTTCCGGAACCTGGACGGAGCACGCCATCCCGCGCTCGCCGCCCTCCTGGCCCGGGCCGATCCCGGCCCACCCGGGCCCGATCTCCTGCGGCGGGTCCTGACGGGCGTCCTCGACGCCCTCCTCTGAGTGCCGCGGCAGTCACCGACCCGAGCCAGAGCCCCCGCGCGGCGACGCTCTCGGCGCTGACTCCCGGCACGTAGTCCGGCCGCTCGCCGAACCTCGCAGGTCGGCCTGGCAGGGTCGGTCCTCCGTCGCGGGCGGCGCGCCCCTCCGCCGAACGGTGTGCAACGGCCCGCGCCAACTCGCAGGAGGTCAGTACACGTCCCGGGCGTAGCGGCCCTCGGTCGTCATACGCTTGACGTAGACGGCCGCGGCCTCCGGGGTCATGCCGCCGTGGGCGATGATCATGTCTCGCAGCGCGGTGTCCACGTCCTTCGCCATCCGCGAGGCGTCCCCGCAGACGTAGAAGTGCGCGCCCTCGGAGATCCAACGCCACAGCTCGGCGCCGTGCTCCCGCATCCGGTCCTGGACGTAGACCTTGTGCCGCTGGTCCCGGGAGAACGCGACGTCCAGCCTGCTCAGTGCCCCGTCCGCCCGCATGGTCTCCAGCTGCTCGCGGTAGTAGAAGTCCGTGGCGGACCGCTGCTCGCCGAAGAACAGCCAGTTCCGGCCGCGGTGCCCGCGCGCGCGACGGTCCTCGAGGAACCCGATGAACGGGGCTACCCCGGTCCCCGGCCCAACCATGATCATCGGCACGTCCGCATCCGTGGGCGGGCGGAACCGCGGAGCGGGCTTGACCAGCACGGATGTCGGGACACCCGCGGCGGCGTCCGCCATGAACGTCGAGCAGACGCCGCGGCGGGGGCGGCCGTGGCGGCTGGTGAACCGGACGACCGAGACCGTCAGCGAGATCTCGGACGGGCTGGTCAGCGGGCTGGACGAGATCGAGTACTGGCGCGGGGCGAGGGTGCCGAGGGCATCCACCCACTCCTGCGCCTCGGCGCGGACGCCGAACTCGGCCAGCACGTCCGGGGCCTGGCGGTCCCAGGTCCAGCGGGCGAGGTCGGTGTCGTGTCCGGCGCGCAGCAGCTCCTTCAGCGTGCGGTCACCGGTGCGCTCGGCGACGAAGGTCAGCAGGGAGGGCGTGATCCGGGTGATGTCGAGGCTGTGGCGCAGAGCCTCCGCGAACGGCACCTCCGCCCCCTTGACGCTCACCGGCCGGTCCCCGGGCAGCCCGGTCAGCTCCAGCCACTCCGAGACGAGCTCGGGATGGTTCACCGGGCGGACGCTCAGCGCGTCCCCGGCCTGGTAGGCGAACTCGTCCCCGGCGAAGGTGAACCGGCGGACCTCCTTGGCCGAGCCGGGCAGGCTCAGCAGCGTGGTCTCGCGGAGCTCGGCGTCCACGCTGGTGGGCCGCTTGGGCTTGGACGCGGGCGGCGCGACGGGCTCGGTGCGGGCGGGCGCGCGACCCTTCCCGAACACCCCCACGACCTGGTCGATCCACGTGCCCGCGGGCTCCTCGTAGTCCGTGTCGCAGTCCACGCGCTCCAGGACCCGGTCCCCGCCGAGCTCGGCGAGCCGGGCGTCCACCCGCCGGCCGTGCCCGCAGAACTCGCTGTAGCTGGGGTCCCCGAGCGCGAGCACCGCGAAGCGCAGGCCCTCGTAGGAGGGGCGCTCCTCGGAGAGGGCCGACCAGAAGTCGGTGCCGACGTCCGGGGCGTCCCCGTCCCCGAACGTGCTGGTCACGACGACGAGATCGGCGCCCGTGGGCACGCTCCCGGGATCGAGCTCCGCCATCGAGACGAGCTGCGGGCGCCGCCCGGCCGCGGCGAGCCGCTCGGCGGCGGTCCCGGCGATCTCCTCGGCGTTCCCGGTCTGCGAGGCCCAGAGCACGATCAGTGGGCGGCCCTCGGGCTCCGGCGCGGCGGGGGCCCCGGCGCGGGAGAACGCCCCGGCCAGCATCCCGTTGATCCACGCGGCGGAGTCGGTGTCGAAGGGCGCGTCCCCGGGCAGCACGGGCACCCCGGGCGTGCCCCGTTCGACGCCCGCGAGGAACCCGGCCAGGTAGGTCTTCGCGGCACCGGTGAGCACGGGCGGGCGGAGGTCCGCGGTGTCGAACGCGGCGGCCAGTGCGGGCAGGACCTCCGCGGTGGTGTCCGACTCGCGGCCGGGAGTGTGGGACTCGCGGCCGGGAGTGTCCGACTCGCGGCCGGGAGTGTGGGACTCGCGGCCGGGAGTGTGGGACTCGCGGCCGGGGGTGTGGGACTCGCGGGCGGGGCCGACACGTTCGAGCGAGACCGCGCACGCCTTGAGCTCGGGCTGGAAGGAGAACTCGTCCACGGCGTCGTTCGTGACGGCGTTGACCGCGAGGTGCTCGCCGAACAGGTCGCTCCAGTGGAACGGGGCCCAGCAGACGCCGGGCCGCATCCGGTCCGTGACCACGGCCGGGAGGATCGCGCGGCCCCGGCGTGAGCTCACCGCGACCTGGTCGCCCGTGGCGATCCCCAGCCGTTCGGCGTCCTCGGGGTTGATCTCGCACGAGGGGCCCGGGTTGAGCTTGTTCAGCTTCGCGACCTTGGCCGTCTTGGTCAGCGTGTGCCACTGGTGCTGGACGCGGCCGGTCGTCAGGACCAGCGGGAAGTCGTCGTCCGGGAGCTCGGCGGCGGGCATGTGCGGGCGGGGCAGGAACTGCGCCTTGCCGCTGGGCGTGGCGAAGCGCAGGCCCTCGTCGGCGAGATAGCGGATCGGGTTGCGGTCCGGACCGCCCGGCGCGGCGGGCCACTGGACCGGCGTCTCGCGCAGGCGCTCGTAGGTGACGCCCCGGACGTCGTACCCGGTCACGGGGTTGAACGCGCCCTTGAGCTCCTCGAACACCTCCTCCGCGCAGCGGTAGGTGAAGTGCTCGGCGTACCCCATCTCGCACGCGACCC
>Ga0068863_100003555_pt1 | contig 15375 bp, 13 predicted proteins | sample KBSSwiS62_FD_66596 | JGI IMG/M metagenome (GOLD analysis project Ga0068863, IMG submission 66596) | Switchgrass rhizosphere microbial communities from Kellogg Biological Station, Michigan, USA - KBS Switchgrass S6-2 | ecosystem: Host-associated > Plants > Roots > Rhizosphere > Soil ...
TAGCGTCGTCGTAATGAAGTTCAAGGCGCTCAGCAAGGCACCAAGGCAGAACAGCGCGATGCTGACGACCCACAGATCCGCCCCCCGGCCCTCGCCCGGCCCGGCCGAAGGCAGTGCACTCAGGGGAGGATAGCCGGTCCATCCGTGCAGCGGTGCACCGCCAGCAACAAAAAAAGCCCCTAGGAGCACGATAAACGCCAGCAATGTAATCCAGAAAGAGAGCATGTTCAGTACGGGAAACGCCATATCGGCGGCGCCGATTTGAATCGGCAAGAAGTAGTTCCCAAACCCGCCTTGAGGTGCAGTGGTGAGCACAAAGAACACCATGATGGTGCCGTGCATCGTCAACAGGCTGAGGTACGTTTCGGGCTTGATCTCTCCGAACAGCGGCAGAGACACGTTGGGCCAGATCAAGTGAATGCGCATCAGCAAGGAAAGGAACATGCCGACGAATACTGCCGTTAACGCCAGAAAGAAGTATTGAAGGCCGATGACTTTGTGATCGAGGCTGAAGACCCACTTACGAATGAAACTCTGGGGCGCCGCATGGGCGTGAGCACCGTGGGCAGTAGATTCCCGGGTAGCCATGTTATTGTTTTTCCGCCTCTCGTGCCGCCAGCCATTTATCAAATTCCTCCTGGCTGACCACCTTCAGCATGCCGTGCATCTTGTAGTGACCCAGCCCGCATAGCTCTGCGCAGGCGATTTCGTAGTCTCCCGTGGTGATCGGCGTGAAGTGCATACGGATGGCGATGCCAGGCACCGCGTCCTGCTTGAAGCGCATGGCGGGCACGAAGAAACTGTGGATTACGTCGTGAGCTATCAGGATTACTTCCGCTTCGCGGTTTACCGGGAGATACATTGTTCCTGTGACGATATCATCCTTGGCTGCGGGATCGGACGTATCCAGACCAACCGCACTCTCGCCGCCTGCCGATGGATCAATGAATTCCGGTTTGGTTGCGCCAAATTTGCCATCCGGGCCTGTATAACGAAAGTACCAAGCGAACTGCATCCCGGTGACTTCCACTTGCACAGCTCCCGGCTCGGCTGGGCGGAAACGCTCGGACGCCCAGATCGAACTGCTCATCAGATTCAAGCCGATGAATAGGATCGCAGTCAGGACGGTCCAAACCATCTCCAAGGTATGATTTCCGTGGAAGTAACGCGCAGTGGAACCCGCGCCGCGATCGCGATACTTCCAAGCAAAGAATCCCAGAATCAATTGCGCCGCGACAAAGACGACACCCATCAGTACGAACGTAACGGCAAAATGGTGGTCGATGACACCCGCGGAGGCAGAAGCTCCCGGTGGCAGCCACCATGTTTTAGCGATGAAGAAATAGGTGCTGGCCAAAGTGATCAGCCAGATGACAAGAAGTACAACGAGGCCCATCAACCGAGACCTCCCGAATTGGAACGCTTCCTCCTAAGCAGTGCTAACTGGAGGAATACGAGCTTTCCCTGACCAAACTCCACAGCTCCAAATCGGCGCGAGTCTATCATACCTCTTTGTGAGCGCAAGCGAGTTCTTGGGCATCTTCGCCATCACCGAAGTCCCTTGTGACAGACTGCTCTTCTGGCAGGATTTTTGCCCGCAGCAAGTTCTGCCGTTGGAGCACAAACTGCATTGACGAATTTTTTCAATTTGAGTAACATCCACCCAGACTCACGGAGGTCCAGCGGAATGGTAAGGACCTCGCAATGTTTTCGGACGAAATTTTCCCAACTCGACGGACCCCCGACGCTCGCAGCCGCCGAAGCAATTCCCTACACGCTCGTTTGTTCTGCTTCACTCATTAAGCTTGACCGCGGAGTTTACCCTCTCGATTTCTCGCCGGCACAAATGGCATTTTCTCGTGTCGAGTTTTCTCTCCGCGTGCATGAAAGCGTGCCAATTCATTTGCCTCGCTCTGCAGTTTCGCCGTTTTCGGCGGCACCGTCCGTGACCGCCAGCTAAGTTCAGGAGTCCGTCATCTAGGAGGAATCGCGTGGCGGCCCAAGAAACCGAATCAGTAAAGCCGAGCCCTGAAGCGGCGAAGGCGCCAGCATCAGAGGGCAAGGACGCGGCCAGCTACGTTGGTACGCCCGCAGTGGGTACCTCCAAGGCCGCGGCCTCTGCTGGTGTGGCATCCGTTGGTCCTCCAGAAACAAAAACCAACGAGCAACGGCGGCGTCTGGTCTGGAGTTGCGTTATAGCATTTCTCGGCGCGTGGTTCCTGGCATTTCTCCGTTTCTTCCTGCCCCGCACTCTTTTCGAACCGCCTACCGTCTTCAAGATTGGTTATCCGTCGGACTACGCGTTGGGCGTAGATACCAAGTGGCAGCAGAAATACCGTATTTGGGTGGATCGCACTCCCGATCGTCTTTTTGTCATCTACGCGCGTTGCACGCATCTGGGCTGCACACCAGACTGGAAAGCGAGCGAGAACAAGTTCAAGTGTCCTTGCCACGGAAGCGGCTACGACAACGAAGGCGTGAACTTTGAGGGACCTGCGCCAAGGCCGATGGATCGCGCTCACGTGGAATTAGCACCCGACGGTCAGATCGTCGTGGATGTTTCACGACTCTATCAATGGCCAAAAGGCCAAGCAAATCATTTCAACGACACAGGATCGCATTTGGTGATTTGATGCAGCCACGTGGAGCACAAAACGGCGAGGAGAACTAGAGAACAAATCCGAACGGCGCGGAGACGGGAGATCACTTAAATGCCCGAAGAGAAAAACTCGAACGGCAAGAATGGCAAAGCCGCAGGGCTGCTGGAACGCATCAAATCGGGCGTTAAAGAAGACCTCGACTCTCTGAAGACAGATTTTTCCGCCAAAGCCAAAGACCAAGTCGAGACACTAAAGAAACCGACCAAGACCCAAGTTTATACTTCGATCTTCCGCCACAAGCACGACGACACACCGCGCAATCGGGCCTTGGGAGTTCTGTCTAACGTCTTCCTGCATCTCCACCCTGCAAAAATCAACCGCGACGCCGTGCGCTACAGTTATACCTGGGGAATGGGCGGAATCACTTTCTATTTGTTTATCGTGCTCACCTTTACCGGCGTCTTGCTGATGTTCTATTACCACCCCAGCAAAGTCCAAGCCTTCCGGGATGTGCTCTATCTCGAACACGACGTACCCTTCGGTAAATTACTTCGCAACATGCACCGCTGGGCCGCGCACCTGATGGTGATCGCTGTCGAATTGCACATGCTACGAGTCTTCCTCACCGGCTCCTACAAAAAGCCGAGAGAGTTCAATTGGAATGTCGGGGTCATTCTGCTCGTGCTCACTCTGTTGCTATCTTTCACCGGATATCTGCTGCCGGATGATCAACTCGGTTTCTGGGCCGTGACCGTGGGCACGAACATGGCTCGCGCCACCCCTCTGCTCGGCCACGAGGGTCCGCTCGGCGCGGAGTTGGGCATGACTCCTTACAACGATGTTCGCTTCGGGCTGCTGGGCGGCTCGATTGTCGATGCGAACGCCTTGCTCCGCTCCTATATCTGGCATTGCATTGGGATTCCAATCATTGCGTCTGTCTTCATGATTGTGCACTTCTGGCGTGTGCGAAAGGACGGTGGCATCTCCGGCCCGGCGCAGGTGGTTCTCGAATCCGAGGTCAAGGAGGCGCAGCGCTAGCCATGGATTGGAAGCAATTGTGGCAGATCGTTTCCGCGCCGGACAACGTGCCGATCGTTGCCCTCATTCCTTTGCTCGCCTTCTATCTTTTTCTGGCGTGGCGTCAGGCTAAGGCGAACGACACGCTGATGGCGCAACTCGCGGGAGACGCGGCGCTAGCCAAGACCCACCACAGAAAAGCCTGGCCATTCCAGCCCGGCTGGCAAAGAGAAGTTCACGTCTGGCCCTTCCTCCTGCGGATGGAATTCCTGGCGGCGATTATCGTGACCATCATTCTCATGGTCTGGTCCATTGCCTTGAATGCGCCTCTCGAAGAACCGGCGAACCCCAACCTGACCATGAACCCTGCCAAAGCACCCTGGTACTTTCTCGGCCTGCAAGAGATGTTGGTTTACTTTGACCCATGGATCGCCGGTGTGGTCATGCCCACGCTGATCATTTTCGGTCTCATGGTCATCCCGTATATCGATACCAACCCTTTGGGTTGCGGCTACTACACCTGGAAGCAGCGCAAGTTCGCCATCTCTACATTTCTTTTCGGCTTTGTCATTTTGTGGGTTTCGATGATTTTCATCGGCACCTTTATCCGTGGGCCCGGCTGGCAATGGTTTTGGCCGGGACAGACCTGGGACCACAACCGCCTGATCTACGAAGTGAACCGCGATCTGCCGGATCTATTCGGCATTACTTCCAACACGGCAAAGGGTCTTTTTGGGGCCGTAGTGGTCGGCGGCTACTACGTCGCCTTTGGACTCGTCGTGCACGCTTTGTTCCGCCGCTTCAACACCAAGAATTACCGGCGCATGAGCCTGCTGCAGTATTCGCTGATGATGTTTTTCCTGCTCACGATGTTTGGCTTACCGATCAAAATCCTGCTGCGGCATTCGCTTCACGTGAAATACGTATGGATCACGCCATGGTTCAACATTTAGCGCGAGCCTAGGAGGAGCTGGTGGCCGAAAAGCCTGTGCCGGAAAGCGACCCAATCGTCAGCAGATCGCTGGCGCCGCACTACGTGGTGGCGGTGGTCGTGTTGATTGGCACATTGTTCTGGGCATTATGGGACGAGGACTTCGGGCAGCGCCCTTGGAAGTCCTTCCAGCGGGAGTGGAAAGATCGCTATGTGGCATTTCTGATCAGCGCCCGCTCCCAATCAAGCGCTTCGCAGAGTGACGTGGAAAACAATCTGCAGTATAAGACGCTGAAGACGGGGTATGAATCGGCGATGCGCGAGACCTCTTCTCGCATTCGAGAGATCAACGAGAAGCTGCGCGACTTGAGCGCAAAAATTCTGGCCGTGCAAAACGTCTTCACAGACCGACGCGCCTACGTCACCGCTTTGACCTATAGTATCGAAACCGAGTCGAGTGCATCTTCGCGACAGGGCAAACAAAAGGCACTCAGCCAGTACAAGCAGGAAATCACCAGCATCACGTTTCCGGACGGCAGCAAACAAAACTACACCTACGACCAGCTCGAAGAGACCTACAACGATCTGAAAAACGAGCGCACCAAGCTCAGCACGGAACTCGGCGAAGTGCTCAAGCCGCTCAACGAACAAAAAGAAAAGCTGGACGCCTTTCTTTCCGAACACATGGTGGGTTTGACGCCTGAGCAGACTCGTGGCCTGCAAAACAAGACTGAAGCCTGGGATTCCAAAATCGTCCAGATCAACGTAGCCGAGGCGAACATCGTGGATCGCTGCGAGTCCTGCCATATGGGAATCCGCGAGCCGGTAAAACTTAGTGCCATTTCGATGTCGATCAAAGGGAAAAAACCCGACGAATACGCGCGTGCGTTCACCAGCCATCCGGAGCCTGATCTTCTGAAGACGCACGATCCCGAAAAATTCGGCTGTTCTCCATGCCATCAGGGAAATGGCCGCGCCACGACAAGCGTGGAAAAGGCCCACGGAACTTACGAGCACTGGCTGTGGCCACTGTTTCCCAAAGGAAACGCAGAAGCCGGCTGCCAGACTTGTCACGCCGCCGATATGGTGCTGGTCACCAACGAAGTCGGCTGGACGCTCAGCGAAGGCAAGGATCTGTTCCGGCAGCGCGGCTGCGTCGGATGCCACCGCTACGAGGGATACGACAAAGAGCCGGAAAACCTGCTATTGATCGCACAACAGATCAAGCAACTAGAGCAAGAGAAGAAAGACAGCGTCAAGCAAGCGGCCTATTTGATAAAGCAAGCCGATGCCGCTGCCACCAACGAAGAAGCCAGCCGGCTCAACCAGCGCGCTGTCGCCTTGAAGGTCTCCAACAGCAAGCTCGAACTGCGCCTTGTTCAGCTCGATCGCACGACCAAAAGCTTGCTGCAAGACATGAAGAAGGTCGGCCCAAACCTAAAAGACGTTCGCCTCAAGTTGAACAAAAATTGGATTCCCGTATGGCTGAAAAAACCGAGCGCTTTCCGGGCCACCACCAAGATGCCGGACTTCCGCCTGAACGACGACCAGGTCAAGGCCATCTCGGCCTACTTGTGGCAGTCGGCGCTAACTGATTCTCTGCCCAAACACAAACCGGGAAATGCGACGCACGGAAAGGAACTGTTTGAAACGCGCGGCTGCCTGGCGTGCCACTCCATCGGCGAAGGCGATCAATTGCAGGGTGGAACATTCGCCGCCAACCTTACCCGTGTCGGTGAGAAGGACAACTTCGACTACCTCGTGCGCTGGGTTCACAATGCTCGCGAGCGCACGCGTCCGTATTGCTTGTTCGAGAAAAGAGACATCGGCCCCGAAGACTACGCGAAAAAGGGCCTGCCTTTTGTTTTTGATTTGGAGCACAGCCGCTGTCCAAACGATGGTCGCGAACTGCAAGTGCAAAACATGACGGTGATGCCCAGTCTTCGTCTCTCCCCGCAGGACGCGGAAGACATCGCCACCTATCTCGTCACTTTGAAAAGGCAGGAGCCTTCCTCTTATTCATCCGCGCCTTTCATGGACAATCTCAATCTCAAGGCCGACGGCAAGAAATGGATTCAGCATTTCGGTTGCGCTGGCTGTCACGAAATCTCTGGTTTGGAGGACGAGGGCCGCATCGGCACTGAGCTGACCGTTGAGGGTAGCAAGCCGATCGAACGTCTCGACTTCGCGTTGCTCACGGAAGCAGCAGAGCGCGGCGGCCATGAACCCATCACCGATCCGAACGACCTCGCCCGCCTGCCGCAAGGCCCCGCCAAGGCACCTTGGTACGATCACAAAGGCTTTTTCGAACACAAGCTGGCCGAGCCGGACATTTGGGACCAGGGTAAGATCAAGCCCGAACTGGAAAAACTCCGCATGCCGAATCTGCACCTAACCAAAGAAGAGATTCGCTCTCTCACCACCTTTCTCATGGGAAGCCAGGAGAGTTCTTTGCCTGCTAGCTATCAATACCGGCCCTTGGATTACCGGCGCGATATTCAAGAAGGCTGGTGGATCGTGAAGAAGTATAATTGCATGGGCTGCCACCAATTGATCCCGGGCCAAAAGACTTCGTTGATGACCATGTCTCGCTATCAAGGCGCCGACGGTCAGGAACTGCTCCCGCCCAAGCTGCTCACCGAAGGAGCGCGCGTTGACCCCCAATGGCTGCTGCAGTTCCTTTCCCATCCAGCGCTGAGCGAGCATGACACCAACCGCAACGGTGTACGCTCCTATTTGCAGGTGCGCATGCCAACCTTCTGGTTTTCAGAAAGCGAACTCGGCAAACTCGTGCGCTTCTTCCAGGCGCTTTCCCGTCAGCCGCTCCCCTACGTGCCCGAGGCAGTCCCGGTTCTGTCTGCAACAGAAACCCAAATGGCGCGCAGCCTCTTCAGCAGTCCGGCAGCGCCTTGCTTGAAGTGCCATGCCACAGGCGATCCGGCGCACGATCGGACGGCCACGGCGCCCAATTTTTTACAAGCCAAAGGACGGTTGAAGGCTGATTGGGTCGAACGCTGGATCATTGACCCGCAGGCGATCAGCCCCGGCACGTCCATGCCTTCCGGCTTGTTCAAGCAAGAAAACGGCCAGTGGGTCTTCTCGGGGCCGACGCCTGTATCGTTCCGCGGCTACGAGAAAGATCATACCAAGCTGCTCGTCGATTACATTTTCGCCCTTACGCCCGAAGAACAGCGGCGTGTGGGCTCGGGGATGGGCAAAGCTGCAGTGACAACTGGTGGGGGGCCGTCCACGGTACAAGCTACCAATAGCGCGGGGCGCCGCGCTCAAGAATAAGGTTTGAGTTTGCGTGAACTCAGAAATTCGAAGAAGGGAACACGACATGAAAAGAACAATTTCGATGACAAGCTGCATACCGGCGGCGCTGTGCTTGCTGCTCTTGTCGGCCGCGTGCAGCAAGAAAGAAACTCCGGAGGAACAACCCGCGGCGTCCAACCCCGCGGCAACCACAGCTCCGGCCACGCCGATTGATCCCGCAACTGCTGCGACAGTCGTCGGTACCGTGAAGTTCGAAGGAACCGCTCCCAAGCCGGCCACAATTGACATGAGCCAAGACCCCAACTGCAAGGGCTCGAACAAAGCCGAAAACGTTGTGGTCGGCGACGGTCATCTCGGTAACGTGTTCGTGTACGTAAAAGAAGGATTAAGCAACCGAACCTTTGAAGCCCCCAAAGACCTGGTCACGCTCGATCAGAGCGGCTGCAGGTATCATCCCCATGTGATGGGGGTGATGGCGGGGCAGACAATCAAGATAGTGAATAGTGATCCGACCACTCACAACATCCATCCCAGCCCGGATCCGGGTAGCGGCAATCGCGAGTGGAACGAATCGCAAGCTCCCCAGGGCGCCGCCTTGGAAAAGACTTTTGGGCGCGAAGAAATCATGCTCCCGGTGAAGTGCAATCAGCATCCTTGGATGAAAATGTTCATCAGCGTGGTCAAGACTCCCTTCTACGCAGTCAGCGGACCGGACGGCAAGTATGAGCTCAAAGGTTTGCCGCCGGGCGATTACACTTTGGCGTTCGTGCACGAAAAATTCGGCGAGAAAACGCAAAAAGTGACCTTGACCGCCAAGGAAAGCAAAACCGTGGACATCAACTTCTAGCCCCGATACGCCACTGTTGTGGCGGCCGCTTCATGATCGGCGCCCGTCTTTAACAAAGCTTTTTGGCTACTCGCTCAGCGAGATAGCTAACACAAGGGAACTCTCAGGAGGTTTCTTGCTGGCTTTGATGTTGCTGCTTACTATCGTGCTGGGAACTATCCCGCTCGCGGGAATCGTCTGGATCGCTCTGAGGGGAGCGATTACCACGGTGGACGGACTCTTTATGAGCCTGATCCTACTGTCCCTCTCCGGCGTTTTCTATCTCAATGCCGTGCTGGAACTTCGCGACCGTGGCGTGTTCCCGTTCGCCCAAAAAGCCAAGACAAGTCAGCCAAAACAGCAGCCGCCCAAGGCGGATTAGAACCGAACGCAGACATGGTGATTCCATCCTCCTCATTGAAGGCGCCTGATCCCGCAGCGGAGACGCCACGCGATAACTCTGTTGCGCACGCGCATCTCTTATTTAGGACGGGCCGCAACCGCGTCCTGTTTTTCCTCACCGCCTGGCTCATCGTCCTCATGCCGTTCTTATTCTGGTGGGGCACGTGGTTTGGACGCTCGCTATCCGACAAACAAATCGGCGAGTACCTGAACGACGAAAAACACCCACGCCACATCCAGCACGCTCTGGTGCGGCTGGGCGATCGCATCGTGCGGCGTGACGTAGCCGCAAAACGATGGTACCCCGATATCGCACGCCTTGCCGCTCACCCCGTCGAGGAAGTGCGCAACACCGACGCCTGGGTCATGGGCCAGGACACTGCCAGCCAAGCCTTTCACGACACGCTGCTAAAAATGTTGCAAGACCCTGCCATCACTGTGAGAGGCAACGCTGCGCTTTCCCTGGTGCGTTTTGGCGACGCGTCTGGCCGCTCACAGATCGTAGCCCTGCTGCAACCCGCCAAAATTCTTGCGCCTACTCGGGGCGGCATTCTCGACGCGGGAAAACCGGGCGCTGCCATTCGTCAGGGTGGCACGATTGCCAAATTTGGCTACGGCGTTCAACAGACGACGGAAGTGCGTTCACCTATCGCTGGCCGCATCCGTTCCATCAATGTTCCAACAGGAGTGATTGTTGCTGCAGGAACCGAGGTCGCCACCGTCGATCCCGGCGATGAACAAGTCTGGGAAGCCCTCCGCGCCCTCTATCTTATCGGCCGACCCGATGACCTGCCAGCAATTCGTCCCTATGAGCGCGAACTTCCCGACATTTCCGACCGTGTGCGCCAACAAGCCGCTCTGACCGAAAACGTAATCCTCAAGAGGGCGAAGCAACAACCTTGAGGCAGAGAACAATCCCCGCACACGGACCTCCCACTGCTCGCTAATGGCAGGTGGCCGTCTCTCAAAAGGCCATCGCTCCAACGACTTTTTCCACTTCTGTCGTATCCACCATGACGATGGCGTCCCACGGGCAGCCATCCAGGAAGCAGCCGTCCGGTCCTTTGCTGACACACTTCTTGCAACCGATACACAGTATCGGATCCACCTGGATGCGGCCGAACGGAGGATGGTCTTCGTCCGGAACCCAGAACATGCAATCTTCCACCGGGCAGTATTCGACGCACGCAGGCGATCCGGCACAGCCCGTGCAGCACTCTGTGATCACGGCAAGTTCTTTGGGTTTTTTCTTGCGAGGTGTGGTGATGCCCTTGGAACGGGGCTCGTGCTTTAGCGCATCGGGCACCATCCCTGCGGACTTGACGGCTTCGTGCTCGGCACACATCGCCCGGATTATCCTCTCACTCGTTCCAGTTGCCAGAACTGGATTTTCGACACCTTCACTGCGGAGCGCCTTATGCGGATCTTCTCGGCCGCTGCCAACTCAGGGGATGGTCACTCAATCCTCTTGTAGGGGAAGCGGTCGTGGATATTATTTTGGTAGTAGAACTCCTTGAACGCTGAGTCCATGAATTGATGGAACATCTTTGGCGGGACATTAAAGAACTGAAACACTTTGCCACTTGTGAACTCAATCTCGAGAATTTCCGATCCATCTTCATATCCAACCTGAGAAATACCGTTTACGGCGACACCGGTCCTGTGCATGTTGAGAGCCTCCTTGTCTTCCAAGGAACTCTTTCAGCGGACAGATCGCAAAACTCATCTTGCTGTCACAGCCACTGCTTACCCAGGTTGATGGCTAGGATTCCCATTCCGGCTGCGACATAGTCCGTTGCGTCGCCCCTCGGTTCCGGCTCAACTCCACTGGATGCTACCACGAAACGCGGACACCTATACGTCGCTTTCGGTTATGCGGTGGCGAAGACAATGCGAAAAACTTATCAGCTAAAGAAGTCGGACCAGAAAACTGGCCTGGCTTTAATCCAGTTCACGCTCAGCTCATTCCCGCGCCGCCAAGCTCGCGCACTATCGAGCCGACAAACGATTTAGCATCGCCGAAAAGCATCAGCGTCTTATCAAGGTAGTAAAGCGGATTATCAATTCCCGCGAAACCTGCAGCCATGCTTCGCTTGATGACCATCACTGTTCGCGCTTGATCGACATTAAGGATCGGCATGCCATAGATGGGGCTGCCAGAATCCGTGCGCGCCGCGGGATTCGTCACGTCGTTGGCGCCAATGATCAGGGCGACATCGGTTTGCGGAAAGTCCCCATTGATGACGTCCATTTCGAGGAGCTTGTCGTATGGTATGTCGGCCTCGGCGAGCAGCACGTTCATGTGGCCGGGCATGCGTCCGGCAACCGGGTGAATGCCGAAACGTACATCAACACCGCGCTTTGAAAGGGCGTCGTAAAGCTCGCGAACCTTGTGCTGCGCTTGCGCCACAGCCATGCCGTATCCGGGAACAATAGCGACGCGGCTGGCGGCGGAAAGAATCGAGGCGGCCTCCTCGGCCGTAGCGCTCTTGACGGGCGTTGCTTCCTGCTCACCCGCGGCTGCACTTTGAATTTGCCCGAAGCCGCCGAAGAGCACGTTCGTAAACGAACGGTTCATGGCTTTGGACATGATGACGGAGAGGATGAAACCAGACGATCCGTCAAGCGCCCCAGCGATAATAAGCAGCTTGCTGTTGAGAACGAATCCCATGGCCGCAGCGGAAAGCCCCGCGTAAGAATTCAGGAGCGAGATAACGGTGGGCATGTCCGCCCCGCCGATGGGGATTATCAACATCACGCCGAATACCAGGGGAATAAAAATGAGCGCCGGGAAAAGCTTCACCTCGTCTGGGTGCATCATCAGGATGACCGCAACGCCGATAGCTAGTGCCAGCGTGCCCAGGTTGACAAAATTTTGTCCCTTATAGGTGATCGGCCGCTGCGGCAGGAGTTCCTGCAGCTTGCCCGCGGCCATCAAGCTTCCCGTAAAGGTAAGCGAGCCGAGAATTACTTCCATCGACAGTACTGCCATCATCAGCGGTGAAATGTCAGGAGCCCGCAAATAGAATTCTGACGTGCCGACCAAAGTTACGCAAAGCGCGCCGAAGGCATGGCTTAAGGCAGTTCGCTGAGGCACAGCGGTCATCGCCACTTTGCCGAGGGGCACGCCGATGATTGCACCCAGCACCAGCCCAATGGCGACCAGCTTGTAGTCAACAATGCCGCGATACAGCAGCGTTCCACAAATGGCCAGGGCCATGCCCAATTCGCCAGCCCACACGCCACGCCGCGCTGTTGTCGGTGAACTCAGCCACCTCAGCGAAAGAATGAACAGGGCCGTCGCGATGATGTATGTGACTTCAATGAAATTTTCGCTGAAGATCATGGCTTTTTCGGCGCGCTGGCTTTGAACATGCGCAGCATGCGGTCTGTAATAATGAAGCCGCCGACGATGTTGCTGGTGGCCGCGACAATGGCGATCGTTCCCAGGATCGCGGCGAGATTATTCTTGTGTTCGCCTGCCAGGATGATCGCTCCTACCACGGCGATAGCATCCAATGCGTTGGTAAGCGACATTAGCGGCGTGTGCAGTAATGGGGAAACTCGCCGAATTACCTCGAAACCAATGAAGGCGGCGAGCATGAAAACGTAGAGACTGGTGAGTAAATCGAGCTTCATGCCTTCACTCCTTCCTGCCCTTGCGCCGATAAAGCCGGCAGGGCATAGAATTCGCGCAACCTGGCATTGACTATTTCGCCGGCGCGAGTCAGTAACGTATCGCGCACGATCTGATCCTCAAGATTCAGCTGGAGTCTCCCATCTTTGACAAGGTGGAGCAAGAACGCCATAACATTTCGCGCATACATCTGGCTGGCATGAAAGGGCACTGTGCTGGCCAAATTGATCAAGCCGACGATGGTCACACCGTGCTTGACTACTTTTTCCCCCGCGGATGTCAGCTCGCAGTTTCCTCCCCGCTCCGCGGCCAAATCGACAATGACCGAGCCCGGTCTCATGCCTGCGACCATTTCCTTAGTCACGAGGATTGGAGATTTCTTGCCCGGAATTACCGCAGTGGTAATCACAACGTCGTTCTCGGCCACGACCTCGCCCAGCAGCTCGCGCTGCCGGTTATAAAAGCCTTCATTTTGAGCGCGCGCGTAACCGCGTTCATCCTGAGCGTCCTGGGCGTCCACACCAAGTTCAACGAAACGCCCTCCGAGGCTCTGTACCTGTTCTTTGACGACCGGCCGCAAATCGTAGGCGGACACCACCGCACCTAATCTGCGAGCCGTGGCGATGGCCTGCAGTCCGGCGACACCGCAGCCGATGACTAGCACTCGGGCCGGAGTGATGGTTCCGGCAGCGGTGGTGAGCATCGGAAAAATCCTCGGCTGAGTATCTGCAGCGAGCACGACGGCTTTGTATCCGGAAATTGTGGCCATCGAAGAGAGCGCGTCCATGCTCTGCGCGCGCGTGGTTCGCGGCATCAACTCAATGGAAAAGGCGGTCACGCCTCTCGAGGCGATCTGCTTGATCGTTTCAACCGAACCAAGCGGCCGTAAGAACCCGATCAGCGATTGGTCATGATGCAACAGCGGTAGATCCGCCTCGCCGGTCTTGTCGTTCGACCCATAGCAAAGCACCTGAATCACAATGTCGGCCGCGCTGAAAACGTCAGCGCGAGAGGACAGGAGTTTCGCTCCAGCAGAAGCGTAGTCGATGTCCGGATAACCGGCTTCGATCCCCGCCCCCGCTTCCACAACGACCTCGAGACCCGCTTTCGTGAGACTAGGAATTGTGGCAGGCACGAGCGCGACGCGCCGTTCTCCCGGAAAAATCTCGCGCGGGACGCCTATCTTCATGATCTCCCTCGCACCGAAATGCTGGCTGGGCGGCATTGTATACCCCCTTGTGTCCATCGAGGAGCTTCAATTGCAGCGCAAGCGGTCGCCGGTATCACAGAATTGCGGATGGGCAGAGGGCAAGCCTCCAAGCGAAGCAGAGCTGTTGTGGTTGAGTTGAGGAACAGACGGACACGTCAAACTCCGATGTCACCGCAGTCTAGCAGCCTTCGGGCGTACTTCTGACATGTGCTCAACCTTTGCGACGTTCTGACCAGAATGGTGGGAATCATGATGAGGTTCTTGGCCGGATTGTAAGCAACTCACAAACCTGCGGGAACGCAGCGAGCGCGTTGAGCGCCGCCGCAATCCAGAAGTAAGCGTCCGAATTTCCCGTCACGCGATAGAGCAGCGGAAAGGCATTCGCGCTCGCGAACGCACCGACACTTCCCGCCATATTCATGGCGGCTGACGCGCTGCCGGAGTTCCTCCTGGCGATGTCGATGCAGTACGCCCAACTTGGGCTGATGGTCATCTCAACACCAAAGGTAGCGATCGCAAAAGCAGAAACCGCCAAGCCCGGAGAGTCCAAGAACGTGACAGCGTATACGCCGCAGGCCGCCAAAAGAAATCCCGCCGCCGCTGGCACGCGCCTCGACCACGGCCTAAAGCGTGAGCGATACAAAAGGTCTACAAAAAATCCCGAAACCCAATTGGCCGTTGCCCCGGACAATAGTGGAACCATCGAATATTTTGCCGCTTGGCCGGTGTCAATGAATAGCGCTGCACCAGATAGGGAAACATCCACGAGATACAGATGAAGAAGGTGAAGTTGCCGACGAAGTATTGCGCCACGGCTTTGACCATGGCTTTCGAACTAAGCAAGAGCGCAATCGGCACCGAACTCAGTGTTTCTTTGTTGGTCGCAGCTCGTTCACTTGGAAAATCTCTGAAGCAAAACAACCAGCAAAACGCCCAAACGCCCCCCGGGACGCCGAGAAGAAAAAAAGCCATGCGCCAGCCGTGCGCCGCTAAGAGCCATTGGAAAAACGGAAATGCTATGGCTCCTCCCACCAGCGCGCCAGAAAATAATATGCCGTTCGCGATACCGTGCATTCGTGGCGGCAGCCAGTTGTAAATGACGCGAGCCGATCCGGGGAACGCACCCGCCTCGGCGGCGCCAAACAAGAATCGCACAACGAGCAACGTGGCGAGTCCGCTGGCGACTCCCGTCAACACCGTGAACACACTCCATAGCGCGACGACGAAAGCCAGCGTCACCCGAGGCCCAAAGCGGTCCGCTAACCATCCGGACGGAATTTGAGCAAATGCGTAGCCTAGCGCGAAAGCGCTAAACACCGCTCCCATGGCTGCATCCGACAAGGAAAGTGCGGTGGCCATGGAAGTTTTTGCCGAAGAAATCGCGGCCCGATCCAAGTAAAGAATCATGGACAGGAAAAATAAGGCAGCCAGAACGACTAGCCTCTTGAAAGTTACATTCGAATTACGTTGCGCGCT
>Ga0068863_100003560_pt1 | contig 15368 bp, 10 predicted proteins | sample KBSSwiS62_FD_66596 | JGI IMG/M metagenome (GOLD analysis project Ga0068863, IMG submission 66596) | Switchgrass rhizosphere microbial communities from Kellogg Biological Station, Michigan, USA - KBS Switchgrass S6-2 | ecosystem: Host-associated > Plants > Roots > Rhizosphere > Soil ...
TGCAGGCGTGATCCTCAACGCGCCGGCGTATGAGATGCAGTGGCGCCCCGAGTTCGACGTGACCGCTGCCTACAACCCGCGTTCAGTGCTCGTGCCGGTCGCACGCGTCGAAGGTTTGACGTGGACCATGCTCGCTCCTGCGAGCGCCGAAGGCGGAACATTCGTCGCGGGCCAGGGCGCCGCAGTGACTCTCGATGGTCGCTACGACGCAGTGCTGCCGAACAGCCGCTCGTTGTTCATCAACCTCGGCGGCAACGCGAACGCGATGTCGGCCGGCAGTCGCGCCGGTCAGTGGATGCTGCTCGATCAGGCGATCCGCGAAACGCGCTCGCCGAGCGCACAGGACGAGCACGTGCTGCTGCATCCGGCGGGACGCGAGGCGCTCGCCAGGTTTCTGTCGGGTGGACGCGTCGTGTTCGGCGTCGCTCGCGCAGCCGAGATCCGTCGCGCGATTGCGTTCGCCAAGCGTCACGGGATGAAGCCCGTCATCGCCGGCGGCGCAGAGGCGTGGGTCGTCGCCGACGAGCTCGCGCGCGAGAAAGTCCCGGTGCTGCTCGACGCGCTGGAGAATCTGCCCTACACCTTCGACGGCATCGGCGCGCGACTCGACAACGCTGCCCTGCTCAATCGTGCAGGCGTGCGCATCGCGTTCACGCAGTTCAACGAGAGTCACAACGCACGCAAGGTTCGCCAGCTGGCGGGCAATGCAGTCGCTCATGGATTGCCGAAGGATGCGGCGCTTGCGGCGCTGACGGTGCAGCCGGCGGAGATCTTCGGGCTTGCGGGCGAGAGAGGACGTATCGCGCGCGGGCAGGTCGCAGATCTGGTGTTGTGGAACGGCGATCCACTCGACGTGACGAGCGCGGCCGACGCGGTGTGGATCGCCGGCAAGGCGATCGAGATGCGGTCCCGGCAAACCGAGTTGCGCGAACGTTACCTCAAGCGCCTGCAGTAGGAATTGTCAGGCTGAAGCCTGACCCACGGTCAGATTTGTGGGTCAGGCTTCAGCCTGACTCCCAGATCTTCTCGGCCTTCATCCCTGAGACAAAAAGGGAACGGGATTTAAATCCCGTCTTCCCCATCCCCGAGATCTCCACCAGCGACTCGAACGCCGGCGCCTTGCCCGCGTTCTTGCACAGATCATCCACATCGTGCCGCGCCGCCAGACTCTGCGCGATCTGCATCACTCCGATATCGCGCGTGCCCGCAATCACCACCACCCTGTTGCCGTTCGGTCCCGCGAACGTCGAAAAATACCCGTAGTCGCGAAACTCACCGTCACTGCTCGCCCCCATCGCGGTGCTGAGATAAGTGTGATCGGTCTTCGTATCCACCAGCTCGTCATACGACCCGCCCGGCGACACACGCGACGCCGCGAACACGCGATCGCCTAGCATCCCCAGCCCGCTGATGTACCCGATGTACACGATGTGACTGTTCTTCAGCGCGTTCGCATCGAGCTGCGACATCAACACCACGCGCACCGGCTTTGCCGTGCCGAGCACCGGCACGATGTCCTGCAACGCGAAGGCGCTCGCCGCCGGCAGATACGTCAGATCGAGATTGCGATAGCGCTGCATGAGCTGCGGGTTCAGCTCGGCGTGATCGCGGAAGTCTTCGTGCGAGTTGATGAAGAACTCGCGCACCAGCCGATCGATGTGTCCGGTCTGCGGATTTGCTTCGCCGAGCAGGTAGTAGTCGCCGACGACGATCGTTATCGGCAGATCGTCTGCCAGCAGCGGCCCCCACACCGCACTGTGGCGCACCTCGCGCATGTCCCACTGTGCGCCTCCCATGCTGAAGCCCGCACCGAGCAGCGCGCCGACGATGAGTGCGCAACAGGTCGCGATGCCGATGCCAAGCCAGTTGGCGCGTCGCACAGGTACCGGCGGCGTAGATGTCTCAACGGGGGCAACGACAGGTTCAGTCGCCGGCCGCTCCAGCAGCAACCGGTACTCACCTTTCGGGATGATGATGTTCGGCGCGTCGGGCGTGCGGCCGTTGAACTCTTCCAGGCGGCGGCGCAGCTTGTGGACATAAACTCGCACGACCGCATCCTGCGACACGTCGAAGCCGGGGCTCTTGCCGAATACCTGCAGCGCGATCTCCGTCTCTTTCGGCGCGCCGCCTTCGAGCGAGCGCGCGAGCAGGAAATCGAACAGCCGCGACAACGTGCCGGGCTTGCCGAGTAGACCGCTGGCGCGGAACTGCTCGGCGTGGTGCATCAACTCATCGGATGGCGACACGGCGGGAGACCTACTCTTCTGGTCGAAAGCGGCCAAGGCCCTTTCGACAAAACGCCGTCAAAAGGCGTGACTTTTGCCGGCTCTGGACCCGCGCATCGTAGCACCCCTTACTGTGGGTCCGACTTTAGTCGGACAATTCTTGTCAGGCTGAAGCCTGACCCACATCAATAGCGGAAGCCGATCGCATTCCACTGCAGCAACGTAGCGACAAGCACTACGAACAACGCTACCGCGACTGTATGGCGCAGCCGCCGGCCGGTAGACCAGGTGCGCTCGCGCCAGACCGGGACCAGCGTGGCGATGCCGAGGACGCTCAGTCCGGTTGCGATGACGCCCACGGCGAGTGCCACCTTCAACATTGGCTGAGGATAGGTGTAGACGAACTGATCCTGGCCCGCGGGCCCCACGAACGGCAGAGCCCACACGACTGCGAGCACGATGAACAGCAGCCAGGCGATAGCCGTGCCGGCGATCACTTGCGCGGAGCGACGTTCGCCGATCGAGTGCGGCGGCACCGGCTCGCGACGCAGCGCAGCCGCGATCAGAATGCCGATGCACGTGGCCAGCGCGGCCGCGAGCACCAGAGCGAACCACTGGGGCGATGCGAAGAAGGCGACGCGCTCGACCGTTCCGATGTAGGCCACGAGGTGGCTGACAGCTCCGCGCTCGTTACGCACGAATGCGATCGTGGCGTCACCGTTGGCCTGGCGGAACAGATCCTTGCCGATCTCCACGTAGCGCTGCGGCGGACCGCCGATCGCCAGGACGAGATACCCGTCTTGCGTCGCGGACACGTCGATCGTGCCGACGTTGATGATCTTCTCGAACTGCGTGTACGAGCGCCGCAGTGGGCGGTACTGACCTGCGTATTCCCGGGCCCGCTCGGCACCGCCCTCGGGCACCGTCGGCTCAGGCTGTGGCGACGGCGGAAAGTATTTCGCGACCAATCGCTCCGCGACCGCCTGCGTCAGGAACCCACCGGGTACGCTGTTCGCTGCCACGAAAACGCCGAGCGTGCCGTGGCCGCCGAGATCGTCGGTCACGACCATGAGCGTACGAAAGTGCAAGGTCGAGCCGCCGTGCGAGAGATTGTCGACAGCCAGCGGTGCGGTCGTACCGAGCGGCGTATTGAAGAACCCGTGATGAACTGCCGGCATTCCCGGCGCGCTCTGGAACGACGGCTCACGCATCTGCGCAAACGTTGCGGCCTTCAGCACGCCCGCGGCTTCGAGGCGTTGCGGATCGAGCAGCGCGAGCATGTAGCGCGCCATGTCTCCAGCAGTCGAGACCGCGGCACCTGCCGGCGCCATCGAAACGATGTGCTCGTGCGGGACCGCCTGCCATACGCCGTTACGCGATTCGATGTTCTGAGAGAGATGTGCAGCGAGCTCGGCGGGCATCGGCTGCGGCAGACCGTCTGTCGGTTGGTAGATCTCGCGGAACGTCGTGTGCGCAAGACCGAGCGGCACGAGAATGTTCTGCTCGACGTAGCTCTCGTACTCCATGCCGGAGACGTGCGCGACGATCGCACCGGCGAGCGCGCAGCCGTAGTTCGAATACACCATGAACTTGCCGGGCTCGCGCACGCGATGCGGGCGGCGCTGCTGCAGTTGTTCTGTCAGGGACAACGGCGTCGCATCCCCGGCGACGAACAGCCCTTGCAGGATGTCTTCGAAGCCCGCGGTGTGATTCATCAGGTCGATGATGCGGATCGGCTGCTCGAAGCCCTCGTCGGGTATATCGAGCTCATCGGGGAGATGGTCGTTGATGGGATCGGTGAGCTTGAGCTTGCCGCGCTCGGCGAGCTGCATGATCGACAACCAGGTGAAGGTCTTCGAGATCGAGCCGAGGCGGAACAGCGATTCGTTCGGATCCACTGCGCGGCGTGGCTCGACCTGGTCGATGCCGTAACCCTTCACGAGCAGTATCTCGCCGTCGCGGACGACAGCCACCTCGGCGCCGGCGATCTGCTGCTGGGACATGAAGCCGCCGACGACGCCGTCGACGAAGGACTCGAGGTTCGGTAACGACTCCGCAGCCGCGCTCTGACACACGAGCGCGGCGAACAATACGACCCAATTACAACGGCAATGCATAGGCAATGATGTGTCCGCCTTCGGGGTCTTCCTCTTCTGGCGGCGCGCCGGGCTTCGGCGGCATGCCGAATTTACGCGAGTTGCTCGGCACGCTCAGGATCACCACTTGCCGGTGTGTCTTCGGCGCGAGATAGCTCATCGGAGTCGCCTGCGCAGTCGCCGGCAGAAAGTCGTGCCACAACTCTTCGCCCGTTCGCAGATCGAACGCACGGAAGTAGCGATCCATCGTGCCACCGATGAAGATGAGACCGCCCTTGGTGACGATCGTACCGGCCGACTGTGGGATGCCCATGGGCAGACTCAGCTTGATCCCGATGCCGAACGGACCGCTTTCGTTGGTCGTACCGACCGGCTTGTTCCAGACCACCGTGCGCGTCTTCAAATCGACGACACCGAGCGTGCCGTACGGCGGCTTCTGACAAGGCACGAACAGCGGCGACATGAACGGTCGCGTCGTCATCGCATACGGCGTGCCCTCCTGCGCGCTGACGCGCAGGCCTTCCGGAATCTGATCGCGCGGATAGAGCTGCAGTCGATTGCTCATGATCAGCGGGTTCACGACCATCAGCAGATTGTCTTCGTCGACCGCGACGCTGCCCCAGTTGAAGCCGCCGGCATTGCCGGGGAATTGCAGCGTTCCGGTGAGCGTCGGCGGCGTGAAGTGACCTTCGTACCGCAGCTTGCGGAACTCGATGCGACACCAGAGCTGGTCGAGCGGCGTCAGGCCCCACATGTCCTGTTCGGTGAGATCGGGGCCGCGGAACTGCGGCATGCCGACCGAGAACGGCTGCGTCTTCGCGGTCCAATCGCCGGGCACCGCGCCCTGCGGCACCGGCTGCTCGCGCACTTCGGCGAGCGGTGTGCCGGTGCGTCGATCGAGCAGGAACAACTCGCTGCGCTTCGTTCCTTGCACCAACGCCGGAACTGTCGTGCCGTCAGCTTGCGGCAGCTCGAACAGCACCGGCTGCGACGGCACGTCGTAATCCCAGATGTCGTGATGCACGGTCTGGAACGACCAGCGCACGTCGCCGCTTTCCACGTCGAGCGCGACGACCGACGACGCGTACTTCTCCGACGTTTCGGAGCGCAGCGCGCCGTAGTAGTCCGGCGTCGCGTTGCCGGTCGGCACGTAGACGAGGCCGAGCTTGTCGTCGTAGCTCGTCAGGCTCCACACGTTCGGCGTGCCGCGCGTGTACCACTCGCCTTCGCCGGGCTCGGTGTGCACGCCGGGTCGACCCATGTCCCACGCCCACGCGAATTTCCCGGTCAAAACGTCGAAAGCGCGGACGACGCCGGACGGTTCGCCAATCTCACGGTTATCCAGGACCCAGCCGCCAACGATTGCGCGACCGCGGGCGATCGTCGGCGGTGAGGTGACGAAGTAGAACCCTTGCTTCACTTCGCCCATGCCCGAGAGCAGGCTGATCTCGCCGTTGCCGGCGAACGAAGTGCAGCGCTGGCCAGTCTTGGCATCCACAGCAAACATGCGCGCGTCGGTCGTCGCCGTGATGATGCGTTCGACGCAATCCCCGGCGTACGTTTCGGGCGCGCGGTAGTAGCTCACGCCGCGACAGCTCGTGCCGAAATTGCTGATTGGCGGAATCTTCACCTCCGGGTCGAAGCGCCAACGCTCCGCGCCGGTTTCGGCATCGAGCGCGACGATGACGTTGCCGCCAGTGCAGGCATAGAGCAGATCGCCAATTTGAATCGGCGTCGCCTTGAACGCGCCACCGCGGCCCGTGCGGAAGTGCCAGATCTCCTGCAGCTTGCCGACGTTATCCGGCGTCAGCTGATCGAGCCGCACGTAACGCGTGCCGGCAGTCGTGCCGCCGTAGTTCTGCCAATCGGTGCCAGTAGTCGCCGGTGGCGGCGTCAGCGACGAAGCAGCTTGCGGCGCGGTCGGCACGGTCGGCGGCTTTGCCTCGTGTGCTGGAACCGAAGCGCGCGCGCCGATGACATTGGCAGTCACACCGACGACAACGATTCCCGCGAGCACCGCAATCGTGCCGCGACGGCCAAACAACGGCGGCGGTTCCGCGGGTGAGTACAACGAGCGCCGGAACCACGGCGTAAGGAACCACGCGCCGATCACCAGCAGCGCAAGCACTCGCGGCGCGAGTGCCCAGAGATCGACGCCGACTTCGTAGAAGCTCCACAGCACCGTTGCGGCGAGCAACAGGCCGTAGACGAGCGAGCCGCGTCGATCACGACGCCACAACAGCACTGCGGACGCGAGAATCGCGAGCCCGGCGAGCACGTAATAGAAGGAACCGCCCAGCGTGACGAGACGAACGCCGCCGACGGCGAGCGTCAGGCCGATCAGGATCAGGATGGCCGCAAAGATGCGTGGTGGACGGTGCATGGCTCCCCCCGACTTGTTGTTGTGCGGGGAGTGTATAAGAAAAGGGGGACATTCCAATGTCCCGCTTGTTTGGCTCTACCGCTCTGCGAGCGCCGTAGGCAGTTCGATCACTCCGCTGATCGCTTCGCGTTTGCCGCTCGCGTCGTAGCGATAGGCGCGCGGCTTTTCGCCGAGCCACGTCGGGTCGATCGCGTATTGCAACGCTGCGCTCGGCGCATCGCCGAACGCATACGCCTGCGAGCGCACGCCGAGCTGCGCGAGTCGAGCCGCGATCTCGTCCGCGCTCTGCATCGGATCCGTCGAGATCGTGACGATCTTCAGCTGCGGATCGGTGCGCTGCGCTGCGGCCAGGTGACTGAGCGACTTCATGCAGTACGGACACTCCAGATCCCACAGCACGACCCAGAACGGCGAACGTGCGTGTTGCCGCTCGATCGCGGCAAGCGTGTCGCGATTGAACGGCTGCACTCGAGAGTCGAGCGTCGGCGCCGCGAGATCGCGAACTGCAATGCCATCGGCGTTACGCCAGACGACCAGGATGCGCTGCTGCGCCGTCACCAGATGCGGCTGATCGGAGTCGCCGGCAGTTTGCAGCGACGGACCCGGAGCGAACGTGCGGCCCGAGTCGTTCGAGATCAGCGACTCGATTTTCGTCACGCTGCCGTCGAAGCGCTTCCAGACGACTGCGAGCGTCGTACCTGCGACAGCGACATCAGCGTGAGTCGCACCGGCCGGCAGCGTTCGTACGTTGGTCGGGCCATTCTTGGTCAACTGCCCATAGAACGCGCGACCCTGGCCATCGACTTGATTGAACCAGACCGCGTGGCGCGTGCCGTCAGCGCCGAACGCCAGCGACGGTCCGTGATGCGGACACGCATCGACGCGCCAGCGGTCGACGGTCGCCCGCTCGATCGTCGGCTGCGCTGCGCCGAGGAACGCAAAGGCGTGATCGCGTTCGTTCGGTTCGAATACGTGGCGCCACAGCGCAGCGACGCGTCCCTGGCTGTCGCTCGCGAGGGCGATCCTGCAGCACTCGCAGCTGCTGTCCGCCAGTTTCGTGTCGTCGCTCCAGGTCGTGCCGCGGTCGTCGGAGCGCGAGTAGTAGATCGCTGCACCTCGATACGCTCGGCCCGCCTGCTCCGCCACTTTCAGATCGCGCTTGTCGACCCAGGCCACCCACAAGCTGCCCTTCGAGTCGACGAGCAGCGACTCGAACCGATGCGTGATCAGTTGCCGGTCGTGATGCACGTTGACCGGCGTCGACCAGGTCTTGCCGCCGTCGAGCGAGCGCGAGAAACGAATGTCGCCGGTGAACTTGTCGGAGGTCGGCGAAGTCCAGGTCACGTAGAGCTCGCCGGCCGTGCCGAAGGCGAGCTTCGGTCGATTCTCGCCGTCCGCAGCCACCGGTTCGACCGATGCATTCACACGCACCGGCGATTGCCAGGTCGCGCCGCCGTCGTCGGAGCGTTGCAGGACCACCTGCCCTGCACTGCCCGCCGGCTGCGCGTACGCCACCCACAAATGCCCGGCAGGATCGATCGCCGCAGACGTGCCGAACGCAGCACGATTCATCGCCGCTGCACTGGCGGGCGGCGCAACGACCAGCTGCGCCACCATGATCAGCGCGAGATACAACATCGCTACGCCTTTCATCGCGCACCTCCGAGCGACCACCGCACTTCGGCAAACCCCGTGCGCGACGGATACGGATGCGACTGATAGGCACGATCGTTGGTGATGTTGTCGACGCCGATCGCGATCTCGGTGCCGTTGTCCATCGTGTACGCGACGCGGCCATCCAACGCGCTTACGCGCGAGATGCCGCCATACGTGTCGCCGTTGAAGTCGTCGTTCTCGAGACGACCGTACGTCTTGCCCGAATAGCGATAGCCGAGACTCGCGAGCCACGACGGCGTCGGCCGCCACACTGCCTGCAAGTTACCGCGCCAATCCGGCACGCGCGGCCACCAGTGGCCGACGTAGTCCGGATGATTCGCGTTCTCCAGGATGCGAGCTTCCGCGTACGCGATGCTGCCTTCGAGCGAGAGCGTGTCGATGAACATGCCGTCGATGCCGAATGCCGTCTCGATGCCGCGCGTGCGCACGCGATCGATGTTCTGCACGATGCTGGGACTGCGGAACACGAAGGCGTTGTTCTGATTCCAGATCGTGTCCTGCACGTCATCCTGGAACAGCGACACGCGCACGCGACCGAACCCCGGTTGGTACTCGACGCTCAGGTCGACCGAATCGGAGATCTCCGGCTTGAGATTCGGATCGTTGACGACGATCTGCGACGGCGTGACCGCGCCGAGGAACAACTCTGCGACTGTCGGAAACCGCACGCCGCGGCCGGCGCTCAAGCGCACTTGCCATGCATCGTCCGGTCGGAACGACAGCGACGCCTTCGGTGACCACTCGCGCTCGGTGCGCGACGGATAGTTCTTGGGCGCGAGTCCCGAGGCGAACTGGAAGCCATCGCTCGCTTCCCAATCTTCGTAGCGCACGCCGAGCGTCAGCACCCAGCGTTCCGCAAACGCCCACGCGTCCTGCAAATAGAGAGCCTGCAAATTGGTCTCGCCGCGCGCGTCCTGCGATAGAACGCCAGCAGTCGAGCGCCAATCCGTGGTCGCATAGATCGGGCTTTCGAGTCGATAGTCGTTGCGGTGATAGCCGACTGCGAGCGTGTGCGCACCGCCGGTCCAGTCACCTTCGAGCGGCGTGTACACGCCCTGCACTTCGAACGTCTGCCAGCCAGTGCCGTCGCGCTCGGAGTTCGTGCCGGGCATCTGGCCGGCGGGATTCGGATCGTGGCTGTTCGCCTGCAGCGTCGAGTCTTCGCGAATGTCGTACCTGGAATACACGATTGATCCATTCCATCCCGTGTCGCGCGTCGTGCGCAGCGTCGTGCCCCACTGCAGGTGTCGCTCGTCGCGCGTGCTCGGCGCAAACGCCGCGGCGGGCACATCGAACACGACACCGTCGACGGACACCCGGCCTTGCCACACTTCCTGGCCCGCCGTGTCGCGCATGAACGTGCGGTTCTCGTTCTCAGTGTCGTTGGCCCACTCGGCGAGGAAGCCTTCCGCTTCGAGCCAGTCGGTCAACGCGTATCCGCCGCGCAGCTTCCACTGGTTCTGAATCGTGTGATCGATCGCGCCGGCGTTGGCGCCGAAGACCGCGCGGCGCTTGCCGAACGGATCGGTGTCGAAGACGACGCCGGTCACGGGCGTCGGTGGTGCGGCCACCGGCACCGACGGAAACGTTCCGGGTGCAGTCTCCGACACGGTGTAGTACTGCATCGGATGACCCGTCGAATCCTGATGGTTCGCGGCCAGCGAGAACCACGCGCCGTTGTCGAAGCGGTCGCCGAAGAATCCCGAGGCCTGATAGCCCGAATAGTCATCGCTCGCGCCGTACTGATCGAAGTTCTCGCCGAACGCCGTCGTGCGCACGCTCAGCTCGCGCTGCTCGGGACGGCGCGTGCGAACCTGCACGGTCGTGCCGATCGAATTGCCGGGATAGAGCGCCGAGAACGGACCGTACAGCACGTCGACGCGGTCGATCTCTTCCGGCGAGATCATGTTCCAGCGCGGCGCGTCGAAGCGGCCGAGGAAGTTGGACAGCAGGTAGCCGTCCATCAACACCAGCCCGCGCGGCGCCTGCAGCGTCGAGAAACTGCGTCCGCCGATCAGCGCGTTGCGGTCGCCGATGTAGCGCTTGCGGATCGTCAGGTTCGGCACGTAGCGCAGCGCGTCCTCGGGATTGACGAGATTCTGCGTGCGCAGATCTTCGGCGGTCTTCGAGGCGGTCGGCGCCGGCACGTCGAGGTCGAGATGCTCGCGCGCACCCGTGACGGTGATGGATTCAATGAGCTTGTCGCTGGCGACACCCTGTGCGTGTGCCAGTGAAATGGCGGCAATCGACAGAATGACTGTCGACGCAGCGATGCGGAAAAACATGACTAATCTCCAAACAAACACTGCACGCGATGAGTCGCGCGTGCACCGACTGGGCCGTCGGTTCGATCAGTGCTTCAGGAGAGCGAAGGCGGACCGCGGATGCGGTCGATGCGCTGCGGGCCGGCCAGCGGGACGGCTGCGACGCGTGCGGGGAGGAATTGCTCGGTCGCCTGCGCGGCGACCGGGGCGAGATGCGGGATGTCGATGACGGCGGCGACTGCAGCCACCGCGAACGGACACGGCGGATCGAGATGGCTGCCGCTGTGATGGGCACCGGCGTGGTCGGCGTGGCCACCAGCCATGGAAGCGTGGTCGTGCAGACCCTGGACGATCGGGGCCTGATCCGGGCAGAAGGCGAGCTGCAGGCCGTCGGCCTGGCTGGTCGCCAGCATGAAACCGACAGGCAGAAAGGCGCGCGCTACCAGCAGCGGTAGCAGCCAACGTGCCCATTTCTTGAAAAGCCGGCGGTTCATGAAGGGGTCGAGTATAGGCGGACGGCCCTTAAGGACCAATTGCCCTTGCGTTCACGGGCAGGCAACTCAGGATTTCCGGACAGGTATTGCGGTAGCAGGGTTGACCATCGCCTCGGCCTCGGCTTCGGTTTTGAGCTCGCCTTCCCATTTAGAGACGACAACGGTGGCGATACTGTTCCCGATGACATTGGTCGCCGAGCGGCCCATGTCCAGGAAGTGATCGACGCCGAGCAGCAGCAACAAGCCGGTCTCGGGAATGTTGAACTGACCCAGGGTCGCCGCGATGACGACCAGCGAGGCGCGCGGCACGCCGGCCATGCCTTTCGAGGTCAGCATCAGGATCGCGACCATCATCAGCTGCTGGCCGAACGACAGCTCGATGCCATACACCTGCGCGATGAACATCACGGCGAACGTGCAGTACATCATCGAGCCGTCGAGGTTGAACGAGTAGCCCAGCGGCAGCACGAAGCTCGCGACGCGATTGCTGGCGCCGAAGCGCTCCAGCTCCTCGAGCGTCTTCGGATACGCGGCTTCGGAGCTCGCGGTCGAGAACGCCAGGATCGTCGGCTCGCGCACGCGCCGGATCAGCCGCAGCACGCGCGGACCGACGATCAGCCCGCCGAGCGTGATCAGCAGTGCCCACAGGATGAGCAGGCCGAGATAGAACTCGCCCATGAAGATGCCGTAGACGCCGATGATCTCGAGCCCCTCTTTGGCCACGCTGCCAGCCAGCGCGCCGAACACCGCGAGCGGCGCGAACAACATCACGTAACCGGTCACCTTCAGCATGATGTGCGAGATGGAGTCCATCACGTCGATCACGACGCGGCCGCGCTCGCCGAGCGCCGCCATCGCCACGCCGAAGAACAGCGAGAACACGACGATCTGCAGGATCTCGTTGCGGCTCATCGCGTCGGCCATGCTGGTCGGGATGAGATGCTCGATGAATCCCTTGAGCGTGAGTGCCGTGCCCTGCACGCCGGAGCTCGCTGCAGCGGCTGCGTCCGGAAGTTCCAGCTGCATGACCTTGCCCGGTTCGAGCGTCTCGACCAGCACCATGCCGAGCGTCAGCGACAGCAGCGAGGCGAACAGGAACCAGCCGAGCGCCTTGCCGCCGACGCGGCCCACCGTGCCGATGTCGCCCATCTTCGCGATGCCGACCACCAGGGTCGAGAACACCAGCGGCGCGATGATCATCTTGATGAGGCGCAGGAACGCGAACGGCAGCAACTCGACGCGCGTTGCGAACGCTTCCGCCGAAGCAGGGAACGACGAATGGACGACGTAGCCGGCGACGATGCCGAGCACCAGGGCGATGAGGATGTACTGCGTCAGTCGCTTCGTCATGTCGCTCCTTACTTCACCAGCAGCAGCAGCGCCACGCCGACGATGATCCGATACCACGCGAATACGGTGAACCGGTGCGTCTGGATGTAGGTCAGCAGCCACTTCACCGCGATGAACGCGACGATGGCGGAGACCACGAGGCCCACGCCGAGGTCGGTCCAGTGCTCCTGTCCGAGCTGATCATGGCGATAAAGGTTCAGCAGCTCGTAGGCCGTCGCCGCGAACATCGTCGGGATCGCCAGCAGGAACGAAAACTCCGCTGCCGCCGGACGCGAGGTCGTGCCCGCGAGCATCGCCGCGAACAACGTTGCGGCCGAGCGCGACGTGCCGGGAAACACCGCGGCAAGAATCTGCGCCAGACCGACCCAACTCGCGACCGGCCAGGTGACCTCGGTGCTCACCGGCTTGCGCGCCGTGTAGGCCTCGATCAGGAAGATCGCCACACCGCCGATCACCATGGCCCACGCGACCGGCGCCACGGTTTCCGGCAGCTCCAGTCCCATCTGCTTGGCGGCGAACCCGCCGATCACGGTGATGATGAACGCCGTCAGCAGCTTGAACAGATAATTACGATTGGCAGGCTGCGTCAGGTTCAAAGCCAGCTGCCAGAGGCGCTGCCAGTAGATGGCGATGACGGCGAGGATTGCTCCGGCCTGAATGGCGACGGTGAACAGCTCCGAGCGTGGACCGAGCCAGTGCTGGGCGATCAGCAGGTGCCCGGTGCTGGAAATCGGCAGGAATTCGCTGATGCCCTCGATGATGCCGAGGAGGATGACCTGAAGCAGATTTTCCACGCGCCTTCCGTCGGGGTCCGACTAAAGGCGCGATGATAGGTCACTTCGGGGGCTGGTTGGGGATGACCGTCACCGCCGGTGCATTCCTCATGTCCTTCACGTCCTGCACTGGAGCGGTGCTGCTGTTCTTCGGCGAGCGCCGGCCATCGGTGCGCTCGACGATGTGCGATCCCGTCGGTTTGTAAGTTGGCTGCGAAACCTCGCGAGTCGCAGGCGGAGTGGAATCGTCCTTCTTCGTCGACGTGCACGCGCACAGTGCGCTTGCGGCGGCGAGCGCCGCGACCAGGACCACGGTGTTCATGACACATCTCCCTGCAAAGACTGCGACTGGACTCCCCGACGCGATCGTAGCGCTGCACGCAGGCTCAACGCGAGGCTGCCGATCAGAACTGCGAGACTAAACGCAATTACCGACCAATTGCCGAACCTGGCATAGGGAGTCAGCCCCACCCGTGGCTGAACGCTGCCCGTCAGTACGCCTGGCTGAAAGCGCGGCAGCGTCGACATCACGCGGCCATCCGGACCGATGATCGCGGAGATACCGTCGTTCGCCGCGCGCAACATCGTGCGCCCCGCTTCCAGCGCACGCATGCGGCTGATCTGCAGATGCTGATGAGCGGCAGTCGAATCGCCGAACCACGCATCGTTGGTCACGTTGACGAGCAGCGTCGCGTCCTTCAGTACGGCAAGCTGATCGGACGCGTACGCATCTTCGTAGCAGATCGTCACGCCCAGTTTCTGGCCTGCTGCATCGAGCGCCGGCTGCGAGTCGCCGCCCGCTTCGAAGCCGCTGTACGGCAGATCCATGCCTTGTAGCCAGCTGCGAAAGAACTCCGGCACGGGGAAGAACTCCGCCAACGGCACGAGCCGGCGCTTCGCGTACCACTGCGGCTCATCGCCCAGTGCCAGCACGGCATTGTAGTAGACGTCGCGACGCTGATCGTGTCGGAGCTGTCCGAGCACCAGCACCGAGCCGCTGCGCTTGGCCGCCTCCCATTGCGGCCCGAGAAACCCGCCGAGCATATCCACCGGCACGGCCAGCGCGGATTCGGGCCAGACAATGATGTCTGCGCCGAGATGCGCGGCCGTCAGGCTGCGGTACACCTCGATGATGTGCTCGAACTGCGTCCGGTCCAGTTTCATTTCCTGCGGGATCGCACCCTGCACGAGCGCTACCGTGACCGGCTTCCCCGTCGGCTGGGTCCAGTCATGTCCCCACAGCGTGAAGCCGAGGATCCAGACGGCGACGACAGCGCTCGCCGCGGCGATGCGCGTACGCGAGCTGCCGAACAGCAAGGCGACGAGAGCGCCGGCTGTCAGTGTGACGAAGAAGCTCGCTCCATACACGCCGACGAGCGGCGCGAGCCCCGCAAGCGGCGCATCGATCTGCGTGTACCCGAGTGCAAGCCACGGAAAGCCGCTGAGAAACCAGCCGCGAAACCATTCGAGCACCGCGATCGCTGCCGGCAGGATGACGAGCCAGCGCCAAGCCTTCGGCACATGAATCCACCGCGCGAGCACGTAGCCCAACCCAGCGGTGTAGCCACCCATGACTGCTGCGATGATCACGATCACGAAGATGGTCAGCGCGATCGGAGCATGTCCGATCTCATAAACGCTGTGATACAGCCAGTAGGTGCCGGCGAGAAACGTCCCAGCGGTGAACAGGAAACCGGCTCCGGCTGCACGCCGCGGAGCTGCGTCGTGCCAGACGACGAACAGATAGGCGGTACCGAGAATGCCCAGCGGCCACCAGTTGAACGGCGCGAAAGCGAGCGATACAGCTGCACCCACGGGCAAGCACAGCCAGAGGGCGAGACGCGTCTTCAGCAGGCTGGCATTCATTCCGTCGGAGGCGCGATGTCGCGCGGCGTGATGACGCGCAACATGTCGAGTCGGCGCCGGTCGGCGCGCAGGACCTTGAACTCCAGGCCGCCGAGCACGAAGGTCTCGCCGCGACGTGGCAGGCGGCCGAGGAAGTTCATCGCCAGCCCGCCGATCGTGTCGAATTCCTCGTCGCTGAACTCGCTGCCGAAGTACTGGTTGAATTCCTCGATGCGCGTCTGCGCCTTGACCGTGAACTGG
>Ga0068863_100003564_pt1 | contig 15362 bp, 15 predicted proteins | sample KBSSwiS62_FD_66596 | JGI IMG/M metagenome (GOLD analysis project Ga0068863, IMG submission 66596) | Switchgrass rhizosphere microbial communities from Kellogg Biological Station, Michigan, USA - KBS Switchgrass S6-2 | ecosystem: Host-associated > Plants > Roots > Rhizosphere > Soil ...
CTCTTAGCCGGCATCAGCGATACGCTCAAACGCATTGCCGACAAACCGTGATGCTGGCACTGCCCGATCCTTGGCTTGGGGCGGTTTTGTCTAACCCGCGTACACCCACCAGGCGGGGTAGCTTTGTTAACAGCTCTTCTCCGCAGCTCCCTACAGCAACCGCCTTGACAACAACGGAGCCCATATGAATCCCACCGCCAACCCCGGCAGATTCGCAGGCTTGCTGTACGTGCTCGCGTCCTTCGCGGGCTTCTTCGCCATGGGCTATGTCCCCGGCAAGCTGATCGTCCACGAAAACGCTGCCGCGACCGCCGCCAACATCCTGGCCTCCGAAACGCTCTTTCGCCTCGGCATCGCCGCCGAGTTGATCGGCCAAGCCGCTTTTATCTTCGTGGCCCTGGCTCTGTACAACCTCCTCAAAGGAGTCAGCCGCCACCAAGCCTCGCTAATGGTTACACTGATCGTGGTCTCCATTCCGATTGCGTTCCTCAATGAGCTGAACTCCATCGCTGCCCTGATCCTCGTGCGCGGCGCTGATTTCCTCTCGGTCTTCGACCAGCCTCACCGCGAAGCTCTAGCGATGCTTTTCCTCCATCTGCATCACCACGGCTTCGTAGTCGCCGAACTGTTTTGGGGACTGTGGCTCTTTCCGCTCGCGCTGCTGGTATACCGCTCGCGTTTCCTTCCGCGCTTTCTGGGCGTATGGCTCGCATTAGCCGGTTTCGCCTGGGTGGTCCTGAGTCTCGCCGGCATCCTGGCACCACAATCTCAAGACAAACTGTTTGCCTACGCCCAGCCCGCCTTCTTCGGCGAAATAGCCTTCATGCTTTGGCTCCTCATCAAAGGCGCCAACCCACAAGCGCCGCACGCCGCAGCTTGATCCATAAACTTGCTCTATCGACTTGAAAGGGCCGCCACCCGATCCGCACTCTCCTTGATCCCTGCCTCGATGTTCAGACTAGTGTAAAGGTGTCGCACCTCTTCCCATAAGGTCCTCGCTTGTTCCCATCGGAGGACCGCCAGACTCCGAACGGCGTTCGCCAAATCTAAAGACGAATCGTCTTCATTACTGCGGTAAAGTCCAAGCGCCTCGTGGAAGCACGGCTCCGCTAAATCCGGCCGCCCCTGCTCTAGATAGACATCGCCCAAATGCCTGATGGTGTGCGCCAGCGCCAGAGGTTCGTCAACCTCGCGAAGTACCACCACAGCTTCCTCATAACACAGTCGGGCCATGGCACCGTCTCTGCGTCGCGCCGACTCACCGCGACGCTTGAGTTCTTGCGCACGTGCCATCCGGTCCATTCGATCCTGGTCCGATCGATTCTGGTCTGAAACCATGTTCCCTCCTGGACTCCCAACCGCACGCAATTATCCATGCGGCCGTTCGCTCACTAAGGTACCGGAATGAACGGTCCGTGAAGAGCTTAGTGCCCGATTGTACGGTCGCTTTGGCGGGCGCTTCTGTCTTTTCCATGCTCCTTAGAAGGCATCGTTGGTCAAGATGACTTAGGGGAGCTTGGTATGATTCGTGACGGCTTCGATCACCTGCTTGATCGCTCGCGCGACAAGTTGACGGTTATTTCTCCAGGTAGTCAGTTTGAAATTCTCCGACGCCGTTTAGCTGAACGACCGCAGTGCCTTCCTTCGTGGCGACAAAATGAGGAATGCCGGCCGGAATGACGATGAAACTACCTGCTGGGTAGCCTTTTAGCTTCGCTGAGTCGAATTTCGCTCCCTCGCCCAGATACCAAGGGCCTTCGATCACCGTAACTAGTTCGTCTTGCGGGTGCGTATGCGCGAGGACACGCGCACTGCCAGGTATTTTCACTCGATCGATCCAGGTACCGCCCTGGCTGGAGTCGCCGAACAGGTGCGCTCGCTGTCTGCCGTCGTGGTAGTAAGGCGGCGTAAACCACCGTACTTCGTTCGCAGTTAACCCGACAATCTCCTTCTTGCTGCGTTCGGGCAAGCTTGCTGCCCATGCAACTGCCGTAACGATTGTGGCCAGGCTAGCAGCTGCAGAAATCGCTCTCTTTATCATTTTTCTCTTCTCCCAAAACTATTTTGCTTCACAGTTGGTTCATCGGCTTGCTGTTGCACTGCTGACAAATCAAGCGGCCGGCCCGGGACCTCGATGGCGAACTGCTTGGCGTATGATGCAGGTGGCGAAACTTCCCCCATGGGAGGATGTGGCCAGCCCTATCGCACTTCCGAGGAACTCTTTGGCCTTCGCAAACCAAGGCAGTTCGTGGATCGTCGGCCACTCTTCTTTAAGAATTTGCTTGCCACACATCCGAAAAATACTAGGGGCACCTGCGTCGCTCCAAAATGGAACGCCTCTCGTTATTCTCATCGATCAAAACAGTTTCGGTTCTCGCGCGGCCTCGTCCGCAATCCGCTCCAGTTCCGGATACTTCTCCCGCAGCGGCTCCGGCACTTTCACCTTCGCGCCCTTCAGCATGGCTATCAGCTCCAGCGCGTTCACCACGGCTTTGCCTTGATAATGATTATTCGTAATCACATAAACGTCGCTCGCGTCTTCCGCAACTTGCTTCACGCGCGCAGTCCACGGCCGCAACTCTTCTTCCGAATATAAGTAGTTGTACCGTTCATGCTGTGGCACATCCGCATCGTCCGTGAACCACGTATCATACCGCCGCCCGTGCAGCCGCACATATCCCACCGCAGCCGTCCTCTCCGCCGAGGGTTTCAGCGATCTCCCAATCAGCGGCTGGTCAATATTGCAAAATCCCACGCCGCGCTCGCGCAGCAGCTCAAACAATTCCGGCACATTCCACGTCGCGTGCCTCACTTCCACCACCAGCGGATAGTCCGCAAACCGTTTCAGCAACCTGCTCAAGTACGCAGTCGTTTCTTCGTTCTTGTGAAACGAAAAAGGGAACTGCAGCAGCACCGCGCTCAACTTGCCCGCCGTACGCAGCACATCAAATCCCGCCCGCACTTCTTTTTCGTCCGCCGCCGTTCCGGTCAAGTCATGCGTAAACCGCTGCCACAACTTTGCCGTGAACAGAAAACGAGCGTTCGCCGCCACCTTCTCAATCCACAGCTTTGCGTGCTCCGGCCGGATCGGCGCATAAAAACTCGTGTTGATCTCAATCGTGTCAAAAAACTGTGCCAGGTATTCCACTTCGTGAAATCCCTTGGTCTTCCGCTGCGGATACACGTACCCCTTCCAGTCTGCGTAGGACCACCCTGCTGGCCCCGCCCGCACGACTGGAGTACCGCTCACGCGAATTGCTTCACTGCTTCGTTTGTCAGGTTTCGTCATCGAGGAGGTAAAAAGTATAAAGTACCCACTGCAAACCGGCGGAAACGTCCTTTCTTTCTACTTTACACGTGATACTTGGTACTGCGGTTCTTGGTACTACTCGGCTTGCACCCCACGTCACTGCTTGCTATTCTCCGACCGATGCGGCGTCGAACCACAGTCCGCGTCTCGTCCGTTTACTCGCCGGCGCAAGCTTGCGAGTTTACCCCTCAAAAATCCTACAGGTGCGCTTATGAAACTCTCCGTAAGTTTCAAAGATGTCGAACGCCACAATCCTATTGAAAAGGAGCTGGAACGCGCCGTCGGCAAACTGAATACGCTTTTGAAAACTTACCAGCCCGATCTGGTCTTGCTGCACGCTGTATTTTCAAAAGTTCCTCGCACCGAAGAACACGCACTCGCTTTGAATCTTACCTTGCCCACGGGCACGCTTCACGCCACCGCCAGCAATGAACATCTGCGCGCCGTCTGCAAAAAGGCTTTCCACGAAATCGAATCTCAGGTGAAAAAACACCAGGCCCGCCTGCGCAAAGACTACGAATGGAAACGCCGCCGCCCCAAACCGCGCACCGCCGAAGCGTTTTCTTAATCCGGACATCAGCGACTGTCCGCCGTCGCAATCAGTTGCTGTTATGGGTTGAGGGTGTTGCGGCAGGGGGCCTGGCAAGTTTCGTGAAGTCTTTCACATAAGCTCGGAGCCCAAATTTGTCGGTGATTTTTGAATTCCCCGCGACCAGCTGATCCTTATAGCGATCCTGGTACCAATCGAGCGGATCTTTTGCATCCAGGTCGATCACCGCAAGATCGGTGTCCTCCATCGTGAGCTTGCCGAACTTCACGCGATGCCCGCGGAACAACATGTAGTTGCCGGGAAGCGACGCGCCGCCCCCCTCCGCCTCTCCGCTCGAGGCAGTCGTCTTGCCGCCGTAAATCACCACGATGGCATTTCGCTCCAGGCGCGCCGACGCGATCCTGCCGCGGATATGCGGGGGAGGCAGCAGGGTGGCCAGGTCGACGATCACGTCGTTCTTGTCGGTATGCATGCCGGAGATTTTGCTGGTGTTGATCACATTCGCCAGTTCGATGCCAAAAAGCGACATCATTTTTTTCACTGGCACTTTGAGCGCTTTCACTTTTTCGGTGTGGAGCCTCAGCCGCCCGTCGTCGTCCAGGGAAATTTCAACCGCGGTTTCAAACGGTAAATCGCCTTTGCTGTGCAACTTGCCCTTGATGATCAGCCGGCCCTCTTTCATAGCCACCGAAATATCTTTCAGCGGTGCATCGGCCCGCGCGAATACGTAACTGTTCAGAACGGAAGCTAGCGCTTCCGGCGTAATCGAGACAGTGCCCTGGCTGACGTGCAGCTCGAACGAAGTCTTATCGTCGAACACCGGCATATCGTATTTCCCTACGGGCCACAGTTCGCCCGAGACGCTTTGCAGGTGCGCTGCCGCGTCCGCAGTCAGGTGGAACATGACGTTGCGAAATTCCGCCTTCACCGCAGCGTCCTTCGCGGTGGCGAGTTGCGCTGAATCTTGCGCCGGCGATTGCGACGCAGGGGAAGGCGCAACTGCCGGCGTTTTCTCTGGCTCGGCCTTACGCGATTGGTTGCATCCGAGCGTTGTCAGCACAAACAAAGCCGACAAGAGAAGCACTAGAAATGAGGGGAGAAGGGAAGAAGAAGCGGAGCAAGATACTGGCGCTGCGCAATTAACGGAGTGTGTGAGTCGATTCATGCGTCCCGTCCTGGGCTGGCGACTCGCGGAGAAAGCCGAATCGCAGGGGCAGCCTAGCAGTCGCGCCATGATCGCCGAATCGGTAGTTCGCGGTAAGGAAGATTTTCTCCACGAGAATTTCCGAGTTGACACGGCCCCGGCGAGCTATGTGTACAACCTGCCGTGGTTTAAGGAACAGCATGGCTTTACGGGCCAAGGCCCTTGGAGGCTGGGGGTCTCGGGCCTCGTTTACTGCTACCGCGGCACTCCGCTGACGGTAACGACGTCGAACACCGATAGAGGAGGCTTGGGCTTGCTCGGCGCCAGTGCATCCAGCGCACGGCCGGAACTGGTCAGCAATCCGAACGATGGCGCGCAACATTCTGTGGCGTCGTTCCTTAATACGGCAGCATTCCTGGCCACGCCGTTAGACGCGGATCGGCCGGGAAATGCAGGACGTGGTGTGGTAACGGGTCCCAGCTTCCAGTGCTGCACAGGCGACCGCCTTTTGGCCCTGCGCCGCCCCTTCTTACACGACTGTTCTTCTCGAACAGCCGTGCCGGACCGGCATGCTGCAGCGCAGCGAATCGCGTAAGCTGGAAATATGAAGTGCGTTCTGGGATTTGACGGTGGTGGCACCAAGACCGAATGCGTGGCGATGGATCTGTCCGGCACGATCATCGCACGAGGGCACGGGCCAGCCTCCAATCCGACACGAATCGGACTCGCTGTAGCTGCAATGGGCGTGAAGCAAGCGGCGGAGGGGACACTCGCGGCACTGGGCCAGCCGGCGGAAGTACTGGGCCTGTGCGCGGGGCTGGCTGGAACGGCGGCTCAAGCGAATCGCGACCGTATGCAGGAGCTTCTGCGAAATGAGTTTCCCGGTGTTTTGGTTCGTGTCTGTACCGATTTGCATCTGGTACTGGCCGCGATGCCCGACCTTGCTGCAATCGTGCTGATTGCCGGCACTGGTTCGGCTGCGGTGGGCAGAGATGCTAGCGGCCGGCAGCTGCGGGAGGGCGGGCTTGGTCCGTCGGGCAGCGACGAAGGCAGCGCCTTTGACATTGGTCGTTGTGCTGTTGAAGCCGCGCGGAAGCAAACCGCGGATGACGCAGCCAGCGAACTCGGCCGCCAAATCTTGCGCCATTTGGGCTGCGCGAATTGGGCCGCGGTTGATGCAAAAGCTGCCGCCAATGCCGACGACGTGTATCCGCGAGTGTTCCCGGTGGTAGCCGCGTCCGCAGACGCCGGAAATGTACTTGCACAGTCGCTGCTGAGCGAAGCGGCGCGTAAACTCGCCGCGATTGCGTTGCGCCTGGTGGAATCGCTCGGTATTTCTCAACAGACATTTCCTTTGGCAAAGACCGGCGGCACGGTGGGCCGTTCGCAATTTTTCGACCAGACGCTCGATTCCGAACTAAAGCAAAAATTGCCGTCCGCTGTTCTGAGCATAGTGTCCGCCAAGCCCGCGGAAACGGCGGCGCGGCTGGCATTGCGCGGCGTTAGAGAAAGGGAAGAGGCCGCACCGTGAGCGTTGCAGGAGAGCAGCTTCGCACCGCGAGCGGCGAAGATTTCGTGCGGCTGATTCAGGAAACGCCTGCCGGCGAGTTGTTACCGGCGCTGGAAAATCCTTCCCTGGATGAGGAAACGCTGGGACTGCTGCTGCAGCGGAAAGATCTGCCCGCGGAATTTCTTCAGGAAGTTCTGTTGCGCAGGCACTTTCTCAAGAATTATCGTATAAAGAAGACACTGGCGTTTCATCCGCACACGCCGCGCACCGATAGCTTTCGCCTACTGCGCGAACTCTACCTGATGGATCTGGTGCAATTCGCGATTTCGCCCGGCGTTCAGCCGGACATGAAGATCAAGGCCGAAGAGCAAGTGATTGCCAAACTGCCGCAATTGCCGCTGGGGCAAAAGATTACGCTGGCGCGGCGCGCTCCCGGGCGAATTACCGGCGCGTTGCTAGCGGAAGGGCACCCGCCGGTGGTGAAAGCCGCGCTGGGAAATCCGAATTTAACCGAGGCGCAGGTGTTGCGCGTGCTTTCGCGCGATAAACTGCCGGCCATCGTGGTGCAATCACTGGCGCAAGATGAGAAGTGGAGCCATGTGTACAACGTCCGTATAGCGCTGATACGCCAGCCATCCACAACGCTCACGAAGGTTCTTTCCTTCTTGCCAGAGCTTACGATTTCCGATTTGCGCGAGCTAGTGGCGCCGGGAATTTTGCCGGAGAATCTGCGGCATTACCTGCAAGCGGAAATTCAGCGCCGTTTTCAGAAATCCAAAGAGAAGGCCGGCCCCGACGCGGAAAAGCGCACGGAGAGTGACACGAACTCTCCCCGAAGCCGGTAGCCCCGGCGAGTCCGGGGAGTACCGTTCAGTGGCCCTTTTGCCATTGCCGGGAACAAAACACGCTGGCTCGGTGTCGTACCGTTGTGCTTGCAAGTGGCGTATGCTCTTCACATCAAGTTCATCTGGGGCTGGCAATATGCGGCCCTGAATCTCTTGGGAGCGGCGTGAACGCCCATGCGCCGCAGCTCGGTAACCCACGCAGGGGGCACCAGCTTCATGGGCACGGCAGAACCAAATGTTCGGCGCCTCGAGCGCCGCTGGGCTCCGCGATATATTTTCCGGGCGGGCCTGGAGATCGAATGGGGCTCGGCGGTGCTGCGGGCCAGCACGCGCGATGTCAGCGCCAGCGGTATGTTCATCGAATCCTCCGATCCGCTCTGGATTGGCGCGGGCTTCTCCGCAAATCTGCAGCTGGATCATCCGGTGCGCGTCGATTGCCGAGTACGGCGCGTGGTGCCGGGGCACGGCATGGGCGTCTCGGTTTCGTTGACGCAAGAGCAGCAGCAAACCTACCAGCAATTACTCAGCGAACTTTCGCAATCGGCGCCCGAGGCGGAACAGGCGGGCTGACGGTATACTCAGCTGCATGACCCGTTGCCTGGATTGTGGCTCCGTTCGCGATATGGACCAGTGTCCGGCGTGCGGGCTGACTTCGGCTGCCGCGGAATTGCTGTTCCGCAAGCGCCTCATCAAACAGACGGTATTTTTTCTGGCAGGTTCACTGCTTTTTCCATACGTCACTCCGATTTATCCCCCGCTGGATCTGGATTTGATGCTGGTGTTTTTTGGAGTGCTGTTTTTTGTCGCGCTGACGATTGCGGTGTTTCTGGATCGCCGCGCGCGCAAACATCAGGAGATCGAAATTTTAAAGCGCGTCTACGCCGGCTTTATTCCGCTGCCGTGGATTCTGGCGGCGGCGATTTTCCTGAACGGCAAAATGGATTCGCCGGGGAAAGTGGCGTACGTGCCGACGCAGGTACAGGGAAAATTTCTGATGAAAGGGCTGGTGCGCGGGAGCAGGCGACTGGTCGTGCGTTCCTGGCGGCCGGATCAGAAATTCGAACGATTGCCGGTGGATCCCGATGACTTTGACCGGTTTAAGGTTGGCGATCGGATGGAAGTGGCGGTTGAGCCGGGTGTGCTGGGGATTCCCTGGGTATACGGCGTATACCGCGAGGGGCGGCCGCGCGAGTAACGCGCATGAACCCTGTGAAGCACGGCGGGCTGTTCAGTACGCGGGCTTACCGTTGGCGAGTAGCGGAATCTGCAACTCCATGAAATTGCCGGTCTGCCCGAAACGGAAACGGTGGCGCACCACCGGCCCGGTGTCGCGCGACTTCCACTCGGCGGTTTCAATGGGGTCGTTCGGAACGTCTGCTGAATTCAGCTCGGCGGTTTCTCCAGCAACCTTCACTTTGGCGGGATCGATCTCGTACGCACTCTGATCGGCCGTGTTGATCAGCAGGTAGCGCTTCCAGAGCCGCACCAGATACACGCCTTTCTTTTCGCTGTGGTAAACGTTCCAGGATTTGGGGGCGTCGTCGTTATAGCGGACTATGGCGAATGGCACGGTTTTCCATTGCTGAATATTCTGGAGCGGGCGCGGTGGCTGCTGGGCCAGCAGCGCTGCAGGTAAGCCGAGAATTGTGAGGAGTGTCCAGAGCGGAAGCTGCAGGATGCTTTTTGGCAACTTGGCGATGAGATAGCCGATAAGTTTCATTTCCAGCTATTTTACAAGATAAACCTGCGAGCGATTCGGCGTTGATTGGCCTTAGTCCTGCTACCAATTCTTGGTGCGCGTCGTCTACATCTGCAAGCCTTGGGACCATCAAGACAGAAAACACGAGGTAGCAGCTCCGATGATTTCTCGACGAGAAGCGGTGCGTCTGCTGGGTTCGGTAGCATGCGCCGCCGGCGTGCCGTCCGGACCAAGTTTACCGGAAGTGCAGGAGAGCCTCGAGCGGTTCTCGGTACCACCGGATTCGCCGCGCTGGGCGCTGCAAGGGGAAGCCCGGGTGGCCGAGTACCAGGGCCGCAAATGCCTCTTTTTGGATGGCGGAGGGGCAACCCTGAAGGACTTTGTGCTGCGTGACGGAGTGATTGATGTGGACGTCACAACACCGGCGAATCGCGGATTCTTCGGCATCCAGTTTCGAATCACAGAGGACAACGCCAACGCGGAATGGATTTACCTGCGCCAGCACAAATCCGGGTTGCCGGACGCGATGCAGTACACGCCGGTGCTGAACACCGGTTTGAACTGGCAAATTTATAATGGGCCCGGCTTTACCGGTCCGGTGGATATTCCGAAAGACACGTGGTTCCACCTGCGCCTGGAAATAACCGGCGCGCAAGCGCAACTTTATGTAAAAGATATGCAAAAGCCCGCGCTGGTCATGAACGATCTGAAAACTGGCGTACAAAAAGGCCAGATCGCCTTGGCTGTACTGATTGGCGCGACATATTGGTCGAATTTCGAAGTGCGGACCACTCTCGATAGTCCGTGGGAGCGTCGCTTGCCGCCGATGCCGGTCGGCACTCTGACCAAGTGGAGCATCTCACCTGCCTACGATGCACTGGCGCGCAGGCTGGAGCGGCCGCTCACCAGTTCTGAGAGCTCAGCGATCGAGTGGCAGGAGGTGAAAGCGGAGCCGCCGGGATTTGTGGTGCTCTACCGCTATCGCGAAGCACCACATTTAAACACCACGTTCGCGACTGACTTTTCGAAGCGTTTAGAGCCTCAACCCGGCACCAAGCTCTTGTACGCGCGAACCAACATCGAGTCCGACCGCGATCACGTCAAGAAGCTATATATCGGTTATAGCGATGAGGTTACTGTGTTTTTGAACGGCAAGATCCTGTTTCGCGGCCGCAGCGCCCAGAACTTTCGCGATCCAGGATTTTTGGGCATCGTGAACCCGGAAAATGATGCGGTGTATCTGCCGCTGAAAAAGGGAGGCAATGAACTGTTGCTGGCGGTTAGCGAACTGGGCGGCGGTTGGGGATTCATTTGCCGCCTGGCGGATGTGGAAAGCTGAAACTGTGGATTGCTCGCAGAGTCAGCGCAACAGTTCGTTGGCGTAGCGTACGGGCACAGCAAGGTTCGATCCGCCAAAGCCGTTCAGAATGGCAAAGTTCACGCCGATGACTTTTCCCTTGTGATTGAACAGTGGCCCGCCTGATCCGCCCGAGGTGGTCGCCGCGTCATACACAATTTTGTCCTTCAAGACGTCGCCAATGTGACCTTGCGTAGTGGTGGGACGGATCAGATTTTGCTGCGCCAGACGCGAAACGATTTGCGGCACATTGGAACTGGTGCCCGCAATTTGTTGCGCGGCTTCCGAGCCGGCGCGCGCCAGAATTCCTTCAATGCCGGTGGGATAGCCGATCAAGACCACCGATTCGCCCGCGATACTGGCGTCGCTGTGGTCGTCAAGATCGAGCAGAGTTGCTTGCGGCGGCATGGTGCCATCGAGCCGCAGCGTTGCCACGTCGGCTTGCGCCGAAATGCGGTCCAGCTTGGCGGCAAAACCCTGTGCCTTGCCTGGAAAATACGCCATGTAGGAAAGCGCGTACGGCTTGGCACCATATTCAATGAGCACTTTCAGCTCGTCGTTACCCCACCACGGTTCGGCCACGTGATGATTGGTCAGCAAGCGGCCGTCCTTGCGAACCAGGAAGCCCGTTCCAAAAACATCCAGCTGCAGGTGCGGGCCGTTGCCGTCAAGGTCGAGTTGCACCATGCCCTTGCCGTCAAGCAGCGGTTTGCCAAGTTGATCCACGGCGAGGAGCAGCGGCTTGCCTGTGTTGCGGTCGAGAAACTCCACCACCACGTGGAGCAGACAGACGCTGGAGCCGTACGTCTTCACGATAGTTTCTGCAATTTTTCCGTCGCTTTCGATGCGCTTGAGGCGATCCTGAGTTTCGGCGAGCTGCCGGCGCAGGTCGGCGTCGCCGCTGCCTCCGCTGGCCGCCATTTTCTTCTTCAATTCGTCCGATTGCGCCTGCAGAGACGCGCGAGCCGCCGCATCGGGGGTGGCGTTGTTCAGCGCCAGTCGTGCCTGCTCGGCGCGGCGCAGCAAGTCGCTCTGCTGGATGACGCCGGAGCTGAGCCGCGCGACTTCGCTCTTAAGTTGCAGCGTGTCTTTGCGCGTCTTCTGATAGGAAAACGTGGTGATGAATGTCGCCACAACCGTCAACACGCAGAGCGCAAGAATCGCCGGGAGCACCCAGGCGCGTTTGCGCGTGACCACACCGCCGCTCAGCGTTTCCACAGCCATTTCAGCCAGTTGTTCGCGTTGTTGCGCTTCTTTCAGTTTTGCACGCAACTCTTCCGCCGGCTCGCGATCGCGAAACTCCGCGCGAATGCGAGCGGCAAACTCCGCCGCGTCGAATGGCGAGGAGATGACATCGTCCGCGCCAAGATCGAGGGCACGAGCACGTTCCAGCGCTCCACCTTGCACAATCATCAGAATGCGAATTCCCTTGCTGGCTTCGCGCGCTTTCAGTTGCACGATCAAGCCACAGCAGGTGAGGTCGGACGGACTGGCCTCCGTCACCAGCACTTGCGCCTGCAAGGATTCGACCTGCTCTACATCGAGCGAATGCTGTTCCAGAATTTCAAAGCCCTGGCCGGCGAGCGCCGCATTGACGCTCTGCGCCTCCGGCGGCGAAAGATTGAGCAGAAGAAGTTTCATCCGGGACAGTTTAGCAGAAGGCAGTGATCCGTTACTTGGGAGGCGGCAGGCGGTCAGACGATGCACGAGGCGACGCGCCGGATACATAAGCTAGTTCGATGCTGAGGTTAAATCTTCGGCGAAACGCTGTCGTAGATAGTTTTCTGACGCCAAGGATCGAAACCGCCTGTGTCGAAGGTGTCGTTTTCGGTTAGAAAGATTTGCGATGTCGGGATCACGGCGCGACTCAAAACCAGGCGGACCAGAACGAAGTCTGAGCAAGGCGCGCTCCCAGGAGAAAGCTTATGCGCGGCGACGAAGGAGTCCTAAGCGGTACGCATGCCCGGCGAAGCTTTGAGTGATTCTGATTTCGACCGGAGAGCGGAGATGAGCGCAGACACAGTGGGCGAGGAGCGGTCCGGGTTTTTGGCGACTTGGGCAGATAACATTGGTGCGGCGAACGGCATGATAAGAAGACCAGCAAAGACTGCACCCAGTTTGCGATAAAGATTCTTCACCACGTCTCTCTTTGCATGGCTAATATCCATGATCGGCGTACCACCCAACCGAGCAGTCGAGCGAGGATTCCGCGCCAAGCGCGACCGCGTTTATACTGATGCGCGATGATTTCCGCCAAGTCCCTTGCCAAGCGCTGCGCACGGGTGTTCCTGCGAGTATTTCCCCCGTGCAGCATGATCTCGCAAGCCATCGCTTACAACCTGTTCCTGGCGTTTTTTCCGACGCTGCTGCTCATCGTGGCGATGGCTACCAGCCGCTGGGGCAGCCAGACCAACATGCTCGATCTGGTCACTGACTTTACCAAGTATTTGCCGCCGGGCAGCCGCCAGATCGTCTCTGAATTCCTGATCAAGCGCGCGCCGCAAGCCTGGAAGTGGGCAGTGGTGGGCTGGGCTGGCACGTTGATCGCCGGCTCCCAGGTCATGAAGCTCATCATGGAAGGAATTCACATCGTTTATCATGACGTGGAGAAGCCGGGTTTTTGGCACCGCCAGTTGCGCGGGTTGATGCTGCTGGTGGCCACGATCGCGCCGCTGCTGGTTGCGGCGGTAGTCGGCGTGTTTGGCCGCCCGCTGCGGCATTGGGCTGCCCGCGAACTAGGCGAAGCGCATCCCTTCCACGGCTGGTGGCCGCTGTTCTTTCCGCTGGCCGCGTTTTTCCTTTCTCTTTCTGCGCTGATCTTGATCTATCGCGTAGCCCGGCCGCAGGAAACTAGCTTGCGCAATGTCGTTCCCGGAGCGGTCGTTGCGACCCTGCTCTGGTGGCTGATCGACGTGCTGTTCGGCTTCTACGTCCGGCGAGTCCCCTACAGCGTCGTATACGGCGGTCTCGCTGCCGTCATCGGCTTGCTTATCTGGATGCAAATTTCCGCCATCATCATTTTCTTGGGCGCCGCGTGGAATGCCGAAGCCTACGCCGTCCGCAATGGGCGCAGCTGAATCTTGGCTCGATGGCGGCTCGGTTCAATTGACACCGATTTTACGCGCGGCGTATAGTCCCCGTAGTAGCATTGCTTCAGGGTGCCCAGCGTTTGCTCGTGCTGACCAGGTCGAGGCGGTACGGCGGTTGGAGCTTTGCCGTAAACATGCGCCACCAGCCTCTTGTTGGTATTTCGCCGCCATCACGGTTCCGGCCTCTGCTGGTTCTTGCGCTGGCGCTCGCTCCGTCGGCATTCACTTTCACGCAAAACCCGCCCTCGTCCGATAGTTCCTCCAAACCTGCTGCGCCTCAGCCAGCGGCAACCACGGACAGCAACGCGCAGCTCGATACGCCTTCTTCACAGGAGGTCGTTACGCGCGATTCCTCTACTACGTTCAAGGTGCGCGTCAATCTGGTGCTGGTTCGCGTGGTCGTGCGCGATGAACACGGCAAAGTCGTCGAAAACCTCAAGAAAGAAGACTTTCAGCTTTCTGACAATCGCAAACCGCAAATCATCACCAGCTTCAACCTGGAAACCCCGCTGAGCCATGCGGTTCCTGTGGTTGCCGTAACCGACCACGACGCCGATCCCGACTCGAAGGATCAGCTTGTACCGAATCTGCCGCAACGATTTGTGTCGCTGTTTTTTGACGATATCCATCTGGAGATGGCCGACGCGGTAACTGTGCGCGCCGCAGGCACGAAAATTCTTGATGCCATGGGGCCTACGGATCGGGTTGGCGTTTATACGTCCTCGGGGCAGCTCACGCAGGAATTTACCGCCGATCGCGAGCTCGTAAAGCGTGCGCTAACCCAGATCATCGCGCGCCCCGTGGGCAATAGCGGTTTTCACGATTGTCCGGAGATCACCTACTATCAGGCCGATCTCATCGAGAATCGTCATGACAATCAGGCGCTGGCAGTAGCTGCGGAAGATGCACTACAGTGCGCGTTTAACGGAGATGTAACGCAGCGCGCGGCTGCGCTGAGCTTGGCCCGCTCGGCGTCAACTCGCACCTTAGCCAGTGGCGACTCGACCTCCTCATATGCCTATCAGCATCTGTCCGACGCGCTGCGCAGGCTTAGTTCCATGCCCGGCCAGCGCAAGATGATTTTTGTTTCTCCTGGCTTTATCCTTTCGAGCCTGCTGGCCGAGCGTAGCGACGTCATTGATCGTTCTACTCGCGCCGGCGTGGCGATCGACACACTCGATGCGCGCGGCCTGTACACGCCCGACGTGGGTGGCGACATTGCCGATCCGCCCGCGGATTCCTTCAGGACTGCAGGGTTCAAGTCATCCTACCGTGTGGCCGCGCAGTCCGCGCAAAACGAAATCCTGGCCGATTTCGCTTCCGGTACCGGCGGCACTTACTATCACAACCGCAACGATCTTGATGTGGCGTTGCGCGAAGCGATCGCCGCACCAGCCATTTCCTATGTCCTGGGCTTTTCGCCACAAAACCTCAAACTCAATGGCAGCTTCCACACCCTGAAGGTCAGCCTGACCAGTAAGCAAAAATTCAGCGTGCAGGCCCGCCGCGGCTACTACGCTCCGCGCACGCTGAAAAACCCCGAAGAAGTCGCCAAGGAAGAAATTCAGGAAGCGGTCTTTTCCCAGGAAGAGATCCTGGACTTGCCGGTGGAGCTGCAAACACAGTTCTTCCGGCGTGACGCCACCGCAGCTCGCCTCTCGGTGCTGGCCCGCGTCGATCTGAAAGGGCTGAAATTCCGTAAGGTCGAAGACCGTAATCATGACGACATTACTCTGGCTACGGTCATCTTCGATGAAAACGGAAACTATGTGGCCGGAGGCGAAAAAATCCTGGAAATGAAGCTGCGGGACGCGACGCTGCGGCGCCTGGACCGCTCCGGCATCACCGTCAAATCCAG
>Ga0068863_100003568_pt1 | contig 15357 bp, 8 predicted proteins | sample KBSSwiS62_FD_66596 | JGI IMG/M metagenome (GOLD analysis project Ga0068863, IMG submission 66596) | Switchgrass rhizosphere microbial communities from Kellogg Biological Station, Michigan, USA - KBS Switchgrass S6-2 | ecosystem: Host-associated > Plants > Roots > Rhizosphere > Soil ...
CCGAATCTCCAGTAAAATCTCCAGTAAATGGTAAGAGAAAGTACACTATTTTAACTCGCAGTTGTTGAAAGTTGACCTTGATTGTCTCTGTACATTAGAGGTAACTATTGTCATTAAAGATAATCGGCAGCCGATTCCGACCCTCGCCTCTCTTACCAAGTCATTGTAAGAGTGAAATTTGCGAAGGCGAAGTTGGAGAACTCCAGTGAAATCTCCAGTAAAAACGTATGGGCATTGTGAACTTATTGCTTACTTCGGGCAACTTTCACCCACTGCGCATACGCTTGCTTAGGGATTTCATGGCCACCGATTACGATTACGAATCGGAGAAACGCCATGCAGCAGTTCAGACTATTCCGGGGAAAGAGCGGACGCTCCTTCCCTTTTTTCTGAAGAAGGCTGCTTCGGGATTGACCAGATGAAGAGTATTCGATGTAAGGTCACATTAGGAAGAACTGGAAAAATGTCTCACCTCTTGAAAATTATGCGACGGGCGAAGGAGCGGTCGGTTGCAGAAGAGCTTTCGGTGGGGTAGTGCCTTTATAAAGGCATATTCAGGGGAAGAGGCTATGCATGCCTCGCTTGGAGCTCCCACTGACATTGGCTACCTTCGCTCGCCAGAATGTTTTCCATAGCAACTTATTTCTTTGAGAGACACCATTAAAGTCAGTCCGAACTCCTCAATTGCTCATTACAATTATGGCACAATTTTGGCGCAGAACGGAAATGTGAATGCTGCAATGGACAAGTACCATACCGCTTTGAAGATCGCTCCGGACTATCCAGATGCCCATTACAATCTAGGCAATTTATTGTTGCGCGAAGGGTGCGTTGATGCGGCAATTATTCATTTTTATCAAATTCTCCAAACGCATCCGAATAGTTTCGATGCCCACGGCGATCTTGGGATCGCCTTTTCTAAAAAAGATAAATTGATAATGTTATCGCTCAATACAACTACGCTCTACAAATCAATCCTCAGAGTGCTCAGACTCACAACAATCTCGGTAATATTTTATTGCGCAAAGGAAAGGTTGATGAGGCTATTGTCCAGTATAAGAAGGCTTTGGAAATCAATCCTGCTTTCGCAGAAGTTCACAACAATCTTGGTGCAGCTTTTTTCCAAAATGGACAATTTGCCGATGCAATTATTCAGTTTCAAGAGGTGGTAAAGATAAATCCAGGTAGTATCGAAGCACAAAATACCTTATCTAAAGCGGAGGCATTGGTACGACAAAAAGCACCTCACTAATAATTGCGAACTGTGAGGCTATTTCGTACATTTCACAACTTCTTGATTCACTTAATTTTTCGCTCTACTATCCCTCGACGTCGAACCCATGGTACGCAAAATTTTCTATCAAAGCTCTTTTCCCCGTGTCGGGTCTACTTTGCTGCAGAATATTCTGGCACAGAATCCCGATTTTTATGTGACACCGACATCGGGTTTGCTTGAGTTAATTTTGGCGCTCGATTGAATTATACCAGTAGTCCAGAATTTAAATCGCAGGACAGAGCGTTGATGAAGAAGGCTTTTCTCGGATTCAGTCGTGCGGGCATGGAAGCCTACTTTAAGGTGCTGACGGCAAACCCTATGTGATCGATAAATCTCGTGGCTGGGGCGTCCATTTTGATCTATTGAGTCAGATCCGAAGATCATTTGTCTGGTGCGGGACCTCAGACAAATCCTTTGGATCGATATGAGCGCTGTTGGCCGTGCTTGGGAAATGCAGTGATTTTTTCAAGCTATCACCACTTTTCCATTGCCCCTTGACTTGCCAACAATACGGTTCTTCCGGCAAACCGAGCACATTGCGATCAAGGAGAATGGAAAGCAGTTCCACTGATCTCACTCCATATAAGTGAAGGTTGGAGGTCAGTCCTGACAGATTGCTTTCCGTGACATTACTACCGAAAATGGAAACGTCCTGTGGTATGGACAAACCCATTGCCCGGATCCAGGCAGGGACGGCATCGGTGGAATGAACGATAATCACATCTGGTCGATATTTTTTAAACCAGGACCGGAAAGTCCTCTCTCCCCATTCTCCGAATCTTGTCATGGGGGGAATCACCTGTTTTTGTGGCAAGCGGTACTGGGTGATGAGGGACGCCGCCGTATACAATCCCTGGCGCATTTTATCGGCGGTGGGCTCAACCGCCATGCCAATTCGCTGGTAGCCTGCCTTTTTCAATAGATGGAAAACCTCGATCAATTCCAAATAAATCGAACGCTCCACTCGATGCAGGCCCCGGGGGTGCCATAGGGTGCGTCCGATTTCGACGGCGGCGAATTTCTGCCAATCCAAATGCAGCCGGGGAAACTTATTCTCGAGACGCGGAAGGACGATGAGACCACGGATGCCCCGCGCGGAAAGGACCCGGCTTAAACGATGATGATCCGTCGCTTTGCCCGATACTTGAAAGGGGTCTATCCGATAGCCGAGATTACTGGCATAGGCCAGGGCATGGGCGTAGATACCTCTTTGATAGGAGGGTTCCTCTGCCAGGGGATATTCCAGGATCATCGCCAGCGTTTCCCGGTAGCGCAAGTGTTCCGGCCTCCGCGCAAAAGCAAAAGCCTTGGAGAGCAAAGGCGCCACCTGATATCCCCGTCTGGCTGCGATCGCGCAGATCTTCTTGCGTGTCTTGGCTGGGATCCGTTTCGCTCCCCGAAGCGCCAGGGAAACCGTCGCAATGCTGTAGCCGGCTTCCGTCGCTATAGCCTGCATGTTGATGCCCTTGCGTGCCATACTCGAAGCTCCAGACATAACACACGCCGGCATACCTTCCGAACACTTTTCAGCACGGGAATGTCATTACCAATGACATTCGGCTTTCTGGTCCGTCAAAATCATCGCTTGGTGATATCCCTATGGAGAGGTGGGATTGCTCGGCTTGTCAGGTTTCGGGTCTAGGCGGGGAACGATGAGACGAATGGCTGTTTCCTTGATGTCCACCGTTGCGGTTGCGCATAGGGCATCCAACTCCTTATCCGCTACCTTGGAACTGAGAGCTTTCAAAATGGCCTGACGCGCCTGGACCAAGGATTCACCCTCAAAGAAGGTCTTGTTCTCCTTGTAGAATTTTTTGATTTCACCTTCCGAAATCCCGGTCTCCGCTTCCTGTGCCAAGGCCTGTTTGACTCTATAAACCAAATCCCCCAAACGAACGTAATAATACGAAGTCAACCGATATTGCGGCGGCCCATAAATCACCTGGCCGGCGAGCTGCGCCGCGCTTCTCCGGGCATTCTCACGGTCAAATTCCATCCGAAAATCAGCAAAGGTCGTTTCCTTGATGAAGCCTCTGATCTTCGCCTGGCCCTGGTAAACCTTGATTCGAATCAATTCCTCCCTCGTCATCTCCCGCAGTTTGGCCAGTGGATTTTCCGGCTTCGTAATTTCATTCCAATAGCCGAGATGGTCATCCAAGTTGTAGTGCTCCTTGAAATAGGCGTAAACCAGGGGAGCTTTGCGCTCCATGATCAGCCGGTATTCATCTGCACTGACAGGTTCTTCATTAATGGTGGCGACAACCGGATCGACAGGCACCAACCGGGGTGGAATCGCGCTTTTCTCACTTCGTACCTGCCAGATGAGCAAAACGCCCGCGCAGACAAGAACAGCAAGGGAAAATCCCAGGAGTGAATACCCGCTGTTTTTTTTCTTAAGCAAGGTTTCTTTAGCTTGAGGCATGCTCATGTCCTCATGGGATAACACTCTTCGATCATGTTCGATATAGCTGCGCATGAGAGTGGCGATGCCAATAAATCAGCTTTTTGCGGTTCACGGACCTGTTGGCATCGCCGGAAAGATATTACCTTGCCTTAGCGTTTCAGAAAACGCACGGCATCGGCAATCACGTATCCACTGGTGCCAGTCGTACGGATCAGAACATTTCCCGCCGTCCCGGCGCTGAAGGGATAAATCCCAAGCGACACCCATTGGCCTCCATTTATCTGTTGGTTCACGGTTACAGTTGTCGTTCCACTGTTTGAGATAATGTCGATGGGAGTATTGTTTGCGCGATTACTCAGGGCAGCCCACCAGGCAAAGACTTCATAGTTTCCCGCTATGGGCAAGGTGGGGGTAAAGCAAACGCTTTTGGTACCTTTGCCGGCATTGCCGTCATTTAGGCAATCGCTGGCGTAATAACCTGGGGTAATGACGGAGCCTCCCCATACGCCGGTAAACGTGACTCCCATCGTATCCATGTCGTCCAGGATTACTTCGGCCGACGCTTTTTTGGTGAAACGCACCGCATCGGCGATCACATATCCATTAGCCCCCGTATTGCGGATCACGACGCTGCCGCCCGATCCGGCATTGAAGTCGTACACTCCCAGCGAGACCCACTGGCTTCCGGTCGCCTGTTGGTTGACGACCACCGTCGTCGTTCCGGCGGGTGTGATAATGTCGATGGGGACATTGCTGGCACGGTTGGTAAAGGCGGTCCAACGCGCAAACACTTCATAGCTCCCGGATATGGGAAAATTGGGGATGTACTGGACACTCTTGGTACCCTGGCCCGTATTGCCATCCGAACAATAATTGATCCCGTAATACCCGGTTGCGGAGGTGGAGGCTGGCCACGATCCGGTGAAGACAACTCCAGCGGCATCCGTATTGTCCAGGATGAGATCCGGCAATGCACTGCTGGTTAGAGACTGGAATAAATCCAGCGCCACGCTGTTTCCGCTGGAGGCCGGATCCTTGGCGGCCACGGTAACTCTCATCGTATGGGTGCCCTGGGCCAGGCCGGTCACTTCATAGAGTTTGACCTGATAATCGGCCAAAGTCGGTTGGTAGCAGTTGACGAGAGTCGCCGCTCCTCCGTCGATGGTGATGCTCAATTTTCCATAACTGGAAGTCTTGGTGCCATAAAGTCTTGCTCCGCTCCCAGTGAAAGTGAAGTCGACATAGTTGCCTACCGTACTCGAGACGGCATTGGTGCCGCCATAGTAGGCGGTATTTCCGGTGTTTTGTGTCCAGGTGCCCGTATAGACCAAGGCGGTGCCGGCCGGATTATCAACCGTGGTGACGAGTGGAGATGAAGTCGGAGTGCCTGGCGCAATCAGGAAGTAATCAATGGCCACGGAGTTACCGGTGGAAAGTGGATTTTTGGCAGCGGTTATGACTTTCAACGTATGTGCCGCGTTGCTTAATCCTGAAGCCTGATAAAGTTGCACCCGGAAGGCATCACTGGGCCAGTAGCAATCGATCAAGGTCGGTGCCCCGCCGTCGATGCTGACGTTGATTTGCCCCATGCCGGCACCCTTGGTGCCAAAGAGACTGACATTGGTCCCGGTGAAGACGTACTGCACGCTATTGCCCAGCCCGGTGGAAACGGATTTCGTCGAATTATAGTAAAGCGGATCGGCGGAATGCGTCCATGTCCCTGCATAGGTGACCACGGCACCAGCCGGATCATCGGTAAATGTCGCAGGAGAGGGGGCGGGATTGCTGCCCAAGACCACTTCATGCAAACCAATGTCCGCATAGCCGCTGGCATACAAGGGATTGCCGAAGAAATCGCGGCTGCCGTTGCTGGCGATGCTCATGCCCCCGTTAATGCAGGGTGAAGTGGATTGAAGCTTAAAAATGCCCGTCGTCGCCGCAGTATAGCCGTCAGCTCCAGCGGTCGTCGGTAGTGGGCCGACAAACTTGGGATCGGCCAGCACTTTATAAGCATCGGTCACATCCGGGTTATGCCCGAAATAGCAGTTGTTGGAGAAAACAGGGCTGGTGGGATAGATCGCCGCTGGCATGTCGAAGATGTTGTTGTAGTAATAGGCTCCCGCGTAGTCCCTGAATTTGAAGCCCTCCTGCCGTGTAGAATAAAAGACGTTGTTATAGACATAAGCGGCGTTGACTCCGATGTAGGGATGCATCGAAAATTGACAGCCACTATTCGTATTCCTGCCGTCGTTGACGCTCAGGTTATAGCGATAGATCACGGTCTTCGCGATCGTCGGATCCGGCATCATGATCAGGCACCCGCCGTCGTTGTCGTGGCTGTAATTGTATTGAAAGGTCTGATTGCCCTGTGTTCCCAGGTCCGCGTCAAACGCCTGGGAGTCCCCGCTGGCGCCGTTGACACTTTCGTTAAGAGTGCGGGCCACCTCGTTGAATTGGAAAACGGCGTCTTTGGTGTCGTAGCAGGTCCACATGCCCGCGATGTAAGACCCCGCAGGATGGGTCGAGAGGATACCGGCATCATAGCCGGCATTGTACTCAATGAGAGGCGCATTCGCTCCGTTGACAATGATGTGATCAGCCCCACCCTGGTCGATGAGATTCGAGCGAATGATCAAGTTGGTGGCCCAAAGATCGGGACGGCTGGCGTAGAGATGGGGAGTGACCACCTCTATTCCGATGCATCGGTTGTCGTGGAGATCATTGCCTTCGATCAGAAGATGGTCCACTTGGGGCTGGGCACCTTGATAGTCCGAAAATTCAACATAGAGGGCCGCTGTGGAATAGACACCTTGGGAGCGAACGGTAATTCCGCGAACGTCGTGGATTTCGTTATTGAGGATGGATACCCCTGGGAAGTAATTGATGGCGCCGGGAGGACCATTAAAAGCAACACGCATACCGATCCTGTATCCGTCCGTGGCCGCGTCGTTGCTGATGCTGAAATTCTGGAACGTGAAATACTGTTTGTTCACAATTTGGACGGCATACTGAGCACCTCCTCCATTGATAAGCGGAGCGGCCCCCGTGCCATAGGCATCAAAGATGATCGGGCTCGTACTCGTGCCGCTGCCTGATGGATAGAGCGTTCCCGTCCAGCTCGATCCTCTTTTGAACAGGACGTTGTCTCCCGGCAAGAAGGTAACGGCATTCACCTTGGTCAATGTTTGCCAAGGGGTGCTGCTGGAAGTTCCCGCATTGGTATCCAGGCCCGCAACACTGTCCACATAATAGGTGGCTCCAAGAGCGTTGGAACATGCCAGCACCACGAACAAAGCTAAACAAAACAAGCTTTTCCCATACGTGGATAAGCCTCTTGTCTTAGGCTCGGAGTGTCCGGTCTCAATACTGGTTGGAATAGAAGGATTTTTCATGGAACCTTACCTTTCGAGTGGTTGATCACGTCTCACCTGTGAATGGGAGATGCATATATGCCAATCATCGCGTCAGCAATTTTCTTGATGGTTAACCTTTAACTGATTCCCGGCAAAAAAAGGCAATCAATGGACCATCGAGATGGCCGGGATGCGATGCGTGCAGACGCCTCATGAATGAGTACAAGAATGTTTTAAGAATGGCGGGAGATACACGCCCATTTCATTTTCGGATTGATTGTGCAAAGTTCTTGGGCGTGAAGAAGAGAAACTCTTCCCGGGCAAGTTTGGGTGATGTTGCCCAGGCGGCGGGGGTTTCCAAAATGGCGGCAAGCTACGCCATGCGCAACCGGCCTGGAGTCAGCCCGGCCACCCGTAAACGGGTTCTGGCGATTGCCCGGCGAATGGGCTATGCCCCGGATGCCCGCATTTCTTCATGGATGACGCGCGTACAGGGCGCCCAGGCCAAGGAGCTGCTGCCCATCGCCTGGCTGAATACCACTTGGGACAAAGACGCCTGGACGAAATTTAAGTACCTTTCGCCCTACAAGGCCGGAGCTCAGGAGCGGTGCCAGCGGCTCGGTTACCGTCTTGAGGAGATCTGGACCCAGCAACCCGGCATGACGATGCGGCGCATCTCCCAGATTTTGGACCAACGGGGAATCGAAGGCGTTATCGTCACCTACCCGGTCAAGCACATCCACCTGCATTGGGACCACCTCGCCTGCGTGGCCATCGCGGGAGACTTACTCGCACCTCATCTCCATCGCGTGACGAACGACAGCCATTTCAACCTGACCTTGGCCCTGAAGATGTTGCGGCGTCATGGCTATCGCCGCATTGGTATTTGTCTGCCGGAAGAAGTGGATCGTTTTCCCTACCGGATTTATCGGTCGATCGCCTATCACGTCTTTGCCACCGTTCCAGTATCGGAACGAATTCCCCCCCTGTTTTACTCCATCACGAAGGGCGACATCACCAAGGCCTTTGCCACCTGGGTTCGCCGCTATCGGCCTGAGGTTATTGTCTGCGGGACCAATAATTTACTCTCCTGGGTTCGAGCGTTGGGGCTGCGGATTCCCGAGGACATAGGGGCGGTTCATCTTTGGCTGGATGAAGATGCCCTCGACTGGGCGGGCATCCACTCGAATAAACGGGAAATCGGAGCGACCGCCGCGGAACAGGTGATTTCCATGGTGCAAAACCATCGCTTTGGCGTGCCCTCGTCGCCCTTGGTGACGCTGGTACGCGGAGATTGGCAATTGGGAAAGACCTTGCTCATTCCAAGACTGAAGAAGAAGAGATGACCTTCCTTTTCTTCAACCTGTTATTCCGTTGAAAATCGGCATAAGGGAAACGGGTTGCTTACTCGTAATCAACTTTACGTAAAGCCACATGTTTCTTGTGTGGCGATTATTGTCGTGGCTACTTGTCGAAAACCAACCGGCTTCGTTCAAGCCACCATTAATTCTGACATCCGATCAGCCTCACAATCTCCAAAATCCACCTCGGTTCGGTTCAACCCACACGACGATAGAAAGACCCAAAAAATGAATGCTCTCCCTAACATCCTGTTTTGTGCCAAGGCGCTCGTGAGGTCTCTACGGCCTGTCTGTATCTACACTCCATTGACGGCTCTCGTTTGCCTCGCTGGCGCGATGACTACAGCTTCAGCGGCAATTTACTATGTCTCCCCAACCGGAAGCGACAGCAACAACGGCACCAACACCTCGACCCCCTGGCAGACAATCGCGAAGGTCAACACGGCTCACTTCGTGGCTGGGGATTCGGTGCTGTTCCAGGGCGGCCAGACTTTTACCGGGGCCTTGGTCTTTTCCTACGCAACCAATATCCCGACCTCTTCGACGGCCAATCCGATCACGGTCGGTTCCTACGGGACGGGGGCGGCGAAAATTGTCTCCAGTACCACCGGAGCCTATTCCGCCGCGATCGTGGTCAACGGTATCAATGGGCTTACGATCGATGGCATGACCATCCTGGGAGCTGGCGGCACGAGTCCCACGACGGGGATCGGTGTCTACATCCTCAATCAAAGTGGCTCGAGTAAATCAGGTGTGACCGTCACCAACTGCGATATCAGTAATTTCGCTGGCACCGCTGGCGCGCAATCGGCGGAGGTCTATGTCAGCGGATATTATGGCGCGATCGACACGATCAAGGTCATGAATAATCAACTGCACGGGGCCAACGGCGTCGGATCGAAAGACTGCAATGGCATCTACGGAATTCCCAACGGACAAAACATCACGAACGTGACCTATTCCGGCAATACCGTTTATAACATTGGCGGACTCGCGACGAATGTCGGCGGCGGTATCGTGGCCAATGGCGTCAATGGTGGCGTCTTGGAATACAACATCGTCCACGACGTCGGCGGCAACTCGACCTCTTGCGGCGGTCCCGGCGGTGTCTGGGCCTACGCCTCGAACAACATCACCATCCAGTACAACGAAGTCTACCGGATGCAGCCTATCACCTACACCGCGGGCTGCGATTGGGTTGCGTATGACTTGGATGGCGGTGTTTCGAACTCGGTCGTTCAATACAATTACAGCCACAACAATTTCGGCGGGGCCTTGCTCGCTTACGTCGCCACGGTCGGTGGCCATACATGGGGCAACAACACCTTCCGGTACAATATCTCCGAAAACGACGCCTTGGGATCAGGCAATGCCAATCAGTGCGCGATTTCCATCACCGATACCCCGACGAATCCGCTCCTGATCTATGGCAACACCATTTACATGGGCATGAAAAATTCGACGGGACTGTCTACCGCCCTGCAGTCGAATAATAACCATGCCGTTGTGCTGCCGGCGGGATCAATTATCGAAAATAATATTTTCTATATGACCCCACAAACTTCCTTCGGGCAGACCTATAATCAATACATGTACTTCCCCTACGGACTTTCGGGAGGAACGATCGATAACAATGTATTCTATGGCGGAGCGACCAATCAAGTCTGGCGGATCGGCGGTACTCAGTATACGTCTATAGCGACTTATCGTACGGCCACTGGCTATGATACGCACTCACTCACCTCAAACCCCATGTTGGCCACTCCGGGCGGAGGCGGCACGCTTTCCTGGACGCCATCGTTGCATAACGGTCCGCAACCTGCGCCTGCTGCCTATTGGCTGTCGACCGGGTCTCCCGCCATCAGCGCCGGAGCAACCATCGCGGCAGCTGTAAAAGATTATTACGGGACCACAGTCCCCAACGGGGGTTACAACATCGGTGCGTATAACGGCGCTTCAGGTCCCCCGGCCGCTCCCACCAGCGTGGTAGCCACCTGGGCCACGATGTTGAACGGCTGGTTCAAGTTGACTTGGACCGACAATTCGAACAACGAAACCGGGTTCGCGGTCCAATCCTATAACGGATCGACTTGGAGCAATTACGGCTCCGCGGCAGCGAATGCCACCACCTACACAAGGACCGGGCTGAACATGCCTTCCGGCCCTTATACGATGCGGGTGATCGCGACCAATGCTGCGGGCTCTTCAGCGCCTTCCAATCAAGTGACATTCAGCCTCCCCGCGGCACCTCCAGGACCCACCGGTTTGACGGCAACTCCGGGCACCGCGAAGGTTACCTTGGCCTGGACTCCTGTGAGCGGTGCGAGCGACTATAACATCGCGCGGGCCACGGCTAGCGCAGGGCCCTACACCACCATCAAATACAACAATGCCCCCGCCAGTTACATCGATACGACGGCTGTAACCGGTACCACCTACTACTACAAGGTCAGTTACAATGTCAGCGGCCTGGGTTCGAGCCTCTATTGCTCGCCGGTGTCCGCGACACCCAACTGATCCGGTAACAGAAGAAACAGGAAGCGGGTGAGCGGAAGCTCGCCCGCTTTTCCGTCCGGTTGAACGCGAGTCCATCCCGATGAAAGCGCACCAAAATCCAAAATCTCGAAGGAAGATGAAACCCAAATTCATCCTGCCACTTGGCTTCAGTCTTTTGACGGTCACCCTGATGGCAGTGGCGCTTTTTCAATGGAATCACGGGGGCGACTCAATCTCGGATTCGGCCAGCTCGATTTTGCCGCAGCCAGTCAGCCGGAAAACGGGACCTTCACTGGACAATCGAGCCGGTAGCCAGACGGCGGAACGGGAAATTCCCAAAGGCTTTGATTCAACCTTGGAGGCAGCCTTGGCGCAAACCGACCCGGCGCACCGCGCAGACGCCTTGCAGCAATGGGCCGATGGGGTTGGAACCAATACGATGGAAGCCATGCTGGTAAAATTGGATGCGCTGGAAAATTCGCAACTCCGCTCGGAACTGCGCGGAGTATTGTTGTCAAGTTGGGCGGAGCGGGATGTCAAAGGCATGGTCGATTGGTTTGGCAAACGGAAAACCGATGATGAATTGCACCAGCAGGCCCGCGATGCGTTGGTGTGGAATTTTGGCGAGCGCGATCCGGTCACCATGGTGGCCTGGATGGAGCACGCCCTGCCCGAATCGGTGCGCGCCGAACTCTACGGACCATTTTTCCAGCAATGGGCGAAGACGGATCCCACTGCGGCTGCCACCAAATTACGCCAATTGGCTGATGCGTCCCAGGCGAATCCCGCCCAGTGGAATGATCTGGTCGGCCAGGTTGTGGCGGTATGGGCGCAAGCTGACCTGAAGGGAGCCCTGGCCTGGATTCAATCCCTGCCCGAAGGAGCGACCAAGCTGCAAGCCTTGACGGAGGCCAGCTACCGATGGGCGGAGACCGCACCGCAAGCGGCGGCAGCTTATGCGGCCCGGGAAAATGATCCTGCCCTGCTCAAACTCGTGGCCGGCAAATGGGCGGAAAAAGATCCGCAAAGCGCAGCGGCTTGGGCGGCGGGATTGCCAGCGGGCGATGAACGGGATGCGGCCACCATCAACGCGGCTGTCACTTGGGCGCAAAAAGACCCGACCGCCGCCGCCGGTTATGCCGTCAGTCTGCCCACAGAGGAAACACGGGGCCAGGCGGTGGCCGCGGTGATCTCGGCCTGGTCTCAAACGGCTCCGGCCCAGACAGCAGCTTGGGTGGGACAATTGCCGGAAAACGCCACGCGAATGCAAGCCACGGCGCAGCTGATGAGCGCCTGGGCCGGCAACGATGCGACTGCGGCGGGCCAGTGGCTGAACACCCTTCCGCCATCGCCTTCGCGCGATAGTGCCGTCGCCGCGTATAACAATGCGGTCAGCGTCTATAGCAGCGTTCTCGCTGCCACTTCACCCGCCTCGGCTTTTACCTTGGCAGGAACTATCTCCAACGAAACATTGCGCAACCGGAGTCTGCAAGAGATTGCGACCACGTGGCTGAACCAAAACCCGGCGGCGGCTCAACAGAAGATCGTCCAATCGAGCCTGCCCGCCGAGATCAAGAATCAGTTGCTGGAAAGCGCCGCCCGGTCACGCCAATAGTGCATGTGATTTTGTCCGGCCGATCACCTTATAAATGAGAGGGTGGGGGATGGCCTGGAGAAAAGAGTCCCAGCTGGGCCTTGCTTTCTGTTTGAGCGGGGGCCTTCGCCATGAGCGGCGGGAGCTCTGCCCGAAGAGTAAAAGCCTCGTCGCCTTTCTGCACTACGGCCACGGCGCCGGAACCATTTTGCCCACGAAAGATCGACAGCAACCTCAGGCCCCTGATGGTCTTGTCAGACACGAGAAGGAAGTGTTCGTTGCTCTTCTTTTCGACCAGGCTGGCGTAATCAACCCCGTCAAACTGGGCGATGCCCCCCAAAATATAATCAGGTGATTCCTCGGACGGCTCACCTGTGCCCACGGCAAATGGAGACTTGGTCCAAAGCACGACAAAATGAGAAGCTTCCCTTCCCAAAGAGGGAACAGCCGGTTCATCCGCCCGGCCCAAATTCCCGGAAACCGCGAAACAAGTTCCGAAGAGCAATAACAGCAAACACGTTTTCATCTCAAAAAATCCATTCTCGGATTAAGGCGAGGTAAAATGGAGGTTGTCAAAGGTGGCGGTGCCCATGGCTGTGGTGCTGTGGGAACAGACCGCCAGTCCTGCATAGACCGTGCTGTTCATCGCGACCGTTTGCGTCCCGACCTGCGTCCAGGTCGTTCCGTCCGGGGAAGTGTAACCGGTAAAGACGTTGCCCGCCCGGACCAGTTTCACCCAATAGGGCGCCAGGCCATGCGGATTGGTGGTCGCTGCCGTTGCGCCGCTGGCGGTCACCCGATACTCGAACGCAGCCGCGTTGGAAGGTTCCACCAGTATCGATGCATGAACATCCGAGGCCCCGAGTCCGTTGCGGATCATCAACCCGGCCTTGGCGTTGCCGCTCGTATTCGCCTGGCTCGCCACGCGCGCGATCAACGTCGAGTCTCCCGTCATCTGCTTGCCATCGAATTGGAGCGCATCCGCGGTTCCCCAGATGTCCGCGCCACAACCATTGACCGTATAGGTGCCATTGGCGTTGCTGCTGCTGCCCGTCAAGCCGACGGAACCAATGTCATTCGCGGCCAGATTGGTGGACGTGATCAGAACATTGTCAAAGGTGGCGGTACCCATGGCCGTGGTGCTGTGAGAACAGACGGCCAGTCCCACATAGATCGTGCTGTTCATCGCAACCGTTTGCGTTCCCACCTGCGTCCACGTCGTCCCGTCCGGGGAAGTGTAACCCGTAAAGACATTGGCCGCCCGGGTCAGTTTCACCCAATAGGGCGCCGTGCCATGCGGATTGGTGGTCGCAGCCGTTGCGCCGCCCGCCGCCGCCCGATACTCGAAGGCCCCGGAGTTCGAAGGCTCCACCAGCATTGAAGTGTGGATATCCGAAGCGCCCAGTCCGTTGCGCATCATGACTCCGGCCTTCGCATTGTTATTGGTGTTCGTCTGGCTGGCGACCCGCGCCACAATCGTCCCGTCGCCCGTCAACTGCTGATAGTCATAGTGGAACGCATCCGCCGTCAGCCAGATGTCGGAACCGCAACCGTTGACCGTGAAGGTACTGCCCAGGTAATTGCTGCTGCCGGCAGCGCCGACGGCACCCACATCCTGATGCGACCAATTGGTTGGTAGCGCGCCCGCCGGAACAAAGGACCAGTATTGGTTGATGCTCGTTCCGTTGATGACATATTGCTTCACGATCGATCCGGACGTGAGCGAGCCTCCATTGTCCGCGACGTAACCGCTCGCCAGGCAATCCAACTTATAATAGCCGCCTCCGGCTGACTCAAAGGCCCATTGCTGCGCCGAAGTTCCACTGTAAGTCGCCTGCGTGATATTGGTGGAGAGCGTCGTCGAGCCTCCGTTGTCCAGTGCCATGCCGCTCGCTTTGTTGATCACCTTATAATAACCGCTGCCCAAATTGGTCACCATCCACTGTTGATTGGTACTCCCGTTATTGAGGGTCTGCTGCAGCACATTGCTGCCCGAAGTGCCGGAACCTCCATTATCCAGGGCCATGCCGCTCTTCTGACAAATGATGTTGTAAGTTCCGTCCGCCAACCCGCCCCCGCCACCCACGGTCCCGCCGGAATAGACCCGTAGATATTCCACCTGCATCACGCCCGGGAAAACCGTGCTCGCATTCGGCGCGCCCGGCCAGCTTCCACCCACCGCCAGGTTGAACATCACATACATGGGCTTGTTGATCTGATTCGGCTGAGTCATCGTCAGCACCCCATCGACGTACCAATGGATGGTGGTGGCGTTCCACTCGAAACCATAAGTGTGAAAGCCGCTCGACGTGTCCGGTCCGATATAATCATTGCCCGCCGCATTGCCATAATTGTTCCAATGGGCCGTCTGGTGAATTCCCGTCGGCGCGTTCCCCAGCACTTCAAAAATGTCGTATTCCGCCGTGGAGGACCCATCTGCCGGCATCATCCAGAAGGCCGGCCAGAAACCTTGCCCCTGGTTGGTGGGCAACTTGCAGCGTGCCTCGAAGTAACCGTATTGCTGGCTGAACGGCGTGCTGCTCTGGATATCGGTGGAATAGTTGGCCCCGACGGAGGTGGTGAGCTGGCCCGAAACATAATTCTTTCCGCTCGTGTCCATTCCCACGGGAGCAGGATTCGCCGTGATGTTCATCACGCTGACGCCTTCGCTGCCCATGCTGATGCTGAACGGATTGTAGGAATCGATGCCCGGCCGGCAGTTGTAGGTATCTTCGTCCCCGACAAAGTGCGTATTCCAGTAATCACAAGGCAGCCAGCCCGGCGTCTTGACCCCCACCGTCTGGCAAATCGGCGGCAGGGTGGTGAATTCCTTGTCAAAGGTCAGCGTCCATCCCGTTCCCGGCGGAGTCGCA
>Ga0068863_100003571_pt1 | contig 15344 bp, 18 predicted proteins | sample KBSSwiS62_FD_66596 | JGI IMG/M metagenome (GOLD analysis project Ga0068863, IMG submission 66596) | Switchgrass rhizosphere microbial communities from Kellogg Biological Station, Michigan, USA - KBS Switchgrass S6-2 | ecosystem: Host-associated > Plants > Roots > Rhizosphere > Soil ...
TTGACCACCACCTGGTCGATGCTCGCGACCACCGGATACTGCTTGGCAGCGGCGACCCTGGAATGGGTTTCCTTCCACGCGCTCTCGTCGTAGTTGACGTAGCTGTCGCGGGTGGTGCCGCAGGTGATGCTGCGCAGGGTGGCCAGGTCGCCGTTTTGGACAGCGACGTCGAAGTTCTGGATGGTTGTGCGGACCTTGTCCTGTTCGGAGGCCTTGGGTGTGGACTCGCGGGTCAACAGCACAGTGCCGAGGATCGCGACGGCCACCAATGCGGCGAAGACCAACAGCACCGCGATGACCCAGCCCCAACTGCGACGGTTGCGTGGCGGCTTGGATGTCTCGACGCGCGGCGGAATCTGCTGCGGCGCAACAGGTTTCGGGCCAGGAATCGGCGGCATCACCTCGGTGGCCGGATCGGCAGGAGTGTCGATCCGCTGTGTCGAGCCGTCGAATCCCGACGGGGCGGTGTACCGGCGCTCTGCGGGCTGGCTGGTCTCCTCGGTCGGGAGTTGAGCCTCGGCCTCCGGCGACAACAGGATCTCGGTGGCGGGCTCGTGCACCGGGTCGGTGACGGCCTCGGCCGGTTGGGTGTTGTCCGTCTCAGATTCTGCCGCAGGTGTTCCTGCGTCATCCGGTTGCTGCGGCCCTGATGGGTTCGACATCCGTGCTGCGGTCCCTCCCTCTGCGAACTACCGGTGCAGCGTACCGGCACAATGTGGGCATGACGCGCATGGGAGATCTCCTCGGACCCGATCCGGTACTGCTACCTGGTGATCCCGCGGCGGAGGCCGAACTCGCCGCCTCCGAGAATCCGTCGATCGTGGCGGCCGCACATCCCTCGGCGTCGGTGGCGTGGGCCGCGCTGGCCGAGGATGCGCTTGCCGACGACAAGGCCGTCGCCGCCTACGCGTACGCCCGCACCGGCTATCACCGCGGGCTGGATCAGTTGCGCCGCAACGGATGGAAGGGCTTCGGGTCGGTGCCGTACAGCCACGAGCCCAACCGCGGTTTCCTGAGATGTGTGGCCGCGCTTGCGCGCGCTGCGGATTCGATCGGTGAGACCGACGAGTATCAGCGCTGCCTTGATCTGCTCGACGACTGCGATCCCGCGGCCCGCGGCGAACTGGGCGTCGGGTAGCTCAGTAGTCGGCTTCACACTCGCAGTCGGCGGCCGCCTCAGGCGGCTCCACCTGAACTGTCGAGTGGTCGAGTCCACGGGCGCTCAACACGGCGCGGGCGTCGTCGAGCACCAGCGCCGAATCCCGACTGCTGGTCAGATGTGCGGTGACCATGTCTTTGCCCGGCACCAACGTCCACACGTGCAGGTCGTGCACCTCGGTCACGCCCTCGACGGAGCACAGCGCGCTGCGCAGTTCGTCGACGTCGATGTGGCTCGGTGACGACTCCGAGAGGATCCGCAGGGCGGCGCGGGCCAGCGACACCGCGCGGGGCAACACCCACAGCGCGACGAACACCGCGACCACGACGTCGGCGTAGGGCCACCGCGTCGTCACGGTGACGATGCCGGCGATCAGCACGCCGATGCTGCCGACCGTGTCGGCGACGACCTCCATGTAGGCGCCCTTGACCGCGAGGCTGTCCTTGGAGTGCGAGCGCAACAGCAGCACCACGATGGCGTTGGCCACCAGGCCGGCCACCGCGACAACGATCATCGGCACCCCGGGAACCTCGGGCGCGTTGCCGAGGCGTTTCAACGCCTCGTAGAGGATGAACACGGCGACGCCGAGCAGCAGTACGGCGTTGGCGACCGCGGTGAACACCTCGGCGCGATGCCAGCCGTAGGTCCGTTTGGGTGACGTGCTGCCGTGACGCGCGAGCAGCACCGCGGTCAGGCCCATGAACATCGCGACGAGATCGGTGAGCATGTGCCCGGCGTCCGACAGCAGTGCCAGCGAGTTGATGACGAGCGCCGTGGTGAGCTCGAGGGCGAAGAACGCAGTTAGGATCCCCGCCGCGATGACCATGCGGCTGACACGGGCGTCGGCATGGCTGTGGTCGTGTCCGGCACCCATGACTTGCAATCTATGCGTAAAGACGCATATGTCGCAAGGTTGCTGTCAGAACCAGGCGGACCAGAACCGGGTGAGCAACATGCCGACCTTCCACAGGTCGGGATTGACCCCCGACAACCCGAACAGCCAGTCGATGACGCCGAAGAACCAGCTGTTGACCTGGGGTGTGAACAACAACAGCAGCAGGACGAAAAACGCCCAGCCCTTGGCGGGTTCCAGCATGCGCTGGGTCTGCGGGCTCAGATGAGGTTCGAGCGCGCTGTAGCCGTCGAGGCCCGGCACGGGAAGGATGTTGAGCACGAAGGCGGTCACCTGCAGGAAGCCCAGGAACGCCATCGCCGCCCAGAACACCAGGTGTTCTTGCTCGGCGAGCAGACTCGTCACCACCAGCACGACGACGGCGAACACCAGGTTGGTGGCCGGTCCGGCCAGGCTCACCAGGGTCTTCTGCCGCTTGGTCATCCACGAGGTGCGCACGTACACCGCACCACCGGGCAGGCCGATGCCGCCGAGCGCGATGAACAGCGCAGGCAGCCCAAGCGAGAGCAGCGGGTGCGAATACTTCAGCGGGTTCAGCGTCAGGTAGCCGCGCACCTCGACATCACGGTCGCCGAAGCGCCACGCGGTGTACGCGTGCGCGAACTCATGCAGGCACAGCGACACCAGAAAGCCGGCGATCACGAAGACGAAGACGCCGATGCGGGCCAGCGGCTCGCTGGGGTCTGCGGCCAGCCAGGCCAGCACGCCACCGACGACGGTGAGCGCCACGATCGCCAGGAAGACCGGGCTGGGCCGCACCGACTGGCGCAGCGGGCGGATGTTCACGTCACGAAGCTACCTAACGCGCAGCCAGCCTTGGGTGTGTCGATAGAAGGTCGACCGCCGAACCGGCCGCGGCGCGGGCACGCCGTCGCGCACCACCAGCGCTGCGTCGGTCCCGAGCTGGGCGGCGCGACCGGTCACCCAGCGCTTCGGGCGCATGCGGGGCGTCAGCACACTGGCGCGCAAACCGGGCATCGTCTCGGTCGGCTCGATCCGCACCCCCGTCACGTGGCCGTCGAACAGGACGGTGTCATCGGTGACGGCTTCGCCGGAGATGGTTCGGGCTGCTTCGTTCGGCGGCAACCAGTGCGCGGCGCCGACGATCACGCTGCCGGTTTCGTCGCGGATCAGCGGAACCCGTTGCGCCCGGCCGGCCAGGACCCGCCGCGCCTGCCACGGTCGACGTACGTGGCCCACCTCGACGTCCAGGCGATCGGCCTTCAGCAGGCGCGTCAGTACGGCGGCCAGATCGGCGTCCGAGCCCACCACGATGGCCCTGGCGTGGTTGCTGACATCATCGATGTCGACGGCCGGCAGATCCCGCAGCGCACGGGGCACTCGATGGCCGCCGAACAGCAACACCACAACGTCTGCTGTGGTCAAGACGGCTCCTCGCGGCGGGCTGGGATAGGGTGGGTCACCGGCTGCCACAGTTTTGAGGCAGATAAAGCGGGAGACTATGCCATGCCGGCAATCGTGCTCATCGGTGCCCAATGGGGGGACGAGGGCAAAGGAAAGGCGACCGATCTGCTCGGTGGCCGCGTCCAATGGGTGGTTCGTTATCAGGGTGGCAACAACGCCGGTCACACGGTGGTGCTGCCGAGCGGCGAGAACTTCGCCCTCCACCTGATCCCCTCGGGCATCCTCACCCCGGGCGTCACCAACGTGATCGGTAACGGGGTCGTGGTCGATCCGGCCGTTCTGCTCACTGAGCTCAAAGGCCTCGAGGATCGCGGTGTCGACACCGAGCGGCTGCTGATCTCCGCCGACGCGCACTTGTTGATGCCTTACCACGTGGCGATCGACAAGGTGGTCGAGCGCTATGCGGGCAGCAAGAAGATCGGCACCACCGGCCGCGGTATCGGCCCGTGCTACCAGGACAAGATCGCGCGCATCGGGATTCGCGTCGCCGACGTGCTCGACGAGTCGGTGTTGGCCCAAAAGATCGAGGCCGCACTGGAATTGAAGAACCAGATGCTGGTCAAGATCTACAACCGCAAGGCGCTGGACGCCGCGGAAGTGGTCGAGAATCTGCTGACCGAGGCCGAGGGGTTCAAGCACCGCATCGCCGACACCCGCTACCTGCTGAACAAGGCACTGGAGCAGGGCGAGACGGTGCTGCTGGAGGGTTCGCAGGGCACGCTGCTCGACGTCGACCACGGCACGTATCCCTTTGTCACGTCGTCGAATCCGACCGCGGGCGGCGCTGCTGTCGGATCGGGTATCGGCCCGACCCGGATCACCACCGTGCTCGGAATTTTGAAGGCCTACACCACGCGGGTCGGTTCGGGCCCGTTCCCCACCGAGTTGTTCGATCAGTTCGGCGAGTACCTGTCGAAGACGGGTGGCGAGTTCGGCGTGACGACCGGACGGCGCCGCCGCTGCGGATGGTTCGACGCGGTCATCGCACGCTACGCGACCCGGGTCAACGGGATCACCGACTACTTCCTGACCAAGCTCGACGTGCTGTCCAGTCTGGAAACGGTGCCCATCTGCATCGGCTACACCGTGGACGGTAAACGCACCGATGAGATGCCGATGACGCAGAGCGACATCGCCCGCGCGGAGCCGGTTTACGAGGAACTGCCCGGCTGGTGGGAAGACATCTCCGACGCCCGTGAGTTCGACGATCTGCCTGCCAAGGCGCGCGACTACGTGCTGCGGCTGGAAGAGCTTGCCGGAGCACATGTTTCGTGCATCGGGGTCGGACCGGGGCGCGAGCAGACGATCGTGCGTCGCGACATCCTGGCGGCCCGGTGAGCGAAGATCCGCATCTCGTCGACCCCGATTACGACAAACACGGCGGTTTCCCGAATTTCGAAGCAGCCGAGCCCGGTCCGGGATTCGCACGGTTTCTGACTGCGATGCGCCGGGCTCAGGATCTGGCGGTGTCAGCCGATCCCGACAGCGACACTTGGGAGCTGGCCGCCGATCGTGCCGAGGAACTCGTCAAGCTGCTCGGCCCGTTCGAGGCGGCCGAAGGTGTCGGCCCGGCCAATCGGGTGCCGTCGCTGCCCGGCGCGGGCAGCCTGTTGATGCCGCCGTACCGGGTGACCAAGTTCGAACCCGACGGCGTCGAGTTGAGCGTGCAGTTCAGCAGGTTCTCGGTCGGTGGTAACTATGCGGTGCACGGCGGCGTGCTGCCGCTGCTGTTCGACTCGGTGTTCGGGATGGTGATCCACGCGGCGGGTCGCCCGATCAGCCGCACGGCCTTCCTGCATGTCGACTACCGCAGGGTGACGCCGATCGACACGCCGCTGACCGCACGCGGTTGGGTGCGTGAGGTCGAGGGCCGCAAGGCGTTCGTCAACGCGTCGCTGCATGATCCTGAAGACAACGTGCTCGCAGAAGCCAACGGGCTGATGATCAGATTGCTCCCGGGCCAGCCCTAGCCGTGTCACGATGACGGCGTGACGAATCCGCCAGCCGACCGCCTGCGCAGTCTGTCGACGCCGCGCGCCGCGGCCGTGGCGGGCGTGTTGTTCGCGCTGCTGTTCGGTACCTCGTTGGTGCTCATCCGTCTTGCGCTGCCGGAGGGTGAGCAGCCTGGCGCGCAATGGCTGCAAACCGGAAGCACGAACCTGAAGATCGCTGCGACGATCATGCCGTTCGCGGCCATTGCGTTCCTGTGGTTCATGGGTGTGGTGCGCGACGGGCTCGGCCGCTACGAGGACAAGTTCTTCTCGACGGTGTTCGTCGGCAGCGGCCTGTTGTTCTTGGCCATGATGTTCGTTGCCGCCGGCGTGGGCGCGGGGCTGGAGCGCAGTCATGCGGCGGCTGACCCTCATGTCGCGTCGTTCGGGCAGATGGTGCTGTTGACGGTGTCGAAGACCTATGCGCTGCGGATGGCGGCGGTGTTCATGATCTCCTTGGCGACCATCTGGCTCAAGACCGGGCTCATGCCGCGCTGGCTGGTCGCGGTGAGTTACCTTGCCGCGGTTGGCCTTTTGGTCGCCAGTGACGTGACGATGTGGCTGGTGCTTGCGTTCCCGGTGTGGGTGCTCGTGGTCAGCCTCCTGCTGCTGGCGCGTGCCGGCGTCATCGACCTCGATCGCGACGACTAGTCCGCGGCCGTCAGTCGCTGATCCGCAAAGCCTCTGACGGACACAGCTTTACGGCCTCGCGGGCGTGTGCTTCTTCACTCTCGGGAACCTGGTCAACCAGCACCACGACGATGCCGTCGTCGTCCTGATCGAACACCGCGCCCGCTGCCATCACACAGTTCCCCGCGCTGATGCATACGTCGCGATCCGCTGAAACTCTCACCAGGTCACCTCCAGCGATTTCAGACCGTAGATGAAGTGAAACGACCGGAACGGCACATCGGCGAAGTCTTCCCCCAGCGCCAACGACGGGAAGCGACGCAACAGCGCCGGGAACGCGATCCGCATCTCCATCCGCGCCAGCGGCGCACCAAGGCAATGGTGCACGCCGTGGCCGAACGCCAGATGCCCCGGCGCCCCGCGCCGAATATCGAACACCTCCGCCGATTCGATGAAGTCCGGATCGCGATTGCCCGACGGCAGCGAAACGAACACCAACTCACCCGCGGGAATCGGCACACCGGCAATCTCGACGTCCGTGGTGGTGATCCGCGGAATCGCGCTGTGCACTATGGACAGCCAGCGCAGCAGCTCCTCGACGGCGGGCCCCACCGCGTCCGGATCGTCGCGCACCGCCGCCAGCTGGTCGGGATGTCGCAGCAGTGCAAGCGTGCCGAGGCCGAGCATGTTCGACGTCGTCTCGTGTCCGGCGAGCAGCAAAAGGCTTGCAATGCCGATGAGTTCGTCATCGGTCAACTCGTCGCCGTGTTCGCGCACCAGCATGCCGAGGATGTCCTCGCCGGGCTGTCTGCGCGACCGTTCGACAAGTGAGCCCATGTAAGCCCGGCTCTGGCGCTGCAACTCCAGTCGCTCGGGAATGGGAATCGACAGATCCAGCTGGCGGGCGCTGCGCTGCTGGAAGTCGTCGCGGTCGTCATACGGCACGCCGATCAGCTCGCAGATCACCAGCGACGGGATCGGCAGCGCGAACGTCTCAACCAAATCGACTGGCGGACCGGTCTTTTCCATCAGATCCAGCTGTCCGTCGACGATCTCGGCGATGCGAGGTTCGAGCAGCCTCATCCGTCGGATCGTGAATTCGGCCGTCAGCATCCGCCGCAGCCGCTGATGCTCGGGCGGGTCGAGGCTCAGCAGGTTGCCCGCCCGCGCGCTGGCCACTTCCTGCTCTGAAATCTGCGGCGCACCTGGCAGGACGAAACCGGGGGGCCTGCCGTTGGAGAACCGCTCGTGGTCCGACAGCACCGCCTTGATGTCCTCGTGGCGGGTGACCAGGTACACCGTCATGCCGAACGAATTGACCATGGTGCGCACACCGTCGGTCTCGCGGATCTCCCGAAGTGCGGGGGTGGGATCGAACGCGTCGCGCCGCATGTGAAGGGGCGGCAACTCTGGCGCTTGGGTCATAGAACGACGCTACTCGCGGGGGACAAACGCCCCGATCAATCGCGATTCAGCCACGGTTGAGCGTCGCCTCTTCCAAGTCGAGCCCGCGTAATACTTCCCGCAGCACTTCGTCGTCGATCCGGCCGTTGTCGCGTTCTGCGATGAACGCGGCACGTTCGGCCGCCAGCATCTCCAGTCGCAGCCGCCGAAACGCCGCGGCCGGGCTTTCGCCGATCTCTTCGGCGTCGCGGCCCAGTCGTTCCCACGCCGAGTTTCGGCGCCGAGTGTTCCAGCCGCGCAACACATCTGCGGCCCGCTCGTGCACGTCGGAGACTTGTTCCTCGGCCAGCAGCTCGTCGAGCCGCTGGGCCGCCGCCCGTGCCGCCTTGTCCTGAGCGGCCGCCGCCGCGAGCGCATCGGTGCGGGCCTCGTCGCCCTGCACGCCCAACCGACGGATCAGCCACGGCAGCGTCAGACCGTGCAACAGCAGCGTGCCGATCACGACGACGAACGTGAGGAACACCAACTGAGGGCGTCCTGGAAACGGCGCACCCGAAATCGTTGTCAACGGAACACCGAACGCCGCCGCCAGCGAAACCACTCCGCGCATGCCCGCCCACGCGACCACGAACACCTGCGCAGGTGTCGGCGCCGGTTCGCGTTCACGAATAGCGGGGAAAAGGGCTCGTGGCAGATATGCGAACACGAACACCCAGACGATCCGGACCACGATCACCGTCGCCAACACCGCTGCAGACGAGATCGCGATGACTGCGAAGGTGATGCCTTCCAACTCGGCCACCACTGTCGGCAGTTGCAGGCCGATCATCAGGAACGCAAACGACTCGAGAATCAGCTGCAGCGCCTTCCACACCGCGTTGTCCTGCAGCCGAGTGGCGTAACCGGCCCTGGTGGACTTCTGGCCGAGGATCAGCGCGGCGACGACGACCGCCAGCACGCCCGAGCCGTGAATCTCCTCGGCGGCCAGGTAGATGATGAACGGCGCGACCAAGCCCAGCGCGCTTTCCACCAACGGATCGTCGAGCCGCCACCGGATGAACGCGGTGAGCATGCCCAGCGCGAAACCCACCACCACACCGCCTGCCGCGGCCAACGCGAACGTCTCCAACCCGCTTTGCCACGTCGCGGCCGTTCCAATCGCGGCAGCCAACGACACCTTGTACGCGGTCAGCGCGGTGGCGTCGTTCAACAGGCTCTCGCCGCCGAGCAGCGTCATTATCTGACGGGGCAGGCCGAGCTTGCGCCCGACCGCGGTCGCGGACACCGCATCCGGCGGTGCGACGATCGCGCCGAGCGTCAGCGCCGCCGCGACCGTCAGTTCAGGCACGGCCTTGTAGGCCACGAAGCCGACCGCGAACGTCGTCGCCAGCGGCAGGCCGACCGCCAGCAGCCCAATGGGCCGGATGTTGCGACGTAAGCCGTGGTAGCTGCTTTCCAGCCCGGCCGACCACAGGAGCGGCGGCAGCAGCACGTAGAGCACCAGCTCGGGGTCCAGCTCGATCTGCTTGAAGCCGGGGATCAGCCCGCCCAGCAGGCCCGCGACCACCAGTGCCAGCGGGGCCGACACGTCGTAATGCCTGGCCACCGCGGCCAGCAGTACGGACACCACCAACACCGCTAGCAGTGAGGCACCCACACCGACCTCCTATCCTTGGTCAACATGCTGAGGAGATCACGCCGGAACGACGCCGACGCCCCAGCGGTCGCCGATACATGCGAACACCTCGCCGCCGATGCGCAATCCCAGGTCGAGCCGGAGCCGCTGACACCGGGCAAATGCCAGGAGTGCGACGAGCTCGGTGAATCCACCTGGGCACACCTGCGGATGTGCCTGACGTGCGGGCATGTCGGGTGCTGCGATTCCAGTCCACACCAACATGCGAGCGAACATTTTCATGCCACCGGTCATCCCGTGATGCGCTCCGTCGAGCCGGGGGAGGACTGGCGGTGGTGCTACATCGACGTCCGACTGGGCTGAGCATCTGGCAGGCTGGGACGCGCGATGAGTGAAACAACCGAAGAAGCTACCGGGCCGGAACCGGTTGTCTTGCCTGATGGGCAAGACACCTCGACGGGTCCCCGCGGCTCGACCGTGATGTTGCTCGGCTCCGGCGAATTGAGCCGCGAGTTGGCGCTGGCGTTCCAGCGGCTCGGTGCCGACGTCATCGCCGTCGACCGTTACGCGGACGCCCCGGCCCACGGCGTTGCCGACCGCGCCGCCGTCGTCAAGATGAACGACGCCGAGGAGCTGACCGCGCTCATCGAGAAGGAGAAACCGCGCTACATCGTCGCCGAGTCGGGTCTGATCGCCGCCGACGCGCTGATCGCGGTCGCAGAAGGCGACGGCATCGAGGTGTTCCCGACGCCGCGCAGCACGCGGCTGTCCATCGACCGGGAGGGCCTGCGCCGGCTGGCCGCCGACGAACTCGGCCTGCCGACCGCGCCGTTCTGGTTTGCCGGGTCGGTGGAGGAGCTGACCGCGGTCGCCGAGCACGCGGGTTTTCCGCTGGTCGTCAAGCCGATCGCGGCGCCGCCGGGTGAGGGCCAGTCGGTGCTGGTGCGCGTCGACGACGTCGAGGCCGCCTGGCACCGCGCCATCGCCGCGGGCCGCATCCCGCACAGCCGGGTGATGGCCGAGACGGTCGTCGAGATCGACTTCGAGGTCACGTTGCTGACGGTGCGCACGTACGGTCCGTCGGGTCCCGCGGTGTCCTTCTGTGAGCCGATCGGGCACAACCTGACCGAGGGCGATGTGCTCGAGTCGTGGCAGCCGCAGAGCATGTCGCCTGCCGCCCTTGACGCGGCGAAGTCGATTGCGGCGCGCATCGTGAACTCACTCGGCGGCCGCGGCGTGTTCGGGGTGGAGCTACTGGTGCGTGGCGACGAGGTGTATTTCGCCGACGTGCGGCCGCGGCCCTACGACAGCGGCCTGGTCACCCTTCGCTCGCAACGACTTTCGCAGTTCGAGCTGCACGCCAGGGCGATCCTCGGGCTCGCGGTGGACACGATCATGATCTCGCCTGCAGCGGCGGAGGTCAGCTACGCCGGCGCCGAGTCGACTGCGACCAAGGACGTCGATCTCCGTGTGGTCGGCGAGGCCTTGGCCGTCGCCGAAAGCGACGTGCGGTTATTCGACCGGCCCGATGAGACCGACGGCAGGCGGCGGCTCGGCGTGGCGCTGGCCACAGCCCCCGATCCGATCGTCGCGCGCGACCGGGCCCGGCGGGTGTCGGCGGTATTGCGCAAACTCTGGTGACCGACGCCGATTCCGATGCGGACCGGCCGACGATGGCGCCGTTTCTGGGTGCGTTGGCAATCATTGCCCTCGTCGTGATCGCAATCGTGCTGTTCAACGTCTTCGGTGATGACGAACCGCCCGCCGGTCAGCAGGTGGGGCGCGCCGCGGTCGGCCAGAACGACGCGCTGCAACGGCAGAACTTCGCCGACTTCCGCACCTACACCTGCCGTGAGCAGCAGGGAGTTGCAGCCGATGTTCTTGCCCGGCAACGGGATTCGGTGGCCAAACGTGGTGAGCGGTTCGTCGACGACGTCACCGATATCAAGGTCGACGGCGATCGTGCCACCGCGAAGGTGACCTATCATTTCGACAAGGCGCCGGACGCCAAAACCGGTGTTGAAATGACGTTTGTGCGCGAGGACGGAGCATGGAAGGTCTGTTCGACCGGCCCCAGCTAGCTGTGCAAGACTTCCGATCGTGAGCTACGCGGGAGACATCACGCCTGAGGAGGCCTGGAAGCTGCTGAACGACAATCCCGACGCCGTGCTGGTCGACTGCCGCACGGATGCCGAGTGGCGGTTCGTTGGGGTGCCGGATCTGAGTTCGTTGCAGCGTGACGTGGTGTACGTCGAGTGGAACCGCACCGACGGGAAGCACAATGACGACTTCGTCGAGGACCTGAAGTCCGCCGGCGTGACGCCGGGCGAGCGGCCCGTGGTGTTCCTGTGTCGCTCGGGCAACCGCTCGATCGGGGCCGCGGAGGCCGCGACCGAGGCGGGCATCGCGCCGTCCTACAACGTGCTCGACGGGTTCGAGGGCAACCTCGACGAGAACAAGCATCGCGGCGGCACCGGATGGAAAGCCGTCGGCCTGCCATGGAGACAATCTTGAGCAATCACGATCAGGTTCCCTCGGTCCGCAGGCCGGCCCAACTACCCGACGGGGTCAGCCAGGCCACCATCGGTGTGCGCGGCGGCCTGCTGCGGTCGGGCTTCGAGGAGACCGCCGAGGCGCTGTACCTGACGTCGGGGTACGTGTATTCGTCGGCGGCCGAGGCGGAGAAAGCCTTCACCGGCGACATCGATCGCTACGTCTACTCGCGCTACGGCAACCCGACAATCTCGATGTTCGAGGAACGGCTGCGGCTGATCGAGGGCGCGCCTGCATGCTTCGCGACGGCGACAGGCATGGCGGCGGTGTTCACGTCTTTAGGGGCGTTACTGGCCGCGGGCGATCGATTGGTCGCGGCGCGCAGCCTGTTCGGGTCGTGCTTCGTGGTGTGCAGCGAGATCCTGCCGCGCTGGGGCGTGGAGACGGTGTTCGTCGACGGCGACGATCTGTCGCAGTGGGAAGAGGCGCTGTCCGTCCCGACCCAGGCCGTTTTCTTCGAGACGCCGTCGAACCCGATGCAGTCGCTTGTCGACATCGCCGCGGTATGTGAAATGGCGCATGCGGCTGGGGCAAAAGTGGTGCTGGACAACGTCTTTGCCACGCCCATCCTGCAGCAGGGTTTTCCGCTTGGCGTCGACGTCGTGGTGTATTCGGGCACCAAGCACATCGACGGGCAGGGCCGAGTCCTCGGCGGCGCGATCCTCGGCGACAAGCAGTACATCGACGAGCCGGTGCAGAAGCTGATGCGGCACACCGGGCCGGCGTTGAGCCCGTTCAATGCGTGGACGCTGTTGAAGGGTTTGGAGACGCTGGCGGTCCGGGTGGACCATCAGAACGCGTCAGCGCAGCGCGTCGCGGAGTTCCTGGAGAATCATCCCGCGGTGAGTTGGGTGCGGTATCCGTTCCTCGAGTCGCATCCGCAGTACGACTTGGCCAAGCGCCAAATGACCGGCGGCGGAACCGTTGTCACGTTCGAGCTCAAGGGTGGCAGCAAGGAGCGCGCGTTCGAGGTGCTCGACAAGCTGCAGATCGTCGACATCTCCAACAACCTGGGTGACTCCAAGTCGCTGATCACCCACCCCGCCACCACCACACACCGGGCGATGGGCCCGGAGGGCCGCGCCGCGATCGGACTCGGCGACGGCGTGGTGCGAATCTCGGTGGGGCTGGAGGGAACTGAAGACTTGATCAACGATCTCGATCAGGCTTTGAGCTAGGTGTCGCGGCGGTCCGAGTCGAAGAAAGCTCGACGGAACAAGCGGCGGGCGGCCCGGGGGGTGGGATGGGTGTCTGAAAGCGTCATGGCGGACCTGGTGGCCACCGAGGCGGCCATTGCCACCGACCTCGAAGCGTTCGATGCACGAATCACCGAGCGCGGCTGGACATTTGACGAGGACGAGTCGGACGAGGACTTCGTATTCTGGTTCTACGAGCCGTCGGCTGCGGAGGTCGACGAGGCTGAGATCGCGCCCGTGACGACGATCTGGATGTCGGCGGCCGAGGATGCCGAGATCATTCATCTGATGTTGGCCGGCGCCTCGGAATCAAGCGAGTTCACGCCCGAGGAGTTCTTCGGTCACGTCGAGGCGATTGAGGCTTACCGGACCGGCGACGTCCCTCCGGAGTTCAACACCCCGTAGCGCCGCTTTGAGCGCAATGCGCAAAAGCCGTAAATCGCTTCTTACGCGGTTTGCGCGCACAAGCGAGCCATGGCGAGTGTGGACACATAGCTTGTTGGCACCCAAACGACCACGCCAACAGGAGAATTCAGATGACTTCCAACACCAATGCCGAACACGACTGCGCGGATCACGGCTGCTTGGCCGCGATGCTCGGGCTCGACCTCGATGACGCCACAGAGGTCAACACCCGTAGTGCCCGGCTCTTGGCGACACTGTCGCCCACAGCGACAAAGTCGCTCAGAGCCGGGCAATTCGACTAGACCTTGTCCGAGCCCTCCACGACGCCAAGTGCCGCCTGCGCGCGCTGCTCGTAGCTCTGCCGCGCCGCGTGGTCGAAGTCCAGGAACACGCTGTCCAGCCCCAAACGTTTGTTGAGCCAACGCCTTCCGCGCGGACCCAGCATCTGGCAGGCCTGCGCGGTGAACCGCAGCGCAGGCGGCACCGACACATGCGTCTTCGGCTTCTCCAGCGTCTTGATCACCGCGGCGGCGATATCCGACGGCTCCACCGGCTTGATCGCGCCGCTGCTCTTTGTGCCAGCAATGAGTTCAGTCTTCGTGAACGGCGGCATCACCACCGACACCTCCACACCGTGCGGCGCCATCTCGTCGGCCAACGCGGCCGACAGACCGACCACGCCGAACTTCGCGGCCACATAGACAACCTGCCCCGGCACCGGGATCAATCCGGACAGCGATGCGATGTTGATGATGTGGCCGCGGCGGCGCGCGACCATGTCCGGCAGCGCCAACTGGCAACCGGTCAGCACCCCGTACAGGTTGACCTCGATCGAGGAGCGGATCGCCTGCTCGGACTGTTCGAGGAACGGCCCGATCGGCATCACCCCTGCGTTGTTGATCAACACGTCGATGTGGCCACCGCCGTCGGTGCGTGCCTTGTCCAGGAACGTCGCGAAGGACTCCCGGTCGGTCACGTCCAGCGGGTAGCCCGACACCGGGCCCAGCTTGGTCAGGTCGGCGACCGCCGACTCCTGCAACGCAACGTCTCGATCGCCGATGACCACCCTGGCACCGCGGGCCAGCAGGGCTTTGGCGGTGGCGTAGCCGATGCCGCGGGCGGCTCCGGTGATCGCGATGGTCTTACCCCGGATGTTGTCCATGCGGCCAAACTTTACACGTGTCAAGTTTGGCTTGGAAGAGAGCTTTCGCGGGACCGTTGCCGAGCGCCGATCCACCGAATAAACAGCACGAACAACGCGATGATGGCTGCCGCGGTGGCTCCCGCGGCCAAACGCCAGATCGCCCCGTCGGCCGTGTAGGCCTTGTCGCCGTTGACGCGCACCTCTGCCGTCGCAAACATGTGGTAACCGCCGTGTCGTCCCTCGATCCCGCCCGTCTGGGACTGCCCGTCCACGCTCCAGGTGCCGGTGCACGCCTGCGGTCGCATCGCCCGAGAAAGTCCGGAGTGGCGGCCCGTCGGAGCACGTTGGACGTGGCAGTGGATGTCTGTCGCGGTCGTCGGCGTCCCGGTTTCATAGCGATACCAGTCATACGCGCCGGTTCCGAGGTAGTAGAGCGGCCACGCCACGAACATCAGGATGACCACCACGCGCCACATCATCAGCAAATGGTCGCACCGCTGCGGGTATTTGGAATCAGTCTGAGCGAATCAGCCCTTCTGGAATGCGGCCCGGCGCGTCGCGTTAGACATTTAAGTGATGTCCGTATCCGTCAATCAGCTGCGCTTCGTCGCGGTCGGCCAGGACGACCCGCTGGCCGAGCCACTGCTGGCTGAGCTGACGGTCGAGTACGCCAGCCGCTACGCCGTGGCGGAAGAAGATGTGTCGAAATGGCTGCGGGGCTATCCGGCCGACGAGTTCGCCGCGCCAGGCGGCGGCCTGCTCATCGGACTGCTCGGCGACGCCCCCGTCACCGGCGGCGCGTTCTGCCGGTTCGACCCTGACACCGCCGAGTTGAAGCGCATCTGGACCGACAGCCGGTACCGCCGCCAGGGCCATGCCAAGAAACTG
>Ga0068863_100003573_pt1 | contig 15338 bp, 11 predicted proteins | sample KBSSwiS62_FD_66596 | JGI IMG/M metagenome (GOLD analysis project Ga0068863, IMG submission 66596) | Switchgrass rhizosphere microbial communities from Kellogg Biological Station, Michigan, USA - KBS Switchgrass S6-2 | ecosystem: Host-associated > Plants > Roots > Rhizosphere > Soil ...
GTCCCGGTGCAGCGCGCGCCCGCTTTCTGCGCGCGCGGCGCACCACGAACGAGCGTGGAAGGACTAGACGAGATCCGCGACGCCGTCGATCGCGGCGAAAGCGTCGATCGACCGTGGCGGATGGCGGGAGTCAGGACGGCGAATCGCGATCGTGTGCCCCACGCCGTAACCGACGGCAGCGGCGAGCACCGCGAGACTGTCCTCGATCAAGAGGGTGCGGCCGCGGTCGAACGGGTGCTGCTGCCCGAGGCCTTGCCAGAACTCGGCGCTCTCCTTCGGGGCGCGCAAGTCGTGCGAGCTCACGACGCGATCGACGAGCCGGTCGATGCCGGTCTGCTCCGTCTTCACGGCGAGCGTATCGCGGTGGGCGTTCGTGACGATCCATAGATGCTTGCCGCGCGCGCGCACGGAGGCGAGAAACTCGCGCGCTCCTGGCAGATAGCGCACGAGATGCGCGCTGCGACGCTTCAGCGAGCGGATATCGAGCTCGAGGTCGCGCGTCCAATGATCGAGGCAGTACCAGTTCAGCGTGCCGGCGATCGCGTCGAACCGCCGCGCGAGCGCTGTGCGAGCCTCGGCCACGCTGACGCCGTTTGCTTCGGCGTAGTGCTCGGGCAGGAGCTCGAGCCAGAAGAAGTTATCGAACGCGAGGTCGAGCAGCGTGCCGTCCATGTCGACGAGCACCGTGTCGATTCCATCCCAGTCGACGCGCGCGGCTGTTCCCTGCATGCGGGCAATGATACAAGAGCACCATGCTCGACCTGCGCAACCCGCAACAGCTGCTCGCACAGCTATGCACGATCGCCGCCGAAGCCGGTGGCGCGATCCTCGAGGTCTACGGCCGGGACTTCGCAGTCCACTACAAGGACGACCGCTCACCGCTGACGGAGGCGGACGAGGTGTCGCAGCGGATCATCGTCGAGCGACTGCATGCTCTCGACGACTCCGTGCCGGTGCTCTCGGAAGAGTCCGCGCCGCCCGAGCCCGCGACGCGGCGATCGTGGGCACGGTTCTGGCTCGTCGATCCGCTCGACGGCACGAAGGAGTTCTTGAAGCGCAACGGCGAGTTCACGGTGAACATCGCGCTGATCGACGGCGGGCGCGCGGTGCTCGGCGTCGTGCTCGCGCCCGCGCTCGGACGGACCTACTACGGCGCGCTCGACGCGGGCGCGTGGCGCCGAGACGACGGCGGTCTCGCAAAACCGATTTACGTGCGCCTGCCTGCGGCCGAGCCCCCACGTGTGGTCGGGAGCCGCAGCCACGAGACTGGTCAGCTCGCCGAATATCTTGCGGCGCTCGGGCCACACGAGATCACGCCGATGGGAAGCTCGTTGAAAATTTGTCTCGTCGCGGAAGGAGCGGCCGATCTCTACCCTCGGATAGGTCCGACGTCCGAATGGGACACCGCAGCAGCGCAAGCTATTCTCGAAAGCGCCGGCGGGCGTATGATTGATCTCGTCGGCCGACCGCTCAGGTACAACACGAAAGACGACTTGCTGAACCCTCACTTCCTGGCCTTCGGCGACACTCGGCAGAACTGGCTGGCGCCATTTCGGCAGACTCGTGGACCAGAAAATCGAAACTGAAACTTTCAGGAACGTGGAGCGACTGAAACAGTTACGCGTGGAGCATCAAGACCTCGATCAGGTAATCGCTCGGCTCGTCAATGATCCCCAAGTGGATCAGATCATGTTGCGGCGTCTAAAGAAGCGAAAGCTGATGCTGAAGGACATGATTACGCAGCTCGAGAGCGCCCGAATTCCGGACCTGAACGCGTAGAGTCGAGATCGCTTCTGACAGACGGCCGGGCCCGAAAGCCCGGACGGTCGACGTGTAGCCGCCGGCAGGACGCCGAACCGCAGGCGGGGCAAGGAGCTCGCGATGGACCTGATGGCCGACATCGGCGCAACCAACACGCGTTGCGCGCTCGTGGATGACAGAGGCGAAGAGCTCGCGGCCGAGGTCTTCCACAACGCTGATTTCGCCGGCCTACCGATCCTTCTCAAGAGCTACCTCGAGCATCGCCGACAAACGGACCGCCCGAAGCGCGCCGCGCTCGCGGTCGCGGCGCCGATCGTCGGCGACGAAGTCCAGATGCTCAACATCGAATGGCAATTCTCGCAAGCCGACCTCAAAACGGAGCTCGGTCTGAGCGAGATCATCGTCTGCAACGACTTCGCTGCGATCGCGTGGGGTCTGCCGTACTTCGGCTCCGCAGACCTGCACACGGTCGGCGGCGGACAACGGGTCGCGGGCGCGGCGCTCGCCACGCTCGGGCCGGGATCGGGTCTCGGCGTCGGGGCGCTCGTGCCAGCGGCCGACGGCTGGGCCGTGGTGACCGGCGAAGGCGGGCACTCCACGTTGCCCGCGACGACGCGTGAAGAAGCCGACGTGATCGCGCAGATCCGCGATCGCTACGACGGGCACTGCTCGGCCGAACGCGTGTTGTCGGGCCCGGGTATCGTGAACCTCTACGTCGCGCTCGCGGAGCTCGCGGGCCGCGGCCCGGCGGCTCCGGTAGCCCCGGCCGACGTCACGACGCTCGCGAAACAGGGCGACCCGCTGGCGCTCAAGGCGCAAGCGATGTTCTTCGCGTTCCTCGGCATGGTGGCGGGCGACCTCGCGCTGACCACGGGCGCGCGCGGTGGCGTGTTCATCGCGGGCGGCATCGTCCCTCAGCTGCTCGAGGCGCTCGATAAGTCGGAGTTCCGCGCGAGGTTCGAGGCGAAGGGCCGCTACAAGAGTTATCTCGCGGCGATTCCGACGCATGTGATCACGGACCCGCTGCCGGCGTTTCGCGGCCTGCGGCATTTGCTCGGCTATCGCGTGCTTTGAGCGCGCGTCAGCGCGAGGCTTCTTCGATCTTGCGGCGCTGCTCGGCGGCTTGCTCGTCGACCGTGCTCTGCACGCCCTTCGCACGCTCGATCGTGCCGACCCACGGATCGAACACGGTTTCCCGGCGCTCGGGCGCCTTTTGCGCCGCCGCGGCCGGTGCCTTCGTCGTCTCGCCGGACGGCGACGGGGAGCCGCCGCATCCGGTCATGCAAGCGACGAGCGTCAATGCGAGCCAGGGTTTCGGATTCATGCGATGCCTGCTGACGATGTGTTTGCGGGGTCCGAGCCGGCCAAAGCGTAGCACCCGCACACGCCGCCGCTGCGCGGTCCGTCACGGAACGTGCCGGGCGGGCGACTCTCGGCCGTAGCGCAAGAATCCTCCTGCGCGGTTCCAAGCCGCTCGGGGCCGGGTGTATCCTCGACCGATGAGCACGAAAACAACAAAAGGCTCGCCGGTCGGCTCGTTGCTGACACGCCTCGCCACGATCGAGCCTCACGAAGTCTCCGCCGTCGTCGCCGCGTTTCTCCTCTTCTTCTTCATGTGGGCCGGGTACTTCGCCGTTCGGCCGGTGCGCGAGACGATCGGCACTCTGATAGGCCGCGATGCCACCGCGGATCTTTGGCTCTACACGGCGCTGTTCTCGATCCTGCTGATTCCTCTCTATGGCGCCGTGGTCGGACGCTTTCGGCGCAGCGCGTTCCTGCCCTGGGTCTATGGCATCGTCGCGATCGTGCTCGCGGCCGTCGGTGTGCAGTTCAGCACGACCAATTTCGATCCGCTTACGGCCAAAGCGTTCTACGTTTTCATCAGCGTCGTGAATCTGTTTCTGATTTCGGTATTCTGGAGCTTCCTGCTCGAGATCTTCGACCGCGGCCAGACGAAGCGCCTGTTCGGGGTCATCGCCGCCGGAGGCAGCGCGGGCGCGCTCGTCGGTCCGTTGGTCGCGGACCTCACCGTGAAGAGCATCGGCGAGAAAGGGATCTTGTTCGTCAGCGCCGCGTTGTTCCTGATCGCGATCGTCTGTCAGCGCACGCTGCTCAGGATCTGGAAGGAAAGGCCTCTGCAGGGCGCGCCCGCGAGCGACGATCGGCCGATCGGCGGCAACTGGCTCGCCGGCATTCTGTTGATCCTCCGCTCCCCCTACCTCATCGGCATCGCGCTGTTCATCGTCGGCATCTCGGCCGTGAGCACCACGCTCTATTTCGAGCAGCTGCAGATCGTCTCTGCAACGTTCAAGGTAGCCGCCGAGCGCACGCAAGTGTTCGCGCGCATGGACTGGATCGTGCAGAGCCTCACCGTGCTTACGCAGGTCTTCCTGACCGGCCGGATAGCGCAGCGTTTCGGCGTCACGACGCTGCTCACGATCATCCCGATCCTGATGATCTTCGGCTTCCTCGCGCTCGCGGTTAACACGAGCTTCCTGCTGTTCGCGTCGGTATTCATTCTGCGCCGCGCCGGCGAGTACGCGTTCGTGCGCCCGGGCCGCGAGATGCTCTGGAGCCCGCTCGACAAAGAGACGAAGTACAAGGCGAAGAACACGATCGACGTCCCGGTCTATCGCACCGCGGACGCGTTTTTCAGCCAACTCGATGTGCGCGCCGGCGGGCCGGTCGACACCGCACTGCGCGGTGTCGGCATCACGGGGGCCGGGGCGATGGTGTTGGGCGCCGGCTTCGCCGCGCTCTGGGGCCTCGTCGGCTGGTGGCTCGGGCGGCGCTTCGAAGGCAACGTGCCGAAGGCGAAGGCGCGTCGCGCGGCAACACATGCGCAGGAGTCGACAGCCTAGCGCAAGGAACGAGCCGACAAGCGCGCGGCGGCGGAGCGCGCAACGAGCAACGGGCCGTCGAGCCCGCAGAAATAGAGAACGACCGGAGGTGCTTCGATGAATGTCTCCTTGAGGTCGCACGATACCGAGAGCATTCGCAACATCGCGATACTCGGACACGCCGGCTCCGGCAAAACCACTTTGATCGAAGCGCTGCTCGCGAAAGCCGGCGAGATCCGCAGCGCCGGCAGCGTCGAGAAAGGCTCGACGGTCTGCGATTTCACCGACCAGGAAAAGCGGCTGCGCCACTCCCTCGACGTCCACGTCTGCCATCTGCATCATGCGGGCCGCGAAGTGAACCTGCTCGACACGCCGGGCTATCCCGATTTCATCGGCCGCGCGCTCGCGGTGCTGCCGGCGGTGGAGACGGCGGCGGTCGTCGTGAACGCGGAATGCGGCGCGGAGATGGTGACGCAGCGAATGATGTCGTCCGCGGCCGAGCGCAAGCTCTGCCGGCTGATCATCGTGAACAAGATCGATGCGGGCGACACGAATCTCGAGCGCGTGCTCGCCGAGATCCGCGAGCGCTTCGGCCGCGAGTGCCTGCCGCTGAATCTGCCCGCGCGGCGCGGCGAGGCGGTCGCCGACTGCTTCTTCGCGCCGGCCGAGGAAGCACCGGATTTCTCCTCCGTCGCGACCGCGCACCAGGAAATCACCGACCGCGTGGTCGAGCTCGACGACGCGCTGATGGATCGCTACCTCGAGCGCGGCGAGGAGCTCGCCACCGAGGACCTGCACGAGGCGTTCGAGCGCGCGCTGCGCGCGGGCCACCTGATCCCGGTCTGCTTCGTCTCGGCCAAGACGGGCGCGGGGCTTCGCCAACTGCTGCGCGTGATGACCGAGCTCATGCCGAACCCGTTCGAGGGCAATCCGGCGGAGTTTCGCGCGGGCCGCGACGGCCACGCGCGCACGATCGATGCGCACGACGGTGCGGGCCACTTCATCGGCCACGTGTTCAAGCTCAACGTCGATCCGTACGTCGGCCGGCTCGCGGCGCTGCGCGTGCACCAAGGCGAGATCCATCCGGGCGACCAGGTGTTCATCGGCGACAAGCGCAAGCCCGTGAAACTCGCGCATCTCTATACGATGCAGGGCAAGGAGCTGCGCGAAGTGCCTGCGGCGGTCGCGGGTGATTTCTGTGCCGTCGCGAAGATCGACGAGCTGCACTTCGGCGACGTGCTTCACTCGAGCCACGACGAAGACGACCTCCAGCTGCGCGCGCCAGAGTTGCCGTCGCCGATGCATCGCGTCGCGATCGATCTGAAGCAGCGCGGCCAGGAGAAGAAGCTTTCCGACGCGCTGCACAAGCTCGCGGTCGAGGACCCGAGCCTGAAGATCGAGTTCGACCCGCAGGTGAACGAGACCGTGCTGCGCGGGCTCGGCGAGCTGCACGTAAGGCTCGTGGTCGAACGGATGCAAAACGACTTCGGCCTCGAGGTCGCGACGCGGCCGCCGAAGATCGCGTACCGCGAAACGGTCGGCCAGCGCGCGGATGGCCACAGCCGGCACAAGAAGCAGACCGGCGGCGCGGGCCAGTTCGGCGAGGTGTTCTTGCGCGTCGAGCCGCTCGCGCGCGGCGCAGGCTTCGAGTTCGCGAGCGAGGTCGTCGGCGGCGCGATCCCGACGCAGTACATCCCGGCCGTCGAGAAAGGCGTGCGCCAAGTGCTGCTCGAAGGCGCGATCGCGGGCTATCCGCTCGCGGACCTGCGCGTCGTGGTGTACGACGGCAAGCATCATCCGGTCGACTCGAAGGAAGTCGCGTTCGTCAGCGCCGGCCGCAAAGCGTTCAAGGATGCGATCACGAAGGCGGCGCCGACGATCCTCGAGCCGATCGCGCGGCTCGCCGTGACGGTACCGTTCGCGAGCGTCGGCGACATCACGGGCCATTGCGCGGCGATCCGGGGTCGAATTCTCGGCACGGACGCGGCCGGCATTGGCCGCACGCGCGTGCTCGCGCTCGTGCCGCTCTCGGAGCTGGTCGAGTACGCCGCGACACTGAAGTCACTCACGGGCGGCGAGGGCCTCTACACGCTCGAGGTCGATCACTACGCCGCCGCGCCGCCCGGCGTGCAGAAGGCGCTCGTCGAGGCGTATCGCCCGCATCCCGACGAGTGACGCCGCCGCGCATGCACCGTGCGTGACGTTGCCTTCGACTGCGCGCCGCGCTCGGCTCTGCCCTCGGCTCGCCCCCGAGAGGTTTCTGCTAAGGTAGCGGGCGCGCCTCAACTAGAAGATCAACGCACTGTGGTTTCTGCACGCGACCAACAGATTCGGGCGCTTTACAAGGCGGCGCTGGAACGCCCTCTCGCCGAGCGCGCGTCGTTCATCGCAGACCTGTCGGGCGGCGACCAAGAGCTCTGCCGTTCCGTCGAGCTCATGCTTTCGCAGCAGGGCGCGACGGACGTCGGCGCGAGCACCACGCCGGCCGCCGAAGCGCCGGCGGAGCTCGAGGTCGGCACCCAGATCGGCAACTACCGGCTCGACGGCGTGCTCGGCCGCGGTGGCATGGGCGTCGTCTATCGCGCGACCGATACGAAGTTGCATCGGCCCGTCGCGATCAAGTTCCTATCTATTGTCGCCGACGAGCACGCGCGGGCGCGGTTCCATCAGGAAGCCCAAACCGCGTCGAGCCTGAATCATCCGCACATCGTCACCGTATACGACGTCGGCGAGCACGACGGGCGGCAGTACATCGTGAGCGAGCTCGTCGAGGGCGGCCCGCTCGACGAGTGGTCGAGAACGACGCGTCGCCGGAGCTGGCGGCAGAGCGTCGAGCTCCTCACCGGAATCGCCGACGCGCTCGCGGCTGCGCACGCGGCGGGTGTTCTGCATCGCGACGTGAAACCGGGCAACGTGCTGATCGACGCGAACGGCTACGCGAAGCTCGCGGACTTCGGGCTCGCGAAGCTCGTAGATCGCGACGGGCGCGATCCGAGCGAGTCCGCCGCGAAGGTCGCGAAGACGACGCGTGCCGGGCTCGTGCTCGGCACGGTCGCTTACATGTCGCCGGAGCAAGCCTCCGGTCAGCCGGTCGACGAGCGCAGCGACGTGTTCTCGTTCGGCATCGTGCTCTACGAGCTGATCGCGGGGCATCGTCCGTTCGAAGCCGGCAACGAGCTCGAGCTTTTGAAGACGATCGTGCATGCGCCGGCCGAGCCGTTGCCCGACGGCCTCCCGGAGTTGCTCCGGATGGCGATCGACAAAGCGCTGCAGAAGGATCCCGCAGACCGCTATCAGACGATGCGCGACCTCGTGTCCGATCTGAGGCGCATGACGAGGACCGCAAGCGCAGCGATGCCGGCGCTACGCGGCAGCGAATCGACCCGCGGTTCGCGCGTGCCGTGGCTCATCGCGGCCGGTCTCGCGGCGCTGCTCGTCGCGGCGCTCGTACCCGCGACGCTCTACTTCACGCGGACGCCGCCGAGCGCCGCCCGGATCGTGTACGAGCTGCCGGCCCCGGGGTTCTTGAGCCGCAACGGCGACCTCGCGATCTCGCCCGACGCGACGCGCATCGCTTACGTCGCGAACGTGAACGGCGCGGTGCGAATTTGGGTGCGATCGATCGGATCGCTCGACGCGCGCGAGCTTGCGGGGACGGACAACTCGGGTGGGCTGTTCTGGTCGCCGGACGGTCGCCACATCGCGTTTACAGCCGGCGGCAACCTCAGGCGCATCGAAGCAACGGGCGGTCCCGTTCAAAGCCTCGCCGACACGTTAGTTACGGCGCCGGGCGCTTGGGGAGCCGATGGCTCGATCCTGTTCTCGACCGCGGCCGAAGGCGGCCTCGCGGTGATCGGCCGTGTGTCCGCGAACGGCGGCCCCGTGACTCGGGTAACTAGCTTCGATCCCGCGAGCGGGCAGCTGCTGCAGGTGCTGCCGACGCTGCTTCCGGGCGGCGACCGGTTCCTCTACCTCAGCACTTCGCCGCTGACCAGCGGCGCGCAGTCGAGCGCGGCCCGGGCGGCGTCCGTGCAACGCGGCGACCTCAAGGCCGTGCTCGGCCTCGCGCGCGGCACACCCGGGCTCTCGTACGCCGACGGCTTCATGTTCTACTCGCGCGACGGCGGGCTTGTCGCCCAACCTTTCGACGCGAACGCGCTCGAACCGCGCGGCCAACCAGCCGTTCTCGCCGAGCGCGTCGGGCTGTTCTCGGTGGCAAAGAACGCGCTCGTGTACAGCGAAGTAAACGTGAGCCGAGCGGGCCAGCCGCAGCGTCCGCGCCGGCTCGCATGGGTGGACCGCCGCGGTCAGCCGCTCGGCGCAATCGAGGCACCGGCCGGATACATAACGCCCGTGCTCTCCCCCGACGAGCATTGGCTCGCTATGCGCGCTCCGGATCCGAGCAACAGCTCGGGCGACATTTGGACGCTCGACATCGAGCGTGGGGTCACGACGCGGCTCACGTCGGACCCGGCCGACGAGGGCACACCCCTTTGGTCGTCCGACGGCACGCACGTCGCGTTCGGCTCGGGCCGGGCCGGCAGCGCGCCGGTGCCGAACGCTATCTTTCAGCGCGCGGCGAACGGCACGGGCTCCGACGAGCTGTTGTTCGCGGCCAAGGCCGGTGAGGTCGTCGCGCCGTTGACCTGGGCGCCCGACGGCAGCTTCTTGTTGTTCGGACGAGCGTCGATCGCGACGTTTCGATCGAGAATCGCGCTCTGGAAGCTCGAGCTCACCGGTGAGCGCACGGCTACGGCGCTGATCGACGCCCCATTCGTGTTCGGGTACGCCCAGATATCGCCCGATGGCCGCTGGCTTGCCTACTCGTCGAACGAATCGGGTACGAGTCAAGTCGTGATCCAGTCGTTCCCCGATCTCGCGCGCGACAAACGCCAGGTCAGCACGAGAGGCGGCAACGAGCCGAGATGGCGCGCCGACAGCCGCGAGCTGTTCTACCTCGCGCCCGACGGCGCGTTGATGTCTGTCGACATGCCGGCCGGCGACGCGCTCGAGCCGAGCGTGCCGCGCAAGCTGTTCGACACCGGCCTTCCGGTCGAGTCGCTGCTGAGCGGCACTCGTCCCGATTACTTCTACGCCGTGGCGAAAAACGGAGAGCGCTTTCTCGTCAACGAGCCGATTGCGACGAGTAGCGGCGAGACAGAGAGCGCGGCTGCGCCGACGATCCACGTGATCGTCAATTGGGCGACCGGATTGGCTCGGCAGTGATTCCGACGCCGCGCGCAGTCAGCCGAGCCGGCGCTCCGCGCTTGCGACCGGCACGACCTCGGTGGTCATCGTGGTCTCGCGGAAACGGAAGTCGTAGATCACGAACTCGTTCGGCCTCTCGGGCGCGAAGCCGATCCGCAGCGTGATCGCGACGCCGCTCGGCGGAGCGTCGGAGTCTTCGCTCGGCCTCATTGAGCGCACGAAGAATCCCTGCTCCGGTGTCTTGCCTGCGAGCGCTGCGCGCTGTTGCAGCCGCGCGAGGAAGAGCCAGACTTGGCGCTCGAGATCGGCGCAGAGCTCGTCCGACCGTTCGGCGTCGAACACCCACCGCGTGTAGCGCTCGACCGAGCGCAGAACGAACGCATTGAGCCGCGTGACGGACAGTGTGCGCCAGCAGCTCTCGGCCGACGTGAACGCCGCGAGGCTCGCGTTGCCATGCAGCGTCGCGACACCCGGCTGAGAGCGGACGAACGCGTTGATGCCCGAGCGCTGAAGCGCGAGCGCCTGCGCCGCGTCGACGTCGCAGACCGGCACGAGGTTGCCCTTGAGCGTCGTCTCCTCGTCCGGCAACGAGTGCCAAACGCCGTGGCGATCGCAGCGCGCGATCAATCCTGCGACTGCGCCGCACGCCGGCATGCCTTCGTCGTAGCGTCCGAGATCGCCACGCGGGCGCACGCGCGGAAAATACGTGAGCGCGTTGCGGCTCGATTGCGCGGACGTTCGCACGCCGAGCAACGCCCCGCTCGTGCTCGACCACGACCACGGCGGATCCCAGACGAGCAGCGCTCGACGCCGTTCGCAGTAGCGGGTCGCCGCGACGAAGCTCGTGCTGCCGAGGTCCCGCCCCGGCGGTGACGGAATACAGAGCAAGTCGATCTGCTCGCAACGGTCGAGCGCAAAGATCCCGGTGCCGTCGCTGTTCGAGCCGACCACGTCGTAGTCGGTGAGCTCGTCGCCGTCCGTGCCCGTAACAGTGGCCGCGAGATACGGAATCGGCTCGCCGGGACGCGCCGCGCGCGTCGCATCGGGGCGCGTCAGGGGCAGCGGGCCGACGAGCCGCACGAGCTCGGAGTCTTGGAGCGCGTCGACGACGAAGCGCTCGGCCTCGGCATTCATCGACAAACCTTCGAACAGCTCTTGATCGTCGACGAGCTGGGAGCCCGGCCGGCCGAGCCGCTGAACGACGAGGTTGAAGCGGTCGGGCTGGCGTTCCAAGCGGTCGTAGTCGACGGAGACGCGCAAGAATTCGCGGCTGCCGGGGTGGCGCGCTTGGAGCCTGAGCATTTCGGCGCCGGCGGGCACCTCGAGCAGCGAACGACTCGCGCGGTTCGCAACGCGCACGACCACGGCCGCTTCGCCGCCGTGCACGAAGAAATGTTGCACGGCAAACGACAAGAAGCTGAACGAGCAATGGCCGCCGAACACTCGGCGGTAGTGGTCGAAGCTCTTGATCGCGACGGGTTCGTTGAGCGGGCCGCGCTCGGCGCGGCCGACGAAGGCGACGACGGTGCGGGTTTCTAGCGGGATGACTTCGTCGCTATCGAGTGTTCGTTCGTCCCGAGACGCGAAGCCGAGGAGTTCCGACGCCATGCTGCCCGCAGGTCGTAAAGACGCCAGCATCATAGCGGCAGCGCGCGCTCCGCGCACCCCCTCTGCCGCTTGGAACGCGTTGCCGCTCGCGGCTCGCGCGCCTCTCAGTAGCGGTACACGCGCCGATCGCGTACGAACAGACGAATCAGCACGACACCCGCGAGAAAGCCGCCGATGTGCGCGCCGAACGCGACACCCGCGCCTTGCGGCGCCGACAGCGAGCTCAGCAGCTGGCCGACGAACCACATGCCGAGCACGACCCAGGCCGGGACGCGCAGCGTGTAGAACACGATCAGGAGCGGCAGCGCCACGAGCACGTTCGCGCGCGGGTAGAGAACGATGTACGCGCCGAGCACGCCCGAGATCGCGCCGCTCGCGCCGACCATGGGCACGGTCGAGCTCATGTCCGCAAACCCCTGCGCGAGCGCGGCAACGAGGCCGCAGATGAGATAGAACAGAACGTAGCGAGCGTGACCGACGCGATCCTCGACGTTGTCGCCGAAGATCCATAGATAGAGCATGTTGCCGAGCAGGTGCATCCAACCGCCGTGCATGAACATCGACGTGACGATCGAAAACTCGGGCGCGACCCAGTGCTGGGCGAGATCCTTGTAACCGAAGAACACGGCCGGGATGAACCCGAGCAGGTAGATGGCCCGCTCGGCATCGCGCTCGGGCAGCATGATCTCCCACAGGAACACGATCACGCACAACGCGATCAGCGCGACGTTGACGACGGGAGTCGAGCGAGTCGGATTGTCGTCGCGCAGCGGGATCATCGCCGCAGCCGCCGCGAGCTCGCGGCCCGAGCATCGGTCAAGGCGAGCCCGACGTGAGCGCGGAGCCCGGCCGCGCCTGCTCGCGCACCGAGCGCGCCTGCTCGTCCGGCTCGTAAGGAACGTCGTTCTCGACGATCCGCGCGGCCGCAAGATATTCGGCGAGCGATCGGCCGCCACGCTGCACCGGCAACGGCACGCCGCGCTGCTCCGTCGTGATCTTGCGCACCGCGTCGTGGTCGATCTCGATCGCGCCGGCGCGGCCCGCACGCTCGAGCGCGGACGCGAGCATCCGCTCGGCCTCGGCGTCGAGATCGCGCGTGTCTTCCGTAAGCGGCCGATGCACTTCGAGATATAGGGCGCCGTCGCGCCAGCCGACGAGCAGCGGCTGGTTCACGATCCGCACGTGCGTGCCCCTCGCGACGCGGCCGAATAGCTCCTCGATGTCCTCGGGGTAGAGGCGGATGCAGCCATGGCTCGACCGCATCCCGACGCCGGCCGGCTTGTTCGTGCCATGGATCAGATAGCTCGGCAGCGACAACGTGAGCGCGTACTCGCCGAGCGGATTGTCGGGACCCGGCTGCACGACGCTCGGCAGCTTCTCGCCCCAGCCGAGGTGCTCCTTGCGCACAGACGCAGGCACGTACCAGACCGGGTCGCGGACTTTCTGGACGACCTTCGCGTCGCCGATCGGGGTCGCCCAACCCTGCGCGCCGATCCCGATCGGATGCGTCGTGACTTTCGTCGCGGGCGCCTTGGGCGTAGCGGACCCGCCGTTCTCGGCGGTGAAATAGTAGAGACGCATAGCGGGCACGTTGATCACGATGCCCTCGCGCGGCGCGTCGGGCAGCACGGACTGCGTGGGCAGATAGACCGGCGTCGCCTCACCCGGCAGCCATTGATCGACGCCGGGATTGGCCGCGCGCATCTCCTCGTAGCCGACGTCGAAGCGGCGGCCGATCGCCGTGAATGTGTTCTCGTAGCGTGCGAACAATACTTGCGTCTCGCCGACGAGCGATTGGCCCGGAGCGAGCGCGACCGTGCGCGTGTCGAGCGGCGAGAGGCGCGGCGCCTTCGGATCGGGCGCGGCCGCAACGGCATGCGCCGGCACGGCGCCTTCGTCGGCCGGCAGCGAGACGCAGCCCCCGAGCACGACGAGCGTCAAGCCGAGCACGGCCGACGGCATGCAACAGAAGGGGGCTGGATTGCGAGCGACAGCGCGACGCGACATCGCGCGCAGTATACCGAAGCGGCGCGCGAGCGCGCCTTTGCGCTCAGTAGCCGTTCGCCGACAGATTCAGATAGCGGGCGCCCTCGCGAGGCTCGCGGATCAGACCCTCGCGCGTCGTGAAGCTCACTTGGAGCGATTGCGTGCGGCCGCCATGCTCGGTTCGATACACGCCGAAGTGCAGGTGCGGGACCGTCGTGTAGCCCGTGTTACCGGAGAACGCGAGCAGAGCGCCGCGCGCGACGTGCTCCCCGATCCGGACCTGGACGCTGCCGTGCTGCAAGTGGAAGTACTCGCCGGTCGTACCGTCCGAATGCAGCACGACGACGAAGTTCGCGAGCCGCCCACACTCCTCGCGCGCGCAGCCCGCGTCGTGCGAGTCCTCGGCGAGCGCGACGACACCGTCGCGGGCCGCGTGGACCGGCGTGCCGACGGGCATGCCGAAGTCGACCGTGTATTGCTCGACGCCCCGGTGGCTCAAGTGCGCGCCGTAGCCTTGGATCACGGCGAAGCTCACCTGCTCGCCATACGGCAGCCGGTATTCGTACGCGTCGTCGTGGGCCGCGTCGATCGCGCCGATGATCAGGTCGTGGCGGTCCATGAGCGAGGACCATTCGATTTGACCGAGCGGCAGCGGCAAGTTCGCACTGGCTACCGGCGTGCGTGCGCCGCCCGAAGTGTCATCAGCGCTCACCGCGCCCGAGACCCCGCAGCAAAGTCCAAACCAGGAGAGCAACCACGCTCCTCGCCGGAGCGCGGAGCCGAATCCGTTCCTCATTACGTCTTCTTGTTAGCGGGCTATCGATTCGTGCTCATCAGTATGCCGAGCGCGCCGTGCGGTGTGCCGTTACTTCGACATAAGCGGCAATCGATGACGCACAACTCATTGATATTAATTAGCTAATACTCTATAGTACTGTATGTATTAACAGCCACCGTCTGGGGCTTCGCGATGAACATCCACGATGCAGAATCGACCGCTGCGGCGTCCCTTACAGCGCGACCATCGGCCGCGGTCTTCGAGCGCCTCGAGGCCCAAATCACAGAATTGTGGGGACACCTGAACGCCGCGACCTACCGCTTCCTCGCACTCGTCGCCGAGTTCGATCGCAACGAAGGCTACGCGCGGCACCTCCTGCCGAGCACCGCGCACTGGCTCAATTGGCAATGCGGCATCGGAATGATCGCGGCGCGTGAGAAGGTTCGGGTCGCGCGCGCGCTCGAGAACCTGCCCGAGATTCGCGCGGGCTTCGCGAGCGGCGAGCTCTCGTATTCGAAGGTGCGCGCGATGACGCGCGTCGCGACACCGGCGAATGAAGGCGTGCTCGTGAGCATCGCACGCCACGGCACGGCGTCGCACGTCGAGAAGCTCGTGCGCAAGTATCGGTGGACCCAGCGACGCGACGCGGAGAAAACGGCACAGTCGCAGCATCTCAATCGCTCAGTGCATTGGTACTTCGACGAGAACGACACTTTCGTGCTGAACGCACGGCTGCCGCCGGAGATCGGTGCGCTCGTCGCACAAGCGCTCCAAGCAGCCGAGGACGTATTGCGCGAAGAACGGGTGCGCGATGAACGCGACGAGCTACGGCCGCATGTCGACGTGAACAAGCTCGCGTGGTCGTCCGCCAGCACGGCGCGCTCGGCCAACCGAGCCGACGCGCTGCGTCTCGTCGCCGAGGCTTTTCTCGCGATGCGTTCCGACGAAACGGAGGCGACCTCGAGCGCGGACCGCTTCCAGGTCGTCGTGCACGTCGACCAGGCCGTACTCATGAAGAACATCGAAGAGGATGACAGCGAGCCACATCGAGCGGAGCTCGACCGCGGTCCTGCGCTCGCGCTCGAGACCGTGCGTCGCTTGAGCTGCGACGGCACGGTCGTCGGCGTGCTCGAGGGCCGCGACGGCGAGCCGCTGAA
>Ga0068863_100003579_pt1 | contig 15328 bp, 9 predicted proteins | sample KBSSwiS62_FD_66596 | JGI IMG/M metagenome (GOLD analysis project Ga0068863, IMG submission 66596) | Switchgrass rhizosphere microbial communities from Kellogg Biological Station, Michigan, USA - KBS Switchgrass S6-2 | ecosystem: Host-associated > Plants > Roots > Rhizosphere > Soil ...
GCCCATCAGCACGCTGTCCCTCGCGCGACCCTTTTCTCGCCCTGTGAGGATCGCGACGCGAACACCGATACTATCGAGTTGGTTGAGCAGTGTCGCATGGTGTTGGCGGGCGAGGATCTCAGTCGGCGCGAGCAAGGCTGCCTGGGCGCCCGATTCGACAGCGGCGAGCATCGCCATCACTGCGACCAGCGTTTTTCCGGATCCCACGTCACCCTGCAGCAGGCGGAGCATCGGCGCCGATTGCGCCATGTCACCCCGAATTTCTTCGATCACACGCCGCTGAGCACCGGTCAGTTGATACGGCAGTCGAAGCTTCGCTGTTAACTCACCCGTGCCTGCGAGGGGCGCAGTGCGGCGACGCCGTTGAGATTGACGGAGGAGGAGCAACGCGAGCTGGTTGGCGAATACTTCGTCATAAGCGAGCCGTTTGCGCGCTTCTTCTGCACCCGGTTCGCGGTGGACCAGGGCGAGCGAGCCGCGCCATGCGCTCCAGCCTTCACGCGTCAGCAGACTCGGCTCAATCCACTCGGGCAGCTCTGGCGCGCGCTCGAGTGCTTCGCGAACCTGCTCCCCGAGGCGACGGTTCGTCAGGCCCTCGGTCAGCGGATAGACCGGTTCGCGCACCGCTGGCTGCGGCCCCTTTCCCGGCTCGCTCACCTCGGGATGAATGATTTGCCACTCGTCACCATATTGCTCGAGCTTGCCCGAGATCGTGCGCACCTGACCCATCGGCAGACTCCGCTTCGCCCAGCCCGGGTTGTTGAAATAGATGAGGCTGATCGTGTTGCCGCCGCCGTCCGCGGCGAAGACACGCATCGGACCACGTCCCGATCGGCTCTCGCGCGTCTCGAACGGCTTTAGGTCTAGGATGACATTGCGGCCAAGCAGCGCCGCGGAAGCGGCTGGTGCGCGGACCCGCTCGATTGCGCCTGTCGGTAGGTGGTAAATCAGGTCGACGACGCGGCTGATGCCGAGCTTCTTCAGCAGCTTGGCGAGCTGCGGCCCGACACCTTTCAGCGCCTCCACTTCGGTGAAGAGCGGATTGAGGATTTCGGGCCGCATACCTGTTGTTGTCATTGCGAGCGCAGCGAAGCAATCCAGTGAAACAGCTGGATTGCCGCGGCCTCTTCGAGGCCTCGCAATAACGGACTTACCCTCCTACATGCCTCCCCATGCCTTCCGGCTTGGATTTGAGACGCCTCCACTGGCGCGCCCATCATCGTGGCACAAAAGAGGCCGATTTGCTGATCGGCGGCTTTTTCGACGCACATCACGAGTCGTGGGACGCGGACGACCGCGATCGTTTCGCGGCAATGCTTGAAGAACAGGACGTCGACATCATGGCCTGGGCGCTCGGAACCGCCGAGCCGCCCGAGCGCTTCGCCGGTCCAATGATCGAGGCGCTGAAGCAGCTTAACTACATTCGGATTGCGAAATGAGCGAGCCGCTGCAGCGTGTACTTCGCGCCAACCAGCCACTCACTCTGGCAGGCGTTCCGACGGGCTTCCTCCCCTGGCTCGCCGCCGACCTTGCGCGCGCAGCGCATGGGAGCAGCAAAGACGGCCGTGCGGTCGCGATCGTGGCCGATGAAGCTGCGATGCGAGCGATGGCCGAGACGATTCCATTGTTTGCGCCTGAAGTCGGGGTCCTGACCCTGCCCGGTTGGGACTGCCTGCCCTACGATCGTGTCTCGCCCGCGCTAGCGGTGATGGCGGAGCGGCTTGCGACGCTGAACGCTCTCCAGATCAAGCAGACGAAGCCGCAACTGGTGATCACGACCGTCAGCGCGGCGACGCAGCGGTTGCTGACGCCGTTCCGCGTGCGCCAATTGACTCGGCGAATCGCCGAAGGCGAGCGGATCGAGCGAGAGGCTTTGGTCGCGCAGCTCAACGCCCTCGGCTATCAGCGCGCGGACACTGTGGCCGAGCATGGCGAATATGCCGTGCGCGGCTCACTCATCGACCTGTTCCCGGCCGGTGAAGAACTGGCGCTGCGGCTCGACTTCTTCGGAGACGAGATCGACAGCCTGCGGCGCTTTGATCCCGCCGACCAACGCTCCACCGACAAGGTCGACTCGTTCACCTTGATTCCCGCATCAGAGGCGCTGCTCGACGCCGACAGCATCAAGCGCTTCCGCTCGCGCTATCGGGAGACGTTCGGCGCGACCGCCACGCAGGATCCGCTCTACCAAGCGCTCTCAGAAGGCCGCCGAATGTCGGGCATGGAGCATTGGCTGCCGCTAATCGAAGAGCGGCTCGAAACCTTGTGCGATCACCTAGGCGAGAATGACCTGGTCATCCGCGACGCAGCCGCCGACCAGGCGCTGCAGGCACGCTCCGACGCGATCGAGGATTATTATCAAAACCGTGTCCGGGCTATGGAGGCCGAGCCTGGCAATTATCGGCCACTCGAGCCGCGAACGCTCTATTTCTCGAAGGAGGAATGGGCGGGCGTGGAAGCCAATCGACCGATCCACCTCGCCTCGCCTTTTCCGGAACCGGACTCGGACTGGGTTATCGATTTCGGAGTCACACAGGCCCGCGACTTCGCTCCTGAGCGCGCCCAGCAGGCAAATATCTACGAAGCGGTTGTGAAACACGCCGCGGACCTGCGCCGGAGCGGCCACAAGGTCGTGCTTGCGAGTTACACACGCGGCGCCCGCGAGCGCCTGTCAGGCCTCCTCGATGAGCATGGCCTCAAGACGCAGAAGCTCGCCGACAGCTGGCAGGAAGCGCTCGGCTCCAAGACCCAGCCCGCACTCCTCGTCCTTCCCCTCGACCATGGCTTCACCACGCCCGACGTCGCGGTGCTAACCGAGCAGGACATGCTCGGCGACCGCCTGGTGCGGCGTCGCAAGAAGCGCAAGGGAGCGGCGGCTTTTCTTGAGGAGCTGGCGGCGCTTTCGCCCGGCGATCTGGTCGTCCACGCCGATCACGGCATCGGTCGCTATGAGGGGCTGACCCAAATCCCCGTCAGCAAGGTGCCGCATGACTGCGTCGCGCTCGAATATGCGCGCGGCAACAAGCTCTACGTTCCCGTCGAGAATATCGAGCTGCTGAGCCGCTACGGCAGCGAGAGCGAAGGCGTGACGCTCGACAGTCTCGGCGGCGAAGGCTGGCAGCGGCGCAAGGCGCGGATGAAGGAGCGCATCCGCGAGATTGCGGGCGAGCTGATCAAAACCGCCGCGCTGCGGGCGATGCGGCCAGGCATCGTCGCGGAGCCGGACTCGAGCTACCCCGCCTTCGTCGACCGCTTCCCTTACGAAGAAACCGATGACCAAGACCGCGCCATCGCGGATGTTCTTCAGGACCTCGAAGCCGGCAAGCCGATGGACCGGCTGGTGTGCGGCGATGTCGGTTTCGGCAAAACCGAAGTCGCACTGCGCGCCGCGTTCGTCATGGCAATGACCGGCAAGCAGGTTGCGCTGATCTGTCCGACAACGCTCCTCGCGCGCCAGCATTACAAGAACTTTGTCGAACGTCTTCAGGGGTTCCCGCTGAACGTAGGCCGACTGTCGCGGCTGGTGCCGGCGGCCGAGGTGAAGAAGACGAAGGAAGGTATCGCCGCGGGGACGATCGACATCGTGATCGGCACCCATGCGCTGCTTGCGAAGGGCATCGACTTCAAGCGTCTCGGCCTTGTCATCGTCGATGAGGAGCAGCATTTCGGAGTGACGCATAAGGAGCGGCTCAAGTCGCTGCGCGCGGACGTCCATGTGCTGACGCTGACAGCGACGCCGATCCCGCGCACCCTACAGATGGCAATGAGCGGGCTGCGCGAGCTGTCGGTGATTCAGACCCCGCCGGTCGACCGTTTGGCAGTGCGGACCTACGTCACCCCATGGGACGGCGTGGTGCTACGCGAAGCGCTGCTGCGCGAGCATTATCGCGGCGGGCAGAGCTTCTTCGTTGTGCCGCGCATCGCCGATCTTCCGAACATGGAGGAGTGGCTGCGCGAGCAGGTTCCGGAGGTTAAATTCGTCACCGCCCACGGGCAGATGAGCGCCGGCCAGGTCGAGGAGCGGATGAGCGCCTTCTACGATCGAAAATATGACGTGCTTCTGTCAACCACGATCGTTGAGAGCGGACTCGACATTCCGAATGCGAACACGCTGATCGTGCACCGAGCAGACCGCTTCGGCCTCGCTCAACTTTACCAGCTGCGCGGCCGCGTCGGCCGATCCAAGACGCGCGCCTACGCCTACCTGACCATGGCTGCCGATCGAGCGATCACAGAAGGCGCGCAGAAGCGGCTGCAGGTACTGGCCGACCTCGACAGCCTCGGCGCCGGTTTCCAGCTCGCCAGCCACGACCTAGACATTCGCGGCGCCGGCAATCTGCTCGGCGACGAGCAATCGGGGCACATCAAGGAGGTTGGGTTCGAGCTCTACCAGTCGATGCTCGAGGACGCGATTATCGAGCTAAAGGCGGGCGGCATCCCTCAACGCGAAGAGTTCACGCCGCAGATCAGCGTCGACGCGCCGATCATGATCCCGGAGACCTATGTCCCCGATCTCGATCTACGCATGGGCCTCTACCGGCGGCTCGGCGATCTCGACGACCGGCAAGCGATCGACTCCTTTGCCGCAGAGCTAATCGACCGCTTCGGCCCACTGCCCGACGAGACAGCGAACCTGTTGAAGATTGTCGAGGTCAAGCTGAATCTGAAACAGGCGATGGTCGCCAAGCTCGACATCGGCGCCCGCGGTGCCGTCGTCACTTTTGCGCCAAGCGGATTCCCCGATCTTGCCGGCCTGCTCGGCTACATCGAACGGCTCAAGGGCGCAGCCAAGCTAAGGCCCGACAGCAAGATGACCGTTGCGCGCGACTGGCCGAACGCCGAAGCCAGGCTCAACGGAGCGTTACAACTCGCGCGCGGTTTGGCGCGCGTTGCGGCCGCGGGCGAGAAGAAGGAGCTTGCGGCGGCCTAGCTCACCGGCTTCACGAACTTATAGGCGAATTGGCTGGTGTGCCCACGGATCGATTTGTCGAATACCGGTATATCCAACGGATCGGCGGGATTTTCGAGCGCCTTGCTCTCGCCAGCGAAGCGGAATCCAGCGGCCTCGGCGATCTCGCGGACCTTGGCTGGATCGATCCGATGCAGCGTGTCGGTGTCGGCCAAGCCCCTGGCTGCCTTTGAGCGATGGTCGATCACCATGAACGTGCCGCCCGGCTTCAAAAGCTTGAATGCATCTTTTGCCAGCGCGGAAGGATCACCCTTGCCCATGAATTCGTCGGGATAGTCATGGAAATTCTGGGACGTCCAAACGACGTCGAGCGGCTCGGGCGCCGTTAGTGTCGTCGTCGGCTGAACTTCCGTTACGATGTTCCCATAATATTTGTCGGCCGAGAGCTGCCGCAGAGTTTGCACATTGCCCATGGCCATACGCGCATAAGCCTGCGGCCACACCGCATAGATCTTGCCTTGCGGGCCGACTGTCTTGCTGAAGATCCGCGTCCAGTATCCGGACCCTGGGATGAGGTCCAAGACCTTGTCGCCGGGCTTCACCCCGGCGAGCTCGATGAGCGGGCCGGGTTTGCGGCGGGCGTCGGCAGTGTCGTGATCCTGCCTGCGTGCAGGATCGGCGAGTGCCGTTTCCAGCGCGGCCTGCGAAAACTGCCGCGGCTGCTCAGCCTTCTGGCAGCTGCCAAGAAATAATGCGGTGACCGCTACCACCAAGCCAATGTGCCTCATGCCCGCCTCCTGAAAACAGGGTGAGGCCCACGTTGGCACAATAGCGACCAGTTTTCGACGAAGGGCTAGGCTGCTTCGGCGTTGGCCGCAGTGACGAAACGGGTCAGCTCCTCGTGAGTCAGCGCACCGGCGCCTAGGAACCCCTGGTAAAGGTCGCAGCCCCATTCGGCGAGCAGCGCGAGCTGCCCGGTAGTCTCCACGCCTTCGACCACCACCTTGAGATCGAGCTCACGCGCGAGGTGGATCATAGCCTTGACCACAATGCGGTCGCGTTCGCCGCCGACGATATCGGCGACCAGCCCCCGGTCGATCTTGATCGCGTCGAGCGGCAGTGAGGTGAGATAAGCGAGGCTGGCGTAACCGGTGCCGAAATCATCGACCGCAATTCGCACGCCCGCCTCGCGCAGCACGGCCAGCCGCGTCGCGACCGCCTCCTGATCGATCAGTAAGGCGCTTTCGGTAATTTCGGCCGTCACTCGGTTCGGATCGATCCCTGCGCCATCAATCTCGTCGAGGAGCCAATTTTCATAGCCGTCGCGCGAGATGTCCGCAGGCAGTATGTTGATCGACAGACCAAGGTCCTTGAGTGGCCCCTCCCAAACGGAGCCACAGCGCAGCGCCTTCCGCTGAACGAGCCGCGACAGCCTCTCCGCGAGGCCGCCGGCTTGGGCGCGCTGGAAAAGCAGGGTGGCGTCTGGCGTGACGACGGAGCGGGCAAGCGCTTCCGCGCCTACGACGCGGCCCGACATCGGCTCGATCAAGGGCTGAAACAGAACGTCGATCTGCTCGTGCGCTATTGCAGCTTCGAGCAGGGAGTCACGCTGTGGGGGGGCGGGTGGCGTTGCCCCTGTGTCCGATGCCCGCCTCCCCCACTTACTAATGTCCCAGGTCAACATAGATCGCTCTTACCCCCGCGTAACTGATGCGTCCCTGGTCCACATGGGCCGAGGTAACGAGCGGGCGCGCAGGCCGGAACCGGCTGCTCGCGCCGCGATCCGAAACGGGACAGTGATTTTACCGCCCGGAGCCCCTATCTTACGCCGCAATCAACGCTGACGAGGAGCGACTGGTTGAACGCGGACGCGCCACACACCGGCGATCATGCGCCGGAGGACCTGAAGAGCAGCAGGATCGGGCTCCTCTCCTCGCACACGGATGTCGCGCAGGCGGCGGAAGCGCTGATGCGCCGGCGCTATGATTTTGCCGATGTCGAAGAAGCCGAGACGCTGGTCGCGCTCGGCGGTGACGGCTTCATGCTTCAGACCCTGCACGGCATGCTTGAGGCAGGGTCGCCAAAGCCGGTGTTCGGGATCAACCGCGGTACCGTCGGGTTTCTCATGAACGACTGGCGCATCGACCGCCTGCCCGAACGGATTGCCGGCGCAAAGGCGATCCGTGTCGCGCCGCTTGAAATGCGTGCGACCACCGTTGGTGGCGAGGAATCCACTCATTCGGCGATGAACGAAGTCTCGCTTCTGCGCGAAACGCGCCAGACGGCGAAGATCGAAATTTCCGTCAACGGCCGCGTCGCCTTGCCCGAGCTCGCCTGTGACGGAGTCCTCGTCGCAACGCCGGCCGGCTCAACGGCCTATAACTTGTCCGCGCATGGACCGATCCTGCCGCTGGCTGCCAAGATGCTGGCGCTGACCCCAATCAGCCCGTTCCGCCCGCGCCGCTGGTCCGGAGCGATCCTGCCCGACGACACCGCCGTCTGCTTCCGGATCCTCGAAGCCGAAAACCGGCCCGTTTCCGCGGTCGCCGATCAAATCGAGGTCCGTGACGTCGCTCGTGTCGAGGTGCGGCTCGACCGCGAGCGCTCCCTCACTCTGCTGTTCGATCCCGAGCACGCGCTCGACGAGCGCATCGCGATGGAGCAGTTTGCGACCTGAAAACGCCTTGCTTTGCCAGCAAGCTTCGCTATCTAGCCGCCACCTTCCGAAAAGGCATTCCCCGGTAGCTCAGCGGTAGAGCGTTCGACTGTTAATCGAATGGTCGCCTGTTCGAATCAGGCCCGGGGAGCCATTTCTTCGAAAGCTCCACATCGAACGAACGAAGCGGCCGAGCTGCGTGCAACTCGACCGCTCCGGCGGAGCGTGTTCGTGTCCGCTAAGAAGGACCACCCCGCGGAGCTATCAACTCAAAATCCAGCGTCATGCTCCAGAGGGGATCTCGACCCGTTTCAGCTTGGGACAGTTAGCCGTCGAGCGCGGCCAGGAGGCTCGCATTGCCCCCTGCCGCCGTCGTGTCGATGCAGGTCACGCGCTCGGTGGCGAACCGGGCGACGTAGTGCGGGCCGCCGGCCTTGGGGCCGGTGCCGCTGAGGCCTTCGCCGCCGAAGGGCTGGCTTTCGACCACCGCGCCGATCTGGTTGCGGTTGACGTAGAAGTTGCCGACCCGGGCATGCTCCTCGACATAATCGCGCACGGTATCAATGCGGCTCTGCAGGCCGAGCGTTAGGCCATAGCTGGTTGCATTGATCGCCTCGAGGACCTCGTCGAGCCGCTCACCATCGAAGCGAATCACGTGGAGGATCGGGCCGAAATTCTCACGATTCAAATCGCTTAGCGCCTTGATCTCGTACAGCGCCGGAGCGACGAAGCTACCGTGTGCGGCCTCCTTGGGCAGCGCCAGGCGGCGGATCTGCTTCGCATTCTTGTCGAGCCAGGTGAGATGCTCGTCGAGCAAGCGCTTGGCATCCTCGTCGATGACCGGCCCGACATCGGTCGCCAGGTCCGCCGGGTCGCCGACCTTCAACGCTTCCATCGCCCCAGCGATCATCCGGATCATGCCGTCGGCGACGTCGTCCTGGACGAACAGGACGCGGCAGGCGGAACAGCGTTGGCCGGCGCTCTGGAAGGCTGAGGAGATCACGTCCCGGGTGACCTGTTCGGGCAGCGCAGAGCTGTCGACGATCATCGCATTCTGCCCGCCTGTCTCAGCGATAAAGGGGATGATGGGCCCATCGCGATCCGCGAGCGTGCGGTTGATGAGCCGTGCTGTCTCGGTCGAGCCAGTAAAAGCAACGCCGGCAAGCAACGGATGCGCGGTCAGCGCCGCACCGACCTGGCCGTCGCCCGGCGCGAGCTGGACAACGTCTTTCGGGAAACCGGCCTGATGGAACAAGTCGATCGCGAGGGCGCCGATCAGCGGCGTCTGCTCGGCAGGCTTGGCGATCGCCGTATTGCCTGCCGCAAGCGCCGCAGCGACCGGGCCCGTGAAGATCGCCAGCGGGAAGTTCCACGGGCTGATGCACGCGAAAACGCCGCGCCCGTGAAGCCGCAACTCATTCTGCTCTCCGGTGGGCCCGGGTAGCGGCATCGGTCGGGTAAACTGACGCCGGGCTTCGGAGGCATAAAAGCGCAAGAAATCCACCGCTTCGCGAACTTCTAGCACCGCATCGGGCAGCGTCTTTCCCGCCTCGCGGATGCACAGCGAATAGAACTCCTCCCGGCGCTCCTCATAAAGGTCCGCAGTGCGGTCGAGCAGACGCGCACGCGCCTCCCCGCCCAGCGCGTCCCAATCGACCTGTGCTGCATGCCCTGCGCGGACCATACGATCGACGTCCTCCGCACTCGCCTCGAACACGGTGCCGACCTCAACCCGCCGGTTCTGCGGCGAAGTGACCGCCCTCGCCGCACCCTTTCCCAGCGTCGGTATCGCAGTCCAGCTTCTGCCTTCGAGCGCGTTCAGCCGCTCGAGCACCGGCTCGCGCTCGAGGGCGTCGGAGAGATCCAAGCCCGCGCTATTGCGGCGCTCGGCGCCGAACACGTCACGCGGCAGGATGATCTTCGGATTGCGCTTGGGATTGAGCGCTTCAAGCTCGTTGACCGGGTCGCGCACCAGCTCGTCGATCGACACCTGCTCATCGGCGATCCGGTTGACGAAGCTTGAATTCGCGCCGTTCTCGAGCAGTCGCCGCACCAGGTAAGCGAGCAGCTCCATGTGGCTGCCGACGGGCGCGTAAATGCGCACCGGCGTCCGGTTCTCTCCGATGCCGTCTTCGAGCCCTGCGAGCTCCTCGTACAGCTCCTCGCCCATGCCGTGGAGGCGCTGGAACTCAAACTCGCGTGTCCCGGCGAGCGCCTTCACCTGACCGATCGTATTGGCGTTGTGGGTCGCGAAGGCCGGGTAGATGGCGTCGCTCGCAGCCAACAGCTTCTTTGCGCAGGCCAGGTAGGACACGTCGGTGGCGACCTTCCGCGTCCAGACCGGATAGTCGGGCAGCCCGCCGACCTGAGCGAACTTGATCTCGGTGTCCCAGTAAGCGCCCTTGACCAAGCGGCACATGAGCTTGCGCCGGTGCGCCCGCGCCGCCTCGATCACCCAGTCGCAAAGGGGCGCAGCGCGCTTCTGATAGGTCTGGATCGCGATCCCGAACCCGGCCCAACCGTTCTCGAACAGAGCATCGTCGGCGAGCTGCGCCTCGAAGACGTCCATCTGCAGCTCGAGCCGGTCGGCTTCCTCAGCGTCAATCGTGAAGTGGACGTCGGCCCTCGAGGCCTTCAGCGCCAGCTCACGGACGACCGGAATGACTGCGGCGAGTGCCTCCTCGCGGTGCGTATACTCGAAGCGCGGATGAAGCGCCGTCAGCTTGACGGAGATACCAGGCGACCTGCGAAAGCCGTCCTTCGCCTCCTTGGCGATGCGGTCCAGTGCGCCTCGATACGCATCAGCATAGCGCTCCGCGTCTTCAAACGTCTTCGCTGCCTCTCCCAGCATATCGAAGCTGTGGCTCAGGCCCCTCGCCCGTTCAGGCTTCGCGCGCTGAAGCGCCTCATCGATGGTCCGGCCGAAAACGAAATTGCGGCCGAGGATCTTCATCGCCTCGCGGACGGCAGTGCGCACAACCGGCTCACCTAGGCGTCCGACCGCGCGGCCGAGCGCCGCCTTCCAATTGTCCGAGCGGTCCTGGGCGCCTCCCAGCACTTTGCCCGTGAGCAGCAGCGAGAAGGTCGCGGCATTGACGAATGACGAGTCCGAGCGGCCGAGTTTCTCGGACCAATCGGGGCCGGCAAGCTTGTCGGCGATCAGCTCGTCGGCAGTGTGCGCGTCGGGAATGCGCAGTAAGGCCTCGGCGAGACACATCATCGCGATGCCCTCGTCCGAACCAAGATCGTAAGCGTGGAGGAAAGCGTCGACACCCGTAGGCTTGTGCGCTCGAACACCCTTCACCAGCGTCCGCGCCGTCGCGGCCGCTTCGCCGAGCTCGGACGCGCTCAGCCGCGCCTGCGCAATGCGCTTGACCGCGACCTGCTCCTCGTCAGACCGGTAAGCGCGGCGCAGCTCAGCGCGGTTGATCGGTCCCACCGGCGAGGCCGGCGTCAGCCGAGCTGCCCGTGGCAATGCTTGTACTTCTTGCCCGATCCGCATGGGCATGGCGCGTTGCGACTGATCGGGGCCTCGGCGACATTCCCACCGTCATCCCGCAGCGGCAATGGCGGCTGCGGGATGTTCAGCAGCGGCGTAACACCCGGCATCAGCCCGCGCCCGGCAGCATCGATATCGGCGGTGTCGTCGTCGGCGGAGAAGGGATCCAGGTGCTGAGTGATGAAGTCGGGCAGCTCCGGCGGCGGCGCGGGCTCGAGCTGAACCTGGGCACGCATCAGGACCTTGGTCACTTCCTCGCGAATCGACACCAGCAGCCGTTCGAACAGCAGGAAGGCCTCCTGCTTATATTCGTCGATCGGCTTCTTCTGTGCGTAGCTGCGCAGGTGAATGACCTGCCGCAGCGCGTCGAGCGTCGCGAGATGCTCCTTCCAGTGATGATCGAGGGTCTGGATCAGGATCTGCTTCTCGACCTCCGCCCAACGGTCCGGCTCAACGTGCTGCAGCTTCTCTGCCATCACGTCGTCGGCGAGCTTCTGGAGCCGCTCGGAGATCATCTCCGGATCGACCGCTTCCTCTTCGAGCCATTGTTCGATCGGGGGTTGCAGCCCAAAAACGTCGTAGACCGCTTCCTTGAGTGCATCGACATTCCACTGCTCGGGGTACGTCCCCTCAGGGCAGCTCACCGCGACGATCGCAGTCACCGTCTCAGCCCGCATGTCGACGATCGTCTCGCTGACGCTCTCGGCGTCCATGATGTCGGCGCGCTGCTCGTAGATAACCTTGCGCTGGTCGTTCATCACGTCGTCGAATTCGACGACCTGCTTGCGGATGTCGTAGTTGCGCGCCTCGACCTTCTTCTGCGCGGTCTCGATCGCCTTTGAGATCCACGGGCTGACGATTGCCTCGCCGTCCTCGAGATTCTTGTTCATCAGCCGCGAAAACATGGTTTGCGGGCCGAAGATGCGCAGAAGGTCGTCGTCGAGGCTCAAATAGAAGCGCGATAGGCCCGGATCGCCCTGGCGGCCCGAGCGTCCGCGGAGCTGATTGTCGATGCGCCGGCTCTCGTGCCTCTCGGTGCCGAGCACGTAGAGGCCGCCCGCTTCAAGCACCCGTTGCTTTTCGGCGGCGATTTCAGCTTTGATCTTCTCGGCCTGGGCGGCAAATTCCGGGGTGCCGGCAAGAAGGTCCGGATGCTCGTCCTGCATGCGGAAATCGAGATTGCCGCCTAGCTGAATATCGGTGCCGCGGCCCGCCATGTTCGTCGCGATCGTCACGGCGCCCATGCGGCCGGCCTGAGCGACGATATGGGCTTCCTGTTCATGAAAGCGCGCATTCAGGACCGAATGCTTGACGCCTTCTTTTTGAAGGTACTCCGATAGCATTTCCGATTTTTCGATCGACACCGTTCCGACGAGGACCGGCTGACCGATCTCCTGCTTGGCCTTCAGCTCCTTGGCAATCGCCGCGAATTTCTCCGGCATCGTCTTGTAGAATTCGTCGTCCTCGTCGATCCGTTTAACCGGGACGTTGGTCGGGATCGAGACCACGTTCATCTTGTAGATGTCGAAGAATTCCGGCGCCTCGGTCATCGCCGTACCGGTCATTCCCGACAGCTTCGGGTACATGCGGAAATAGTTTTGAAAGGTGATCGAGGCGAGCGTCTGGTTCTCGGGTTCGATGTCGACGCCCTCCTTGGCCTCGACTGCCTGGTGAAGCCCGTCTGACCAGCGCCGTCCTTCCATCATTCGGCCGGTAAATTCGTCGATGATGACGACTTTCCCGTCCTTCACAATGTAATCGATGTCCTTCTTGAACATCACATTGGCCTTGAGCGCCTGGTTCAGGTGGTGGACGACCTGGGTATTAGCGATGTCGTAGAGGTTGCGCCCCTCGATCAGGCCGGCGTCCTCGAGCATCCGCTCGGCTTTTTCGGTACCCCCCTCGGTAAGGACCACGCTTTTCTGCTTCTCGTCCTTGTCATAGTCGGCCGGCTGCAGCGTTTTCACGAGCGCGTCGACCTTCATGTAGAGATCGGACTTGTCGTCGGTGGGGCCCGAGATGATCAGCGGCGTGCGCGCCTCGTCGATTAGGATCGAGTCGACCTCGTCGACGATCGCGTAATTGAACGGCCGCTGGACCATTTGCTCGCGAGAATATTTCATATTGTCGCGCAGGTAATCGAAGCCGAGCTCGTTGTTCGTCCCGTAGGTGATGTCGGCGTTGTAGGCGTCCCGCTTGTCCTGGTCGGTCATGTTGGGAACGATCACCCCGACATTCATCCCGAGGAAGCGGTAGATCTGCCCCATCCAGTCCGCGTCGCGGCGGGCCAGATAGTCGTTGACCGTGACGACGTGGACGCCTTTGCCCTCCAACGCGTTCAAATAGACCGCGAGCGTCGCGACGAGTGTCTTGCCTTCTCCGGTCTTCATCTCGGCGATTTCGCCGCGATGGAGCGCAATTCCGCCGATCAGCTGGACGTCATAGTGCCGTTGGCCGAGGGTGCGGATCGCTGCCTCACGGACGGTTGCGAAGGCTTCGGGAAGAAGATCATCGAGCCGCTCGCCACCGGCAAGACGCTGGCGGAACAGCTCGGTCTGGCCGCGGAGCTCGTCATCCGAAAGCGCCTGAATATTGGGCTCGAGCGCGTTGATCGCGTCGACATATTTGCCAAGCCCGCGCACATAGCGGTCATTGGCCGATCCGAAGATGCTCTTTGCCAGTCCGGCGATCACATGAATTCCCTTAAAAACCCGCGCGTTGGGGCGGCAAGAAAACGTCTCGCCGACGCTGTCGGAAACTGTCGCGGGCGATGTAAGGAGCGCCCTAGCGGTAGTCAATTAAGGTGAGCTGAAATGGGACTGACCGGTGGATGCATGTGCGGTGCGGTGCGCTATGAGCTGATGAGCGACCCTTTCGACTGCGGCTGGTGCCATTGCCGAACGTGTCAGCTCAACAGCGGCGCGCCCGCAATGGTGTTCGCAACTGTTCGTGAAGGCGATCTCGTCTGGATCCAGGGCGCCGACAAAGTGAAATCGGTGCCCTCATCGAGCTTTGGCCACCGCTCATTCTGCGGCGAATGCGGCACGCCCTTCCTGATGAAAGTCGATCATCAGCCGGAGACGGTCGACTTCAGCGTAGCAACGCTCGACAAGCCCGAAGCGATTGCGCCGGGCTTTCACATCTTTTGGCGCAGCAGGATCGGCTGGTTGGAACCGGGCGATCAGCTACTGCGGCATGAGAAGTTCAGGCCGGACACTCGGGGGCTCGAAGGGACCGAAGCCCCCGAATAAGAAGTCTCAGGCCTGACCAGCGCTCGACTGGGCATTGTCCAGATTGCTTTCCAGCCACTGCTGGATCTGGCTGCGCGGTGCCGCGCCGACCTTCTGCGCGACGGGCTGGCCGCCCTTGAACAGCAACATCGTCGGGATGCCGCGGACGCCGTAGCGCCCAGGCGTATCCGGGTTTTCGTCGATGTTCAGCTTGGCGATCGTCACCTTGTCGCCGAGCTCGCCGGCAATTTCCTCGAGCGCGGGGGCGATCATCCGGCACGGCCCGCACCATTCAGCCCAGAAATCGACGAGGACTGGACTGTCGGAACCGAGGACGTCGGAAGCAAAGCTCTGGTCGGTGACGGTCTTGGTGGCCATGGCGGGCGAATCTCCTGGCGGGCGTTCAAAGGTTAACAGGCATATGGGCGCTCGGCCGAGCGCTCTCAAGGCATGAGTTCGATGAGTTTCGGGCCAGCGGTGTAAAGCAGCGCAGCGCTGATCGCCCGGCCCGGGAAGATGACCTGCAGCGCCTCGGCATAGGCGGTCATCTGTGCCCGGTGGGCATTCGGGATGAATGACTCGGTGGCCGGTACCTTACCGGTTTTGAAGTCTATCACCGAAATGCGGCTTTCCTCAACGAGCAGCCGATCAACGGTTCCCGCGATCACGCGGCCGTCGGGCAGAGTCGCTGCGAGCGGCGCTTCTCCAAGGGAGCTCGGTCCGAACAATCCGCTGAAACGAGAGTCGGATAGGATGCCACACACCTGTTCGACGATCTCATGGCGAACCGCCGCGTCACTAAGCCCCGCCGAACGCTGGAGCCAGCGATGCGCCACTGCTGGGCGGGCACTCGCCTCAACCGCCGGCAGACGCTCCAGCAACTGGTGGATCCACGTGCCCCTTAGCGCAGCCGCGCGCATCGCCTCGCTTGGCGGCGGCGCGCTCTCGTCGTCCACCGCAATCGCCGAAGGAGCGAGCGGACGCGGAGGCCGCGCTTCCGGCGGGGCCGGCTGCTTGGCCCACTCCGGCACCAC
>Ga0068863_100003580_pt1 | contig 15327 bp, 14 predicted proteins | sample KBSSwiS62_FD_66596 | JGI IMG/M metagenome (GOLD analysis project Ga0068863, IMG submission 66596) | Switchgrass rhizosphere microbial communities from Kellogg Biological Station, Michigan, USA - KBS Switchgrass S6-2 | ecosystem: Host-associated > Plants > Roots > Rhizosphere > Soil ...
TAATGTTTGTAACCAAACGAACATTCTGCCCGTGAAAGGAGCTTTCGCATGACCACTCTTCGTCAACGCCTGATCGATGATCTGAAAGTACGTAATCGATCCGCGCACACAATCAAAGCTTACGTGGTCACGATTTTTGCGTACTCCGGTAATATCCAGTGGGCAAACTCAGGATGTGGTGGGCTGGCAAAATACACGTGGGGGCATGGTGGAGAAAGACCTACTCGTGGTTCAAGGACTTTCACTTAAAAAGTTGTCGGCGAGAACTTTTACCAGATGCAAAGCCAGTGGTGAAGGAACCTGCGAGACGCGCAGACTACAAAGCGTGAACGTCTAGTCGGCTTTTCTACCAAGTGATAGACGGAACTGCCAGACGAGATTGCATACATACTGAGAGTACGATGCGCGTGATAGGCCAATGTGGTCCAAGTGTTGTTGCCATTTGCGTGCGCTTTTTGTTCAGCTCCCACGCGATCCCGTTTAGGTTGCCCCAAAAGTTTTACATGCCGCATAGTTCTTCTTAGACAGAGCCAATATGGGGAAATTACGTTTTGGGGATCCACGAAAGAACGCCCTCCGACAGAAGCTTGCCGAGGACTCCAACGACCAGAATGCCGACGATTACACTCCAGAGCACCCTTCGCCGCTGTAAGACTGCGTTATAGCGTTCAATTTCGTCACCCCAGAGGAAGATGGCCCCAGGGTAGCACGCAAAAACCAGGTAGCCGGCCACAGCGACAAGCATCAGGAAGGGTATCCCAAAAAGAAGGAGGGGGCGCGTTCTGGGAGGGTTGGGTTCTGCCGCTGGTCGAGCATAGAAAAACACGTTGCGTAATTGCCCTGTCGTGATTTCCCGGATCTCTGCATCAGTCAGCGTGCGATTCTCTTTGACGGCCTGCTCAATGCGGTCCAGCTCCTTCTCGTTGAGCCATAGTCTCCTCGACGACTCCCAAGAACCCCCGCCCCCCTCAAAGCGAGGTGGGAATTGGACCAAGAAGAACCCTGCCAGAAGTAAAATTAGAACCAGAAGTGAAATAACTGGCGCAGTCTGTTTTAGCCACGTGCGTTCTATCTGCTCCTCTACCTGCGACAAGGTTTGACGATTCCAGTTAGGCGCATCGCTCCTCACCTCCACGGTGACCAGCTTTACGGGCGTCGTCGTTGTCGTGGTCCTCTGCTTCTTAACGACACCAAAGTCGACAAGAACCTCGTACTCCGGGCGGCGCGGGCCCTCGGTAGCTGCCGAAGACACGATGACCAATCGCTCAAGTCGGTGCTTTTTGGAGTTTTCGAGAGCAAGCACCTGTTCGATGTTGGTCAGTTCGTCGCACCGGTTGCCGGACATAAAAACCTCAAAGTGGTCTTGAACGAGGGCAGTGGGATGGTCCCCGAGCCGCTCGTGAATAACGTCCATCAATCGTTCAAGCTTTGTCGCCTCGAGGAGAAACGCTGCTCGGTATTCCTTGTAAGATACTTCCATTGAAACCTTTCTAGACAAAGAGGCAATGCAGCGGCTTATCTTGATCCACCATGCGCAATCTCTACTTTCGGCAAGGATGAGAGAGCAAGATAGAATTGATAACCCGGCCAGTGTGCCGGGAGTGTGCCAACTCAGTGACATAGAGTGATACTGAGAGATTATAGACCAGTGAGAAAGATCGATGACCAGGAAGAGTGCGTAAGAGTGCAGGTTACGTAAAAGCTTAAGGGATCAAATTGCCTAGTCGTCGCTTTTTGTAACGAGGGCCATCTTGTAGATGACAGAGAGTAGTCTCTGTAGGCCCATCGCTTTGCAAAAAGCCCAATAATAACGAACACTGATCCACTTCGCCTTTAGAGGCTTCTTGACTGCGAGGGCCTCGAAATATTCGAGTCGCCAATCTGCAATCAACGGTTCGAAAACCTTTTCTCTCGCAGACGGAGAGTACAAAAACTCAACGATATTTAACAATCGGCTGCCCGGAGGCCGGTGCACTATTGGTAGGGATCTCGGATAAGGTCGGGGAAAAGTCTCACGCACGAAGTATTCGATTGATGCACGCCACCCCTTATGGCCTAAACGGTGTTCAATGATTCCGTTTTCCCTATAGGTAATCCAGACATAGTAATAGTTCTGACCATCGTCCGTGCGTAAGTCTAAGTTGCCTTCTGGAGGAGTTGAGATCCCCATTATAGACCTCCTGAAAACGCGGGTTCCATTGAAAAAACTGCATGTGCGGCGTCGTAGGCGCTGAGAGCTCGCTCTCCCAGACCTGTGATGGAATACCGACGTCGCGGAATTCCTATCTGTGGCTGGGGCCGCGGTTCCTGTTGTGATCGAACAAACCCCTTTTCTTCCATACGCTGCAAAGTTACATAGACGGTTCCCCGTCGTAGCTCGCCGTCGGAATTTTGCACCAACTCAAGTCCAAACATAGGGGTGTGACTCTCACGCAACAACCTGAGTATCAAGACCTCTTTTCCGGACGGAATTTGAAGTTCGTTTTGCAAAATAATTACCTGACTTGCGACTTGTAAGACAGCGAGAATGTACCATTTCCGAAGTGACGATGGCAATAGAACGTTGAGGGTTGAATTAGCCTCGAGGCTTGTGAGTGGCGCTTGCGGATAGTGGCGGATTTCCGTAGCTTTTTCCAGTTCCACTCGTAAGAGAACTTCCCGACAACTACCTTACATCTGTTCCGTGTGTTCAAATGTGATAGGCGCTGGCATCTAAAACATCCAGCAACATTAAGGGGGTTCGACGAATTGCAGACCGATAGAGTGTACTGTGTCACGCTGAGGCAAACTGTCTATTACAGCATCCAGACTCGATCAAATCGGAGGTGGCTGTGGCTTCTCCACAAGACAGTTCGTAAATGTATCGACTATACTTAGCCCGCTCTGCATACTCGCCCGAATTGAGTTGCTGTCGTTCGATCAACTATTTCTCTAGCCTCATGAACGAAGCCGATGCTTGCCGAATTTATGTAACCCCGAAACTCGTTGCCACTGGCTGGGACGAAGAGCCGCATTCGTTCACCGAGCAGCGTACCTTCACCGATGGTCGCATCGTTCCGATGGGAAACCGCGTCTTTCGTCGGCCCGGCAAACGTGCGGACTATCTGCTTCGTTACACGCGGGACTTTCTGATCGCCGTTATCGAGGCCAAGCCCGATTACAGGAATGCTGGCGACGGGTTACAGCAAGCGAAAGACTATGCGGAGATTTTGGGGCTTAAATTCGCTTACAGCACGAACGGTCTCGGCATTGTCGAATTCGATTATCTAACGGGCGAAGAACACGAACTGGATACTTTCCCCTCGCCGACTGAGTTGTGGCAGCGATTGCGCCAAGACATCAAACTTCCGGACGAACCTACAGCGAATCGCTTACTCACGCCTTACTACCATCAAACGGGCAAGAGCGCACGTTACTATCAAGAAATTGCTATCAATCGAACCGTTCAATCTATCCTGGAAGGGAAACGTCGCATACTTTTGACAATGGCAACCGGCACGGGTAAGACCGAAGTTGCTTTTCAGATTTGCTGGAAACTTTGGAATTCTCGTTGGAACCGCGAAGGCACATATCGTCGCCCTAAGATTCTCTACTTGGCGGATCGAAACATTCTCGTCGACGATCCAAAAGATAAGACGTTCTCTCCTATGGGAGATGCGCGATGGAAGATCGAAAACGGCGTTGTGAACATGGGTCGAGAAATGTACTTCGCGATCTATCAAGCTCTGGCTAAGGACGAACGACGACCAGGTTTATACAAAGAATATCCGAAGGACTTCTTTGATCTCGTCATCGTTGATGAGTGTCATCGGGGAAGTGCGAAGGATGAAAGTAACTGGCGGGAGATACTCACGTATTTTGAGCCAGCCTATCAAGTCGGTATGACAGCGACGCCGCTTCGTGAAGACAATCGCGATACATATCGTTACTTCGGAAATCCGATTTACACGTACAGTCTTCGTCAAGGCATCGACGACGGCTTTCTTGCACCGTACCGCGTTCACCGCGTCGTCACCGAGTGGGACGCGGCTGGGTGGCGGCCGAGCAAAGCCGATCTTGATCGCTATGGTCGAGAGATCCCCGACGACGAGTATCAAACGAAAGATTTCGAGCGGGTCATTGCATTGCGCAAGCGCACGGAAGCAATCGCGCAACACCTAACGGAATTTTTGAAAAGCACCGATCGATTTGCGAAAACGATGGTCTTCTGCGTGGACCAGGAACATGCTGATGAGATGCGCAGAGCACTGAACAATCTGAACTCCGATCTTGTACAGCAATTCCCAGATTATGTTTGCCGCGTCACCGCTGATGAAGGCCACATCGGCCGAGGTCATCTTGGTCGCTTCCAAGACACGGAGACGGTTTCACCGGTGATTCTCACCACGTCGCAACTTCTGTCCACTGGCGTCGATGCTCCGACGTGCAAGAACGTCGTTTTAGCGCGTGTCGTTGGTTCGATGACAGAGTTCAAGCAAATCATTGGACGTGGCACTCGTGTTCGCGACGATTACGGAAAGCTTTTCTTTAATATCGTTGATTATACTGGTTCGGCTACGAGATTGTTCGCCGATCCTGACTTTGATGGAGATCCCGCTCTGATCATTGAAGAAGAGATCAACGACGAAGGGCAGACGATCAGGGCTACGATTGAAGAGCCGGAGATACTTTCCGATACGTTCGAACCTGAAGAAGTGATCATAAGCGATCCTCCAGAAGTGGAACGGCGCAAGTTCTATTTCGACGGGGGGCAGGTCGAAATTGCCGCGCATCTTGTCTATGACCTTGACCCAGACGGGAAACAGCTGAACGTCGTAAGACTCGTTGATTACGCCGCAGATAAGGTTCGGACGTTGGTCCGTTCCGTGATTGAACTGAGAGCGAAGTGGGCGGACCCAAGTGAACGATCGGAGATAATTGAACGACTTGGCGAGCGTGGGATCGATTTCGATTACTTAGCAAAGGCGGCCAATCAACCTGAGGCGGATCCATTTGATTTGCTCTGCCATCTTGCCTTCAACGCGCCGCTTCGCACGCGACGGGAACGCGCCGACCGCTTGCGTCGCGAGAAGCAGGACTTCTTCGATCAGTTTGGGCCAGAAGCTCGCGCTGTACTCAATGACCTCTTGGAGAAATACGCTGAGCATGGCGACGCTCAGTTCGCTCTGCCTGAGGTTCTTAAAGTGCCGCCGATCTCAGCTCGCGGAAATGTTATTGAAATCGCTCAAATGTTTGGTGGTCCTGAGAAGCTTCGCGAGTCAGTTACTCAGCTTCAAAATCTCCTTTATGCGGCGTAGTCCGAATGCAGAGAGTACTCACCACAAACTTGTGGACTAAAATCCAGCGCCTTGCAGCTAAGCGCAAAACGAAGAAAGCTGCAATTGCCTATGTCACGACGGATAAGTACGTGGATTTTGGCAAAGGCGATTCTCTAATTGTGGATGCTTCAGAGTACGCGGTCGGTTGTGGACAGACTTCAGCGCGCGTACTTAAGGTTGCTTATAAGCGAGGCGCTAAGATCTTTTCATCTGATCGACTCCACGCTAAGTTTCTGATTTTCGCAATCTGGCGATTATCGGCTCTGCAAATATCTCCGCGTCCTCTGCGAACGAATTGTTTGAAGTTGCCGTCGTAACTGATAGCCCTCCACTCATGTCTCGATTGAACGCAATTCACGATCAGCTTTCGCGTCAATGCCAGGTGATTGATGAGGAATCAATCAAACGCCTAAGCTCGATTAAGGTTGTACGACCGCAAAGAGTCTCAAGAAAATCAAAGAAGGTTGGTTCTGCGGAGGGATTCGGAAAATCGAACATGGATCGTTGGCGTACAGGAGCTTGATGAATCGCGTTATTCACGCGAACAGCCAGCGATCAAAAGAGGCGAAGCTAAAGCTGAATCGCGCAAGACATTTCGGACCGCGAATCTAAACTGGATTAGGTGGATTGGCAACAGCCGCTTTCGCGCCGAAGCAAAAGAAGGGGATAACCTAATTCAGATGTGGTGCTCACGCAAGAGCAAAAACCCCGATGCGGTTTATAAACGAGCTGCGATACTTCTGAGGCAGGAAGAACCGGAATGCACGAGTCGAAGAACCGCGTAGCGCGGAAAGAGAAGCATTATCTTGGCAAAGGTTTCAGAAGTGTTTGGAACGAATTGGTCTTCCGGGAAGAGTCGGACCGACATCGAAGAAAGTTGTCGAACCCCAACTCGTTGATGCGATCTATTCTCTCTGGAACCGATCGGGCTAGATATGGCTAAGGCAAAAACCAAAACTGCAACTCCATTAACCACCTCACAGCAACTTGGTTCCATTATCAAGTCGGCGCGTGACATCATGCGCAAGGACAAAGGATTGAATGGCGATCTCGATCGGCTACCGATGCTGACTTGGATCATGTTCCTCAAGTTTCTCGACGACATGGAGAGCATCCGCGAGCAAGAAGCGCAAATGGCCGGCGAGAGGTTTCGCGCCGCGATCGCATTCCCGTACCGCTGGCGAGATTGGGCGATTCAACCAGACGGCATCACTGGCGATGAATTGATAGCGTTTGTAAACAACGAAGAAGCTGTGCGGCCTGATGGAACCAAAGGCGCGGGACTGTTCGCATACCTGCGTAGCTTGCAAGGTGCGAACGGCGGCGATCGGCGCGACGTAATCGCGACTGTTTTCAAAGGCACCATCAATCGAATGATTAATGGCTATCTTTTGCGCGATGTCATTAACAAGATCAACGGCATTCACTTCACATCGAGCGAAGAAATTCATGTGCTCGGAAGTCTCTACGAATCGATGCTCAAGGAGATGCGCGACGCAGCCGGAGACTCAGGCGAATTCTACACACCGCGACCTGTTGTTCGATTCATGGTTACGGTGATGAATCCGCAATTGGGAGAAACAGTACTTGATCCGGCGACCGGAACTGGCGGATTCCTCGTTGAGAGTTTTCTTCACATTAAGAAACAGTGTAAGACGGTGAAAGACGAGCGCACTTTGCAAAAGGAAACGATCTTTGGTTGCGAGCCGAAACCGCTTCCGTACCTTTTGTCGCAGATGAATCTCTTATTGCATGGACTTGAATCACCAAAGATTGATCCAAGCAATGCGCTCGCGGTAAGAATTACTGACATTGGTGACAAGGATCGCATTGACGTTGTGATTACGAATCCGCCCTTTGGTGGAGAAGAAGAAAAAGGAATACAAGGAAACTTTCCTGAGGATAAACGTACCGCAGAGACCGCACTTCTGTTTCTCCAATTGATCATGCGCAAGCTGCGGAGGCAGCCAAGGCCAGGACGGGCCGCAGTTATCACTCCAAATGGCACACTTTTTGGCGATGGCGTATGCGCGCGCATCAAGGAAGAACTGCTCAAGGAGTTCAACCTGCATACCATCGTCAGGCTGCCCAATGGTGTGTTCTCGCCTTACACAGGCATCCCGACGAATATTCTGATTTTTGATCGCTCAGGTCCAACAAAAGACATCTGGTACTACGAACAGCCAAAGCGCGCGGAAGGCGGAAATTACAGCAAGTCTCGACCAATGCAATATGAGGAATTTGCCGACTGCCTCGAATGGTTCCGAAATCCCGAAGCAAACGAACGTGCTTGGAAAGTCTCAGCTGATGAAATTCTCGCAAGTGGCTCTAATCTTGATCGACGCAATCCCAACGCGGCGGAGGACCTTGAACATCTCCCGCCAAAACAACTAGTGGTTGACATTTACTCGAAGGAAGAGCGCATCCTCGAAATCGTATCGAAAATTAGATCTCTATTAGAGGCAAAGCCATGAAAGGGAGCAGCGAACAGTGGAAGGAGGTGAAGCTTGGTGATATCCTCCACTATCTCGACGACAGGGTCGTGTTGGATGACGACAAAGAATATCTCACCATCACCGTAAAACGCCGCCATCGTGGTTTGGAAATTCGCGAAAAGCTCTTCGGCTATCAGATTGCGACGAAGAAGCAATTTCGTCTTGTTCCTGGCGCGTTCATCATTTCACGAGTCCAATGCTGGCACCAGGCTTATGCAATCGTTGAGGGCGTTCCTGCGAACACAATTGCAAGCACGAACTACGACCAGTTTTACATTTCACGAGAAGTTGATTCGCGCTTTTTCTGGTGGCTTTCCCACAGTCCTGCGTTCACTGAAACGGTTCGCTCCAGCGCCGTCGGGGTCGTGATTGAGAAAATGGTTTTCAATCGCGATCAATGGCTCACAAAATCTGTGAGGCTTCCATCGTTGGCGGAACAGCGACGGGTGGTAGGGCGGATTGAGGAGCTATACTCACTAATCAATGAGGCCCGCACGCTTCGCCACCAAGCCGCCGAAGAAGCCGAGGCGCTCCTCGCATCTCACAGACGCGCTACGTTTGGTGAAGCACCCACAGACGATTGGGTTCCGCTGAGTACTTACGTCTCGTCGATCGAGAACGGAAAGAGTCCAGCAACAAACGGTCAACCGGCAGCCCCTGACGAGTGGGGAGTGTTGAAAGTTGGCGCAGTTTCGTTCGGCGTCTTTGACGAACGGGAGAACAAGGCCCTTCCGGTTTCCTATGTCGTGCCACGAGCATTGGAAGTCCGTTCTGGTGACTTCCTCATGAGCCGAGCAAACACTGTTGCATTAGTGGGCGCATGTGCCCTAGTTCGGAAAGCGCGCTCGAAATTGATGCTGAGCGACAAGACATTCCGTTTCGTTTTCAGAGAGCCGCGTAACATAGTGCCGGAATATCTGGAGCAAGTTCTGAAATCGCCTCCATTGCGGGAACAGATCGAGCGCGCCGCTTCCGGCACATCGCCGACGATGAAGAACATTTCGAAGGGAAAAGTTCTTGCCTTACTCCTTCCGCCTTTCGACCTTCACGAGCAGTGCCGGATCGTATCCGAGTTGGACGCGTTGCAGGCTAAAGTGGATGAGTTGAAGCACTTGCAAGCGGATACTAACGCCGAACTCGATGCCCTCCTTCCCTCAATCCTCGACCGCGCCTTTAAAGGAGAATTGTAAGGTATGGATCGAGAGGATTTTGCCTCGCGTGAGTTACCCAAGAGAAGAACCGGTCGACGCCTACGGTGGCTATCGGACGCCTCGGTGTGGAGAATCGCCAGTTTAGGGATTGTAGCTTACGCTGGGTTGGTTCTAGTGTTTTCGATTATCGAAATACTTATCCACAAGTTCGGTGGAGAAGTGGTAGTTCACCAAGTCGATAAGCAAATAGTTCCAGCGGACAACTGGGAGACTGTCTATTTCAATTTCGTCACCATTTTGACAATCGGATACGGCGACTTCTTTCCCGTTGGATTCGGCCGCCTTCTAGCTGTTGGTGAAGCAATGTTAGGAATGGGAATCATCGGTGTTGTCATCGCCGCACTGACTGCTAAGTTTCTGTCTGCGCCGCGTGAATCGATTGTCTTTTCGCGCTTTGGTTATTACTGCACGGACCAACAGAGATTCCTTTTGATCTTCGTTAATACGACAAACAACCGCATGGTTAACGCAGAGATGGCTTCCTATTTCAAGTTAGGCGGAGATTGGAGTGTGCGCGAAGCTATCCGCAGCCCGTTTATTACCCAATCGGTGCAAACATTCTTTATGGACAAAGTGTCTATCACGGAACTTGTCGATAGGCTGAAAGATGGCGACGCTTTCCGATTTAGCCTCGTTGGGCGACTCGGAGACGCCGCCTTTTCAACCGCAATTCAGTACAGCGCTGAAGAGATTATCGTCCTGCAAAACCGCGAGAAGCTAGTTGCATATCCGGGTTTTTCGCCGCCGGATTTCAATTCTCCAGAACTCGTCGAAATGTTCAACTACAGGCCGGAAAATGCACCAACATTGCGGGAGTTTGTTGAGCAGCAGCGGGCGCCCCAATAGAGTAGTGGGAAAAATCCTAGCTTACGCTGCCAAGTTGGATGCGTTCTACGCGTAGGGACGTGTTTAACCGCTGCAGGAGCCTTTGAGCAACTGCTACTTCAGAATATCAGGGATATCGCTGGACTTGACTAGTTCCGGCATTTCTAGTTCGTCATCAATCAGGTTTCTACCCTTACACGAGCAACTTTCCGCATAAGCGAGCAAGGTTAATACTAGGTACATGCGTTCCTTTCGTATTAGAGATCCGAGCGGTGAAAGGGGTTGCAATCCAAGCATTGCGAGCAGTTAAAATTGACTTACGTTCATACCTTCCCGGATGGCGAGTAGCTTAGTTGCAAGGTGCTTTGGTATTTCGCGCGGGACTCCTATGTTATTGCGTCCGTTTGGCCTTAGCCTCTTTTTCGATTAGTTCGGCTTCAGTGTAAACTGCGTCCCTGAATTCGTTTAGAACTTTTAGTAGACGATCAATCTTAGCGAGACTCATTTTTCGTTGCTTCTTATTCGCAAGGCAGAATTCAAGCATGATCCGACGATCACAGTCAGCTATGATCAGGATGTAGTTCCCAAGCACATAAGTACCCTCATCGCTGGAATCTGCGACTGCCTGAATGAACGACGGGGCACTAATTGAGATCGGATTGAGGAATACTCTTTTGCGATACGGCACGCCTGCAACCTCACAAGGAACTGATCAGGTGAGACTCACCCGGAATTCTGGGCGCACCACAGCAGAGCCTAACCTCGTCTGATAGCGCTGTCGGTGCAAGTCTCCCAAGAAGTTAGCGGGGAAGTTGCGCGAGCGGCGTTCGCGTGTGGGTATAACTCTCAAGATGAACTTGCCAAAGATTTAGGCACGGATTCAGGATCGATCTCGCGGTTGAGCATGGCAAGCGCGAACATTCTGTTAGATTCTCGCTTACTCGTGCGTCAGCGGAGTTGGATGACGATGAGTCTCGCTAAGAAACGCTTTTTATTCGCGCACCACGCTACGCCCTGACGTGTGAACCTGCAAAAGCCACTCGCGGGGATTCGCGCCTAACATCCGCGAGTGGCTCTGCGCGAAGATGCTGGGTCTCACCACCTTGCATCCTCGATGCGTTGGGCCAGTACGTAGAGAGGACTGTCCTGGCCCTTCACGCCACGCGCCATCGGGCTTTACGTGGCGTCGCCGCCAGAGCCATTCGTCCCCCCAACGAATGGCTCTCCTGATAAAAGGATCGCTTCTCCTTTCAACGATCCGTGCAGAGCCATTCGCCGATTTACGTTTGCAGCGGCAGCGAATGGCTCTGCTGTTGAAAGATCGCGTCCCCTCACCAAGACGGATCATTCAGCATTACCTATTTCAAGTGACTCAAGCTTCTTGCTCGCGATCGTTGAGCAAACTGCTGATCGTCTCAACAAGCAACGACACAGCTTGAGGCTTTGGCAAAAATTCGTCAGCTCCGGCTTCAAGCGCAGCCGCCTCAACTGGTGTAGGTGCAAGCATTATGATCGGTGTATTGGAACGGTGGGCCAGGTGTCGTGCCCGTTGCACTAGCTCTATGCCGTTCACGCCCGGCAGTTCGTAATCGATTACGAATAGATCGTAATGAGCATCACTGACGATCCTGTCGAGCGCAGCAGTTCCATCCGAGCACACCTCGACTGCCCATCCTCTAAACTCCAAAGTTTCTTTGACAGCGTCAGCTATTATCTGATTGTCTTCTACCAGGAGAATTCTTACTGTCTGTGTTATTTCCAGTGCCTCTGCCGGCGAACTGCGGCCGGTTGGTTCACTACTGTCGATACTCCTGCGCCTCCGTTGCCTGACTGGTTTTCGGAACTTAGCAACTTCTTCGTACCGCGCGATCTTTGCCGCAAGATTTTGATGACTCAGGTTGAGCATGTGCGCGGCATTCGTAACCGAGCCTTCAGAGTCCTTGAGCGCCAGTGCTATCAAGTGCTTCTCATATCGCTCAACCTCTTCGTCGAAGGAAAAGTCCGCCCAATTGAAGGACGATGGAATCTCGGGAGAGGCATGAATTACCGAAAGCAGAGTACAGGAAGACTTGGCGAGCCATAGAATGATAGTTATCTCCTGTGTCTTTTCGAGCAGCAGCTTAGCGCCAGTTACAATCGAGGTAAGATTGTCATTCGATAGGTGAGAGCCCAATTGCTCCAGCAAAGCCAGCGTCAGCTTACGCGCGATTTCGATGTCGCCTGCATGTTGCGCCTTGTCGATCCCGCGTTCCAATGTCGCACGCGCCTCATCAAAACGGCGCAGACGCACCAAGGAAATTCCGAGCGTCGTCAGAGCTTCCGCAAGCCACGCTGGTTCATCGCCTGTTTCGAGTGTACGCACGGCTCGGCGAGCCGCTTTCTCTGCTTGTACTACTTTGTTCTCAGCCAACAGGATACGCGCACGTGTTTCATCAACTTGTGCTCTGTGAACATCGTCCTTAAGTCTTGCAAAGAGCATATCCGCTCGATCTAGATGCTTGTGTGCCTCTGCAAACCTTTGAGCTTTCAAGAACAGCATCGCCAGATTATTTTCGACACACGCTTGGTAACGTGTATGGCGGGCTTTATCAAAGTGATAAGAAGCCGCTGCGTACTCAATGAAAGCACGGTCAACGTAGTCTTCCCGGCCCTCTGCTGCGCCTACGACTTCTAAGACAATTCCTAGTTGATTGTGGAAGCTCCCTCGCAGACAATGATTTTCGACCCAATTGAAAAGGGCAGTAGCCTCGATAAGAATTTTCAAGGCATCACTGTAACGATTCGCTGCTCGCTCAATAATGGCACTCCGAAGTAACGCCTTTGCTCTTAACTCGATCTCGCTATCAGCGAGATGGTCCAATGCTTCCCTCAGCAGAAGCCTGCCGTTATCGAATGCTCCTTCGCGCCAATAACAATAGGCTATCTCGATCTGAGCTTCCGCTACCTTATTGATCCGCCGCAATTCTTCGAAGATGGCAATACTCTCAGTGAGCAGATTCTTAGCGATTTCCTGCGCTCCGCTGATCTGCTTAGCGCTCCCGATCCATCCTGTTAACACGCCAGCTCGCAACAGGACGGTGCCCTTTGTTTTTTCTTCAAGTCCCTCCAGCAATGGGGAGTCGCCTACTCGCTGCCAGAGGTCGCCCATTGATAAGCGTGCCGCTTCATAATCGCCTTCATCTTCGAATTGCCGGGCCACTTGACAGCGCAATTGCGCTCTCTCATTGGACGAAAGATTTTGGTCCTCTAGTTGGTGAAGTAACTCCCTCTTTGAATTCATGTGAGCGCCTTTTTGCAACCTTGCAAAGTTTTGCAAGCCCCGGTGGACCGCTGTATGTACGAAGTCTGTCGAGTGCTAAGATTCCGGCCTCAAGAACCAACTCGGGGACAGCCTACTTAATTATTGTGCTTTGCTGTCACCAGCGACCAATAACTTATCCTTTCAGGAGAACACCATGAAAAGACTTCAGCAACTCTGTGTGGCTGGTGTGTTTACATTAGTGCTCACGACTGCCACTTTTGCGGGACACATCGATACTGGCGGCAAGACGGAACCACCATCACCGCCACCACCTGAGTCTGCAACAACTTCTGTCGAAATCCCGATTGACTCGAATGATGATGCAGGCGATGAGGCCCGTTTAATCGAGGACATCGCCGTGGAGTTGTTGCACGTAATGTTGTCGGTTTTCTAGCCATCCGCCCAGTAAATAACTCTTCGTGGACCGCCTGACTTTGCTGACTTCGGCGGCGTCGTAGAAATGTGTCCGGCATAATGCCCCTGGGAGGCGGGCGAGAAAAACGAAACGCCGCGAGATTAAACCCGCCGTCTGCGGGAAATCAACAGCTTTCTTAGCGCGTCATATGCGGATCTAAAGGGGTTTTCGCGCAGCATGCAAAAATCTTTGCTAAAAACTGTCTTGCGGCTGAGTTCTGACGTCCACTAGTCAGGCATCTAATGGCTCACAAAACGGTGGGAGTCACTTAGACCGCGGCTTAATGCCACCTGTTCTTCAGCAGTTTCAATGGTCGCGTAAAAGGGTCAGGTATCCAATGATGTACAAGGAAATGCGACCCCGCTGAAAATTTCCCAATCTCTCCTCGCACTATGTTCACGGACAATTAAGTCGTTCGCCAATTCGGTCCAATGAGTTCTACACCACACATTCGTGCCGCAAAATCGGAAGAGAGCGCGGATACGCGGTCAAAACGTAGACATAGAACCAGGCGACGATCTGTGGAACCGCGGTCTCAACTATCATCGGACGAGGGTGCTGTCTGGCCGAGCAGAGAGTTTTTTGTCGGCCAGACAAGCCGACACACCCAAATATTAATTGCCGAGATCCAACGTGTAGCTCAGTGTCCTTTTAATATCCTGATAACGGGAGAAACTGGAACTGGCAAAACTTATGCGGCACGTGAGATCCACCGACTGTCAGCGCGATCCAACAAACCATTTATGGAACTCAACTGCGCGAATTTACCTGAGCACTTAGTCGAAGCTGAACTTTTTGGCTACCGCAGGGGAGCATTTACCGGGGCAGAGCACGATCACAAGGGACTCTTTGAAGAAGCTGATGGCGGCATTCTCTTCTTAGATGAAATTGGCGACATTACGCCGACCGTGCAGAGTAAGCTCTTGCGAGCTATTGAAGAAAAAGAAATCAAGCGGTTGGGAACCAACCATTATCGGTACTGCGACGTGCAGATTATTGCTGCCACCTCCCAGAACTTGGCCGAGATGATTGAGGCCGGCCAATTTCGAGAGGATCTTTATTGTCGCCTAGCTGTGCTGACAATTAAGACTATACCGCTGAGAGAACGTCGTGAGGACATTCCCGCGTTGATTGCTCTTTATCTGCGGGAAGCTGCTCTAGCAATTTCAAATTCTGACAAAGTTTCCATTGGGTATCACATTGATGAAGGAGCAGTAGCACTCCTGTGTAAACATGATTATCCCGGAAATCTTCGTGGGCTTCGAAATATAGTTTATGAGTTAACGAGCTACATACATGGAGGCGAGGCCATAACAGGAGACTTGGTACGTTTCACTCTCGCAAAGCAAAACAATCGGAGCCAGCAGACGGTAAGTGGCACGCAGGCGTTAGGAGACTTCCGCAATGATGGGCATTCGTTCGCGGAAGCTCAGTACAGTCTTCTCTTGGAATCGATAACTAAACCAGGGGACATCATCCTGCCGCTTGAGTTGTGCGTACTTAGGGAAGGTGAAACGTTCAAGCAATGGACGGCCCGAGCCAAACACTGCACCATAGAAGCAGCACGCCGTTCAATGGGTGGTAGTGTGAGCGAAGTGGCCGAACGATTAGGTCTTACGCGGAATAGCTTACGCGGCCACCTTATTCGCGCTAAACGCACGCTGACTCAAGATCGAGTACCATGACTCTGACTCCTAAACGGAAGGTCACACGTAAAAATCGCGCTTAGGACCTCCCATCTCGCGACAAAATCCGTTATCAC
>Ga0068863_100003582_pt1 | contig 15325 bp, 14 predicted proteins | sample KBSSwiS62_FD_66596 | JGI IMG/M metagenome (GOLD analysis project Ga0068863, IMG submission 66596) | Switchgrass rhizosphere microbial communities from Kellogg Biological Station, Michigan, USA - KBS Switchgrass S6-2 | ecosystem: Host-associated > Plants > Roots > Rhizosphere > Soil ...
CGCGTCACCGACGACTCGTTCCTGCTCTGCCTCAACGCCCACTACGAAGACCTCGAGGTCACGCTCCCCGGAGTGGAGTACGGGGAGCGGTGGGCGATCGTCGTCGACACGGCGGCGGGCGAGGTGATCACGCTCGCCCCGCAGCCGGGGGTCGTGGCCGCGGAGCCCCCGATCGTCCCGGCGGGCGGGCGGCACGTCGTGCCCGCCCGGTCCCTCCTCGTGCTCCAGCGGACCGTGTGATGGTCACCTACCGACTCCAGTTCTCGAAGGACCAGACCTTCCAGGCGGGGGCCGAGCTCGTCGCCTACCTGGACCGGCTGGGCGTCACCACCCTGTACTCGTCCCCGCTGCTGGAGTCCGGGGCGGGCTCCAACCACGGGTACGACGTCGTCAACCCCGGCTGGATCTCCGTGGAGCGCGGCGGGATCGAGGGCCTGGACCAGCTGCTCGCCCGGCTGCGCGCGGCCGGCATGACGATGCTGGTCGACATCGTGCCCAACCACGTCGGCGTCGAGGTGCCGCGGGCGAACCCGTGGTGGTGGGACGTGCTGCGGCACGGCCAGGCCTCCCGCTGGGCCGGGCACTTCGACATCGACTGGTCGGCGGGTCCGCTGCTGCTGCCGATCCTGGACGCGGACGAGGCCGGGGCCTTGGCCCAGCTCTGCGTGCAGGACGGCGAGCTGCGGTACTACGAGCACGCCTTCCCGCTCGCGCCGGGGACGGACCACGGCTCGGTGGCGGAGATCCACGAGCGCCAGCACTACCGTCTGGTCTCGTGGAAGCGCGGGGCCGCGGAGCTGACCTACCGGCGCTTCTTCGACGTCTCCACGCTCGCGGCCGTCCGGGTCGAGGTGCCGGAGGTGTTCGAGGACACCCACCGCGAGATCCTGCGCTGGGTGCACGACCATCCGGAGATCGTCGGGCTGCGGGTGGACCATCCCGACGGCCTGTCGGACCCCGGCGCGTACGTCCGGCGGCTGCGGGAGCGGCTCGGCCCGGACCGGTGGCTGCTGGTCGAGAAGATCACCCATCTCGGCGAGGAGCTGCCGGTCTCGTGGCCGGTGGACGGGACGTCGGGCTACGAGGCGCTCGCCGACGTGCAGGGCGTGTTCGTCGATCCCTCCGGCGCGGGTCTGCTCACGCAGTTCGCCGCCGAGCACACCGGCGCCAAGCAGTCCTTCCACGCGGCGGAGTACGCGGGCCGCCGGGAGGTCGTGGACACGATCCTGGCCGCCGAGGTCCGTCGCATCGCCGCGCTGGTGCCGGTGCCCGAGGCCGCCCCCGCCACGGAGGCGGAGCCCGGGGCGGCCGGCGACCGCGTGCGGGACGCCGTGGCCGAGTTCCTCTGCGCGTACCCCGTGTACCGCTCCTACCTCCCCGAGGGCAGGCACTCGCTCGACACCGCGGTCTCCGTGGCCCGCACCCGCCGCCCCGACCTCGCGCCGGTGCTGGAGACGATCCACGCCGCGATGCTCGCCGACCCGCACGGGCAGCTCACCACCCGCGTGCAGCAGACGTCCGGGATGGTCATGGCGAAGGGCGTCGAGGACACCGCGTTCTACCGCTGGAACCGGTTCGTCGCGCTCAACGAGGTCGGCGGGGATCCGGGCCGCTTCGGCCTGTCCCCCGCCGGGTTCCACGCCGCGCTCGCCGCCCGCGAGGCCGGCGCGCCGCGCACGATGACGACCCTGTCCACCCACGACACCAAGCGTTCCGAGGACGTCCGGGCGCGGCTCGCCGTGCTGGCGGAGATCCCGGGCGAGTGGACCTCGCTCATGCGGGACTGGGCCGCGCGGCACCCGCTGCCGGACCGGTCGCTCGAGCTGCTGGCCTGGCAGTGTCTGGTCGGCGCCTGGCCGATCCCGGCCGACCGGTTCGCCGCCTACCTGGGCAAGGCCGCGAAGGAGGCCAAGGTCGTCACGTCCCACACCGAAGCGGTGCCGGAGGTCGACGAGGCGATCGCGGCCTGGCCCGCACAGGTGCTCGCGGACGCGGAGCTCGTCGCCGAGATCCAGGCGTTCGTCGACCGGATCTCCGGGCCGGGACGGGCGAACTCGCTGGGGCAGAAGCTGCTGCAGCTCGCCGGGCCCGGGGTGCCGGACGTGTACCAGGGCACCGAGCTCTTCGAGTACTCCCTGGTGGACCCGGACAACCGGCGGCCGGTGGACTTCACCGCCCGCCAGGCCCTCCTCGCCCGGCTCGACGAGGGCTGGCTCCCCGAGGTGGACGCCGAGGGCGCCGCCAAGCTCCTCGTCACCACCACGGCGGCGCGGCTGCGGCGCTACCGCCCGGAGCTGTTCCACGGCTACCGGGCGGTGCGCGCGGAGGGGCCCGCGGCTGAGCACGCCGTGGCCTTCGCCCGCACGGACAAGATGGTCGCGGTGGCGACCCGGTTGCCGGTGGGCCTCGCGGCCCGAGGCGGGTGGGGGGACACGGTGCTCCCGCTGCCCGGCGGGGCCGCGGACTGGCACGACATGATCACCGACACCGCGGTGGCGGGCAGTACCCCCGCCCTCGCCGGCCTGCTGGAGCGCTACCCCGTCGCCCTCCTGGTCCGCCCCGCCTGACGGAGAGCCGCCCCTGAGGCGAACTCCGACGCTGCGTAGCGGAACACCACCCGACGACGCGCCCGCGGAATACCTCGTCCTGGCGACGCCCAAGCTTCGATGACCCTGCTCACCCGCGGAACCCCGCGCGTTACCAGGACGTTAACGGGGGCGGACCAGCAGGACGAGAGGAGCTCGGTGAGTGAGATCGCAGTACGACTGAACGACGCCGCGGCGGCGGCGGACGCCTACCGCCAGACGACGAGCCGCCTGCTCGGGCTCGGTGTGCCCGAGACCACGATCCTGGTGCACCTGCTGCAGGAGGGTCCGCGCACCCCGACCGCCCTGGCCCGCCGCGTCGGGGTCACACCGGCCAGCGCCACCGCCCAGCTGGACCGCCTCGAGTTGGCCGGACACGTCGTCCGGCAGGCCAACCCGCGGGACCGGCGCAGCGTGCTCGTGTCGCTCACCACGCGGGGTCGGGAGCTCGTGAGCCGGCTGTTCGCGATCTATCGGGCGGACGTCGAGCGCGGCGTGGAGGGCACGGATCCGGCGGTCCTGGCCGAGCTCGAGGACATTCTGAGCCGGGTCTCCCGACGGTTGGAGCAACGGGCCGGGGACGACCGTGGGATGGCCCGCGACCTCGGGGTCCTCGAGCCCAGCTGATCGGCGAGATACTTCGGAGAACTGAATTCTCGGCGCCGAGGAAATCTGTGGGAAAGTGCGGCTGAACGGCCGATTACGAGCCGGTTCCCCTTTCCTACAGTCGACGGCGCAACGCGCAGGACCGGCGCACCCCCCTCTCCGGTACCTCGTTGCCGGGACCGCCGGTCACCTCAAGCCCCCCGACCGACCGGCGGTCCCGACTCACCCGGGGGTTCCGGTGCCCCGGACGGGCGGCGGCTCCCCGCATTCGGCAGGATCACGATCGTGGCTGAGTACGCGGTGTGGGCGCCGGAGAAGGACAGGCTCCGGGTGCTGGTGGACGGCGAGACCTACGCGATGCAGCGCGCCCCCGGCGGGTGGTGGCGCGTCGAGGTCGAGGACAACGGGCCCGGATCGGCCTACGCGTTCCTCGTGGACGACGACCCGACCCCGCTGCCGGACCCCCGCTCGCTCTGGCAGCCGGGCGGCGTCCACTCCGCCTCACGCCGCTACGACCAGAACGCCTTCTGGTGGACCGACCAGGCCTGGACCGGGCGCACGCTGGCGGGGAGCGTGCTCTACGAGTGCCACATCGGCACGTTCACCGACGAGGGCACGTTCGACGCGGCGATCGAGAAGCTGGACCACCTCGTCGCGCTGGGGATCGACCTCGTCGAGCTGCTGCCACTGAACGCCGTCGACGGGCCGCGGAACTGGGGGTACGACGGCGTCGGCTGGTACGCCGTCACGGAGAACTACGGCGGACCGGACGGGTTCAAGCGGTTCGTCGACGCCGCGCACGCCCGCGGACTCGGCGTGGTCCTGGACGTCGTCTACAACCATCTCGGTCCCTCCGGCGCCTACCTGGACCGCTTCGGCCCCTACTTCGCGGGCTCGAACATCTGGGGGCCGTCGCTGAACCTGGACGGCCCGTGGTCGGACGAGGTGCGCCGCTACGCCATCGACAACGCGCTGATGTGGCTGCGGGACTTCCACGTGGACGGCCTGCGGATCGATGCCGTGCACGCGCTCAAGGACACCCGCGCGGTGCACTTCCTCGAGCAGTTGGCGATGGAGGTGCAGGGCCTGGAGGCGCACGTCGGGCGGCCGCTGTCGCTGATCGCCGAGTCGGACCTCAACGACCCCCGCATGATCACCTCGCGGGACGGCGGCGGGCTCGGCATGACCGCACAGTGGGCGGACGACATCCACCACAGCCTGCACACGGTGCTCACCGGGGAGTCCCAGGGCTACTACACGGACTTCGCCGAGGCCGATCTCGCCGGGCTCGCGCACGTCCTGACCAGGGGTTTCCTCCACGAGGGCACCTGGTCGAGCTTCCGCAAGCGGGTGCACGGCGCGCCGGTCGACACGGTGCGCATCCCCGGCCACCGGTTCCTCGCGTACCTGCAGAACCACGACCAGATCGGCAACCGGGCCACCGGTGACCGGCTCACCCAGCTCGTCTCCCCCGGCGTGCTGGCCTGCGGGGCGGCGATCCTGTTCACCTCGCCGTTCACGCCGATGCTGTTCATGGGCGAGGAGTGGGGCGCCCGCACGCCGTGGCAGTTCTTCTCGTACTTCCCGGACCCGGGGCTCCGCGAGGCCGTCCGCAGGGGCCGGACCAGTGAGTTCGCCGAGCACGGCTGGGGGGACGTCGAGGTCCCCGACCCCAACGCCGAGTCCACGTTCCTGGACTCCACCCTCGACTGGACCGAGCAGGGGCAGGAGCCGCACACCACGCTGCTCGGCATGTACACCGAGCTCATCGCGCTGCGCAAGGCGTGGCCGGAGCTCTCGGACCCGTGGCTGGACGAGGTCGCGGTGGACGTGCACCCCGAGGCCCGCACCCTGGTGATCCACCGCGGCAGGCTCCGCGTGCTGGTCAACCTGGGCCCGGAGGAGGTCGCCCTGGACCTCGCCGCCACGGTCACCCGGATCCTGCTGGCGAGCGAGCCGACCGCGAGCGAGGGCGCGGACATCACCCTGAAGCCGGAGTCCTTCGCGATCGCGGTCCTCGAGAACTGACCGCTCCAGCACAACCCATTATGGAACCATGATGCGCTGAGCGTCCGGCTCAGAGCGCATCATGGTTCCATAATGGGGATTCAGCGGCGGATCGTCAGATGAGGCCGAGGCCCTTGACGGCCTCGCGCTCCTCGACCAGCTCGGCGACGGAGGCGTCGATCTTCTCGCGGGAGAAGGCGTCGATCTCCAGGCCCTGGACGATCTCGTACTTCCCGTCCTTCGTGGTGACCGGGAACGAGGAGATGATGCCCTCGGCGACGCCGTACGACCCGTCGGACGGGATCGCCATGGAGGTCCAGTCGCCCTCGGCGGTGCCGTTGACCCAGGTGTGGACGTGGTCGATCGCCGCGGAGGCGGCGGACGCGGCCGACGACGCGCCGCGGGCCTCGATGATCGCGGCGCCGCGCTTGGCGACGGTCGGGATGAACTCGTCGCGCAGCCAGGACTCCTCGACCTGCTCGGCGGCGATCTTGCCGCCGACCTCGGCGTGGTAGAGGTCCGGGTACTGGGTGGCGGAGTGGTTGCCCCAGATCGTCATCTTCTTGATCTCGGAGACCGGCACGCCCAGCTTCTGCGAGAGCTGCGCGAGGGCACGGTTGTGGTCCAGGCGGGTCATCGCGGTGAAGCGCTCGGCCGGGACGTCGGGCGCCGCGGACCGGGCGATGAGGGCGTTGGTGTTGGCCGGGTTCCCCACGACCAGGACCTTGATGTCGTCGGCAGCACCGGCGTTGATCGCCTTGCCCTGCGGGGCGAAGATGCCGCCGTTGGCCTCGAGCAGGTCGCCGCGCTCCATGCCCTTGGTGCGGGGGCGGGCGCCGACGAGCAGAGCGACGTTCGCGCCGTCGAAGGCCTTCGTGGCGTCGTCGTAGATGTCGACGCCGGCCAGCAGCGGGAAGGCTCCGTCGCTCAGCTCCATCGCGGTGCCCTCGGCCGCCTTGACGGCCTGGGGGATCTCCAGCAGGTTCAGCTTCACCGGGGTGTCGGACCCCAGGAGCTGCCCGGAGGCGATCCGGAAGAGCAGCGCGTAACCGATCTGGCCAGCGGCTCCGGTGACAGTGACGGTGACAGGAGTGGACACGCCGTGAGGCTAGTCCCCGCGTCCGGATCACGATCGGCGAGGTGGCAGAGGTCTCGCGCCGTAGGGTCTCGGCCGTGAGCCTGCCGCTGTCCGCACGAGCGGTCGCGCCCGACCTCGCGCGCGGCGCGATGCTCCTGCTCATCGCGCTGGCGAACGTGCACCTGTTCCTCCTGGGCACACCCGGCCTGCGCGGGTACCCGGTGCCCACGGACCTCGCGGACCGGATCGTCACGGTGGCCCAGCTCGCACTGGTCGACGGGCGCGCCTATCCGCTGTTCGCGCTGCTCGTGGGCTACGGGGCGGTGCAGTCGGCGCGCAGGCACGGCGACCGGGCGGTCCCGCTGCTGCGGCGGCGCGGGCTGTGGATGGTCGTGATCGGCGCGGTGCACGGGCTGGTGCTGTTCCCGGGGGACATCGTCGCGGCGTACGGGTTGCTGCTCGTGGTGCTGGCCGGGGTGCTGGTGCGCGGCAGCACCGTCACGCTCGGCACGGTGACGGCGCTCGGGGCCGTGCTGACCCTCCTACTGGGCTCCGGATCCGGTGGGCCCGCGGGCGCCCGCACGCTGCCGAGCGTCGCGGAGCCCGCGGTCGGGCGGGCCCTGTTCCTGCACGTCGGCGAGTGGGTCGGCGGGGTGATCGGGTCCGCGCTGCTCACCGTCGGGATGGTGGCGCTCGGGGCCCTCGCGGCGCGCCACCGGCTGCTCGACGACCCCGCGCGGCACCGCCCGCTGCTGCGTCGCGCCGCGCTGCTCGGGCTGACCTTCGCGGTCCTGGCCGGCCTGCCCCTCGGGCTGGCCGCCGCCGGATGGTGGGCCCCCGGGGCCGCGTTCGCGCCCGCGGTCGGGGCGCTGCACGCGCTCGGCGGGCTCGCGGGCGGGATCGGGTACGCGGCGCTGGCCGGGCTGGTCGCCGCACGCCGGGCGCCCACCGCGCTCCTCGCGACGGGCCGTCGCTCGCTGAGCTGCTACCTCGCCCAGTCCGTGGTGTTCACGGCCCTGCTGCCCGCGTGGACCCTCGGGCTCGGCGCGGTCCTCTCGGTCTGGCAGGCCGCGCTGCTGGCGGTGGGGGTCTGGTCGGCGGAGGTCGCGGTCTGCGCGGTGGCGGACCGGGCGGGCGGGCGCGGGCCCGCCGAGGTGCTGCTTCGCAGGCTGACCTACGGGCAGGCGCGGTGAGCACGCCGGATACCCTCCACGTCGTGGCGAAGCAGGAGGGCGACGCGGCGAAGGCCCCCGAGCAGCAGGTTCCCTACTACCGCGCGCTGTTCGGGGCGCTCGGGTGGGGCGTGGTCGCGTTCGCGATACAGGTGGTGTCCCGCGCGACCCCCACGTCCACGGGGCTGCTCATCCAGGTCGGCTGGATCCTGATCGCCTGTGTGCTGGCGGCGTGGCCCACCTGGTACGCGGCCCGGCAGCGGGGTTGGCCGGAGCTGTGGCGGCTGTTCCTGCTCGCCGCGCCGGCGTTCTGGGTGCTGCGGATCGTCACGGTGATCCTCAACACCCTGATCTTCCGCTAACGGGCCCTGCGCCGCGCGCTGATCACCCCGGTGTCGAAGCCCGCGAGGTGCAGGCCGCCCGCGAACCGGGCGTGCTCCACCTTCAGGCACCTGTCCATGACGACCGTGATCCCGGCGGCCTCGGCACGGGCGGCGAGCGCGGTGTCCCAGAGGCCGAACTGCAGCCACCAGGTCTGCACGCCGTCGATGCCCAGCACCTCGTCGAGCACGCCCGGCAGGTCCTGGGGCCGCCGGAACGTGTCGACGAGGTCCGGGACGCCGGGCAGGTCCGCGAGACTCGGGTACACCGGACGGCCGAGGATCTCCTCCGCGTTCGGGTTCACGAACCACAGCTCGTAGTCGCTCGCGTCGAGCAGGTAGGTCGCCACGAAGTTCGACGCCCGGGCGGGGTTCGGTGAGGCCCCCACCATCGCGACCCGCCGGGTCTCCCGCAGGATCCGCCGCCGCTCGCGCGCCGACGGGTTCTCCCAGCTCGATGGGTCGTTCCGCACGCTGCTCTCCCGGCTCGATGGGTCGTTCCGCACGCTGCTCTCCCGGCTCGATGGGTCGTTCCGCACGCTGCTCTCCCGGCTCATCGCGCTCCCAGGGCCTGGTCGAGGTCCCACAGGATGTCGTCGGCGTCCTCGACGCCGACGCTGATCCGGACCAGGTCCTCGGGCACCCCGGCGTGTTCCAGCTGCGCCGGGGTCAGCTGCCGGTGGGTGGTGGAGCCCGGGTGCAGCACCAGCGTCCGCGCGTCCCCGACGTTGGCGAGGTGGCTGCAGAGCTGCACGGACTCGATGAACCGCGCGCCCGCCTCCCGCCCGCCCTGCACCCCGAAGGAGAAGACCGCGCCGGGCCCCTCGGGGAGGTACCGCTTCGCCCGGTCGTGGTGCGGGTGGCTCGGCAGGCCCGCGTACCGCACGTACGCCACCCGCGGATCGGCCTCCAGCCACTCCGCCACCCGCTGGGCGTTCGCCACGTGCGCGGCCATCCGGAACGGCAGCGTCTCCACGCCCTGGAGCAGCAGGAACGCCGAGTGCGGGGACAGCGCGGGTCCCACGTCCCGCAGCTGCTCGGCCCGCAGCTTGGTGAGGAACCCGAACTCGCCGAAGTTCCCCCACCACGTCAGCCCGCCGTAGGACGGGACGGGCTCGGTCATCGTCGGGAAGCGTCCGTTGCCCCAGTCGAACCGGCCGGACTCGATCACCACCCCACCGAGGGTGGTGCCGTGCCCGCCCAGGAACTTCGTGGCGGAGTGGATCACGATGTCCGCGCCGTGCTCGATCGGCCTGCAGAGGTAGGGGGTCGCGAGGGTGGCGTCCACGATCAGCGGGACGCCCGCCGCGTGCGCGACGTCGGCGAGCCCGGCGAGCTCCGCCACCTCGCCGCCCGGGTTGGACACGACCTCGGCGAACACGAACTTCGTCTTCGCGGTGATCGCGGCGGCGTAGTCGGCGGGGTCCGTCCCCGCGACGAAGGTGGTGTCCACGCCGAAGCGGCGCAGCGTCACGTCGAGCTGGGTGACCGTGCCTCCGTACAGCGCCGACGCTGCGACCACGTGGTCCCCGGACCCCGCCAGGGCGGCGAAGGTGAGGAACTCGGCGGCCTGCCCCGACGCCGTCGCGACCGCCCCGAGCCCGCCCTCCAGGCTGGCCAGCCGCTCCTCCAGCACCGCGACGGTCGGGTTGGCGATGCGGCTGTAGATCAGCCCGTACTTCTGCAGGGCGAACAGCGTCGCCGCGTCCTGGGTGTCCTCGAACACGAAGCTCGTGGACTGGTAGATGGGCGTGGCCCGCGCCCCGGTCGCCGAGTCCGGCACCGCCCCGGCGTGTACCGCACGGGTGCGGAACCCCCACTCCCGGTCGCTCATGCCCGCCTCCGGGGCAGCCGGGCCAGGCCCTCCTGCATCGTGCTGGCGACGAGCACGCCGTCGCGGGTGAAGAACCGGCCCTGGGCCAGGCCGCGACCACCCGACGCGACCGGGCTCCAGCACTCGTAGAGCAGCCACTCGTCCGCGCGGAACGGCTCGTGGAACCACATCGCGTGGTCCAGGCTCGCCATCTGCACCTGTGCGGTCGAGAGGTCGTGGCGCGCCACGACCGAGCCCAACAGGCTCAGGTCGGAGAGGTAGGTGAGCAGGCAGACGTGCCGGACGGGATCGTCCGGCAGCCTGCCGTGCGCCTTCATCCAGGCCCGGACCGGCTCGTCGGTCGCCATCCGGTCCTCGGTCCAGACCGGTTCGTCGAGCAGGCGGATGTCCAACGTCGGGGGCATCCGGGCGAGGAAACCGTTGGAGTTGACGTGCTCCCGGGTCCCCAAGCCCGGCAACGTCTCCGGGTCCGGGATGCCCGCGGGCATCGCGACCGTGTGCTCGAGCCCGCTCTGGGGGAGCTGGAAGGACGCCGAGAGCGAGAAGATCGCCTCGCCGCCCTGGATCCCCAGCACGCGCCGGGTGCTGAACGAATGCCCGTCCCGGACCCGTTCGACCTGGTAGACGATCGGGCGCCTCGGGTCACCGCCGCGGATGAAGTAGGCGTGCAACGAGTGCACGTGCCGCTCCGGCTCGACGGTCCGGGCGGCCGCGACCAGCGCCTGCGCCGCGACCTGCCCGCCGAACACCCGCAACGGCGACGCCTCGGGGCTGATGCCGCGGAACAGGTCCACCTCCAGCTGCTCGAGGTCGAGGAGATCGAGCAGCTGGTCGAGTCCTTCTTGGCCGGTGGTGGCGGTCATCCGGCGAGCTTAGGCGTGATCCTCTTCCCCGAGGCGGTGCACCCGGATGAGGTTGGTGGAACCGACGGTCGAGGGCGGCGAGCCCGCGACGATCACCACCAGGTCGCCCGGCTGGAAGCGGCCGATGGACAGCATCGCGTGGTCGACCTGGCGGACCATGGCGTCCGTGGAGTCCACGGCCTCGACCAGGAACGTCTCGACGCCCCAGGTCATCGCGAGCTGGGACCGCACCTCCGGCGCCGGGGTGAAGGCCAGCAGCGGGAGCCGGGTGTGCAGCCGGGCGAGGCGGCGGACCGTGTCCCCGGACTGCGAGAACGCGACCAGCGCGCGGGCCGAGAGGCGCTCGCCGATGTCCCGCGCGGCGTAGGAGAGCACACCGCGCTTGGTCCGCGGCACGTGGTTCAGCGGCGGCACGTTCGTCGGCCCCGCCTCCACGGCCTCGATGATCGTGGCCATCGTGCGGACCGTCTTGATCGGGTACTTGCCGACGCCGGTCTCCCCGGACAGCATCAGCGCGTCCGCGCCGTCGAGCACGGCGTTGGCCACGTCGCTCGCCTCGGCCCGCGTCGGGCGGGAGTTGGTGATCATCGAGTCCAGCATCTGGGTGGCCACGATGACGGGCTTGGCGTTCTCGCGGGCGATCTGGATCGCGCGCTTCTGCACCAGCGGCACGTTCTCCAGCGGCAGCTCGACGCCGAGGTCGCCGCGGGCGACCATCACGCCGTCGAACGCCAGCACGATGGCCTCGAGGTTGTCGACGGCCTCCGGCTTCTCCAGCTTGGCGACGACCGGGAGCCTGACCCCGACCTTCTCCATGATCCGGTGCACGCCGTCGATGTCCGCCGGGCTGCGCACGAAACTCAGCGCGATGACGTCCACGGACAGCTGGAGCGCGAACTCCAGGTCCGCGATGTCCTTCTCCGACAGCGCGGGCACCGAGACGTTCATGCCGGGCAGCGAGATGCCCTTGTTGTTGCTGACCGGGCCGCCCTCGGTGACCCGGCAGACGACGTCGTTCCCGTCCACCTCGACCACGCGCAGGCCGACCTTGCCGTCGTCGACGAGGAGGCGGTCGCCTGCACGCGCGTCCCGGGCCAGGCCGTGGTAGGTGGTGGAGACCCGGTCGTGGGTGCCCTCGCACTCCTCGACGGTGATCCGCACCTCCTCGCCGGTCTGCCAGTCGGTGGGGCCGTCGGCGAAGCGGCCGAGGCGGATCTTCGGCCCCTGGAGGTCCGCGAGGATGCCGACGGCGCGGCCCTCGGCCTCCGCGGCGTCCCGGACCATCTGGAACACGCGTTTGTGATCGTCGCGGGTGCCGTGGCTGAAGTTGAGGCGGGCGACGTCCATGCCGGCGACGACCAGCTCCCGGATACGGTCGGGTGTCGCGGTGGCCGGACCGATGGTGCAGACGATCTTGGTGCGACGAGTCACGCGGACAAGCGTAGCGCGCCTTCTTTAACGATCAGGTTGGAGGAAGACGAACAGTGGGTCGCCTGGGTTTCGGTCTCGCGGTGCTGGTCAGCCTGGTGGTGCTGTTCCTGCCCGGCTCCGACGTCCCCTCGGCGCCGCCCGGCGTGGACAAGGTGGTCCACCTCGCCGTGTTCGCCCTGTTGGGGGCCACCGGGCGGTGGGCCCGCATCCCCCCGTTGCCGCTGGTCGGCGGCCTGGCGGTGTACGCGGTCGGCTCGGAGCTCCTGCAGGGTGTGCTCCCGATCGAGCGGGACGCGGAGGTGCTCGACGCGGTGGTGGACTGCGTCGGCGTGTCCCTCGGGATCGCGGGACACGCCCTGCTGACCCGGGGCCGCCGCTGAGGGGACGCCGAGGGAGCACGTTTCGTGCGCTGAGCGTGGGAAGATCACGAGTGGCGTGCGCTCAGCGTGGTTCCACCACGGTGAGCGCACGAAACGTGCGCCGGCTCGGCGCCCGCCTCAGCGGCACCCAGCGGCACTCAGCGGCACTCAGCGGCGCGGCTGCTCGCTCGGACCCACATGGTCCGCGAGCCACTCCGCCAGCGGGGTCGCGGCGCGCCAGACCTGTCGCACCCGGTCCCGGCAGCCCTTCTCGTGCAGGACGTCGTCCGGCGGCCAGCGCCGCGCCACCATCAGCCCCTTGCGGCGCAGCAGATCCAGCCGGGGGTGGTCCGGGTCCGTGCCCTTCGGGCGGGTCTTGAGCTGCTCCCCGCCCACCTCCAGGCCCGCCTCGACGGCGGTGGCGAGGATCCGCTCCAGCGCCGTGCCCCGACGGTCGTCGTCCACCGCGGTGCGGAACCGGGCGAGCTGGTCCGGTGCCATGCCGTAGTACCCGCCCGCGGCGAGCAGCCCGTCCGGGCCGACCTGGACGTAGTACGGCGGGGCGAACCCGCCGCAGTGCGTCTTGTACGGCGACTTGTCCTTGGAGAACCGCACGTCCCGGTAGGGCCGGAAGATCCTGCCCGCGCCGAACTCCGGTTCGAGGTCCGCGAGCAGCGCCGCCATCGGGGCCTTGACGTGCTCTTCGTAGACCTCGCGATGGTCGGTCCAGTAGGCCTTCGAGTTGTCCGCCACCAGCCCGTCGTAGAACTCGACGGCGCCGTCCCCGAACCCCGTGAAGGTCACGGGGTGCGGTCCGAGGCGTCCGTCTCGGCGGGCTTCTCCGCGGAGGCGGCGGGCGGCTCGGCCCCGGCCAGCGCGAACGCCTCCGGCGAGATCGTCTCGCGAGGCCCCCTGGCCAGCACGAGGTAGACGACGGCCAGCACGAACACGATCGCCGCGACCAGCACGTTGATCCGGATGTCGCCGAAGACCCGCGTCGCCGGGTCGGTGCGCATGAGCTCGATCCAGAACCGGCCGAACGTGTAGCCCGCGACATAGAGCGCGAACACCCGCCCGTGCCCGAGCCGGAACCGCCGGTCCGCCCACACGATCAGCCCGGCCACGACGAGGTTCCAGACCAGCTCGTACAGGAACGTGGGCTGCACGATCGCGATCGGGTGCGCAGTGTCCACGGCGATCCCGCCCAGCGGGTCCGCCGCCCCGGTGGCCGGGTCCACCCGCTCGTAGATCTCCAGGCCCCACGGCAGCGTGGTCGGCGCGCCGTAGAGCTCCTGGTTGAAGTAGTTGCCGAGCCGCCCGATCGCCTGCGCGACGATGATGCCCGGCGCCACAGCGTCCGCGAAGAACGGCAGCGGGATCCTGCGACGACGGCAGCCGATCCACGCCCCCACCGCGCCGAGCGCGATGGCGCCCCAGATCCCGAGGCCGCCCTCCCAGACCTTCAGGGCGTCGATCGGGTGCCCGCCCGGGCCGAAGTAGGTGCGCCAGTCCGTGGCGAGATGGTAGAGCCGGCCGCCGACCAGCCCGAACGGCACCGCCCACACCGCGACGTCCACGACCGTGCCCTTGGGCCCGCCGCGCGCCACGAAGCGCCGCTCGCCCCACCAGATCGCGACGACGATCCCCGCGATGATGCACAGCGCGTACGCCCGCAGCGGGATCGGCCCGAGGTACCAGACGCCCCGGTCCGGACTGGGCAGGTAGGCGAGCACCGCAGTCGTCACGCGTCCACCGTAGCGCGACCGGTGAGACCGCCCTCCGCCCGTCAGACCACCCCGCCCCCACCCGGCCCGGTGATCATGGGCAGATCGGGACGCTCCCCTCGCCTGCCGGCCGGTGATCATGGGCAGATCGGGCCTAGACGATCTTCGGAAGGCCCGATCAGCCCATGATCACCGGGGCAGGGTGGGGCACGTGGTGGGGGGTGAGGTCAGGTGCTCGGGGAAGGCCCGATCAGCCCATGATCACCGGGGCAGGGTGGGGCACGCGGTGGGGGGTGAGGTCAGCTGGGCTGGGGCAGGCCCGCCCGCGCGACGCCGGCGGCGAGCTCCTGGGCGAGAGCGCGGACCGCGTCCACGCCACCCCGCTCGGCCGCCGTCACGAAGGCCGAGCCGACGATCACCGCGTCGGCGAAGCCCGCGATCTCCGCGGCCTGCTCCCCGTTCCGCACCCCCAGCCCGACGCCGATCGGCAGGCTCGTGTGCGGACGGGTGCGAGCCACGATCTCCGCCGCGGCCGAGTTCACCGAGTCCCGCGCGCCCGTCACACCCATGATCGACGTGGCGTAGACGAAGCCGCTCGACGCGGCCGCCGTCGAGGCGATCCGTTCCTCGGTCGAGCTCGGCGCGACCAGGAAGGTCCGGGTCAGGTCGTGCTTCTCGGACGCGGCCAGCCACTCGTCCGCCTCCTCCGGGATGAGGTCCGGGGTGATCAGGCCCAGCCCGCCCGCCGCGGCGAGGTCCGCCGCGTAACGCTCGACCCCGTAGCGCAGCACGGGATTGAAGTACGTCATGACCACGCAGTCGCCGCCTGCCGCGGTCACCCTGGAGACGGTCTCGAACACGTCTCGCAGGCGGAAGCCGTTCTTCAGTGCGATGTCCGCGGCGGCCTGGATGGTGGGCCCGTCCATCACCGGGTCCGAGTACGGCACACCGACCTCGAGCAGGTCGCAGCCGCCCTCGCTCATCGCGGTGAGCAGCCGCACGCCCTCGTCGAGCGTGGGATAGCCGGCGGGCAGGTAGCCGACCAGCGCGGCGCGCCCCTCGGCCCGGCACTTCGCGAACACGTCCGCCACGGTCACGACTGGATCCCCTCCGTCCTGCTCCCGGCGTCCGCGAACGAGCCGGTCGGCCGCCGCGTGCGCCCCTCGGCGTCGAGGGTCGGGGTCGCACGCTCCCCCTCCGCGTCGAGGGTCGGGGTCGCACGCTCCCCCTCCGCGTCGAGGGTCGGGGTCGCACGCTCCCCCTCCGCGTCGAGGGTCGGGGTCGCA
>Ga0068863_100003583_pt1 | contig 15323 bp, 14 predicted proteins | sample KBSSwiS62_FD_66596 | JGI IMG/M metagenome (GOLD analysis project Ga0068863, IMG submission 66596) | Switchgrass rhizosphere microbial communities from Kellogg Biological Station, Michigan, USA - KBS Switchgrass S6-2 | ecosystem: Host-associated > Plants > Roots > Rhizosphere > Soil ...
ACGCTCGTCGCCGAAAACTTCCCGAACGCCGAGCTGCTGCTCAACAGCGATGCGAGCTTTTTTGCCAATGCGTTTGGCTCGGACGTCAAGGGTGTAGATTTCGTGATCGACTCACGCCACCCCTTGGGCAACGGTACGCTCAACATCGACTTCCGCTACAACTACAACAAGCAGGACGTGATCGATGTCAAACCGGGCACGATCAATGCCGATCGCGTGTATGACATCGAGAATCAGGTGCCGAAGAACCGGGCGACGCTGAGTTTCGACTATGCATGGAACCGATTCGACGGGATCGCCCGGGTTAATTATTACGGCAGCTGGAGCACGACCGGTGGCCTGTTCGGCAATGGCGATGCATCCGACGCGCACAGCTACAGCAGCAAGGTCCTGCTGGATCTGGAGGCGCGCTACAAGTTCAACGACATCTTCTCCGTTGCTGTAGGTGGCGACAACGTCTTCAACACCTACCCGGACAAGGAACTAAACCCGGTCTTGTCGTTCTTCGGCAGCCAGTACGCGGTCACATCGCCGTTCGGAATCGACGGCGCGTTTTGGTACGTGCGCGCCAAGGCAGAGTTCTGAGCTGGCGCAGCATGTTCTAAGAAGGCCGGCGCAAGCCGGCCTTTTTTTACCTCGGGCGCCAATACAGGCTTGCTGCTAAGGCCGCATGCACCGGCAGCAGCAACGCAATCCACATGCGGTTGTCCTGCACAAACGCAGGAAACACCTTGACGAAAAACGCCAGGCCCGCCAGCGTGGCGATTGTGACGGCGACCCGCTGCGCGAACCGCGACGGTTGCCAGTTCCTGCGCAACGTGCCGAACCAGGCCGGCAGCAACAACAGGCACAGCGGATTGAGCAGCAGCAGGTTTTCGTTGCGCCATGCCGAGACGTGATCGGTCAGCGTCCACAGCACGACGAGCACGATTCCACCGAGGCCGCAGGCGAGCGCGATCGGTCCGGCGAGCATCGCAAACGCTGCGCGTGCCCATGCGCGCGCGCGCAGGCGGGAGAGGCCGAGCAGGATCAGCGCGGCCATGACACCGGCGGCGAACGCCCGCCAGAACCATTGCGGCGGAAAGTCGAGGGGCTCCGGAACGCGCGCGGCAGCGAGCTGCGTCTCGCGCGCAACCAGCGGCACGAGTTGACCGCCAGCATCGTGCACGCGGATGTCGCGCATATGGCGCATGAACTCCATCGGCACGAAGCTCTCGTCCCAGAACGACAGACGCTGGTCGGCAAACGGGCCGAGTCCCGCATCCATGCCGAGCATCAGCGCGAGTTCGGGCCGCATCAGGCGCAGCGTGTCCATGCGATAGGTGAAGCCCCGCGATGGGGCGATCAGCTGATCGCGGATCGCGCCGCCGACGGCGTCGTTGAGCGCATCGCGCACGCGGGTGGAGCAGTTCGCCCGGAAATACTCGTAGCTGTATTGCGCGTTTTCCGGGCGCGCGTTCCAGTCGAGGAAGTCGCGCAGGTTCGCGCGCTGCGCGGGCGCGAGATGCAGATCCTGTTCGACGATCCAGCGTCCTTCCGTGCGGTAGATCGGATAATCCTCGGCGGGGTCGCTGACCGAGATGCGATACAGCATCCTGCCGCGCGCGAAGTTGAGATAGAAATTCTCCTGCGCGAAGTCGAACATGCCGTAGTTGTACAGGCGCTCGGTCCCTGCGCTGCCGTCGCGGACCAGGATCGCGTTGTGGCCGAAGCGTTCCCAGACTTCCTCGCCGGGTCCGAAAGTGATCAGGGCGACGTCGAGGTCGTCACCCGGCGTCGCGGTGGCGATTTGCGCGTGGGCAAACAGGGGAAGCAGCAAAATCCACAAAAGCGCAAACCCTCTCCGCCAAGCTTGGTTGACGGTAGGGTGAGGAGGCAGTGCCGCGATCTTCTGTAGCGCCGCAGATGGGCGGAGCGCCTCCCCCTCACCGCAGCCCTCCGCCGCGACCGCGTCGGGCGAGAGGGAGTACGCGAAGTCAGGCGTCATGCACGCGCACGGCAAACTGCAGCACGCGCCGGTCGTCGGCCTTGGTTACGCGGAAATGGAAGCCGCCCATGACGAGTTCCTCGCCGGGCTCGGCCAGATGGCCGATCTCCGAAGTGATCATGCCGCCGATCGTGTCGAACTCGTCGTCGGCGAATTCGCTGCCGAGGCGCTCGTTGAAGTAGGAAATCGGCGTCTGCGCACTGACCAGGAACGCGCCGTCCGGCTGCGGCACGATTTGTTTCTTGCGCGCAGGGTCTTCCTCGTCGTGTTCGTCGTCGATCTCGCCGACGATCTGTTCGAGCACGTCCTCGATCGTGATCAGGCCGGCGATGCCGCCGTACTCGTCGACCACGAGCGCCATATGATTGCGCGACAGGCGGAATTCCTTGAGCAGGATGTTCAGGCGCTTGGTTTCCGGAATCAGCACCGTCGGGCGCAGCAACGCGCGGATATTGCACGGCAGGCCTGCGCCCTCGGCGAAGCACTTGAGCAGATCCTTGGCGAGCAGGATGCCGATGATCTCGTCGGGATCTTCGCCGTGCACGGGATAGCGCGAGTGGCCGGATTCGATCACGCGGCGCACGATTTCGGCGGTTGGCGCTTCGGCTGGCAGCGAAACCATCTTGGAGCGCGGGATGATCACATCGCTGACCTGCAGGTCAGCGACTTCGATGGCGCCTTCGACCATCGACAGGGTGTCGTTCGACATCAGGCCGTTGGCCTGAGCGCTGCGCAGTTCTTCGAGCAGCTCGTCGATATTGCGCGGCTCGCCGGAAACCAGTTGGCCGATGCGTTCCAGCCATGATCTTGCCGGCTGGGGACTAGGGTGGTCCTCGTTCATCAAAGTTGGAGCAAATGCCCGCGTCGGGGCGAGCAGCCTATTGTAGCGGCTTTCGGCGATGGTTTAAGAAAACAAACAAAAACAATAAGTTAGTAAGGATCGGCGATGCCGAAACTGGCCAGAATCCGTCGCTCCAGCGTCTCCATCCGCCGCGCCTCGGCTTCGCTTTCGTGATCGTAGCCGAGCAGATGCAGCACGCCATGGATGGTCAGGTGGGCATAGTGGTCGCGCGGGCTCTTGCCCTGTTCGATGGCTTCGCGAGCGACGACAGATGGACACATTACGATATCGCCAAGGAGCCCCGTTTTCTCGTTCGGCAGCGGTTCGTAGGGAAAGCTCAACACGTTTGTCGCGTAATTCTTGCCGCGGAACTGGAGGTTGATCGCACGCGCTTTGGCGGTTCCGAATAGCTGTATGGCGACCTGCCGGCGGTCGCGACTGCGCCCGCGCAGCGCCGCGCGAACCCAGGCCTCGAAAGACTTATGTGTCGGAACGCCCTTGCGTCCGACTTCGCTATCCACGAAGACCATGAAGCCGAGAAACGGCTTAGCCTTTCGCTCCACTGGAGCCCCCATTTCCGACTCCCGATTCGCGGCTCTTTTCCGCCTCGCGTTCCTCGTAAGCCCGCACGATACGCTGCACCAGCGGATGCCGCACGACGTCTTTGGCCGTGAAGAACGTGAAGCTGATGCCGGAAACGTCGTTGAGCACTTCGATTGCGTCGCGCAAGCCGGATTTCATCTGCCGCGGCAGGTCGATCTGGGTCACGTCGCCGGTGATGACCGCGACCGAGCCGAAGCCGATGCGCGTCAGGAACATCTTCATCTGCTCGACCGTGGTGTTCTGTGCCTCATCGAGAATCACGAACGCGTCGTTGAGCGTGCGCCCGCGCATGTACGCGAGCGGTGCGATCTCAATGACATTGCGCTCGATCAGTTTGGTGACGCGGTCGATGCCGAGCATCTCGTACAGCGCGTCGTAGAGAGGGCGCAGGTAGGGATCGACTTTCTGCGAGAGATCGCCCGGCAGGAAGCCGAGCTTCTCGCCGGCTTCCACCGCCGGGCGCACCAGGATCAGGCGTTGCACCCGGTTGTCGTTGAGCGCGTCGACGGCCATCGCCACGGCCAGATACGTCTTGCCGGTGCCGGCCGGGCCGACGCCGAAATTGATGTCGTTCGTCGCGATCGCATGCAGATAGCGCACCTGGTTCGCGCCGCGGCCACGGATCGAGCCGCGCTTGACCTTGATCGCCACCTCGTGCGCGCTCTCGGCTGCACGCGCGTTGAGCGCGTCGATGCCCGATTCGGACAGGCGCAGGTTGATCTGCGCGCCCGTCAGCGCTTCGCTTTCGGTCGCCTCGTACAAGTCGCGCAGTACGCGCTCGGCGAGCTGCACGGACATATCGGCGCCGCTGATGCGGAACAGGTTGCCGCGGTTCGCGATCTCTACGCCCAGGCGCAACTCGATCTGGCGCAGATGTTCGTCGAACGGGCCGGAAAGGTTGGCAAGGCGCTCGCTGTCATCGGGCTCGAGCGCGATCTCGTGGTGAGTCAACGTCGCGGCCATCAGGCGATTGCGACGGCGGGCACCGCGCTGTGCAGCCGCCCGCGCAGCGAATTGCTCATAGCTTGCGTGATCTGCACGTCGACGAATTGGCCAATCAAGTGCGCATCGCCGGGAAAATTCACGTAGCGCATGTTCTCGGTGCGGCCGGTCATCTCGCACGGATTCTTCCGGCTCGGGCCTTCCACGAGCACGTTCTGCACGCTGCCGACCATCGCCTCGCTGATCCGCTTCGCGTTGGCGTTGATCGTGGCCTGCAGGCGTTCAAGGCGCGCATGCTTGGCCTTGTCCGGCGTGTCGTCGGCGAGGTTCGCCGCCGGCGTACCGGGGCGGCGCGAGTAGATGAACGAGAAACTCTGGTCGAAGCCGACGTCGTCGATCAGTTTCATCGTCTGCTCGAAATCCACGTCGGTTTCGCCCGGGAAGCCGACGATAAAATCCGTCGACACGGAAATGTCCGGCCGCACTTTGCGCAAGCGGCGGATCTTCTGCTTGAATTCGAGTGTCGTGTAGCCGCGCTTCATCGCCGCCAGGATGCGGTCCGACCCCGCCTGCACCGGCAGATGCAGGTAATTCGCCAGTTTCGGCACGTTCGCATAGGCCTCGATCAGCGAATCGGAGAATTCCAGCGGATGCGAAGTCGTGAAGCGGATGCGGCCAATGCTGTCAAGCTGAGCGATCGCGTGGATCAGCACGGCCAGATCCGCGCTGCCGCCGTCGAATGTGGCGCCGCGATACGCGTTGACGTTCTGGCCGAGCAGGTTGACCTCGCGCACGCCTTGTTCGGCGAGCGCGGCGACTTCGGCGATCACGTCGTCGAACGGTCGGCTGATCTCCTCGCCGCGCGTGTACGGCACGACGCAGTACGAACAATACTTGCTGCAGCCTTCCATGATCGAGACGAACGCGGTGACGCCTTCCTTGCGCGGCTCGGGCAGGTGGTCGAATTTCTCGATCTCCGGGAACGAGATATCCACTTGTGCGCGTTGTGTACTTTTCTTCGCCTCGATCATTGCAGGCAACCGGTGCAGGGTCTGCGGACCGAACACCAGATCTACATACGGCGCGCGCTTGACGATCGCTGCGCCCTCCTGGCTCGCGACGCAACCGCCGACGCCGATCACGAGCTGCGGATTCGCGGCCTTGAGCTCGCGCCAGCGCCCAAGCTGGCTGAACACCTTCTCCTGCGCCTTCTCGCGGATCGAGCAGGTGTTGATCAGGATAACGTCGGCTTCGGCTTCGTTCGCGGTCAATTCCAGGCCATGCGAGGCCGCGAGCACATCGGCCATCTTGGCCGAGTCGTACTCGTTCATCTGGCAACCGTGGGTTTTGATGTAAAGCTTGCCGGACATCGATCGCGCACCGTCGGGAACTCTGCATTGTAAGGCTATGTCTATGCGCGGACTAGGTTTTTCTGGAGCCGATGGCTGCTGGGCCGCGGAGTCGTGGGCCGCTTTCGGCACTCACGTCCGTGCCCGTTCACGCCGCAGGCACTTGTGAAAATCCGAATCCTGTCAGAAACTTGCCCGACGTAGCTGCATGAATCGATGAACTTGGGGATCTGCCTGCCATTGTCTATGCGCCGCCTGCTCGGTTGCGGGCTGCTTTTGTGCGCATGCTTGCCGGCGTCCGCATTCGCCGGGGCGCTGTACAAATGCGCGGGTCCGAACGGGCAGGTCGCATATACGAATCGCCCCAAGACGTTTGTCGATTGCAAAGTGGTGTCCACTTATGTCGATAAGCCGGCGCCGAAGCACGCCGCCGAAAGCGGGCCGCATAGCGAATATCGTTCCGAGCCTGCCAGCGCCACAGCAGCGACCGCAGGCAACGACGCAGCCGTGCCGGCCGCACCGGCCGCGACTGCCGACGCCCACGCGCAGGTCAGCTACGGTGCGGTCTACAAGATCTACAAGGCCAATGGCATCAGCGAATACACGAATATCCGCCCGAGCCACGGCAGCACGTACCGCGTGCTGTTCACCTACATCGCGAGCTGCTATGCCTGCGATGTGCATTCGAAGGTCAACTTCGGCGCGATTGCGCTCAACATCAACGCGTACAACGAGGTGATCGCTGCCGCGGCCAAGGAATATGCGGTCGATCCGGCGCTGCTGCGCGCGGTGATCCACGCCGAATCCTCATTCAATCCAAACGCGGTGTCGCTCGCCGGAGCGCAAGGCCTGATGCAACTGATGCCCGACACGGCGAACGAACTTGGTGTCGAAAACCCGTTCGATTCGACACAGAACATCCGTGGCGGCGCGCATTACCTTGCGCAGCTGCTGCACCAGTTCAACAATGACGAACGCCTTGCGACGGCCGCATACAACGCTGGTCCGCAAAATGTGCAGAAGTACAATGGTGTGCCGCCGTTCGATGAAACACGGGTCTATGTCGATCGCGTCGCCACGCTGCACCAGCGCTATCGCGATGCGAACCCGCCCGCCGCCGTGGCTGCCGTGCCGAGCGGCGCACCACGCTCCTGAACGACGACGCCTGCGCCGACCACGCGGTTCCTTCCGGTTTCCTTGGCGCGATACATCGCTTCGTCCGCGCGCTGCCGCAGCGCATCGAAATCGCCGTCCTCGGGCAGCATTTCGGCTGCGCCGATGCTGATCGTCGGGCGGATGCTGTCGGGCAGGTCCTGCAGGATCAGCGCGGCAACGCGGCTGCGCAGCCGCTCGGCCACATCCAGCGCGTGATCGAGCTTGGTACCGGGCAGCACGGCGAGAAATTCCTCGCCGCCGACGCGGCCTAGCAAGTCGCCATCGCGCATCGCTTCGTGACAGGCGCGGGCGATCTGCTGCAGTACGCGGTCGCCGACGGCGTGGCCGTGGCTGTCGTTGATGCTCTTGAAACGGTCGACGTCGATCGCGAGCGCCGCCAACGGCTCGAGTGTGGTGCGCGCCGCGCGCATCGCGCGATTGGCGAAGGTCTCGACGCCGCGCAGGTTCGGCACGCCGGTCAGCGCGTCGACCGATGCCATGCGCTTCCAGATGCGCAGGCGCGCGAGCTGTCGGATCACCAGGATCGATAGCATGCCGAGCACGACGGCGAGCAATCCCATCGCCACCTGTTGCCAGCGGCGGGCCTGGCGCAGCGACTCCACTTCCGAATCCTTGAGTTTCTGCTCGGCCTTCAGCCGCTGGTTCTCGAGCTTGGCGCGATCGGTATCGAACTGCTCGCGCAGCATCTGCGTCTGCTGGTCGGCGCGCTGATGCGCCACCTCCTCGTGCACCGCCAGATAGCGTTTGTATTCTTCCAGCGCGGCCTGCGGCTGGCCGCTCGCCTCAAGCGTTTGCGCCTTGGACTCGTGCAGGCGTTCCTGGTAGCGCTGATTGCCGCTGGCGTCGAACGCCGCGCCCGCGCGGTCGAACTGATCGAGCGCTTCGCGACGCTGGTTCTGGCCGGCCAGTGCGCGGCCGCGCTCATAGGCGATCGAGCCGGCGAAAGACACCTCGCCAGTCGAAGCGAATCCCGCTTCCGCCATCCGTAACGTCTCCAGTGCTTCCGGGTAGCGGTGCAGATCGTTCAGCACACCGGCGATGGCGACGTTGGTGGATGCGATGGTGTCGACTTCGCCGGTCGGCGTGGCCAGTTCGAGTGCGCGACGCAGAGTATTCAGCGCAGAACCGTAACGGCCGGCTTCCTGATCGATGAAGCCCAGCTGCATCGTGCTGCTCTGCAGGGACTCGTGATCGCCGACGCGCTGTGCGTGCTCGATGCTCTGGTTCAGGTATTCGCGCGCGCGGTCGATGTAACCCAGGCGCCGGAAAGCGATGCCGATACTGAGCAACGCCTGGCTCGCGACCTCGTTCAGTTCGTGCTGCTGATAGATGCGCTGCGCCTCGAGTAGATCGGCCAGCGCCTTGCCGTGGATGCCCAGGTACGAGTAGACGCTGCCGCGGCCTTCCAGGCCAGCGGCCACAAGCAGGTCGTCGTCGATCGATCGCGCCATGTCGATGCCGCGCTCGGTATCGGCCAGCGCATCGCGCTCGGTGCTCAGGCTGCCCTGGAAACCGCCGCGGCAGTAATAGAAGCGGATCGCCGCTGCCGCATCGCCGGCCTTGAGCGCCTCGGCGAGCCGTGCATCGGCGTAGGCATAACCTTCTTTGTTCTTGTTGGTGAAATCCAGCCCACAGTGCATCGAATCGAGCAGGCGTTGGCGATGCGGATCGCCGGGCGGCAACAGTTTCTGCAGTTGTTCGGCGACTTTCTGCTGCTGCTTGGAGTCCAGCGCGGTCAGGTCGCCGAATTCCAGGCGCTTGAACAGCGCATCGAAGGCGTCCGGATTCGGCAGTGACGGCGCTTCGGGAATCGTTGGCGGGGTTTCGTCGTCCGCAAAGCTGGCGATGGAAGCAATGCCGAGTGCTGCACCCAGGAGCAGTTGCGCTAGCCAGTTGATTCGATAGCCGTGCATTTTCCGCTTGGATCCCGATGCGCCAAGTGTAGCTGAAGTAGAGGCATCAAGAACCGCGCCAATTGGCAGTTGGCGACGTTTTTCTAGCTCCCAGTCTGCCTTTGCGGCCGTTCCTGCAAAGTCGCGGCGATCTTGAACGATGTGCCGTTGCGTGTGCCGGCCAGTTCAACCTTGGTGCCCGGCGCGAGATTCGCCTCACGATTGCGCAATTCGAGTTGGTTGACGATCGGCTGCCCGTCGAGCGTCAGCAGCACGTCGCCGGCCTGCAGGCCGGCTTGTGCAGCGGGCCCCTTGTCGTACACGCCGCGGATCATCACGGCGGGCGTGGCGTTGCTGGCCTCCGTGCCGGAGACATCCTGATATTCGGCGCCGAGCCAGCCGCGGATCACGCGCCCGTGCGCGACGATCTGATCGAGCACCGCTTTGGCTGTGCCGACCGGAATCGCAAAACCGATGCCGATGTTGCCTCCGCTCGGCGTGTATACGTCGGAGTTGATGCCGACCAGTTCGCCATAGGCGTTGACCAGTGCGCCACCGGAATTGCCCTGATTGATCGCCGCGTCGGTCTGGATGAAGTCCTCGTACGTGGACAGATTCAGCTGGCGCCCGGTCGCGCTGACGATACCCATCGTCACAGTGCGGCCCAGGCCGAACGGATTGCCGAGCGCCAGTACGACGTCGCCGACGTTCGGCGGCGCCTTGTCGGCGATCGCGATGCTCGGCAGGTTTTCGGCGTCGATCTTGAGCATGGCGAGATCGGTTTCCGCATCGGTGCCGATCACGCGTGCGCGCGTGACGCGGCCGTCGTACAGCACGACGGCGATTTCTTCGGCGCCCTGGATCACGTGGTTATTCGTGACGACGTAGCCGTCGGCACTGACGATCACGCCGGAGCCCAGGCTCTGCTGGCGCTGCTTGACCGGGCCGAGCACGATGCCCGGGAACATGCGCTGGAACACCGGGTTGCTCGGCACCAGCACCTGGCGCGTGTTGACGACCTTGTTGGCGTAGATGTTGACCACGGCCGGTGCCGCGCGCGATACCGCGGCCGAATACGACACCGTGATCAGGTCGTCGCCATGTGTGGCGTCGGGAAGCGCCTCTGAATGGTGGTCGGGGGCACTTTGCGTAACCGTCGCAGGTGCGGCCGGCGGATTTGTCGGAGCGGCAGGTTCCGCGGCCGGGGCGACCGATTGGCGCACCCGATCGACGAAGCGCGGGGACACCACGCTGACCAGGAACGCAGCAGCCAGGCCCAGCGTGATGAACTGGGCAATAAAAACGCAGATACGGTAGAAAGGCTTCATGGCGCTAGTTTAGCGGACGCTCGTGCCGCATTCGCGATGCGCAAAGACGATTGCGAATTGTCTGGGGCGGGTACGTTCGTTAAACTAGCGCGCTTTGAAGGCCGCTGTTGCGTGGCCTTTCCGGGAAACCTGTAGCAAATCTTTGGAGTGCCGGATGGCGAATGAAGGCGTGGATCACGGGCGCCGCCGCTTCCTCACGGCCACGACAGCGGTCGTGGGCGGTGTGGGCGTAGCGACGGCGGCGGTACCGTTCATCAAGTCGTGGGAGCCCAGTGCGCGCGCGAAGAATGCCGGCGCACCGGTGCTGGCGGACATCAGCAAGGTCGAGCCCGGTCAGCGCATTTCCGTGAAATGGCGCGGCCAGCCGGTGTGGATCGTCAATCGCACGCCGGCGCTGCTTGCGACACTGCCGCAGGTGAAGGACCGCTTGCGCGATCCCGATTCGAAAGTTGCCGATCAGCAGCCGCAATACGCGCAGAACGAAACGCGTTCGATCAAGCCGGAATGGCTGGTCGTCATCGGCATCTGCACGCACCTGGGCTGTTCGCCGGAGTTCGTGCCCGAGATCAAGCCCGAACCGTTCGATCCGGAATGGAAGGGCGGCTTTTTCTGCCCCTGCCACAAGTCGCGCTATGACATCGCCGGCCGCGTGTTCCAGGGTGTGCCCGCGCCGATGAACCTCGTCGTGCCGCCGTACCAGTTTGTCAACGACAAGCAGATTCTGATCGGCGTCGGTCCCGGGGAGAAAGTGTGATGGCCAACGTATTCACCCGCATCGGCGACTGGGTCACCGAGCGTGCGCCGAACATGATGCCGACGTACCGCAAGCACATGTCGGAATACTACGCGCCGAAGAATTTCAACTTCTGGTACTACTTCGGCTCGCTCGCCCTGCTGGTGCTGGTCAACCAGATCGTCACCGGCATTTTCCTGACGATGTTCTACAAGCCCGGCGCGGCCACCGCGTTCGACTCGGTCGAATACATCATGCGCGACGTCGACTGGGGCTGGCTGATCCGTTACATGCATTCGACCGGCGCCTCGATGTTCTTCCTGGTCGTCTACTTGCACATGTTCCGGGGCCTGATGTACGGCTCGTACAAGAAACCGCGCGAACTGGTCTGGCTGCTCGGCATGCTGATCTTCCTGGCGCTGATGGCCGAGGGTTTCATGGGCTATGTGCTGCCGTGGGGCAACATGTCGTTCTGGGGCGCCAAGGTGATCATCTCGTTGTTCGGCGCAATACCGTGGATCGGCGATACGCTGGTGCAATGGATCATGGGCGACTACAACCCGGCCGATGCGACGCTGAACCGCTTCTTCGCGCTGCATGTGATCGCTCTGCCGCTGGTGCTGCTGCTGCTCGTCGTGCTGCACATCGCAGCGTTGCACGAAGTCGGTTCGAACAATCCGGATGGCGTGGAAATCAAGAAGAAAAAGGGAACCGACGGCAAGCCGCTCGATGGCATCCCCTTCCATCCGTATTACACAGTGAAGGATCTGTTCGGCGTGGGTTTTTTCCTGATCCTGTGCGCGTTCATCATCTTTTTCCAGCCTACGCTCGGCGGCTGGTTCCTCGAACCAGATAACTTCATCCCGGCGAATGAGTTGGTGACGCCAGCCGAGATCAAGCCGGTGTGGTACTTCACGCCGTTCTACGCGATTCTGCGCGTGATCCCGAGCAAGGGTCTTGGTGTGCTCGCGATGTTCGCCTCGATCGTGCTGCTGTTCCTGGTGCCATGGCTGGATCGCGGCGCGGTGAAGTCGATCCGCTACCGCGGCCGCGGTTTCAAGGTCGCGCTGGGTTTGTTTGCGATCACATTCCTGTTGTTCGGCGCGATCGGCGCCGGCAAATCGGCCGAGTGGATTCCGGCGATCTTTGGCGCCAACGCGGACGTCTCCGGCATCGAGATGCATTTCGGATGGTTCCTGCTCGCGATCTACTTCGGCTTCTTCGCCTTCCTCTACGTGTACACCGCCTTCGGCTACGAGAAGACCAAGCCGGTGCCGGATCGGGTGACCACGCATGCTTAAGCACATGATGATCAAGGGACTTGTCCTCGCCGCCACGCTGTTCACTGCGGGCAGCGTCAGCGCCGAGGAAGGCGGCGGCCTGCAGATGGCGCAGACGCGAGTGTCGAATTTGGCTTCGGTGCAGAGCGGCGCGCGGTTGTTCTTCAACTACTGCTCCGGCTGCCATTCGCTCAAGTACATGAGCTATTCGCAGCTGGGCGAAGACCTGCACCTGGGCAAGGATGAGGTTCTCAAGAACTTTGCCTTCACCGGCGCCAAGATCGGCGACCAAGTGCTCACGAACATGCCGGGCGACAACGCCAAGACCTGGTTCGGCAACACCCCGCCGGACCTGTCGCTGGAAGCGCGCGCCAAGGGTCCGGATTGGATCTACACCTACCTCAAATCCTTCTACCTCGATCCGTCGCGCCCGACCGGCTGGAACAACACCGTGTTCCCGAGCGTGTCGATGCCGAACGTGCTGTGGGAGCTGCAGGGTACGCAGCGCGCCGTGATGGCTCCGGCCAAGGCGGGCGAGGAAGGGCACGTGGAACGCCTCGAACCTGCCAGCCCAGGCAAGTTGTCGCCGGCCGCGTTCGATGAAGCCGCCAGCGACCTGACCGCGTTCCTCGAGTACGCCGGCGAACCGGCCAAGGTCAAGCGCGAGGCCATGGGCGTTTGGGTTGTGCTGTTTCTCGCCTTCTTCACGTTCATGGCATACCTGCTCAAGCACGAATACTGGAAAGACGTGCATTAAGGGAATTCCCTCGCCTTGGAAGCGGCGAAGTGCCGCGCTGCCACTTGCTAATCAAGGTGTAAATTTGTACAAGGGTTGATGGGCGGCTCCACGCCGCCTGCGCCCGCGCTCGCGGGCAGGGGACGTGAGGGACCTCCATGGCCTTGAGTCAACGATCGCGCACCATTCTTACCCTGTATTCGGCCAGCGACGATGTGCACTGTCATCGCGTGCGCCTGGTGCTGGCCGCCAAGGGCGTCGTCTACGATCTGGAGACGGTCAATCCGAAGTCGCCACCGGAAGATCTGCTCGATCTGAACCCGTACAACACCGTGCCGACCCTGGTCGATCGCGACCTCGTGCTCTACGACACCGGCGTGATCTGCGAATATCTCGACGAGCGCTATCCGCATCCGCCGTTGATGCCGGTCGATCCGCTGTCGCGCGCGCGCCTGCGTCTGGCCAGCGTGCGCATCGAACGCGACTGGCTGCCGTTCGTGGCGCAGATCCAGGCCGGCGGACGCCCAGCCGAAACGGCACGCAAGCGTTTGCGCGAGGCCTTGCTCGCGAGCCTGCCGCTGTTCAAGGCGGCGAAGTTCTTCCTTAATCCGGAATTGTCGCTCGCCGACTGCGCCCTGGCGCCGTTGATCTGGCGCCTGCCGAGCCTCGGCGTCGCGCTGCCGCGCGAGGCGCATATCATCATCGACTACGGCGAGCGCATCTTCCGCAATCCGGGCTTTACGCGCAGCCTTACGCCGGACGAGAAGCTGCTACGTGAACCATGACATGAAATCGGTTGGCATGACATCCAATCGCCCGTATCTGCTGCGGGCGATGTACGACTGGATCAGCGACAACGGCCTGACTCCCTATATCCTCGTCGATGCCGCCGCGCAAGGCGTGGAAGTACCGCAGAGCGCGATCAAGGACGGCCGCGTCGTGCTCAATGTCGCCGCGCGCGCAGTGGCGCAACTGGAACTGGGCATGGACCGCGTGCGCTTTGTAGCGCGCTTCGCCGGCGTCAGCCGCGCCGTGGACGTGCCGATGGCGGCGATTCTGGCGATCTACGCGCACGAAAACGGGCAGGGCATGATGTTCCCGGCTGAGAATCAGCCGCAGCCGCCGCCGACGAGCGAAGTCACCCCGCTCAAGAAGGGCCAGCACCTGCGCGTAGTCAAATAAATCCCTTCGCGAAGGGCGAGTTGCCAGGGGGCGCAAGTCAGGGTGTACGGCAAGTTCGCGTTGCCGTCCAGACTTCGATACCTCGGCACGAACGGCACTTCAATGCAGTGTGCCCGATGGTCGCAGTTCGATCACATTGCCGCCTGCCGGCGTTTGCGTTGTCGCGTGTACCGGCAGGTCGTACGAGGTGATTTCGCCGTCGAGCATGTCCAGGCTGCCGTGGCGGCGGTCATTGCCGTCGACGCTGACGTCGAACCGGTAGCACCGCTGCATACGCAGGCCTTGCCCCGGAATGCGGCGCAAGCTGATGCGGCGCAGCGCGACACTCTGGTCCAGTAGTTGCAGCCCCGAGCGGGCGCACAATGCATGGGCAAGATCGCGGGCGCGCTCGCGGGCGCGCAAGGCGTTATGCCAGAAGTAGAAAGCGGCGAGGATCAGTAGCGGCGGCAGCAGGGTTTCGTACATTGAAGCCTCTCAAAAACTACTGCGCTCGACATTTCGCGCGCGTGCGGTGCTCGGAATCCTCGTGTACTCCGCACGTACACTCCGGTTCCTGCGCTCCGGCCGCGCCCAAACTGTCTTCGCTCGCTACGTTTTTGAGAGGCTTCATCGCGCCAGTCTGCAGGCGTGAGGGCAATAACTCAAGGCGGAATGTGCGCCGGTTCACGCGCGAAGCCAGCGGCGAATTGGCTACAATGCCCGTCCCGACGGTTCAGGGGTAAACCCGGTGATCGAAATCCCCGGCTACCAGATCAAGCGCGAGATCGGCACGGGCGGCATGGCCAGCGTGCATCTGGCGGTGCAGACCTCGCTCGAACGCGAGGTCGCGATCAAAGTGATGTCGCCGGCGCTCGCCGCCGACCCGCAGTTCTCCAAGCGCTTCCTTGCCGAAGCGCGCATGCTCGCCTCGCTGGCACATCCGAACATCGTCGCCGTCTACGACGTCGGCGTCACGCCGGCGCAGCTGTATTACTTTTCGATGCAGTACCTGCCCGGTGGCGACTTCGCCTCGCGCGTGCAGCGCGGCATCGAGGATCGCGATCTGGTGCTCACGCTCGCTGGCGTTGCGCGTGCGCTCGGTTATGCGCACACGCGCGGCTACGTCCACCGCGATGTCGCTCCGGGCAATGTGCTCTACGACGGCAACAACAATCCCGTATTGACCGATTTCGGCATAGCGCTGGCGACGGTCACCGGCGGCCACGTCACGAGCAGCGGTTTTTCGGTCGGCACCAGCCACTACATGAGTCCGGAGCAGGCACGCGGCGGCGATG
>Ga0068863_100003591_pt1 | contig 15307 bp, 10 predicted proteins | sample KBSSwiS62_FD_66596 | JGI IMG/M metagenome (GOLD analysis project Ga0068863, IMG submission 66596) | Switchgrass rhizosphere microbial communities from Kellogg Biological Station, Michigan, USA - KBS Switchgrass S6-2 | ecosystem: Host-associated > Plants > Roots > Rhizosphere > Soil ...
CCTCCCCGTCATGGGAATCCTCGACGAACTGGACGAGGCTGCTCTCATCGAGATCCTCACCAAGCCGCGGAACGCCATCCTGAAGCAGTACGCGAAGCTGTTCGACTTCGAGGGCGTAAAGGTCACCTTCTCCGATGAGGCTGCGCGCGCGATTGCACGCGAAGCGCTCATGCGGAAGGTAGGAGCACGCGGCCTCCGAATGATCATCGAGGAGCTGATGCTCGACCTTATGTATCACGTGCCGGGCAACAAGAAGGTCAAGGAGATCGTGATCACAGACGCAATGGTAAAAAACCGTGATCTGACGCTTCCGATGCTGCTTGAAAAAGCAGGCTAAGCGGAAACCAACCGCTGAAGTCCTCTGGATTTCAATCTATAAACTTGTGCGTGATTTCCACCGAAGCCAGAAGTGTGCCGCACTGGGTACGGCTGCTTCTCTGCTACTTTTTCTGTATCCGCACAGCAGCCTCTCAGGCATTACAATCACCTGAAACCGGACCGTGCATCGTTGTCGCGGTTCAAGCGTCTAATCGGGGAGAACAATGACAAATCCATCTAAAGACACGTTAAGCGGCGGCACTCAGAAGCTTCCTATGATGCCCATCCGCGATATGGTCATCTTCCCCTACATGATGACGCCCTTTGTTGTTGGGCGCGAATCAAGCGTAAAGGCCCTCGAGGAGGCCCTCTCGGGCGATCGAAAGATCTTCCTTGCAACCCAGCACGACGCCTCCGTGGACGAACCCAACGCCGATGACATCTACGCAACCGGCACCATCGGGAATATTGTGCAAAGCGTCAAGATGCCTGACGGCAACATCAAGGTTCTCGTTGAAGGTGTTGAGCGTGCTCGCGCTGTTGAGATAACTGATACTGACGGCTTCTTTGTCGCGACCGTACGCACCGGCAAGACGCAGCTGGAGCAGACCCCTCAGGTCGAACAGTTGATGCAGCGGGTGCACTCGCTCTTTGAGCAGTACGTCAAGCTGCAACAGTCACTGAACTACGAAACCATGGCGGCAAGCGTCCGTTCCGATGAACCCGCGAAGCTGGCCGATACCATCGCTGCCAACCTACAGCTTCCCATCGAAGAAAAGCAACAGCTCCTCGATGTCTTCGATCCCGAGCAGCGTCTGGCTCGCGTCGGCGACGTGCTCGACCTTGCTATCGAAAAGCTGAACATGGATCGCACCATCCAATCGCGTGTAAAACGGCAGATGGAAAAGGCGCAGAAAGAGTACTACCTCAACGAAAAGATCAAGGCTATCCAGAAGGAACTCGGCCGGGGCGAAAAGTCGGAGTTCGATGAACTCAAGAAGAAGATCGAAGCCGCGGGAATGCCTAAGGACGTTCTGGATAAGTCGCTTCAGGAGCTTAAGAAACTCGAGGCCATGCCTCCGATGTCGGCCGAATCTACCGTCTCTCGCAACTATCTCGACTGGCTGCTGGCAGTGCCGTGGAAAAAGCGTTCCAAGGAAATACGTTCCATCGAGCATGCCGAGACGATCCTGAACGAAGATCATTACGGCCTCGAAAAGATCAAGGAGCGCATCCTCGAGTTCCTTGCCGTGCGCCAACTCGTCAAGAACCCCAAGGGCTCCATCCTCTGCTTCGTCGGACCTCCAGGCGTAGGTAAGACCTCACTCGGCATGTCGATTGCGAAAGCTACTGGACGCAAATTCGTCCGCATGTCGCTGGGAGGCGTTCGTGACGAGGCGGAGATCCGTGGTCACCGGCGCACCTACATCGGTGCTCTTCCCGGCCAGATTATCCAGTCCATGAAGAAGGCAGGCACAAAGAATCCCGTCTTCATGCTCGACGAAATCGACAAGATGGCTTCCGATTTCCGGGGCGATCCCGCCAGCGCCCTGCTTGAGGTGCTCGATCCCGAGCAGAACACTTCGTTCCAGGACCACTATCTCGACGTAGAATATGACCTTTCGCAGGTGCTCTTCGTCGCTACTGCAAATGTTCTTCACACCATCCCCGGCCCCCTGCAGGACCGCATGGAGATTCTGCGCCTGCACGGCTATACGGAGTTGGAGAAGCTCGAGATCGCCAAGCAGTACCTCGTGAAGAAGCAGCGCGAGGCCACCGGCCTTACCGAAGAACAGATCGTCTTCGAAGACGATGCCCTTCGCCAGATGATTCGCTTCTATACCCGCGAGGCTGGTGTTAGAAACCTTGAACGCGAAATCGGCAACGTCTGCCGCAAGGTCGCCCGCAGAGTTGTAAAGAACGGACCTGCTCATCAGGAGCGTGTCGCACCGGATAATCTCGGCGATCTGCTCGGCGTGGCGAAGTTCCGCGATTCGCAGGTCCACGAAAAGAGCGAGGTCGGCCTGGTGACAGGTCTCGCGTGGACAGAGGTAGGCGGCTCCATCCTGCAGACCGAGGTCCAGGTCCTCGACGGCAAGGGCAAGCTCACGACGACGGGTCAGCTCGGCGACGTCATGCAGGAGTCAGCACAGGCCGCGCTAAGCTACATCCGTTCCCGCGCTCATCATCTCGGACTGTCTAAGGACTTCTATCGCAACGTGGACATTCACGTACACGTGCCAGAAGGCGCAATCCCGAAGGATGGCCCCTCCGCCGGTATTACACTCGCCACCGGTCTCGCCAGCGCGCTGACAAAGATCAAAGTTCGGCGCGACATCGCGATGACCGGCGAGGTTACATTGCGCGGTAAAGTTCTTCCGATTGGCGGCATGAAGGAAAAGCTTCTTGCAGCCCATCGTGCTGGCATCTTCGAAGCAATTCTTCCCGAAGATAACAAGAAGGACCTAGCCGATCTTCCAGAGCTGCTAAAGAGCAGCATGAAACTGCACTTTGTCGAAGATATGGATCAGGTACTGCAGATCGCATTGGAAGGAAAGCTACCAGAGCTCAAGGAAGAGACGCCGGAGGCACTCACTCCCGTGCTCCCGGGCAATATTGATCTTCCCCAACCAGTGGCCCATCAGCATCAATAAACAGTATCCATTCAAGAAAGGCGAGCCGCTTGTGCTCGCCTTTTTTGCTTTAACACAGGTCGCACAGTTGTTGTGACTGACTCTGCGCTAAACTGCACGCCTTCCACTGACAAAGTGCATGATGATCGAGATAACCGCAAACAACAGGAGGAGATGAATAAGCAGCCCAGCCGTCTTAAAGACCATGAAGCTCCCGATCCAGACAATGAACAGAACAACAGCGAGAATAAGAAACATCGTTTACCTTCTTTCTTTGCCACGGCTCAAGTGCGCCTGTAGCTAAGAAACGCAAGTCCGTTGATGCGTTGCCCGTAGTACCTGGAATGCAAGCAAGATAACGCGCGGGAGCTCCGTCGCATCTACTGCACTGTAGTCGCGGTCGCAGTACGACCTTGCGCAGACGAGGAATATTTCATGCTGATTCTACTCATCATCCTGCTTGTACTGGCATTTGGCGCATTTCCATCGTGGCCATACAGCCGTAATTGGGGATATTACCCAAGCGGAGGATTAGGGCTAATTCTCCTGATAGTGTTGATCTATATGCTTCTCAACCATGGTTTCTGATCCGTTGTAATTCAATTCGTTTACGGGAAAAGGGTGCGCCCAGTGTTTCTATGGAACGAACTACTTCCAGCCGCCCGCAATCGAAGGAATCAGCATCACTTCGTCTCCATCTTGAAATGCGTAGGTCTCACCGCCGAGAAAGCGAATATCTTCATCATTCACATAAATATTGATAAACCGACGCAGTTTGCCGTCATCACCTTTAATCTGGATGCCCAGCGCGGGAAATGTTTGGTCTATGTCAGCTAGCAGGGCGGGAAGGTTCTCAGCAATCGAATCGAACTGCTTCTTGCCTGCGGTGTGACGAGTGAAAGCCGTTGGAAGCGTTACTTTGATGGACACGAATTAGTTCCCTCCTGCTGTGGCAAGCTCTTGTTCTGCAATGCCGTCGAGTTCGCGAAGATATGCGTCAAAGTCGGCGAGCCGCGGACGCACTGCGCGCTCCTCCTGATAATGCCCAGCGAGTGCATCCGTCGTCTTCAGGCCGTTCCCGGTGATGCAGCTCACAGTGATCTCCTCAGGCGAGATGCGTCCGTGTGCATAGAGGCGCGCCGTTACGGCGGTCGTCACACCACCAGCGGTCTCTGTGAAGATGCCCTCTGTCTCGGCCAACTCCTGAATTCCCGAGACGATCTCCACGTCAGACACATCCTCGGCCCACCCTGCGGTCTGCTGAATCATCTTTGCAGCCGCAGGACCGTCCGCAGGGTTGCCAATAGCAAGCGAGCGGGCAATCGTATTCGGACGTTGCGGATCGATGTAGTCCAGGCCTTTCTTAACCGCCTGTGAGATAGGCGAGCAGCCAGTGGCCTGTGCTCCGAAAAAGCGAACCGGCTTGTCCTCAACCAGACCGAGGTAGATCAACTCCTGAAAGGCCTTGCGGATCTTTCGAATAAGCGAACCACCAGCCATCGGGACAACCACATTGTCCGGCAGCTTCCAGCCAAGCTGCTCGGCGATCTCATAACCAACCGTCTTCGACCCCTCGGCGTAGTACGGCCGCAGATTCACGTTCACAAAACCCCAGTTATATTCGTCAGCAATAAGCGTGCAGAGGCGGTTGACATGATCGTAGTTGCCATCGATACGTACCAACCGCGCACCATAAACCTGAGTGTTGAGGATCTTTGCGGGCTCCAGATCAGCCGGAACCAGAATGCAGGCCTTCAGGCCAAGGCGCACCGCCTGGGCTGCGACAGAGTTGGCGAGGTTGCCGGTGGAAGAGCATCCGACAGTCTCAAAGCCGAAGCCTTGTGCATTGGCAAGCGCAACCGAAACCACGCGGTCCTTGAAGCTAAGCGTCGGGAAGCAGACGGCGTCGTTTTTGACGTAAAGATTCTTGGCCCCAATGCGCTTGCCAAGGTTCTTCGCCTTCACCAGCGGCGTGAAGCCCACCGGCAGGTCGGGCTCAAACCCCTTCGGCAGGGGAAGCAGCGAAGAATACCGCCAGATATTTGCGGGACCGGCGGCGATCGCCTCACGCGTAAACACACCGCGCGCAGACTCCAGGTCGTAGGCCACTTCGAGGGGAGCAAGGCAGTCCGGGCAGGCAGACAACGGCTGATTTCCGAAACCCTTACCGCACTCGTTGCACTTCAGCTCATACGCCGTCGAGGTACAGGAATAGCTCATTACGCTCTCTCCAGCGTGGAGGAGGGAAAAGATTTGTGACGTCTCTCGATGGAAAGACTACATATGCAGCAGCACATGCAGTCCGGGGTGGACTGAGGATCGTGGGGCAAAACGGGGTATGCCCCTCGAATCTCATGTTCCCTGTTTCCAGGAGAGAGTTGACACCGGTCGCCTGAAATAATGGTTTCAGGCCGGTTGTCGTGGCGTCACAGGGCTCGTCCCTCAACCACTCTTCATGAAATTCGCGTCTGGAGGAAACTCCCACCAGACTGAATATATCTGTTTTAGCACAGTGCCGACGCCACTGCAACAATGGACTGGCGGCCTTGAACCACGCCTATGACTTACTGCCAAATATATCTTTTACGCCCTCTACGAAGGCCGTCGGATCAAACTCTGTCCTCAGAATGTCGTCAGGGCAGTCAGTAGCGATAGCCACGCGCCAGTTGCAGACAAAGGCCACCCGCTGTCCAGGTTGCGCTGTCTTGATCTCTGAGCAGAGATGCTCCGCATCTGCAATGCCCGAAACCCCCTCTACATCAACCAGCACCAAGTCATATTGCTTGGCCCAAAACATCTCCAGGCCATCCTTGGAGTTGAGTGTCGAGTCAACATCGAAACCTGAAATGCGAAGAATCTCATCGCGAAGGGGGCGCAACATCTCGCGGTGACAGACGTGAAGAATGCAAGGCTTTGTTGAGGTCGTATCCATAGTAGGGCCGGGAGCGATTGTTTGTACTACGCCATTATTTCACCAATAAGGCGGTAGCGGAACGAATCGAGCTCACACACCTTGGACAGCTATTGTCCCGAATCGTAGTTCAGATTCGGACCCAGCCAACGCTCCACTTCAGCCACGCTCATCCCCTTGCGCTCGTGATAGTCAATGACCTGGTCCTTGTCGATCTTGCCCAGGCTGAAATACCGCGACTGAGGATGTGCAAAGTAAAGTCCACTGACGCTCGACCCCGGCCACATCGCGAACGATTCTGTAATCAGCATCCCAGTGTTGGCCTCCACATCCAGCAGCCGCCAGATCGTGCCCTTCTCCGTATGGTCCGGGCATGCTGGGTACCCGGGAGCGGGCCGGATCCCGCGATACTTCTCCTGAATCAACTCCTCCGGAGTCAGCCTCTCTGCGCAGCCGTAGCCCCACTCATCCCGAACCCGCTTGTGTAGACACTCGGCAAACGCCTCTGCCAGACGATCGGCGACAGCCTCCGCCATAATTGCGTTGTAGTCGTCATGCTCGGCCCTGAACTTATCGCAAAGTTCCTTCAGACCGATCCCGCTGGTCACCGCAAAGGCGCCGATGTGATCAGGCAATCCTGACTCCTTCGGGGCAATGAAGTCTACAAGGGACCGGCACGGCTCGCTGCCTTCCCTGTTCGCCTGCTGGCGAAGGAAATGGAGTCGATCCAGAACCTTCTCGCGCGTGCCGTCCGCATACAACTCAACATCGTCCCCTACTGCGCTCGCAGGAAAGAAACCGTAAACGCCACGAGCAGTGATCAGATTCTTCTCAATGATGACGTCCAGCAGCGCATTCGCTTCTTTGAATATTTGCCGCGCCTGTTCGCCCTGCTCCTCATGGTCAAGAATGCGCGGGTAGATGCCCTTCAAACCCCATGCATGAAACAGCGGCGACCAGTCAATAAACTCACGCAGCGTCGCCAGAGGAAAGTTGTCCAGCACGCGCACGCCTGTAAACGCTGGTGTGGGCACATCCTCAGCCCGCCACTCAATTGGTGTCCGCCGTGAGCGTGCCGTCGCAAGCGGAACTACCGCCTGCTTTGGCGCAGAATGGTTCTTCCGAATCGACTCATACTCAGCGCGATGCTGCGCAACAAAGTCCGCTTTACCGTCCTCACTCAAAAGGCTGGTCGTTACCGGCACTGCTCGGCTTGCATCCAGTACATGCACGACCGGTTCGCTGTAGTGAGGCGCAATCTTCACGGCCGTATGTGCGCGGCTTGTCGTCGCTCCGCCAATCAGCAGCGGCAGCTTAAAGCTCTGGCGCTCCATCTCCTTCGCCACATGCACCATTTCGTCCAGTGACGGCGTAATCAGCCCACTCAGGCCGATCATGTCCGCCTTCTCCGTCTTGGCTCTTTCGAGGATCTTCTCGGCAGGGACCATTACTCCCATGTCGATGACCTCATAGTTGTTGCACGCAAGCACCACTCCAACAATATTCTTCCCGATATCGTGGACGTCGCCTTTCACCGTGGCCAGCACGATTTTTCCCTGTGCCTTCACCTCCTGGCCAGCCGCAACCATCGCTGCCTTCTCGGCTTCCATAAACGGAGTCAGGTAGGCAACAGCCTTCTTCATCACGCGCGCTGACTTCACCACCTGCGGTAGAAACATCTTGCCCGCTCCGAAGAGATCTCCCACAACGCTCATACCGTCCATTAATGGGCCTTCGATAACCAAAAGAGGCCTGCCCAGCTTCGCGCGAGCCTCTTCCGTATCGATGTCAATGTAAGTATCGATCCCCTTCACCAGCGCGTGCGAAAGACGCTCCTCAACCGTGCCATTACGCCACTCTTCAGCCTTCTTCTCGCTCGCAGCGGCGCCAGCGCCTGCTGCCTTCAAAGCTTCGCCAAACTCCACCAGACGTTCTGTCGCATCAGGTCGCCGATTCAACAGCACATCCTCGACCAGCACCTTCAGCTCAGGCTCAATCTCCTCGTACACCTCGAGCATTCCGGCATTCACGATGCCCATGTCCATACCCGCCGCAATGGCGTGGTACAGAAACGCAGAGTGCATCGCCTCGCGAACTTTGTTGTTTCCGCGGAAGCTGAATGAGATGTTCGAGACGCCGCCCGAAACCTTCGCATGCGGCAGATTCGCCTTGATCCAGCGCGTCGCATTGATGAAGTCGACCGCGTAGTTGTTATGCTCCTCCATGCCCGTGGCAACTGTCAGGATGTTCGGGTCGAAGATGATGTCTTCAGGCGGAAAACCAACCTCGTCTACGAGCATTCTGTAAGCGCGCTCGCAGATGCGGATCTTGTCCTCGTAAGTCGCCGCCTGCCCCTGCTCATCAAAGGCCATTACCACTACCGCAGCCCCATACTTCAGCACCGTAGCGGCGTTGTGCCGAAACTTCTCCTCGCCTTCCTTCAGCGAGATCGAGTTCACAATGCCCTTGCCCTGCAGGCATTTCAATCCTGCTTCGATGACCTCCCACTTCGAGGAGTCCACCATAAAGGGAACCTTCGCGACCTCAGGCTCACTTCCCAGCAACTGCAGATAGCGCGTCATCGCAGTGACGCCGTCGATCATGCCCTCGTCCATGCAGATGTCAAGCACATTCGCGCCATTCTCCACCTGCTGGCGGGCCACGCTTACCGCTTCTTCGAACTTCCCTTCCTTCACCAGCTTGGCAAACTTCGGCGAACCGGCCACATTGGTCCGCTCGCCGATCATGATGTAAACGCCGGCCTGCTGAGTAAACGGCTGCGATCCCGACAGCCTAAGCGGCTTCGTCTCTATACCCGAGCTTGCATTTTCCGTTCCGCTCACGCTGCTTCCTCTAACTGCCCGAACTTTCGCGGAGCCTTGCCCTCAAGGGCCTTCGCAATGGCCGCAATGTGCTCTGGCGTGTTCCCGCAGCAGCCTCCGGCGATGTTGATCAGTCCGCCCTTCGCAAAGTCACCCAGGTAACGAGCCATATCCGGCGGCCCCAGGTCGAACCCCGTCTCCGACAGAGGATTCGGCAATCCGGCATTCGGGTAACACGAGATCGCCACATTCGCCTTCTCCGAAAGTTCTTCCAGAAACGGATACATCAGGTCAGGGCCGAGCGAACAGTTCAGCCCCACCGACAGCGGCTTCACATGCTTGACCGCATTCCAGAAAGCCTCTGTGGTCTGCGCCGAAATCAACGTTTCGCCGCCACGACCCACTGCCGCGGAGATCATCACTGGGAGCGTCTTCCCGTCCTCCTCGAACACCTCGCGAATCGCAACAAGCGCCGCCTTCGCGTTCAGCGAATCAAAGATCGTCTCGACCAGCAGCAGATCAGAACCGCCTGCAATCAGCGCACGAATCTGCTGCGCGTAAGCCGTCTTCACCTGATCAAATGTGACCACCCGGAAACCGGGATCGTCGGCATCAGGCGAGTTCGAAAGCGACACCGTCAACGGCCCAATCGCTCCTGCAACAAATCGTTGCCGTCCCGTTTCGTTCGCTACCCGGTCCGCCCACTCCCGGCATTGCCGCGCAGAGTTCTCATTGATCTCCCACGCCAGGTCCCCAAGAAACGAGTCTTCAATGATCTTCTGGTAGAACTCCGGATTCTTCCGTCCGCCATGCTCCCGCGGATCGTCCACAAAGAACTCGCTCTGCGTGATGCTGGTAGCACCGAACGTATTCGTCTCAATGATGTCGGCCCCCGCCTCCAGAAACCGCCGATGTATGTCACAAATCATCTTCGGCTGCGTCAACGAGAACAGGTCGCCGTTGTTCAGCAAGTCCTTCTTCGAATCCTTGAAACGCTCCCCGCGAATATCCGCTTCCTTCATGCCATAGGTGCGAATGGTCGTGCCCATCGCTCCATCGATGATGGCAATCCGTTGCCGGATGAGAGCTTCAAGGGGATGTTGTTGGGCTGTCGTCATCTCTATTTGATGTCCTTCGATCACTGCGCGGTGCACCCTCGGCGCTCGTCATCCTGCGGCAACCGCAAAGGCTTCACAAGCTCTTATGTTGCGACTTGATCCTTTAGGAGAGCATCTCTGCTTCATCCTTGTCTGACAACACAGCGTCAGGCAAGGTATGCGTGGGAACCAGAAGGTCTTCCTTGCGCATCACCAACGTCGTCGCATTCAGAGACGCCAGTTCAAAGCCGTGGCCATGCGTGATGGCGTCGGTCGGGCAAGCCTCAACGCAGTAACCGCAGAAAATGCAGCGGTTGTAGTCAATGTTGTAGACCTTCGCATATCGCTCTGCGCTGGAGATTCGCTTTTCCTCAGTATTCTCCGCCGCCTCGATATAAATGCAGTTCGAAGGACAGGCAGCAGCACACAAAAAGCAGGCCACGCACTTCTCCAGGCCGTTCTCGTCGCGCTGAAGCTGATGCTTCCCTCGGAAGCGCTCCTGGAACTTCGCGCCGCGCATGGGCCCTTTGCCGTCAGGATAGTTTTCGACCTCAGTCGGCTGAAAGGCCTCCTTCAGCGTGACGCTCATTCCCTTAGCGATAGCGGCGGCATTGCGAACGATAGACATGCTTCAAGTATAGCGTGAGGCACGACAACAGCCTCCGAAGAGCGTGTTTCTATCGAGCCCGAGGCGCAAACTTAAGGCCAACGCAGTTACGATGTCTCGCATGACACTAAGCCGCGTCGTCCTCATGTTCGCAGCCGTCACCATCGCCACAGCCTCACCTGCTCTGCGAGGCCAGGCGCAGTCAATGCCGGCGCACGCAAAGGCGCCCGCCTCGACAGAACTCAAGCTGACAATAGAAGGCAAGACAACCACCCTCGGCGTGGCGGATCTCTCATCCATGCCGCAGAAGACCATCATCGTCCACAACGAACATACAAAGGCCGACGAAACCTACACCGGAGTATCGTTGGGCGATCTGCTGGCGAAGTATGGTCTCACCGTCGACCAGTCCACACACAGAAAGATGCTCCACAGTTACATCTCTGCTGAGGGAACCGACAAGTATTGGGTGCTCTACTCCCTCACAGAAGTGGAGAGCTCCGAACACAACGCCGACGTCATCATCGCCACCAACATGGCCGGCAAGCCTCTCGGCGACGACGGTCAGCTAAAACTCATCTCTACCGCTGACAAGAAGCCCCAACGTTGGGTTCGCAATCTCACAGCGATAACAGTGGTAACAGTGCAGTAAATCCGCTCCGCATCAACTACGGCATTTGCCCTAGCCAAAACCACACCAAGGGTCCGATTGACTATTTCATCTTCATGTAATGAAATTGTCACACTTACCCGATTGAAAACTGAGAGATACGAGCATCAGCACAGCACCATTTTATGCGAACTGCACTGCTAGCCGAGACACTCTTTTGATCAGCGCCCTTCAAAGCTGTTCTGTTGTCACAGTCTCGTTTGCCGACTTGAATCACTCAAGCACGACCCACGATCAACGCTCGCTGTTCTCTCATTCGAATCAAGGAGCAACATGTCGATCCCCGTTGTGCCGCAGGACCCGCGCTTTCCAGTACTGAAGAAGGGCAACAACCTTCGCTGGCCCGCCTCTGAAGCGGATACTCCTGGTCGTATCGAACTCTGCCTCACACCGGACGACGCAGCCGAAGCTCTGCAGAAGGCTGTGCGCGCCGGTGTGCGCCCCACCATCCGCTCCAGCGGCCACTGCTACGAAGACTTCGTCGCCAACAATCCAGGGGGCGTGCTCCTTGACGTAAGCCAGCTCACCAACATGGACGCCACTGGCAGCGGACACACCTATAAGATCGGCACGGGCACCAGACTCGGCGATGCGTACATGCGCCTCTACAAGGATCACGGCGTCACTCTTCCCGGCGGCTCTTGCTACGGCGTAGCTGCCGGTGGACACATATCCGGAGGAGGCTACGGCGTCCTCAGTCGCCTGCACGGCCTCACCGTCGACTGGCTCTCTGCTGTCGACATCCTCACCGTCGATGCCAAAGGCAATGTCCAGCAGCGTCGAGTCGACAGCACACACGAACCCGATCTCTTCCGCGCCTGTTGCGGAGCCGGCGGCAACAACTTCGGCCTCATCACCGCCTACTACTTCGACAAGATGCCCGTCGCCCCCCGCGAGGTCATGAACGTCAGCATGTCTTTCCCTTGGGAGGACATGACGCCCGAACGCTTCGAGGTCATCCTCACCACCTACGGCCACTATATGGAGACGCGCGGCAAGGACCCCGACACATGGGGCATGTTCACCTTCCTCGGTCTCTCACACCGCTCCGGCGGCCGTGTTGGAATCTCCGCACAGTTTTGTAATCCCGACGGCACCTGCGACGACCTCAAGGTCCTCAACGAGTTCGTCGACCTATTCCAACCATGCAAGCCCGTCGCCACCGAGACGCAGCCCATGGATGCTCGCCACTCCGATAAGGCAGGCGCAGCGCGCATCCTCACCAAGCCCGACGGCACCCCGCTCCCCTGCTCCAGCCCGCACAACATGAACCGCCAGCCTTGGTACGACGCTACCGTACGCGGCGGTGTCGGCGGCGGTGCCCGTGCAAAGTACAAGTCTTCTTACATGAAGCGAGGCTTCACGAAAGAAGAGGCCCGCATCATCTACAAGTACCTAACCCTCGAGGTCCCCGGCGTCAACATGGGCGGCATCCTCGCCGCCGACTCCTACGGCGGAGCCGTCAACAAACCCGAACTCGCCAAAACCACCTCGATCCCACAGCGAGCCTCGGTGCTCAAGCTCCAATTCCAGAGCTACTGGCAAAATCCAAAAGACGACGCCGGCCGCTTGAAGTGGATGAGCGATTTCTACACCGAACTCTATTCCGGCCCCGACGCTGATCCCGCGCACAAAGGCACGCCTTGGTACAACGCCCAGTACGAAGGCTGTTACATCAATTACCCTGACGCCGACATGCTCGCCTATCCTTTCTGGCCGCAGCTTTATTACGGCGAAGGCGAACTTTACCCCTTCCTCCAGAAGGTCAAACAACGCTACGATCCAAACAATATCTTTCACCACGCCATGTCTATCCGGCCCTGAGGCCACAACTAACCGTCTCAAACGGGCCCCGTTTTCACATTTTGGTAGGTTGATTTTCGAGTGAACTTCCGTAACGGAGAGGCACTAATTGGTCATACCTCTAAACCTCTGGTTGTCTACACAACTACACAACAGCCTGCCTGTGCGGCCACAGATGAACTTCCGGCCTGCTGTTGTCCGTCACAATTTCGTCACGAACGCATCTTGGTTCCGTTTTCCGGTTATTTTTTATGGACATTCGACCTCGCGGAAGGCGACAATTCATCACCAATTCAAAATTCAAAACCAAGCGCGCGAACCATTGCGTCGCCCATCGAGAAACGTAGAGCTACCCGCAAGGAGGAAGCAACATCGAAATAAACCGCCGCCGGAGACAGCACTAGATGTTCCGACAGCGCCGTTCAACAAAAACGTCGCGGTTCGAAGACACAACATAAGGTTGAAAAGAAGCAACGACAAGACCAAAACTTCCCTTCAACTCATAGCCGTAGAGCAGAAGCAAAACTTCACCGCGTCATAACATTCTCAGGGAGACTAACGATGCAATTACGATCGACTTACTTCAAAATCATGGCCGTCGCCATCTTGCTGATCTGTTCGTCAGCAACTTGGGCACAGACGATCACCGGAGGCGTAAACGGTAGCGTCACCGATCCGTCCGGCGCCGTCATTCCAAACGCCAAGGTAGCCGCAACCAACACCGAGACCGGCGTGGTCACTGAGACCACCACCAACACCGACGGTATCTATAACATCCGCTTCCTGCAAATTGGCGAGTATAAGGTCAGTGTCACTGCACCGGGTTTCGGCACCTCCACCTATGGCCCCTTCCGCCTGGATACTGGCCAGAACGCTAAGGTTGACGCCAAGCTCGCCCTCGAAAGCCAGCAGCAGAAGGTCTCCGTCGAAGCCGAGATCGCTCCGCTGATCAACACGGAGAGCCCCGTCCTTTCCACCACGCTCGATAAGCGCGCCATTGAGAACGTGCCGCTCGTCTCGCGTAACATCATCGCCCTCACGATGTTCCTCCCCGGCGCCGTCAGCACGAACCCCAACGGCTTCGTGAACAACGCTGCAGTCTCCGGACCCATCAGCGCTAACCAGACCGTCTCCGTCAATGGCAACCGCACACAGAGCAATCAGTACCTGCTCGACGGTATGAACATCAACCAGAGCCTCGACGACATCCCGGGTTACAGCCCCAGCCTCGATGCGATCAGCCAGGTACAGGTCATCTCGGCGAACGCTCCTGCAGAGTACGGCAACGTCCTCGGCGGCGACATCCTCTATCAGACGACGAGCGGAACCAACCAGTTCCATGGCAGCGCCTTCTTCGCTCTGGGTAACCAGAACCTGAACGCCAACACCTGGGCCAACAAGCACGTAGCGAACTCCTCGCTGTTCGTTCCACGTCAACCCTTCACTCGTAGCATCTTCGGTGGAAGCATCGGCGGTCCGATCTTCAAGGACAAGCTCTTCTTCTTCGGTGACTACCAGGGCGGACGTTTTCACTCCGGCGGTGTTGGTACCGCTACCGTGATGACCGCAAAAATGCGTACCGGCGACTTCTCCGAGTTGCTCGACCCCACATTGATGTGCTCCCAGACGGGCGGCGTCTGCGCCTCGAACGCCAGGCTCATCAGGCTCTATAACTCCACAGCCCCTGGAACCCCGATCTACGCTGGCAATAAGCTACCCACTACCACCCCCAATTCAGCGCTTGCGTATCTCTTCGCCCACCCTGAGCTTTATCCGCTCCCCAATAAAGCGCCGAACCCAACCAATACTCCCGCCAGCGGCAACTACCAGGGTCCTACCAAGCAACGCAACTACGGCAATCAGTTCGACGTCAAGCTGGACTGGAAAGCGACCGCGAAGGATAACCTCTCCGGACGCTTCTCCTATGCTGACCAGGGTCAGACCTCGCAGAGTGTTCTTCCCACCAGCTTCACCAGCGCTCCTACGTTCCCGGTTCGTGGCTTTGCCTTTAACGAGGTTCACACCTTCAACGCGGCTATGGTTAATGAGTTCCGCGCCGGTTACACGCGTCTCCAGAACAACGGCGCCGTCCTCCTTGATCCGACTGGTGTCTTCGGCACCAACGGCGACAAGATCCTCGGCATCGGAGCCAACAATCCTATCGACCAGCAGTTCGCCGGCTTCACCGCTCTCGGCTTCAACAACTCTGCCAGTCCCCAGGGCTTCCAGGCCACCAACGGTACGGAATACACCACCCTCGGCAACCAGAACACCGGTACCAACTACACCATCAACACGTTCCTGTACGGCGATAACTTCACCTATCTCAAGAACCGCCATACCTTCAAGATGGGTGTCCAGTTCATGCGCCAGCAGCAGAACAACTTCTACCCCGGCAACGATGGTTCGCTGGGCGGCTTCTTCTTCCTTGGACCCGGAACGGCCA
>Ga0068863_100003599_pt1 | contig 15295 bp, 13 predicted proteins | sample KBSSwiS62_FD_66596 | JGI IMG/M metagenome (GOLD analysis project Ga0068863, IMG submission 66596) | Switchgrass rhizosphere microbial communities from Kellogg Biological Station, Michigan, USA - KBS Switchgrass S6-2 | ecosystem: Host-associated > Plants > Roots > Rhizosphere > Soil ...
CCATGGGACCGGGTATCTCTGGCCGCGCTCGCGCCCCTATCTCTCGATATCTGATGGCAGCCGGGCACCACCATAACAGTTTTTGCTATTTTTCGCTATCGCCGGTAGGCTATGGCTTCAGAGGCGTGGGGAGTAGAGTGATGAACGTCAGCCTGACCCCGGAACTGGAAAATCTCGTCCATCGGAAAGTGGAAACGGGGCGCTACACCTCAGCCAGCGAGGTTGTTCGGGAAGCCCTTCGTTTGATGGAAGAACGCGATCAGATCCGGGAGATGCATAAGGCTAGCATAAGCGAGCAGATCGCCGCCGGGATGACGTCCTTGCGTGCGGGCCGGGGAATCGATGGCGAAGATTTCATGACTTCCATCCATCGCGACCTGGCCGCCATGGAGCGGCAAGAGCGTTAGTGGCCAAGGGCTACATCCTGTCTCCAGAGGCCCAACGGGACATACAAGCGATCCGAGCCTATTATCTGGATGAAGCCGGCGCCAAGGTTGCGCGCTATGTGTTGCGTGAGATCGCCGCGGGCTTCCGCATCCTGGCGTCGACCCCGGGTGTCGGCCACATCCGCGACGATTTGACCGATGAGCCGGTGAAATTCTGGCCGGTGTTCTCGTACCTGATTGTCTATGATCCAGCGACGCGACCGTTGGCATCGCGCGCGTGTTGCACGCCAGTCGGGATCTTGTGACGATGTTTCATAAGCTTCCGCCCCGCTAATAGAGGCAAAAGTCCGGGCAGGTCTTCACGAGCGTGTCGAAGCAAATCCTCCCCGGAACGGGGAGGGAGCGAGGTGGAGGGGCACGAGAGCCACTCGGCGCTCTACGCCCTGCCCTTCCACCGGCTTCGCCGGTCCCCCTCCCCGTTCCGGGGAGGAATTTACGCCGCAGATCGTCGAGCGTGCGCGCGGATTTTTGCCCTTATTAAGTCAAGCATAAGCCAGCAGCGCATCGCGCTTCGCCGTCAGTTCGGCGATATCGCCGGACACCGCCGCGCCGGCGATCGTCGCCATCGCGCGATCGAGCCGTGCGCGCGACAGGTCCGTCATGTCCGGCAGCGCCTCGGCAATCGCGTCCATCTCCGCCATCCGGCCCCAGCAGTCGAGCGCGGCGTCGCAGCCGGCGGCGATCGCGGCGGCCGCTTTCTCGGCCGGCGTGCCGCTCAGCGCCTTCATGTCGATGTCGTCGCTCATCAGGAAACCGTCGAAGCCGATGCGGCCGCGGATGATCTCGCCGATCACGGTCGGCGACAAGGTCGCGCAGCGGTCCGCGTCCCAGGCGGTGTAGACGACGTGGGCGGTCATGGCCATCGGCGCGGTCTTGAGGCGGATGAAGGGTTCGAGATCGGTTTCGAGATCGGCGGCGGGGGCCGCGACCACCGGCAAAGCGAGATGGCTGTCGACCGTGGCGCGGCCATGGCCGGGCATGTGCTTGACGATGCCGACCACGCCGCCGCGGCGCAGGCCCTCGATCACCGCGCGGCCCAGCGCCGAGACGCGCATCGGTTCGGCACCGAGCGCGCGGTCGCCGATGATGTCGCTGCCTTCGAGGCGGCGGACGTCGAGCAAAGGCAGCGCATCGACAGTGATGCCGCATTCGGCGAGCGTCAGCGCGATCGCGTGGGCATTGGCGCGGGCGGCCTCGATCGCCGAGATCGGCGCGACCTCGTAGAGCGCGTCGAAGCGGCCCTGCGCCGGGAAGGCCGGCCAGACCGGCGGCTGCATCCGGGCGACGCGGCCGCCCTCCTGGTCGATCAGGATGGGCAGATCGGCGCGGCCGGCGAGCGCGCGCAGATCGTCGGTCAGGCGGCGGAGCTGGTCGCGGTCGGCGATGTTGCGGCGGAACAGGATATAGCCCGCCGGCTGCGCGGCGCGGAACAGCGCGCGCTCGTCAGCTTCGAGGGTTTCGCCGGCGAGGCCGAAGATGACGGGCTTCATGACGGGCGGGATAGTCCCCCGAACCGCCGCCTGTCGAGGCCGCTCAGCCCGCCAGCTTGTCGATCTTCGCCTGCAGGCCGGCGAGCTGCGCCTTCAGCGCCTCGATCTCGCCATCCTTGACGACTTCCGAAGCGGAGGGCGCCGGAGTGGCGGTCGACGCGCCGGATGCATCGCGCTTGATCTGGAACGCACTGGCCGCCGCTTCGAACATCGCGAGATTGCGCTTGGCGATGTCGGCGAACGGGCCGCCCGAAAAGGCACCTTCCATCGCGGTTCGGAACTGTTCCTGGTTGCGGCGGAATGCGTCCATCGAAGCTTCGAGATATTGCGGCACCATCGACTGCATCGAATCGCCGTACATCGAGATCAGCTGGCGCAGGAAGCTGACGGGCAGCATGTTCTGGCCGCGCGATTCCTCCTCCATGATGATCTGGGTCAGCACATTGTGCGTGATGTCCTCGTCATTCTTGGCATCGACGACCTTGAACTCACGCCCCTCGCGCGTCATGGCGGCGAGATGGTCGAGGGTGATGTAGCTCGACGTCTCCGTGTTATAGAGACGGCGGTTGGCATATTTCTTGATGATCACGACATCCGTCCCGCCCGGAGCGCGCGCAGCAGCTGATTTGGTCATGGCACACTCTCCTGAAACGACCCGGCCCATGGTAGCACCAATCGATGCCGCACCGCAACACGGCCCCCGGCCGCTGCCGCTGTTTTTGGACATGGTGCGCAAGCTGATCGCGAAAGACCCCGAACGCGGCGCCGCAGTCCTCGCCGGACTGGCCGCCTACCAGCGCGCGCAGCGACGGGATCGCGGACCCGACATGCCGGTTGCCGCGCGATCGGAACGGGCGGTGCTGCGCGATTATGGCGGTGCGGGGCCGCCGATCATCTTCGTCCCCTCGCTGATCAACCCGCCGGCAATCCTCGATATCGCGCAGCAAAATTCGATGCTGCGCTGGCTGTCGCGCCATGGCGTCCGCCCGCTGATCGTCGATTGGGGCGCGCCGCTGCCGGGCGATGCCGGCATGGATATCGCCGGTCATGTCGAACGCCTGCTGGTGCCGCTGATCGATGCGATCGGCGGCCGCCCCGCGCTCGCCGGCTATTGCCTGGGCGGCACGATCGCCGCGGCGGCGGCGATGCTGCGACCGCCGAGCGGACTGGCGCTGATCGCCACGCCGTGGCGGTTTTCCGCCTTTCCCGAAGCCGAGCGTGCCGATCTCGCCGCGCTGTGGCAGGCCGCGAAGGCGGGCGTGGAAGCGATCGGGTGCCTGCCGATGGAAGTGCTGCAATCGGCATTCTGGCGACTCGATCCCGACCGCACGCTGGCCAAGTTCGCGGCGTTCGGACAGCTCGATCCGGCCAGCGATGCTGCGCAGATCTTCGTCGCGATCGAGGACTGGGCCAATGGCGGTGCGGCGCTGACGCTGGCGGCCGGCCGCGACCTGTTCGAAGGCTTTTTCGGCGCCGACCGTCCGGGCCGGGGCGCATGGATCGTCGGCGGCCGGGCGGTCGATCCCGCCGCCCTCGCCTGCCCGATCCTCGACATCGTTTCGACCATCGACCGGATCGTGCCGGAAGCAGCGGCGATGGCGGTTGGCGAGCGCATGGCGCTGGCCGCCGGCCATGTCGGGATGGTGGTCGGCCGGCGTGCCGAGGCGAGGTTGTGGCGCCCTTTGTTGCACTGGCTTTCGCAGTTGCGGCATAGCTGATAGGAGCGCCACCGGAACCTGGGCCCATCGACTCGGGGGCACCAATCGAGAGGGAATGCCGCATGACCGATATCGTCATCACCGCCGCCAAGCGCACGCCGGTCGGCAGTTTCATGGGATCGTTCGGATCGGTGCCCGCGCACGAACTGGGCAGGGTCGCGATCGAAGCCGCGCTGGCGCAGGCGGGCGTCGCCGCCGAGGATGTGTCCGAAGTGATATTGGGCCAGGTGCTGACCGCCGGCCAGGGCCAGAATCCGGCGCGCCAGGCGTCGATGTCGGCGGGCGTGCCCAAGGAAGTGCCCGCATGGGGCGTCAACCAAGTCTGCGGATCGGGCCTGCGCGCGGTGGCGCTGGGCTTCCAGGCGATCGCCAATGGCGATGCGACGATCGTCGTCGCCGGCGGCCAGGAGAGCATGTCGCTGTCGCAGCACGCGCAGTCGCTGCGGGCGGGGCAGAAGATGGGTCCGCTCAGCCTGGTCGACACGATGGTGGTCGACGGGCTGACCGACGCGTTCAACCATTATCATATGGGCATCACCGCCGAGAATGTCGCCGAGCAATGCCAGGTGACGCGCGTCCAGCAGGATGCGTTCGCGGTCAAATCGCAGACCCTGGCGCCGACGGCGCGCGCCTCCGGCCGGTTCAAGGACGAGATCGCGCCGGTGACGGTCAAAGGGCGCAAGGGCGACACGATCGTCGATGCCGACGAATATATCCGCGACAATGCCACGGTCGAGGCGATGGCGGGGCTGAAGCCGGCGTTCAAGAAGGACGGATCGGTCACCGCCGCCAATGCCAGCGGCCTTAACGACGGCGCCGCGGCGTTGGTGCTGATGACGCGCGACGAGGCCGAGCGGCGCGGATCGAAGATCCTCGCGCGGATCGCCAGCTGGGCGTCGGCGGGCGTCGATCCGTCGATCATGGGCCTGGGTCCGGTGCCGGCGACCAAGCGCGCGCTGGAGAAGGCCGGCTGGACGATCGGCGATCTCGACCTGATCGAGGCGAACGAGGCGTTCGCGGCGCAGGCGCTGGCGGTGGGCAAGGAACTGGGGCTCGATCCCGACAAGGTCAACGTCAATGGCGGCGCGATCGCGATCGGCCATCCGATCGGCGCCTCGGGCGCGCGCGTGCTGACCACCTTGCTCTACGAGATGGAGAAACGCGACGCGAAGAAGGGGCTGGCCACTTTGTGCATCGGCGGGGGCATGGGGATTGCGATGTGCGTCGAGCGGTGAGGCGTTAGAAATCCTCCCTATCGCGTAGCGATGGGGAGGGGGACCGCACGCGAAGCGGGTGGTGGAGGGGAGTCGCGCAAGCGACTTTGGCTCTGAGCGTTACGGCACCGCCGCATTTCCCCTCCACCACCGCCTACGGCGTAGGGAGGATGAAGAAAGGCATACCCCGCCCTCTCAGAAGTGCATCCGCGCGCCGAGCGCGAAGCGGCGGCCGATCAGGTCGTTGGTGCTGGCGGGGATGATCACGCCGTAATAGCCCTGGCCCTGGCGGTCGAACAGGTTGGTCACCGACAGGGTCAGCCGCAGGCGCTGGCGGATGTCGACCCAGGTCGAGAGGTTGACCGTGGCATAATCGCTTAGCTGGTCGATCTCGCGGATGTCCGACGGCGACGGGCCGCGGTTGAGCCGGGAGACCAGTTGTTCGCCGACATAGTTGATCGACGTCGACACGCCGGCGGCGCTGCCGATGTAGCGCAGGTTGAGCTGGCCGCTGAATTCGGGATCGCCGATCGTGCCGTCGGTCCGGCTGGGCGCGACGCCGGTGATGTCGACGACGCGGCGGCGGACCCAGAGCATGTTGCCGTCGAGCTGGATCGCGCCGGGCAGCCCAAGCGCATCAAGGCTGGTCTCATAGGCGATCGTCCCCTGGATGCCCGAGAAATTGATCCGCTGGCCGTTGACATAGCCGCTGGCGACGCCCGGCGCGGCGGGATCGTTGACGACCTGGCCGCCGCGATCGCCGCCATTGACCGCGGTGCCGCCCTGGCCGGCGCCATAGCGGCGGATCTGCGAACAGAAGGCGTTGCCGTGGGCGGGATCGGCGAGGTCGAACTCATCATTGTCGAAGCAGGCCGAGGCGATCTGCGCGACGGTGAGGCTGGCGATCGGATCGTCGATGCGGATGCGGATATAATCGGCCGAGATCGCGAGGCCGGGCAGGAAGCGCGGCTGCAGCAGCACGCCATAGGTGAAGCTGTTCGCCACCTCATTGGCGAGCGAGGGATTGCCGCCGTTGCGCGACGGCACCGCGGCGATGGCCGAATCGAGCGGCGTGGCGTTGGGGAAGGCGGCGAGGAAGGCGGTGCAGTTGCGCAGGCGGACGGCCGGCGCCGGGCCGGCGTTGCGATTGGCCGCCGAGCAGAGATCGGGAATCTGGGTGAAGCCGTTCGACACCGGCAGGAATAATTCGGTGATCGCCGGCGCGCGGAACGATCGGGTGTAATTGCCGCGGAATTGCACGTCGGGCAGCGGCGCCCAGATGCCGCCGGCGGCCCAGGCGAAGAAGGCGCCATTGACGCTGCTGTCGACATGCCGGCCGCGCGCGAAGACTTCGAGCCGGTCGACGAAGGGCACCGCGTTCTGCGACCCGACGAGCGGCACGATCATTTCGCCGAACAGTTCGTCGACGTCGTAACGGCCCGAGACCGGCGCGATCGCGACGGTGCGTCCGCGGCCGAGCAGGTCGAAATTGCTGGGGCTGAACGCCGCATTCTCGCGGCGATGCTCATAGCCGACATTGAAGCCGACGCTGTTGCCGAACAGGTCGAACAGGCTGCCGCCCATATTGGCGTTGAAGACGGTCTGTTCGATCCGGCTTTTCGCGACGGTCTCGGCGATCACATAGTCGAGCGCGGCCGGGTCGGCGCGGCCATAGCCGAGCAGGTTGAGCGGAACGCAGGCGGGATCGGCGACCGGCCGGCCGCCGCCGGGGGCGGCCTGGGTGGCCGGCGTCGTCGTGCAGACGGTGCGGCCCTGAGGATCGGTGGCGACGTTGATCGCGTTGATGAAGTTCTGCGTGTCGATATCCTGGCGCACGTCGGTGACGTCGACCCGGCCGTAATTGCCGCTGATTTCATAATCGAACGCGCGCCCGGCGACCTGGAAATCGCCGCGGATGCCGAGCACGCCGCGATAGAGCCGGTTGGTCGAAAAGCCGGTGAGATCGCCGAGCTCGAGCGAGGCGCGCGAGATCTGGAAGCTGGTGACGCCGAGCGCGACGAGCTGCGCGCGCGCCTGGGCGGTCAGGAACGGGCTGGCGATGTCGAACGACAGCGGGCCGCCAGCGCCGCCGAACAGGCTGGAATTGAAGCTGGGCTGCTGGACGAGTTCGTCGCCGCGCGTCCGCGCATAGCTGCCCTCGGCGAACAGGGTCGCAGCCGGCGACAGGTCGAACGTGCCGAATGCGTAGAGGACGTCGCGCTGCAGGTCGCTGCGGATCTGCTGGAAGTCGCTGCCGCGGAACGCGTCGCGGCTGCCGCCGCTGCTGTTGAGCCCGAACGGGATACCGCGATCGAACGGCACCAGCGCGCCGCCCTCGTCGAACTTCCAGTTGAGGATCGCCGCCGCGCCGCCGGGATTGGCGCTGGTGATCAGGCCGCCATAGCTGAGCAAAGGCAAAGTGACGTCGCGCACGAGAATAGTGCCGGGAATGCCGTCGGCCGGGCCGTTGTTGAAGCCGAGGCCGGTGTTGACCCGGCCGTCATTGGCGAAGCCGATGCCGGCGGGCCGGCTCGCGGCGGCGGCGGCCGATGAGGGGTTGGTGAGATTGGCGACATTGGCGCGCAAGGTCGCGCGGTCGTTGTAGCGCAACCCGTCCTGGCGGTCGTGGCTGTAGGCGACCGTCAGATTGGCGCGGCCATCGGCGAAGTCATGGCCCCACACGGCCGAGACGCCATAGTCGAACGCGTCGCCTTGCTCCGACACGCGCGTGGTGCCGGACAGGTCGAGACCCTCGAAGCGGGTCTTGAGGATGATGTTGACGGTGCCGGCGATCGCATCGGAGCCATAGACCGGCGCGCCGCCGACCGCGATCGTGTCGATGCGCTCGACCAGGGCGGCCGGGATCGCGTTGAGATCGACCGGCGTCCCCTGCACGCCGCCCTGGTTGAACAGGGACGGGATGTTCGACGAGACGAAGCGGCGGCCGTTGACCAGGGTCAGCGTGCGATTGACGCCGAGCCCGAGGCTGTTGACGAAATTGACGCCCTGCCCGAACGCGCCCTGCGCGCCGTTGGGGGTGATGCTGGCGCGAAAGCCGGGGGTTTCGTTGAGCGCATCGGCGATGCTGGTGAGGTTGCGATCGGCGAGATAGCGGGCGTCGAGCGTCACCCGCGGTTCGAGCGCTTCGAGATCGGGGCGGCGGATGCGCGTGCCGGTGACGATGATGGTCTCGTCGCGATTCGCGTCCGGGGTGTATATCAAATCGACATCATCGGCCCCAGCCGCTGAATTCTGGGCAAAAGCGGGCGGAATCGCGGCCACGGCAAGCATGACGGCAGAAGCCCGCGACAAAAAGCCGCGATGCGTTGATCATGAAAATCCCCCTGTACTCCCGCGCCCCATATGCGGGCAGGGTCTGAGGCTCAAAGCCGCTTGATTGCAAAAGATGATGCATTCCTCCCCGTTCCGGGGAGGAATTGCTTCCGAGCAGCACGTCGAAATCGCTGACGACGGCGTCAACGTTCACCAGACCCGGTCGAACCGCGCACCCAGCCCCGTCAGCAGCTCATATTGCGACAGGCCCGACTGCGCGGACGCCGTCGGCAGATCATAGTCGAGCATCACCCAATCGCCTTCGGCCAGATCGGGCGCGGCATCGACGCAGATTGCGGTCAGGTCCATCGAGACGCGGCCGACCACCGGCAGCCGCGCATCGCCCGCCCGCGCGGCGCCTGTGCCCGAGAAGGTGCGGAGATAACCGTCGGCATAGCCGATGTTGAGGATCGCCAGCTCGATCGGCCGGTCGGCGGTGAAGGTGGCGTTGTAGCCGACAGGATCGCCGGCGCCGATGCGGCGGCGCTGGAGGATCTGCGCCTCGGGCGTGACGACCTGGCGGATATGGCCGGCTGCCTCGGCGCGCGGGATGCCGCCATAGAGCGCAAGTCCGGGCCGGGTGAGGTCGAACGCATAATCGGGTCCGAGGCAGATGCCGGCCGAATTGGCGAGGCTCAGCCGCCGCGCGGTCGTGCGGCCGGCGAGCGCGACGAAGGCGCTGCGCTGGGCAGCGTTCATCGCGACGTCCGCGTCGGCGCAGGCGAGATGGCTCATCAGCGTGTCGATCGCGAGGCCGTCGAGCAGGCCGGCGGCGACATCGGCCGGCGAGACGCCGAGCCGGTTCATGCCGGTATCGACCATCACGTCGCACGCACCACCGCCGGCCGTACGCCAGCGCCGGACCTGTTCCGGCGTCGACAGCACCGGGCGCGCGGTGCCGGCCAGCGCGACGCCGATATCGTCGTCGCGCACGCCGTGGAGCACCGCGACCGACAGGCTGTCGGCCAGCGGCCGCAGCGCTTCGGCCTCGGCCCAGGTCGCGACGAAAAAATCGCGGCAGCCTGCCGCCGCCAGCCGTCCGACCACCGCGAGCGCGCCGAGGCCATAGCCGTCGGCCTTGACCGCGGCACCGCAGGCGGCGGTGCCGCTTATCCGCGCCAGCCAGCGCCAATTGTCGACGAGGGCGGCGGCGTCGAGGCGCAGGCGGAGCGGCGAGGTCATCGCGGCGCCCTAGCCGACGCTTGGCCATGGCCGCTAGTGTGACAGGTCTTGGAAATTGAGGGGCTCGGTCCCAGCCCTTCCTGTTCCCCGGCGAAAGCCGGGGCCCAGGAGTCGCGCACTCCGAGCGTGTGACTCCTGGGCCCCGGCTTTCGCCGGGGAACTGCCAATTTCTCGCCCAGCAGATTCAGCAGCGCAGGAACTCGGCGTGATCAGTGACGGGGCGCTTCAGTCGAGTTCCTTGCCCGACGTCTCGGGCAGCCAGATCAATGTCACGACCAGCGCCATCGCGACGACGCCGATCGTGTACCAGATGCCGGCGAACGGATCGCCGGTGCGGGCGACGATATATTGGCTGATGAACGGCAGGAAGCCGCCGAAATAGCCGGTGCCGATATGATAGGGCACCGACATCGAGGTGTAGCGCACCTTCGCCGGGAACATCTCGACCAGCAGCGCCGCGGTCGGCCCGTAGGTCATGCCCGAGAGGAAACCGATCGCGACGATCGCGGCGACGATGATCCACGCCCGCGACAGAGGCGGCGCGCTCTTCTCGAGCTTGTAACCCGCCGCCGCCAGCGCGCCGTCTAGCGCGACCGGATCGGCGACGTCGACCGCGGCGCCGCCGATCGTCACCGACGGCGCGGTGCCGGCCGGCCCTTCGGCCTTGGTATAGCCGACGCCCTTCTTCGACAGCGCGTCGAGCAGTTTGCCGCAGGCGGTCGGCTGGCCCCTGGTCGCGAACGGATCGAAGCGGCAGTCGCTGCCGGTCACCACCACCGGGTTGCGCGCCATTGCCGCGGCGAGTTCGGGATTGGCGGCGTTCGACATCCAGTGGAACAAGGGGAACATCAGCAGGATGGTCAGGATATAGCCGACCACGATCGGCTTCTTGCGGCCGATCTTGTCCGACAACCAGCCGAACAGGATGAACCAGAACAGGCTGAACACGGCGCCGAGGCCGACGATCAGCCGCGCCGAGGTGTCGTCGATCCGCGCCGAATTCTGCAGGAAATAGAGCGCCTGGAACTGCGCGGTGTACCAGATCACGGTCAGGCCGGCGGCGATGCCGAACAGGGCGACCAGCACCATCCGGATCTTGGGCCAGGTGTCGAAGCTTTCGCGGATCGGGTTCTTCGCGGTCTCGCCGGCTTCCTTCATCGCCTTGAAGACCGGACTCTCCTTCAGCTTGAGGCGGATCCACAGCGAGACCGCGAGCAGCAGGATCGAGAACAGGAAGGGGATGCGCCAGCCCCACGCCTCCCACTGCGCCGGATCGACGAACGCGCCCGACGCCAGCACCACCGCGAGGCTCAGCAGGAAGCCGCCGATCACGCTCGCCTGGATGAAGCTGGTGTAGAAGCCGCGCTTGTAGCGCGGCGCATGTTCGGCGACGTAGATCGCGGCGCCGCCATATTCGCCGCCCAGCGCCAGCCCCTGCGCCAGCCGGCAGACGACCAACAGGATCGGCGCCCAGATGCCGATCTGCGCGAAGGTGGGCAGCATGCCGACCGCCGCAGTCGCGAGGCCCATCAGCGTGATCGTGACGAGGAAGGTATATTTGCGGCCGAGCCGGTCGCCGAGATAGCCGAACAAAACCGCGCCGAGCGGGCGGACGCCGAAGCCGGCGCCGAAGGTGGCGAGCGCGAGCAGGAAACCGGCGGTCTCGCTGGCGGCGGGGAAGAAGAGTTTCGCGATCAAAGTGGCGAGCGTGCCGTAGACGAAGAAATCATACCATTCGAACACCGTGCCCAACGACGAGGCGGTGATGACCAGCCGGATTTCCTTGGGGCTTGGTTCGCGCATGGGCGCGGCGGCACTGTTCATTGATCCCCCCGATGTCGGCTTGGGGGCGACAGTGGCGGCGAATGGGCGGCTGGGCAAGATGGGATGTGGGAGTGCGCCGCGGCCGGCTTTTGCCGTCGGTCGCACACCGCAAATTCCAGACGATCCCGCCCCTTACCAGTGAATGTCGTACGACCAGTCGCGCGTCGATTCGGTTTGTCGCATGTAATGGCCGGTGAACGCGTCGCCGCTGCACGGGCCGCCGACCGGCACCACGTCGACCGCATTGGCGCTGAAGGCGAGCGACAGCCGGCATCGCGGGCCGAAGTCGCCATCGGCGTTGGGGAGCAGCAGCTCCATTTTCTGGCCGTCGAGCATGCGGCTGGTGTCGGGCAGCACGTCGGGATCGCCGACCCAGAAATGTTCGCTGCCCTCACCCTTGGGCCGGATTCCCAGCGTGTAGCGAATCTGTCCGGGGTTGGCGGACATGGTGACGATCAGCAGCGCGGCGTCGCCCATGCGGTAGACGCCCTTCATCGGATAGGCCGGATCGCGCAGTTCGGCGATGCGCTGCCGGTAGAGTCCGGCGATACAGGCATCGAGCGCCTCGCCCGGTTTCGGCGCACAGGCGGGTGCCACCTCGCTTGTGGGCGTATCGATGCTCGCCAGCTCGTTGCGCCATTCGCGCTGGTCCTGGTCGACGATCGCGGCGATGCTGCCGTTCCACGCCCTGAGCCGCTGGCGAAAGGCGGTCGTCATGTCGCCGTCGAGCGTGGCGAGCTGGGGATCGGCGCATTTTGCCTTCTCGACCAGCGCCGTCGCCTGGCCGCAGCCGGCATCCGCGGCGTGCGCACGCCCGCTGACGGCGAGCAGAATGATTGCAATCGCGAATCGTGCGATCATGCCCAATGACCTCCGATCGTTTCGATATCGAATCGACGCTGTCCGCGCTCTGATCGCGATCATAATGCGACGATCCGGGCCTCCTGATCAAGCGCCAGCGTGCCGACGATGCCGCCGGTTTCGATGCGCGGATCGAGGCGGTCGGCATCGAGACCGATCAAAGCGAGTCCGCTCTGGCAGGCGATCAGCGCGACATCGGCCGCCAGCGCCTCGTCGAACAGGTCGCCGAGCGTCGGCAGGCCGTGCGGGGCGTACCAGTCGTCGGCCTGGTCGTGCGGGCGCGCGGCGAGCAGCGCGACCGCCGCTTCGCTGAAGAAGATCCGCGCGGTATCGCCCAGCGCCGCGGTGGCGGTGGCGATCAGCAAGGCGGTGCGCAGCCTGGTGCCGTCGGGGGTGGCGAGGATGATGGTGACGGCGCTCATTGCGCGCCGCCACACGCCGGGCAGCCGGGATCCTTGGGCAGCTTCAGCGTGCGGAAGCGCAGCGAGAGCGCATCGACCAGCAGCAGCCTGCCCGCACTGTCGTCCCCGAAGCCGGTGATCGCGCGCATCGCCTCGAGCGCGGCGAGGCTGCCCATGACACCCGTCAGCGCGCCGAGCACGCCCTGATCGGCGCAGGAAATGTCCGGCCGGTCGGGATCGGCGCCGACGAAGCAGCGATAGCAGGGCTTGTCCGCTTCCCAGCCGCGGAAGACGCCGAGTTGCCCCTCGAACTGGCCGACCGCCGCCGACACCAAAGGAATCCGCAGCGCCAGCGCCGCATCCGCGACCGCCAGCCGCGTCGCGAAATTGTCGCAGCCGTCGAGCACGACATCGGCGTCGGCCAGCAGCATCGCGGCATTGCCGGCGTCGATCCGCCGCGGCGTCGGCGTGATGGCGACGTCCGGGTTGAGGCGTGTCACCGCCGCCGCGGCGGCATCGACCTTCAGCGCGCCGATATCGGCGGTCGCGAACAGCGTCTGGCGCTGCAGATTGGACAGTGCGACTGTGTCATCGTCGATCAAGGTCAGCCGCCCGACCCCGGCTGCGGCGAGATACTGGATCGCCGGACTGCCGATCCCGCCGGCGCCGATCACCGCGACATGCGCGCCGAGCAAGGCCGCCTGGCCCGCGCCGCCGACCTCCTTGAGGATGATGTGGCGGGCGTAGCGATCGAGCTGGGCGTCGGTGAGGTCCATCGCCTCAGGCCCCGACCCCGTCGAACCGAAGCCGCCGGCACCGCGTGCGGTCTCGTCGAGATCGACGACCTCGGCGAACACCGCCTTTTGCACGACGGCCGGCACGAGCTGGGCGATGCGGTCGCCGCGCGCGATCGGGAAAGGCTCGGCGCCATGATTGATCATGATCACGCGCAGCTCGCCGCGATAATCGCTGTCGACCGTGCCGGGCGTGTTGGGCATCGAGATGCCGTGCTTGAGCGCGAGGCCCGAGCGTGGCCGGACCTGGATTTCATAGCCTTCGGGGATCGCGACGGCGAAACCGGTCGCGACGGCATGGCGCTGGCCGGGGCCGAGGATGATGTCCTCGGCCGAGACGATATCCATGCCGGCCGCGCCGGCGGTGGCATAAGCGGGGACGGGCAGGCCATCGCCGTTGGGCAGGCGCTTGATGGCGATCCGGATATCAGGCGAGGGCATCGGCAATCTTTCGTGCGAGGCGGACGGCGACTTCGTCCTTGGGCAGTTTTTCCCAGCTTTCGACGCCGGCCGCCGTGACGAGGTGGATGCTGTTGTCGGCACCGCCCATCACGTCGCCGGAGACGTCGTTGGCGACGATCCAGTCGCAGCCCTTCTTGGCCAGCTTGGCGCGGGCATGCGCGATCACATTTTCCGTCTCGGCCGCGAAGCCGACGACCAGCCGGGGGCGATCGGAGGCGATCGACAGCGTCGCGAGGATGTCGGGGTTCTCGGTGAGCGCCAGGCTCGGCGGGGCAGCGCCGGATTTCTTGATCTTCTGGCCCGCGGACGCCTCGGCGCGCCAGTCGGCGACCGCGGCGACCATGACCGCTGCATCGGCGGGCATCGCCGCCTTGACCGCGGCGGCCATCTCGCGCGCGGTCTCGACGTCGATCCGCTCGACACCAGCTGGCGTGGCGAGATTGACGGGGCCAGCGACCAAGGTCACGCGCGCGCCGAGCGCGGCCAGCGCGCCGGCGATCGCGAACCCCTGTTTGCCCGAACTGCGGTTGGCGATGTAGCGCACCGGATCGATCGGCTCGCGCGTCGGGCCGGCGGTGAGCAGCACATGCTTGCCGAACAGCGGGCGGTGGGTGGCGTCCGCGAAGTCGGGTTGCCCGGCGAGCGGCGAATGGTCGGTGAAATGGCGCCGGACCGCGGCCATGATCGCCTCTGGCTCGGGCAGGCGGCCGGGTCCGAATTCGCCGCACGCCATCGGTCCCTCGTCGGGATCGAGCACGGTGATCCCGTCGGCCTTCAGCTGCGCGACGTTGCGGCGGGTGGCGGCATGTTGCCACATTCGCACGTTCATCGCCGGCGCGACGAGCACGGGTTTGTCGGTGGCGAGCAGCAAAGTCGTGGCGAGATCGTCGGCGATGCCGGCCGCCATCCGCGCCATCAGATCGGCGGTGGCCGGCGCGATCACGACCAGATCGGCCTCGCGGCTGAGCTGGATATGACCCATTTCGGCCTCGTCCTTCAGATCCCACAGGCTGGTGTGGACCGGCTGCTCGGACAGCGCCGCCAGCGTCATCGCCGTGACGAACTGCGCGCCGCTTGCGGTCAGCACGCAGCGCACGGCCATGCCGTCCTTGCGCATCAGCCGGATCAGCTCGCACGCCTTGTAGGCGGCGATGCCCCCGCCGACGATGAGGAGGATTTTGTGGGTGGTCATCGTGTTTCAGTGGCTAGCCAGCAACAGGTTGAGTGCATTCACGATCACCGGGTCACGGTCTTCGAGCGAACGGATTTCCAAGTCGAACACCATTGCCTCGAGTGAGGTCGAGGACCGGTCATCATCATGAGGGGTTGATGTATGCGCATGGCTGCAGGGTCAAGTGTGGGACTCGCGATGCGAGGAGTATCGTACGCGCGACCTCACGCAAAGGGCGTGGCAAACTCGATCCGGATGCCGCCGGGGATGAACACCAGAAAGTGACGCGTCGCCGAGCCCGGACGGATCGGTCCCGGCGCGACATCGACCACGACCTCCGGATACGCGCTCACCTTGTCCCACGCTGCCGCCAGCGCCGCATCGTCGGCAACCGCCAGC
>Ga0068863_100003606_pt1 | contig 15285 bp, 10 predicted proteins | sample KBSSwiS62_FD_66596 | JGI IMG/M metagenome (GOLD analysis project Ga0068863, IMG submission 66596) | Switchgrass rhizosphere microbial communities from Kellogg Biological Station, Michigan, USA - KBS Switchgrass S6-2 | ecosystem: Host-associated > Plants > Roots > Rhizosphere > Soil ...
CGCGCCGGGTGGCAGATTATCTGCACGGGGGTTGCGTGGCGGTGTTTGTCTGCGCGGCGGAAGATTTCAGCAAGCTCCCTGTGCCGGAACGCCAGGCCGTGGAGCGGCACCTGCGTTTCGCAGAAGACTTGCGAGTGGAAACATCGATTATCAAAGGCAAGAACCCGGCCCGGGCACTGGTCGACTATGCGCACGACAACGGAGCGACTCAAGTTTTTATCGGGCCAGCGGCGGAATCGCGCAAGCGGTGGTTCCGGGGGCTGGACTTTACCGAACAGGTTTTGTATCAGGCGCGAGACCTACAAGTGACGGTGGTGGCGGAGCGGAGCCGGGAAGGTGGGCGGCCTTCGCTTTATCCGGAAGACGAGGCGGCCGGGCTAATGCACTCGGGGTTTGTGCGGATTTCCGACGAAATGACGGTTGAAGAAGCAATCGCGACGATCCGGCGGCAGGCCGAAAACGTGGAGATGATTTATTACGCGTACGTTCTGGACGACGAGCAGCACTTGCGTGGCGTGATGTCATTCCGTGAGCTGGTATCGGCGGACCGCTCCAAAAGGGTGCGCGATACGATGCGCAAAGACTATGTTTTCGTGCCAGAGGACGAGGACAAAGAAGTCGTAGCACAGATATTGGCGAAACACCGGCTGCTGGCGGTGCCGGTGCTGGACATGCACCAGCACATGCTGGGGATCGTGAGCAGCGCGGATTTAGCGGGAGTAGTGCAACAGGCGGCCAGTGAGGACATCCTGAAGATCGGCGGTATGGAGGCGCTGGAAGGTCCCTATATGGACGTGACCTTTGTACAGATGATCAAGAAGAGAGCGGGCTGGCTAGCGGTTCTGTTTTTGGGAGAAATGCTGACCGCGACGGCGATGGGATATTTTTCTGACGAGATTTCGCGTGCAGTGGTGCTGGCGCTGTTCATTCCGTTGATCATCAGCAGCGGTGGAAATTCGGGTTCGCAGGCGACCACGCTGGTGATTCGAGCGATGGCGCTGGGAGAGATCCGGCTGCGCGACTGGTTCCGGGTGATTCGACGCGAGCTGATGGCCGGCGTGGCGCTGGGCGCGATATTGGGAACGATTGGCATCACGCGAATTTTTCTGTGGCACCTGCTGCGCGGTACCTATGGCGAGCACTATGGAATTATTGCGCTGACCATCGGGTGCAGCCTGATCGGCGTAGTGATGTTTGGAACTCTGGCGGGTTCAATGCTGCCTTTTATCCTGCGGCGATGTGGGCTGGACCCAGCAAGTGCATCGGCTCCGTTTGTGGCCACCCTGGTCGACGTGACCGGGCTGATCATTTATTTCAGCGTGGCCAGCGTCATCTTGCGCGGAGTAATGCTCTAAGCGGCGGTGGTCTTGCTGTTGGCCCGGTCAGGAGGCGCCGGTTCTCGCTGGGATTCCCGCTGAACTTCCGGCTGGGATTTTTGAGTTTGGCGCTGATTGATAGCGTAGAGGGCAAGTTCGAGACGTGAAGACGTGCCGAGCTTGTTAAAAATGCGAAACAGATAATTCCGCACGGTGTGCTCACTCAGATTGAGTTCGCGCGAAATATCCTTGTTCGAGCGGCCTTCGGTGACCAGCTGAACGAGAGTTTGTTCGCGTTTGGTGAGCAGCGGAGCGCCCTTGGCGTCGGTGATGGGCGGAGGCGGAGCCGCGAGCGCGTCAATGAGAAAGCGGATCTGTTCGTTGCTGGCCCAAATCTGGCCTTCGTAAACTTTGTGCACGCTCTTGCACAGAATTTCAAGTGGCTGTTCGCGAGAGAACACACCTTGCGCGCCAGCTCGGAATGCGTCTACAACCGCGTGGCGCTCTGAAGCGTCCAGAAGAAGAATCGCACGAGCGTCGGTAAATGTGGCGACGAGCTCGCGCAAGGCTGCGAAGCCGGCGGTGACGCCGTCTTTGAGTTGAGCGCTGATGATGCAGACGTCAGGGCGATGCTGCTCAAATGCGGTTTGAATTTCGCCGGAATCGGTGGCCGAGGCGACCACGGTTAAGCGCTGCTTGAATCGTTCGAGAGCGGTACTCATCAATTCGCAATTCATTGGACAAGACTCAGCAACTAAAACAGAGATTTGCGAGACGATGCCGTTCGCTTTTTGCATAGCGGTCCTTCCGCATGAAATAGTGGACCAGGGCTTAAGCTGGGCTTGAGACTGGGCGTGAATACTGGCGTGAGCTGGGCGAAGACTGGGAGACGAAGTCGAATACGGCCGAAGGGCTGTGGGCCGATGGTGTAACGAAGTTCTAAGTATGTCTCTAAGAGTACTTCAAGGAATCAATCCTCCCGAACGACAATTGAGCGAAGCGCGATAACAAAAGCGAGTTGAAATCGCAAAGTTCCTTTTTCGATGTAACTCTTTTTTTCATGCAAGCGTGTAAAAGGTTCTGGAATGCAGATTCTGTGTATGCAGTGAATGGTGTACTAGTCCCCCGTAAATTCGTGTCTGGTTGCGTGTTATCGCCAAGAGAAGCGTTTCCAGGCTGTCGAAAGTAATGGTCATGCACTTAGGTGAGTGCATGCGGCCTGCCAAACGAGAAGAGCGAATGGAGAGTTTTGTCACCAGAAATTTGTGCGCAGTGGTGAGGGCACGAGAGCGAAATGTTTGCGCATCGACCAAGAAGTACAGGCAATTTCCGAGGATGAATGGCCACGGATCGTGATAGATCGGAACGGCCTTTTGTCACCAGACATTGCGTTTCTTTGCAGCTGACGCGAGAGATCCTAAGCTGACTTCGGCCAAGCAGAGCGCGGGGAACCATGCGTGACGCAATTAAAGATAGAAAAGAGCCGCCGCGAACGAACGTGAGGGGAGACTTAGGGGTGATCCAGTAGCGCCAGAGGGGGTATGTTTTCGCGGTCGCAGACAGGATCCGCGAGCCAGCTGGCAGATGAGAATGGACCAGGAGTGTTCGAAAGTGATCGAGTAACGAGCGATAGGGGTGACACACAAGAAAAGCCAAGCGGGACCGAATCAAGATCAAGCCGGAAAGAGTGGAAGGGCACTCGCAGGGAAGAGTTGGGCGGCAAAGGAAGCATGCCTGGTCAAGAGAGGATGTTGTATTTCCTCGCAGGATGGAACGGAGAGCAATTAACCCAGCCGGAAGTCCAGCCCGTAGCGCAGGAAATGTTTGATCGGCCCATATTCCAAGAAAGAGGAATGTGAGTCACAGGGCGAAGCTGCGGGCAAATTGCGAAGGCTACAACACAGGAGACGAGTTGGAAAGACGCCAAAAACAAGGGTGGTTTGCACTGACGGCCAAGCACCAGCATGAGTCGGCCGTGGCGCGTTTGTTGAGGGGCAAGGGAATGGAGGTGTTTCATCCCACCTATGCAGCGGTGCGCCAATGGAAGGACCGGAGAAAGACGCTGCAATTACCGCTCTTTCCGGGCTACGTGTTTTTTTTGGGCGGATTGGGCAGGCGCGTCGAGATTTTGTCGACGCCGGGTGTGTTTTCCATTGTGTCGTTCGGCGACGCGGCCGCGGAAATCAGCGGGGAAGAAATCGAAGGGATTCGGCGCGCGGTGCAGGGCAGCATGCCGATTCAGCCGCATCCATTTTTGGCGGAGGGCGACCGGGTACGAGTGACGCGCGGCGCGCTGACAGGGGTACACGGTATTTTGTTGCGGCACAAAGACGCGTACCGTTTGGTGTTGTCGATTGAATTGCTGGGTCGAGCGGCGTCGTTGGAAATCGATGCGGAAATAGTCGAACGGATTTCCAGTTTGCGACACAGATCGGGTTATGAGCCATGGACAGAGCAAGCGTTGAATCTTTCGAATTAGAGCAAGCGGCGGCGTTTCGCGACAGCGCCATGTTCGTGGAGTTCTACGGACTGCGCGAACAGCCGTTCGGGGTGACACCGGATCCGAAATTCCTGTATCTGGGAGAAGGGCACCGGGAAGCGCTGGCTGCGCTTTTTTATGGAATTGAGTCGGGACGCGGATTCTCCGCGCTGGCCGCGGAGCCGGGCATGGGGAAAACTTCCCTGCTGATGCGGCTGCTGGAGAGCATGCAGGAATCGGCGCGAACGGCGTTTTTGTTTCAGACGGAAGGGAGTTCGCGAGAGTTTTTACGTTCCTTGCTGAACGATCTGGGCATCGTGCCACGCGGACAAGACCTGGCGGCGACGCACGAAGCGCTGAATGAAACGCTCCTTGCGGAATTGAACGCGGGGCGTCGAGTGATCGTGGTGATCGACGAGGCACAGAATCTCAGCGAAAAAACGCTGGAGTCGGTGCGCCTGCTGTCGAATTTTGAGACTCCGGCGGCGAAATTGATGCACATCATTCTGGCCGGGCAGCCGAAACTGTCGGAAAAACTGGCGAAGCCGAGCTTGACGCAACTGCGGCAGCGCGTTTCGAACGTAATTCAGCTGAAGCCGTTTCGCTCGCAAGAAACGGTGGAGTACATCAAGCACCGGCTAAAGATGGCTGGGCTGAAGGGGCAGGCGCCATTTTCGCCGGACGCGCTGCTGCTGATCGCACGCTCGAGCAAGGGCATACCGCGGAACATCAACAACATTTGCTTTCAGGCGCTGTCGCTGGGATTTGCAACGCAGACGCAGGTGATTGGCACGCAAATCATCCGCGAGGTACTGGCCGACCTCGAAATTGAAACTGCGGACAGTTCTTCGAGGCGGGCGACGGAATCTGCGGTGCCATCGGCGCCCAAGGTGGCAGCGCACTGGCCATACATTCCGCCGCAGACGGATCGATATGAAACGAACTATTTTGCGTCGCCGCCGAGGCGATCGTGGGGAATGAAAATCTTCAGCGTGCTGGCGGGCGCGGCGCTGACGTTCGCCGTGCTGGTGCTTTTTAGCGCGAACAAGGCCAAGGCCGGCTTTAATCCGGAGCAGTTACGGGACGTTGTGCTTGGGACGTCGGGTGGAGACGCGGATACACCGCCGGTGCTGCCGTCGCGATTGAAAGCGCCAGCTGCGCCAGCTATAGAGAAAAGTCAGATCGCGACTCCGGACGCGGAACGGGCGGGTGGGCATAACGAAAGTGGGGAGGATGCCGCCAGTGCACTGACAAAAAGCGAGGAGAGCGCGGCGGTTAGAAACGAGGAGTTGGGAGATGCGCACGTGGTGTTGCTCAACCGGGCGCAGAGCACGTTCGAGATCGCGAGAAATTATTTGGGGCGTTCGAACTGGAAAGCGGTGGATCAGATTCGATCGCTGAACCCGCAGATTCGCGGCGGATACCAGGTTCTGCCGGCGGGAACGCGTGTGGTGCTTCCGGGGCCTGATCCGGCCAGGCGCAAGGAAGACGGGAAACTGCAAGCGAGCAGCCCGGAAGCGAATTCGAACGCAGAGAAGGGGAGAGTAGCTTTTACGGGAAATTCGAGCCTGGTTCGCGTTTATCGGCAGGAGACGCTGTTTCAGTTTGCGCTCGATCAATACGGCAAGTCTGGATGGGAGATTGTTAGCCGGATCCGTTCGCTGAATCCGCAGCTGCGTGATCCGTATCAGGTTTTGCAACGGGGGCAGTGGATCCGGGTGCCGGAGCTGGCGCAGGAGCGATAACTGCCGGTCGGTGGCGAGGTGCGGCGATGAAAATTCAACCAAGTTTAGCTGGAAGGTTTTTAGCGATTGCGCTGGTAGTTGTCGGCGCGGGATTCGCGTGCGCTGGGGTTGCCGCTCAACAAGCTCCGGCGGCTCAACAAACTTCGCCGGCACAGCAAGCGCAAAGTGCGCCGGCGCAGACTCAGCAGACGGCAGATACCGCGACGGATCCGCAGCGGCCGGCTTTGCATCAGCGCTATCCGCGCTATCGACTCCGCTCAAGCGACGTGATTGGCCTGACATTTCGATTCACACCGGAATTCAACCAGGAAGTGACGGTGCAGCCGGATGGCTATATTCAGGCGCGCGGCCTGCCGAATGACGTGTACGTGCAAGGGATGACTGTCAGTGAGATGACGGCAGCACTGCAGAAATCGTATTCCACGATTCTGAACCAGCCGGAAATCAGCGTTACTTTGAAGGACTTCGATAAGCCGTACTTCGTTGCTGGCGGGCTAGTTGGCAAGCCAGGCAAATACGACCTGCGCGGAACCACCACGGCTACGCAGGCGGTAGCGATGGCAGGAGGATTTGCCGACGGAGCGAAGAATTCCCAAGTCGTGCTCTTCCGCCGGTCGAACTCCGACGACTGGATGGAAGTGAAGGTATTGAACCTGAAGGAAGTGCTGAAGGGCAAAAAGCTGAACGAGGACACGGTGCTGCAACCCGGCGACATGTTGTACGTTCCGAAGTCCACGTGGTCGAAGATTGAGAAGTTTTTGCCGCGCTCATCGGTCGGAGCATATTTCAGCCCTGCGATGCTGTAGAGACGCGTCTCGCGATCAACGCGAACGTCAAGGCACCCTGCCTATACCAGCTCATTTGAAGGAACTGGCTTCGTGCCATGCGAAAAGTATTCATCGTCATTGCCGAGATCGCAGTGCTGATTCTTGGCGGCGCCGCGTTTGGGCAAGACAAGAATCAAGCTGTGCCAGTGCCAGTGGGGCCACCACAGACGGCACCCGGACAGCGATACACGTTGAAAGCGACTGACGTGCTTGGCCTGACGTTTCGATTCACACCAGATTTCAACCACGACACGACGGTGCAAGCTGACGGGTTCGTGCAGTTGAAGGGATTGTCGAATGGCGTGCACGTACAAGGCCTGACGGTACAGGAAGCGCAACGCGAAATTATCAAGGCGTACGCGACGATACTGCAAGATCCGGACGTGACAGTGACGCTCAAGGATTTTGAGAAACCATATTTCGTAGTGAGCGGTTCGGTGAAAAACCCCGGCAAATTCGACTATCGCGACCACACCACGGTGATGCAGGCGGTGGCGATAGCCGGAGGGTTCGACAATTCCGCGAAGCATTCGCAGATTTTGTTAATGCGACGTTCCACGAACGACCTGGTGCAAGTGACGATGGTGGACCTGCGACAGGTGATGAAGGGGAAGGAACTAACCAAGGACATCGAAGTGCGGCCAGGAGACACGATTTTTGCTCCCAAGAGCGCGTTTTCGAAATTTGCGCCGTTCATTCCAACCAGCTCGCTAGGGATGTACCAGCACTAGCGATTACCGGCCGAGGAAGAGTGACTTATGAGAGGCAATGAACTTGTCGTTCGCGATCGCAGGGAGATTCAGCCCAGCGTGTTCACGCCACGCGACTTGATTCTGGTGGCGTTCCGCAGACGCAGAACGATTGGCTACACGTTTGTGGCGATCATGCTCGGCGCGGTGCTGGCCGTGATCCTGCTACCGGCGAAGTACGAGTCGCAGACCGGTATTTTGGTGCACCGCGAGCGCGTGGACCCGCCGCTCAGCGCGGAGCAAACCGGAACGCTACAGCAGATGGCACCCGCCCTGACGGAGGAGGACATCAACTCCGAAGTCGGGCTACTGCAGAGCCAGGACCTTCTGGAAAAGGTGGTAGTGGCCTGCGGCCTGGAAGATCGCATGCACCCGTCGATTGTGAGCACGCTGTTTCACATGCGAAAAATGACGCCGGAAGAGAAACGCGCCGCAGCGGTGGACAAGCTCCGACGCGATTTGCGAATCGAGCCGATCAAGAAATCGTTTTTGATTTCGGTTTCGTATGCGTCCACCGACCCGCAGCTTTCCGCGAACGTGCTGAATACGCTGGGCAACGACTACCTGGAAAAGCATGCGGCGGTACGACGTCCCGCGGGCACCCAGAAGTTTTTTGAAGATGAAGTAGATCGCTACCGGCAAAAGTTGACGGACGCACAAAACTCGCTGGCGGATTTCAATCGCAAGGAGGGCTTGGTAACGAACGAAACTGAGAAAGACTCTGCTGTGCCGAAGCTGGCGGAATTCGAATTCAATATGAGGCAGACGCAGGCGTCGGTCCCGCAGGCCGAAGAGCATGTACGCAACCTGGAGCGCCAGTTGGTCAGCACGCCGCCGCGAATTACCACCGAATTGCGGCACAGTGACAACGCAGTCCTGATGCAACAGCTGAAGTCGTCGCTGGTAAACCTGGAATTGCAGCATACCGACCTGACCCACAAGTACGCGCCCACCGATCGGCAAGTCAAGGAAGTGGAGCAGCAAATTGAGCAAGTGAAAGCGGCGATTGCCGCGCAGGAAAAGGCTCCCGTAAAGGAAGAAGCGACAAACGAAAATCCGACGTTCGCGTTGGTTCGCGAAGAGTTGGTGAAAGCACGAGCGGAACTGGCGTCGCTCAAGGCTCTGTCCACTTCCTACACCAAAGTGGGCGCTGCCTATCAGAGCTCTGCGATTGAGCGAGACCAGAAACAGCTTGAGCAACAGGAGCTGCTTCGTAACGTGAAGACCGCCGAGCAGAACTATCTCCTATACCTGAATAAGAAGGAAGAAGCTCGGATTTCCGACGCGTTCGACCAGAAGAGAATCGTGAACGTGTCCATCGCGCAGGCGGCCAGCGTACCGGCGTTTCCATCGAATCCCGCGTCGCTGGTTCTGTCGATTGCGGCTGTGCTCGGCTGCTTGATGGGTCTCGGCGCAGCGTTCGTGCACGAACAAATTGATTCTTCCATGGGCTCGCCAGATCAAGTGGAAGCGTACCTGAACATGCCTGTCCTGGCTGCCATGCCTGACGAGATTCCGTTGCGGCGGCTGCCCAATGTGTAGGCGTGCGCCCGCAGCCAGCCAGGCGATTTGTGCGAAAGCGATGCAGCTCTCAAAAACTGGAGGTCCAAGCCAACCGTGAGTAGAAACTTCGAGATTCTCCAACGAGCCGGCAAGGTTCGAGGATTGTTCGCCGCCGATCCGGAAACTTTGCCGAAGTTCACTCCGCGACCGATTCCGGAGAATTCGCCGGAGCCAGGACCATCAATTCCCCCGGGGCGGCGGTTGCAGTTGGGTTTGGAAGGCGCAGGGCGGGAAGAAGCGATCCGCCTGGTCCACCGCGTGTTTTTATCGCCCGGCGTTGATGGTCCGCGCGCCGTGGTTTTTTCAGGAGTCGAGCGGAGGGTTGGCTGTACGTGGAACTGCGCCTGGGCTGCTCGTGCGCTGGCCGCACACGTTTCCGGCAGGGTGTGTTTGGTGGACGCCAACCTGCGCCATCCCGGCCTGCACCGGGAATTCGGGCTGGGCAATTCGCGAGGGCTGGTCGGCGCGCTCAGCGAAAAGGGTCCGGTCATCAGCTACGCCAGCCAGTTGGGCGACACCAACTTATGGATTTTGCCGGCGGGAACAGACGGAACGGATCTTTCGCGCGTTTGCACGCCGATGGAAATGGATCTACGCGTCAACGAACTGGAGTCGCAATTCGAATTTGTGCTGATTGATTCTCCTGCCCTGAACCTGTACGCCGATGCATTGGCATTGGGCCAGATGTCGGACGGGATCGTCCTGGTGCTGGAATCCTCTTCGACACAACGACTGTCCGCCCGGCGAGCCAAGCAAAACGCCGATGCGCATCGAGTGCGAGTTTTTGGTGCTGTGCTGAATCGATTTTCGCAAAACGTTCCAGACCTGGTTACCCGGATACTCAAATGAACTCACCGATTTCAAGTTTTGAGGCAAATCAAGGCGATCCGCAGGCGGATGCGGTTCCGGAGCCCCTAAGCGTTTTCGGCCGCTTCATCGCGCTCCTGCAAAAGAATCGGGCCAGCATCGCTATTGCTGGGGCGGACCTCGTCTTGGCGATGTTGTCGTATTGGGTCGCGGTGAATCTGTTTCGCGATATTCGCGGCCAGGTTTGGGCTACCGAGGTCTTGTCCGCGACGTTGGGAATCCTACTAGCGTGCAGGATGGTGGGTCTCCTTTCCGCGGGCTTGCCGGGAACTTCGCTACGGTACCCCAGTTCATCGGACGTGCTGCGAGTAATTCGTGGTGTCTCGATCGGTAGCGTGCTGTTTCTGATCGTTGCGCGCATTGCCAATTTCCGGCATGAAATTCCCGCGGCGCTTTTCGTGCTGGACGCGGCAATTCTGGTATCTCTGTGGGGGCTGCTGCACTGCGGTGTGCGTTTGCTTGGTTCGTTGCGTGCCGCGTTCCGCACCAAGGGCAAGCGAGTGTTGATTGTCGGTGCCGGCGACGCCGGGATGAGTCTTGCCAAGGAACTGACTTCCGATCCGGGTGCTCCTTGCATTCCGGTTGCGCTGGTGGACGACGACAAAACACGCACCGGTCGCAACGTATATGGAGTTCCTATCGCGGGCGCAATCGACGATTTGCCGGCGGTGGCCAGTCAGAGCAACGCCGAAGAAGTATTGATCTGCATTCCTAGCGCGACACGGCCTGAGATGAGCCGGATTCTGTCCGCTTGTCGGCAAGCCGACCTGCCTGTGCGCACGCTTCCCACGCTGACCGAGTTGATTGACGGCCGAGTCTCGCAGAATGAATTGCGCACGCCCAACATCAGCGATTTGCTCAACCGCGAGGAAATGCACCAGGACGCAGACGAGATCGCCAAGATCGTGCGCGGCAAAACGGTGTTGGTCACGGGAGCAGGAGGGAGCATTGGCGCGGAGTTGTCTCGCCAGATCGCTTCAGGCTCGCCGGCCAAGCTGTTGCTACTCGATAAATCGGAGAACAGCCTTTTTTACATCCACCGTGCGCTGCGCGAGCGCTACCCGGACCTTCTACTGCGGCCTTTGTTGATCGATTTGACCTGCCGCGATTTTGTCGATGAATTCATGCATGAAGAGAAGCCGGAGGCTGTATTCCACGCCGCCGCGCACAAGCATGTCGGCTTGATCGAATTACATCCCCACGAAGGAATCCGCAACAACGTGTTGGGCATTCGCAACGTAGCGCTGGCGGCGCTGCGCTGCGGAGCAGCGCTGTTTGTGAATATTTCCTCGGACAAGGCGGTGAACCCGCGCAATTTCATGGGTTGTTCCAAGCGCATCACCGAAATGTTCATTCAGGATTTGTCGCGTAGCAACCTGACGCGCTTTATGAACGTGCGTTTCGGAAACGTTGCAGGGAGCACCGGAAGCGTATTGCGGCTCTTCTGGGAACAAATTCAGAAAGGCGGGCCGCTGCTGGTTACCGACCCGCGTGCTTCGCGGTATTTCATGACCATTCCGGAAGCGGTGTTCCTGATTCTGCAAGCGGCCAGGCTGGGACGCGGCGGCGAAACTTTTGTATTCGAAATGGGAGAGCCCATCAACATTTACGAACTGGCTAAGAACATCAGCCTGTTGGCCGGCATGAAGCCCGGCAAAGAAGTGCCCATTCATTTCGTGGGCCTGCAAAAAGGAGAAAAAGTGGCGGAGGAACTCTGGGAAGAATGGGAGAACCCAGTGCCGACCGAGCAGCCGGGAATCCAGAAGGTGAGCGAGCCGGACCCCGAAGCGGTCAACATGCTGGAAAAAATCCAGCGCATCGAACGCCTGATTACCCGCAACGACCGCGAAAGCTTGCGGCAGTACCTGTCGATTCTGGTGCCGCAATTTGAGAAGAATCGTCAGGAAATGTTTCTGGAAGACGAGCCCTTGCCCATTTTCGTTGAAACGCAGCCCGGAGTGCAGCCATGAGCTCAGCTGCCCTGAAGATTCCGCTCTCCGCGCCGGACGTTGGCGATCGCGAGTTTCGCTACGTCGAGCAGGTGATGCGTTCCGGCAGCCTGAGCCTGGGCCCGATGCTGCCCCGTTTCGAGGAAGCATTTGCCGCGACTATCGGTCGAAAATTCGCGATTGCCGTCAACAGCGGCACGTCGGCATTGCACCTGTGCGTTCGATCGGCGGGCATCGGCCTCGCGCATGAAGTGATTACAACGTCGTTTAGCTTTGTCGCCTCGACAAACTGCCTGCTCTACGAAAACGCGGTACCGGTTTTTGTGGACATTGATCCCGCTACGCTGAACATTTCGCCGGCTCAGATCGAGGAATTTCTAAAGAAGTGTTGTGCGCCCGACTCGCAAGGCCGGCTGATTAACCGGACGACAAGCAGGGAAGTGAAAGCCATCCTGCCGGTGCACGTCTTTGGTTTGCCTTGCGATATGCAGGCGATTGGCGACCTCGCGAAGGACTACGGCTTGGCCATCATTGAAGATTCATGTGAAGCGATGGGCGCAACGTATCGCGGCAAGCAAGCCGGCACCTTCGGCGAGATGTCTTGCTTTGCCTTTTATCCGAACAAGCAGATGACCACCGGCGAAGGTGGCATGATCGTTACTGACGACGAACATTTCGCGCGACTGTGCCGCAGCATGCGCAACCAGGGCCGCGGCGAGGACGGCGCCTGGCTAAAGCATGAAAGGCTCGGTTACAACTATCGGTTGAGCGATATCCATTGCGCGATTGGCTTGGCACAGATTGAGCGCTTGGCCGAAATGTTGGAAAAACGCGACCAGGTGGCGCGACGGTACCACCACGCGCTGCAGGGTATTCCGGACGTGCGGAGGCTGGCCGACGCGGCGGACGCCAAGCGCAGCTGGTTCGTCTATATCGTGCAGCTCGCGCCATATGTAGAACGTGGAGTCCGCGATCGAATTCTGCAACGACTGCGCGCCGCTGGGGTTGGGTGCCAGGCATACTTCCCGGCCATTCACCGGCAGCCCTTTCTGAAGGACCTGATTCATTTGCCGTTCGGACGTCTGCGCGAAACCGAGATCGCGGCCGACCGCTGCCTGGCGTTGCCGTTTTCCTCGAGCATGCGTGAAGAACAGATTCAATATGTCGCGGAGGAATTGCGCAATGCAGTCGAGGAAGAGTGCGATATTTCCTGCGCACTGCCAGGCGGACAGCACAATGCGCGTAAGCGGTCCGCGGACGAATCTCTACAGGAGCGAGTATGAACAGTTCAGCTGCACAGATGTCATTGCCGGATGTTCAATCCGCAGTGAGAAGAATGCCCGAGGTTCACGGCGCCGCGGACACACGACAAGTCACAGGAATCCACCTGGGGCACAACGCCGCCGCTGCGCTGGTTGAAGACGGAAAACTGCTGTTTGCCATGCAGGAAGAACGACTATCGCGCGTGAAAAATCAGGGCGGGTTGCCCGTCTTGACGCTAGACCACATCAAAGGGCTAGCAAGCGCACAGCGGGGGGCGAAAGTTTCGCGCGAAGTTGCGTTGGGTGGCAAGAATTTATCTCTTTGTTACTGGCGGCGGGACGATATTTTGCGTACGGCGGGCAGCGGGGCACCCAACTTCGTGGGCCGGGCGAAAAATCTGGCGCGCAGCAACGCGGCCATCTCCGATTGGATCAACCAGCGGAAGTGGAGTGGTATCGCCGAGAACCTCGAGCCGGTTATGGGAGGCACGGAGGTGCCGGTACACGGAATCGACCATCACCTGTGTCACGCGGCTTCGGCCTATTTCGGCTGGGGAAAAATGGATGAGGAAGTGCTCGTCCTCACGTGTGACGGCGCCGGCGATCGCTTGTGCGCGACGATCAACATTGCGAGAAATGGAAAGATTCGGCGCGTGGCCGGAGTCGATGAAAGCCATTCCATCGGCGCGCTGTACGGAAAGATCACCTACCTTTCCGGCATGGTGCCGATGGAGCATGAGTACAAGTTAATGGGGCTTGCCCCATACGCCGAAAAAGCGCGCGAGTCGCAGTCGATCAGCGAAGATTTTGAAGCGCTGTTTGCTTTTGACCGCGACAATCCTATGCAGTGGATGCGAACCGCGGATTGTCCGCCGCTGCAATACAGCGCTGGATTTCTTTCGAACCTGCTGCGGCGTAAACGCTTCGATCACATTGCCGGTGGCGTCCAACTGTTCGTGGAACGCTTCCTGGTTCGTTGGGTGCAAAACTGCATTGCGGAAACCGGCATCCGAAAAGTGGCCTTGAGCGGCGGGGTCTTCATGAACGTCAAGGCCAATCAGAAAATTCTGAACCTGCCGGAAGTGGAGGAGTTGTTTGTTTTTCCGTCTTGCGGAGATGAAACCAACTCCATTGGCGCGGCTTGGCTGCTCGACCAGCAACTGAGCAAGAAGGCTCCGGAAAAGCTTGGACCGTTTTACCTGGGGCCGGAATATTCCGACGCGGAAATTGAAACTGCGCTGCGAAGCTACAAGTTCAAGAGCGCTGTCGAGACAAAGAATTCGCAGGAAATCGAATGCAGTGTTGCTGAGCTGCTAGCCAAGGGCAGCGTGGTCGCACGGTTCAAGGGGCGGATGGAGTTTGGTGCGCGGGCGCTTGGGAATCGCTCCATCCTGGCCAATCCGGCGGTGCCCGGCGTGGTGAAAGTCATCAACGAGATGATCAAATGCCGCGACTTCTGGATGCCGTTCGCGCCGTCGGTGTTGGCGGAGCGGAGCGAGAAATACTTCTACAAGCCAAAACCGGTCGAAGCGCCGTACATGATTCTCACCTTGGACAGCCGTCCGGAGAAGCGCGACGCGATGGCTGCGGCGATTCATCCGTACGATGCGACGGGCCGGCCGCAGGAAGTGTACGAATCCTGGAACCCGGACTATCACCGGCTAATCAGCCATTTCGAACAGATGACCGGTGAATCCATCATCCTGAACACGTCGTTTAACTTGCACGGTGAGCCGGTGGTGTGTTCGCCAGAAGATGCGCTGCGCGTGTTTGATATTTCCGGGCTGGAACATCTTGCACTTGGCGATTTCCTGCTTTCGAAAAGGTAACGACCCGCGGGCGGCGTTCTTGCCTCCGGTTCAACAAATCACGAACAGACATATGAGTTCGATTACAACTCCAAACGAGTCCACGGCAAACGGCTCTCAGGAAGTTCCGTCGCAACGCTCCGCTATGCTCGGCATGCTGGGCCAGAATACGTTTTGGCTGTGGCTGGACGTTGGGGCGTTGCGCATCGGCGCGCTGCTCGCGGGCTTCTTTCTAATCCGCTACTTCGGCCCGCACGATTTTGGACTGTATAGCACGGCTATGGCCGTCGGTTTTCTGGTCAACGCTCTGAGCGATCTGGGTTTGACTCGCTATACCGCCAGAGCCGTGGCAGCGGATCGCCGCGAAGGGCCGCCGGTCCTGGCCGTGACCTATCTGTCGACGGCCATTTTTGCGGTGCTTGAGGTTATCGCCCTTGTCGTGGCGGTCTCGCGCGGCAATACCGCTGCTGGGGTCGTCATCGCGGGTTTGCTCCTCGGCAATTTCGATGGGTCGGCGCTTCTGTGCTCTGCGATGCTAAACGCGACGCTGCGGTCGCGGCGTATCTTGCCGGGTTCGGTCATTAGCACGCTTTGTTTGATTGCCTTCGCGTTACTGGTCATTTTGCTGCGTTTACCTGTGTTCGTTTTTGTTTTGCTGAGCTGCGTGCGTAGCCTTCTGGTTTTTCTGGTCCGGCTCTGGCAACTGCGCGACCTCTGGCC
>Ga0068863_100003607_pt1 | contig 15285 bp, 17 predicted proteins | sample KBSSwiS62_FD_66596 | JGI IMG/M metagenome (GOLD analysis project Ga0068863, IMG submission 66596) | Switchgrass rhizosphere microbial communities from Kellogg Biological Station, Michigan, USA - KBS Switchgrass S6-2 | ecosystem: Host-associated > Plants > Roots > Rhizosphere > Soil ...
AATCTCGGACGGACATCGTCAGCGCACGTAGTAGTTGTTGTCGCGCTCGATGACCTCGCCACGGCGCAAGGGGAGCACCCGTGTCAGCATGCAGTACCCCCAGTCCAGCCCTGGGATCTTGGCGAACACGCCTTGGGGACCGCGCACCATGCGCCCCGTGGTCACGTCGTACGCCGACTGGTGCCACGGACACACGAGTCTGCCCTCATCGTCGATGCTTCCTCCGCCGAGGTCAGCGAAGAGATGCCGGCATTTGCGCCCGACTGCGAACGGCTGACCATTGACGTTGCCGACCGCAAACCGACCGACACCGACCACCTTGCCTGGTGGTAGCTCGCTGACTGGCCCGACCAACTGCTCCTCCGTCATGACCTAAGTCTTCCGGCATCAACTGGGGGATTTTGTGTCAATTCCTGAATTGCGGAGCATCGTTTGGCGGCATTCATCGATCGCGCCGCGCGACCTTAGCCGGCGTCGTTCTCGCCGCGGCGGCGCTCAGACCGTTTTGCGCGTCGTTTGAGGCGGAAGCGCTCGGTGCGCCATTCGGATGGCGAACGACTGCGGCGGCCGCCACACGTCGCGATCTCGGAATGACCACGCATAGGTCGGAGATCCGTCGCGTATGCAATCCAGCAGGCCTGGTGCGGCGAGTTCGTGAGCAGACCAATCGTAGAGCTGTTGCAGCCGGGGTCGGATTACCCCGTAGTCGAGGAGTCGCCCGAATCCGAGTTCGTCGTTGAGATACTTCCGCGCCGTGTCGCGAAGCGGGTATTCGTCCGGAAGGATTCGTGAGAGCTGCAGGAAAATGCCGGCCATACCGAGCCTTGGATCACCAAGCAACGGTGCGAGAGGACGCAGCCACCCTAGTGAGATCCGTGGAGCGGCAACGAGGGCGTGGGCGTAGAGCACCCGGCAGAGTACGACGTTCAAGAAGAAGCGTTCGGCCTCGCTCTCCTTCTCCGCCAGGGCTCGATGGTCGAGATAGGCGGCGACGACGCTGCCGTTGTGCGCCCGATACCACGCTCGCGCGGTCGGGTAGTCGGCGAACGACATCCAGAAGTCGACCGTACGCGAGGAGGCTGGTCCGGCAAGGCCGCCGCTCAGTGCGACCGCTTCACAACCGTCCCGGAGGATCCGCTCGTTTACCGCACGCCACCATGGACTCCCCGGACGATCGCTGAACGGCGGTTGCAACAAACCGCGACGCAGCTGCCACTGCATGAACGACATTGCTGCACGGCGGAATGGCAGATGTCGAGGCGCCTTCCCGAACGGGCCGTAGTAACAGCGCTGCATCAGAGCGATTCGGCCGCCCGGATCATCGCGTACTGAGGTCACCTGCTGCTCGGCCCAGGCTGCGGCGCCCTTGGGTCTCATATCAGGCGGCCCCTCGGTGGACCTCATGTCAGGATGGTCGCATGGGCTCGCGCGGCAGGTAGCTACGGCGGCGTAGGGCTTAGCAGCAAGGCGTACCCGATCCTTGCTCGGCGACGCGCAGCAAACGCGTCCTGATTAGCCGACCGGGATCGGCTCGTCCGCCACGGCGAGTAACGAAGCGAGCTGTCCCAAGCTCGACTTGATCGGCCGGTAGTAGACCCAGGTGCCTCGGCGGTCGCCCTCGATGAGACCGGCATCGCGGAGAATCTTGAGGTGGTGCGAGATCGTCGGGCCCGTGACCTCGAAGTCGCCGCCTGTCAGATCGCAAACGCAGATCTCGCCGTTGGCGGCGGACGTGATGCGTGAGAGCAGCCGCAGCCGGATCGGATCGCCAAGGGCTTTGAACTTCCGGGCCATGTCGGTGGCGTCTTCGGAGTTCAGTGATGCCTCGGTGATCGGCGCACAGCAGGCGGTCTGCTCCGCGGGGTTGTCCAGAACGACGAGCTGCTTCGACATGCTTCTAGGTTGACAGATGTCGAATCAGGGTGCAACTATCGCCCAAGATGCTGATTCGATAGTTGTCGAGATAGCTCCATAAGGGCCATGCGGCCCAGCGAACCTAGGGAGGCATTATGACCGAGACCAAGATCGAGGTCGGAGGATTCTCCGGCGACCCGATGGATGCACTGAATCCGCCGGCTGCGACGGGTGGCTGCTGTGGCGGCGCACCGTCGGACGCAGCCGGGCAGACGTCGACCTGTTGCGGAACTGCGGCCGAGGCCACGGCCGAAGGAAGCTGCTGCGGTTCCGCAGCGAAGGCTGACGCGGTCGCGTCGGGCGCGGGGTGCTGCGGGTGATGGCTCCGGCTTCCGGGTCGGCGCTCGTCGCCGACCCGGACGTTCGGTGGATGACCTCAGTGATCACGCGTCTCGCTGCAGACGACTTTGCAGGTCGTCGGATCGGTACGGCAGGCGGGCGGGTGGCAGCGGAGTACCTCGCCGACCGGCTGCGTGCGCTTGGTGCTCGGGCCAGCTTCGATAGGTTCGGAGTTCCGACCGCAGTGCGCGAGGTCTACGCAACGCCGCGGCTCGCCCTGTCGGGATCGGGACCCCTCACGTTTCGGCGCGACTTCTGCGAGCATCTGGCTTCAGCTGACGCGCCGGCAATGCGCAGTGGACCGATCGTTGCTATCGATGCCGCCAACGCGGACGGTGCGTGGGTCGTGGACTCGGCCTGGTCAGCAGAGCGAGTGTCTGCTGCGGCGGATGCGGGCGCAATCGGTGTGCTGGTGCCGCGAGGGACCGACTCAGCCGGATGGATGCCCAAGATGATCGTCGGACCGACGCCAGGACCGCTACCGGTACTGGCCGTGCGTACTGCCATCCATGACGCGCTGGCCCGCGATCGGTCCGTCGTTGCGGAAGCAGCGGTACCGCTGCGGACCGTCGACGTCTCGGGAGCAAACGTCATCGGCGTTTTCAGAGATGGCGCGGTGGGTGCGACATCGCTGCTTCTGACCGCGCACTTCGACGGGGTCGGCGACGATCCTGATCAGCGGTTTCCGGCTGCGTGTGACAACGCGGCCGGCGTCGCGGCGGTCATGGAATCGGCGCGCCTGCTGCATCGCTCGCTGCCGTCCGACGTCGGGCTCGCTGTTGCTCTGCTCGACGGCGAAGAGGCCGGAGCTCGTGGCTCGGCGAACTACGCGCGCCAGGTTCGCCACGGCACGTACGTGATCAACCTTGATGGGGCGGCGCAGCTTGCTGACGCGGCCCATGTCGAGGCGGGCGGCCCGGCTGAACCTTTGCTCCTCGCGCTGGACGCGGCGGCTCGACAGATCGGAGTGCGGCTTCTCCCGCGGGCGATGCCTTCGGACAATCGCAGGTTCGCGGCCGCCGGGATCCCTGCGATCGGGATCGGCATGGGCATGCCCGGCTACCAGACGCCGATGGAGACGCCCGATCGCGTTGATGCCGAGACACTCGACAAGGCGGTCCGGCTCGTGGTGGCGACCGCAAGCTCTCTTGTTGACGGGCCAATCGTCTAGATCATCGTTAATCGGCGATTGACGATGATAGGATAGCGGAGTGGAACTACTGGACCGATCGACCGCAAATGAGTACGCGTCTTGGTTCCGGGCGCTCGCTGACCCTTCGCGCGTCCAGCTGGCCGAACTGCTGGCCCGGCACGGTGAGCCGATGAGCGTGGGCCAGATCGTCGACGCGATGGGCCTCGCGCAGTCGACCGTCTCGCAGCACCTGAAGATCTTGACGGAGGTCCGATTTGTGCTCGTCGAGCCGGTCGGCAACGCGCGGCACTACCGGATCAATGCGAACTGTGTCTCGTGCTTTCCGAGCGCGGCCGACGTGGTCATGGGCAAGCCCGCACCCGTCGGTGCTGCGGAGTGCTCATGAACGGCATCGTGCAGGTTCGCCCGATGCGTCCCGACGACTTCGAAGCCGTACGCGCGATCTACCAACGCGGCCTGGACGGCGGGTTGGCGAGCTTCGAGACCGTTGCACCGGATTGGCCGGCCTTCGACCGCGGCAAGCTTCCGGCACATCGGCTGGTCGCTGAACTGGACGGCATCGTGGTCGGCTGGGTCGCCGTCGCGCCCGTGTCGGCACGCCCGGTCTATGCCGGCGTCGTTGAGCACTCGGTCTATGTCGCCTCCGAAGCCCAGGGGCGTGGCGTCGGTTTGGCGCTACTCGACGCGTTGGCGGGCTCGACCGAAGCGGCCGGGATCTGGACCGTCCAGTCGGGGATCTTTCCCGAGAACGTGGCGAGCCTGCGGTTGCATGATCGCGCCGGATTCCGAGTGGTGGGCACGCGCCAACGTGTTGGGTGGCATCCCTTCGACGGTTGGCGCGATGTGGTGATGGTGGAGAGGCGAAGCTCGATCGTAGGTTCGCCGTGACCGCGGCCACGCCACATTGATTTGACAGATGCCTAAGTAGGCGGCAGTCTAAACAGCGTTGGTTCGACAAACTTGAAAATAGCGGCGACGGTTCGCTGACGAGGGGGATGCAGATGAGCACCACACGCGGGGATGGACTGCCAGTGGCGGTGATCGGTGCCGGTCCGGTCGGTCTGGCTGCCGCCGCACATCTCGCCACGCGGGGTCTGGACTTCGTCGTCCTCGAGGCAGGCGACGGCGTTGCGGCCTCGGTCGACGAGTGGGCGCATGTCCGGCTGTTCTCACCGTGGCGGTTCGACACCGATTCGGCGGCTCGTGAGCTGCTGGCCGAGACCGGCTGGACCGCTCCCGACCCGGAGCAGCTGCCGACCGGTAGTGACCTCATCAAGGCCTACCTTGAGCCGTTGGCCGCCCATCCGTCGATCGCCTCGCGGCTTCGATTCGGCTCGGCCGTGACGGCTGTCGCCCGGCAGGGTTTCGACAAGGTCCGGACGGCTGGACGAGATGCTTCACCGTTCCTCCTGCGGCTGGCCGACGGTAGCGAGGTCCTGGCGTCGGCCGTGATCGATGCGTCGGGCACGTGGCGTACCCCGAACTTCGTCGGCGGCAACGGCATCGCGGCACACGGCGAGGCAGCGGCAACTGCAGAAAACCGGGTGTTCAACGGAATGCCCGATGTGGCCGGTCGGCTTCGTGACCGCTTCACCGGCAAGTCGGTCGCGGTCGTCGGGGCAGGCCACTCAGCGACCGGGACTCTGCTCGCGCTCGCCGAGCTGGCCGAGTCCGAGCCCCACATGGAGGTGCACTGGATCGTCAGGGCCGCGAGCCCGGCGCGCGCGTACGGCGGCGGCGAGGCGGATGCGCTGCCCGCACGGGGCGCGATCGGAACCCGCATCAAGGCACTCGTCGACGCCGGGAAAGTCAACGTACACACCGGATTCCTCGTTCAGGAGATCACAGAGCAGGACTTGGTCTCGACTGACGGCCGGAAGGTCCCGGCTGAGATCATCGTCAACTCGACCGGCGCCCGCCCCGACCACACGCCGTCCACTGAACTGCGCTTGGATCTGGACCCGATTCTCGGCGCGACCCGCACGCTGGCACCGCTAATCGACCCGAATGAGCACTCCTGCGGCACGGTCCCGCCGCACGGTGTCGACGAACTCGCCCACCCAGAGAAGGACTTCTACGTAGTAGGAGCCAAGTCCTACGGTCGCGCTCCGACCTTCCTGCTCGCCACCGGCTACGAGCAGGTCCGCTCCATCGTCGCCGCGCTGGCCGGCGACTGGGAGGCGGCCCGCAACGTCCAGCTGGAACTGCCTGAGACCGGCGTGTGCAACAGCAGCCTCCCCGGCGAAGAGGCGTCGAGTTGCTGTGGATCCGCGCCCGCCGAGGACGCCAACCGCGGCCTGGCCACCGGCATCGCGGGCGGGTTGCTGTCGCTGCCGTTGGTCCAGGTCGACACTCCGGCATCTGGCAACTCCTGCTGCAGCTGACAACGTGACCGACACGATCGCTCCGGCTGCCACCGACATCGGTGGCAGCCGAGTGCGCCTTCACCGCCTGGTCGCCACGCTCGCGGTGACACAGACGGTCGGATACGGCGTCCTCTACTACGCGTTCTCCGTCCTGATCACGCCTATGGCGGCAGATCTGCACGCCAGCACGCCACGGATCGCGGCCGCATTGACCGTGTCGGTACTGCTCTCCGCCACCGTTGCGGTCCCGGTCGGGCGGTGGCTCGATCACCACGGCGGTCGTTTGCTGATGGCTGTCGGGTCGCTGCTCGGGGTCGTCGCCGTAGCGGCATGGTCCCAGGTCCGCACGCCGACTCAGCTCTACGCGGTCTTCGTCGTCATCGGCATCGCCAGCGCAATGAGCCTGTACGAGGCGGCGTTCAGCGTAGTAATCGCGGCCACCGAGCCAGGCGCCCGAAACCGATCGCTGCTGGCCATAACCGTGGTGGCTGGCTTCGCCAGCAGCATCTTCTTCCCGCTGACCGGCTGGCTGACCGAGGCGGTCGGCTGGCGGACCACCCTCGTTGTCCTCAGTCTGCTGTTGGCGATCACGGCAATTCCAGGGCACCTCCTCGCGGTGCCGAATTCGGCCGTGCATCGCGGTCACACGCGCATGCACGTTGGCCAAAGCGTGACGACGACACTCCGAGACATCCGGTTCTGGCTGCTCGGATCCGCGTTCATCATGCAGGCAGCGGCCACCGCGGCGGTCGGCGTCCTTCTCGTGACGGTCCTCCGGCACGCCGGCCATTCGGCGACCACCGCAGCAACACTGGCCGGGCTGCTCGGAGTCCTGTCCGTGACCGGGCGCCTGGCAACGACGGCCGTGGCTCGGCGCTTCGGCATCGCGTCGGTCACCGCCGCGGTCTTCGCGTTACAGGCCAGTGGAATCGCGGCCCTGCCATTCGTGAGCGACAGTGTGACCGGGGCGGCCATCTGCGTGATCGCATTCGGGGTCGGGTTCGGCGTGGCAACCATCGCCAAGCCTGCGATCCTCGCCGAGCGATATGGAACCACGAGGTACGCCACGATCGCCGGGACACTCGCCGTACCAATCACACTCGCGAAGGCAGTGGCGCCGATGGCGGCGGCCTTGCTCGCGCCGCGATCCTTCATGATCCTCGCAGCCGCGGCATGTCTGGTCGCGAGCGTCCTGCTGCCGGCGGCCGGTCGATCGACAGCATCACCGCGCTAGCCAAGATGCCGGGTTCACGGCGGACCCGATTGCGACGATGATGATGGCCGGGAAGGTGCCGATGCTCGCCAGCGACATTCTTGGCCTGCCGATCCCGGCCGCGGGACCGGTCTTCACGGCTGCCCTCGTCATTCACATCACGAGCGGGCTCACCGCAGTCGTCGCTGGTGCGCTCGCCGCCACCGCTAAGAAGAGGCCCGGCCGGCACCCGCGTGCCGGGCGCGTGTACCTAGCTTCGCTCGCTGGCGTGTTCGTGACTGCCACGATCATGGCCGCGATTCGTTGGCACGAAGATCGCCGCCTGTTCGCGATCGCCGTCGTCGCGTTCGCGCTGGGTCTCTACGGGTTCCGGGCTCGGCGCCTCCAACGGCCTGGTTGGCCACTCCGGCACGCGAGCGGTCTCGGCGGCTCCTACATCGCACTGTTCACCGGGTTCTACGTGGACAACGGGCCGTTCCTTCCGCTCTGGGATCGCCTACCGCACTTCACCTACTGGCTGATCCCCAGCGCCATCGGCATTCCGCTTATCTGGGGCGCGCTTCATCGCTTTGGGCGGGCCAAGCAACCGGCGGAGCGGCGGCAAGTACAGAGTGGCTGAGCCGCCCACCTGATCAACTTGACGGCTCGCATGTCGCACAGTAAATATTGAGTCAATGAACGCTGAGCCTTCGGATATCCGGGCGCGTGCACGGATCCACGCCGCGCTCGGCGATCCGGCACGCCTGGCGATCGCTGACATGCTGGCGCTTGGCGACGCATCGCCCGGCGAGGTGGGCGCGCGGCTCGGAATGCCGACCAACTTGGTCGCCCATCATCTGCATGTCCTTGCCGATGCCGGCGTGATCGACCGGCGTCAGTCGGAGCATGACCGTCGCCGCAGCTATCTACGTCTGCGTTCGGCCGGGCTTGAGATCCTGCGGACACCGGGCCTGACTACTTCGCGCCGGGTGGTGTTTGTCTGCACTCGGAATTCGGCTCGGTCGCAGCTGGCTGCCGCGCTGTGGACTCAGCGCAGCCACATTCCCGCGGCCTCGGCCGGCACCGACCCGGCTGCACATGTCAATCCGCGTGCGATCCAAGTAGCCAAGAAGCACGGACTGAACCTGGATCCGCGCAGGACCGCACACCTTGATGAGGTAGCCGGCGAAGGCGATCTGGTGATCGCGGTCTGCGACCACGTGCACGAAACCCTTCCTCGAGAGCGGGCTCGCCTGCACTGGTCCGTGCCGGATCCGGTGCCCACCGATACCGAGGCCGCGTTCGAGGCCGCGTACTCCGATCTTGCCAGTCGCATCGACCGATTCGCACCGCACCTATCTATCGAGGAGCACCACAAGTGATCACCAGCCGACCCGATCTACCCCGCCGGCTGCTCGCCGAGTTTCTCGGCACTGCGCTTCTCGTGACCGCCGTCGTCGGCTCCGGCATCATGGCCGTGCAACTGTCGCCTGGCCAGGTTGGCCTGCAGTTGCTTGAAAACTCGATCGCAACGATGCTCGCGCTGACAGTTCTCATCCTGGTGCTCGGCCCGGTCTCCGGCGCCCACTTCAACCCGGTGGTGACGCTCTCCGATTGGTGGCTTCATCGCCGGGATCCCGCTGTGCTGTCAATGGCCGACATCGCTGCCTACATCGTGGCGCAAATCGCCGGCGCGATCAGCGGAGCGATCCTCGCCAACGTGATGTTCGGGCTCGATGCCGTCTCATGGTCGACGAAGCTTCGCGACACTCCGCACCTCTGGCTCGGCGAGGTGGTAGCGACGGCCGGGCTGGTCTTCCTGATCTTTGCTTTGGTTCGTACTCATCGGGCCCACCTTGCCGCGCCGGCCGTCGGCGCCTACATCGGTGCGGCGTACTGGTTCACGTCCAGTACCTCGTTCGCGAACCCGGCCGTCACGATCGGTCGGACATTCACGAACACGTTCGCCGGGATCAGCCCTTCATCGGTTCCTGGCTTCATCGTTGCTCAACTGCTCGGCGCGATCGTCGCCGTGGTGCTAGTTGTCGCGCTCTACCCGCGCCCGCAGAGCGTCACGACCGACACCGCCGCCATCGATCCTGCCGCCGAGCCAGTGCGTACTGGGAGCAATCCATGACCGAAAATCCCGCCACCCACGATGAGATCGACCGCCGAGTTCGCGATCTTCTAGATCAGCTAACGAGTGATGGGAGCACCGGTCAATGACCACCGACACAAAGAAGCCCAGCGTCCTGTTCGTCTGCGTCCACAACGCGGGCCGGTCTCAGATGGCTGCGGGGTTCCTTCGTGCGCTCGCCGGTGACGCGGTCGAGGTGCGGTCCGCGGGTTCGGCCCCGGCCGACCAGATCAACCCGGCCGCGGTGGCGGCGATGGCCGAAGTCGGTATCGACATCACTGATCAGCGGCCAAGGATCCTCACGCCTGAAGCCTCCGAGGCATCGTCGGTCGTCATCACCATGGGCTGCGGCGACGTCTGCCCGTACTTCCCGGGGCAACGCCACGAAGACTGGGAGCTCGACGATCCGGCGGGGCAGGATCTCGACGTGGTTCGAGGCATTCGCGATGACATCAGTGGTCGGGTCCGGCGACTCGTCGCCGAACTCCTTCCAGCGCCGGCCAATTAGCCACGCCGCTGTAACCGCCGGGAGTCAAACGACCGGAAGTCGATCTTCGGATTTGATTGAGCTGGGGGCCGACGGCGGGACTTGAACCCGCAACCTTCCGGTTACAAGTCGATTTCGGGCCGATTTTCGACCCTCCGACTAGACCGGAGTAGCCCCAGCTACCGGCCTCGTGTGTTGGAGGGTGCTGGTGGGGCACCGGACAGACCGCCGGTGACGTGCTGTTCGGAGTCGTCGTCCGGCGCAGTGGCGGCGCCGGCCACCTGGGACTGATCCGTTCGTTCCTACGGGCGCTGGTCAGCCTGCTGCTGCCAGTGGTGTGGCTGGTCGGCATGGGGATGATCTTGGTCGACGGCCGTCGCGGGCACTGCACGACCGGGCGTTCGGAACAGTTGTCGTACGCAAGCCGGCCGCACCACCCGACTGGCGCTCGATTTGTCGACGCGGAAGCGAGCCGGCGTGCGGCCCGCGAGCCGCGACGTGTTGTCGTGTGGACCGTGGCGACTCGCCGCGGAGCGGCGGGCTCGGCATCGGCCGGCCAACTGTCGCATTAGCGACTGTGGATTGCCCTTAGCGAGCGTTTGTTTTGCGCCCCGACCATGGTCTGAACTGCGACGGCGCGATGACGCATAGGCCGTACGGCGGGATCGACCGGCCCAACGGGGTGATATCCGCGCGGCGACGGGACTCGCCCCCGGTCGCCAGAATCCCGCAGACTTCACCGGACCGATGCGCGGGCGGCGAACGCGGGCACCGTCCACATTGCTCGGTGTCCAATCGACTGCATGATCACCAGCTGAGGAGCGTACGCACCAATGTATTCGAACCTTGCCGACATCTTGGAGCAGGACGGCGCCGTCGCGCGGATCGCCGCCGACTGCCAGGAGGTCGTCAGCTCGGAACTTTCCAGCAAGTCCGGAGTCTCCGCCGCGGCGCTCAAGGTCGCCTACAAGGCGGTTACCACGTTTGCGCCTGGCTACTACCAGACCACTGTCGAGAGCATGGTCCCGAACCTGCTGCACGAGCTGCAGCCGTTCTGGGCGGACTTCCACGCGGCTGGCGGAGGCGTGTTCGGTGACTACCTGGGCAAGCGTGGCGAAGAAGTCACCGAGGCTGTGCTGAGCGTCACCGACGACATGACCGAAGGCTCCGACCACCCCACCATCGTCAAGGCGTACAAGGCCGTTCGCGGCAGCGCCGGCCCGCACATCGAAGCGGCGCTGCCGGCCGTCGGTGCGCTGGTCGAGAAGTACGCAGCCTGAATCGCAAACACATGATCCAGTGCGCTGGAGGTCGCCATAGCGGCCGCAGTGCTCAAGATCTCGTGCTTGATCAAAGCTAGTAGAGCAAGCAGGGAGGGGTGGCACTCGGCCAGGCATCCGCGGGGAAGTAGGCGACGCGCCTACGGACCGGGAAAATCAGACTGTCCACATTGGATTTTCTGAAGTCGCGGCGGTGCGTCAAGCGATGTCTGGCCGAGGCCCCGGACGAGTAGTCGACTGCGAATAGGCGGGACGGCGAAACGGTGTCGAGTTCGGTAACGTGGCCCGGTCGATCACTTGAGAGATTGGTGCGGGATGCGTCGGATTGCTTGCGTATTGCTACTGGGCGTGGCCGGCATGGCTGCGCCGATCGTCGCGGCCGGTCCTGCGGCCGCCGCCGGTGACGTAGGCATCCAGTGGGTAAACGCGCCATCGAATATCGGCATGCTGATCGATCCGGTGGAATACGACCTGAAAGTCACTGGGCTCGACACCATCAGCGGTCCGACCGGAATCCAGCTGTCAATCGCCCGCTCCAGCGGCCACGAGCAGGACGTTCTGAACATTTGGGAATTCACCGGCGGTGCGTGGCAGCAGGTCGACGCTACTGGCTTGTCGGTGCTTCTGCCTGATGGCGGCACGCCGGACTCAAGCGGGACGGCCGACGTCCGGTTAGCCGTGAATGGCGGCAATGACGGGGTCATGGGTCCGCACGTCCTTCCTCCCGCGCCGGCCTTCACCCTGACCGCGTCAGTCGTCGCACTCGATGGTTCCGGGCACCCGAGCGGCGATCCGCTGGCCACTGCCGACCACGCCGTAACCGCGGAGCTGATGGATGCGCGCGCAGACTGGCCGGCCAAACTCACCGTCGGTGAGCCGTCGGTGTTCCGGGTCGACTACGTGAACGACAGTTCGGCGTCAGTTTTGCAGCCGATCGAGGGTCTGTCCGGCGACAATGTGGATTCGATCAAGTCGCCGGAACTCTTCGTCGCGAACGCCGGTCCGGCGCCGGGCAAGACTCCAGACGCGACGCTGGCCTGGTCATCCTCGTCGAGCGGGCCGTGGCACGCGATCAACTCGTCGGTGACATCGTCGGATGGTGTGGAATTCTTCCTTCCGGCGCTGAGGATGGGTCCCCACTCGACGTCGTCGATCTGGTTGCGCTTTTCGTACCAGTCGCCGAGTGCCGCACACACCCTAAGCGCGTCGGTCGGGTGGTTCCGGGCGGCCGACATCATCGCCACTGGGCAGCAGAACTGGTACCGCAGCCAGATCGTGGCCAAGCCGTCGGGGCCCACTCTGCCGGTTACCGGTTCGCGGTTCGGCTTGACGCTGATCGTCGGCGTCGGGCTGGTTCTGGCCGGCCTACTGATCCGGATGCTGGCCGCGCGAAGGCGCTGAGCCACACGCGGTCGCCGACGCGGCCGACCTTCGCATCCGGGCTGGTGCACCGTGCGTGCTACGGGGCGGGCCAGAGCCGTGATCGGAGCCGACGGCGGGACTTGAACCCGCAACCTTCCGATTACAAGTCGGGTGCGCTACCAATTGCGCCACGTCGGCGGAGCCCTCGGGAGGGCGGCACCAGCGATGGTACCGGACGATCGGGGCGTACCCGCTGTTGATATTCGGCCCGCGCGGGCCGGCCGATAAAACGGACATATAGCCAGCAATTGCTAGCCGCTCTTGGCAATTCTTGCTGCTGGCGCCTACGGTGATCGCACCGGCGGGTTCGCCGGTAACCCTTTTACTCGGATCGTCCGGCACGTTCCTGCCGGTGAAAGGTGGCTTTGCCATGGCAACTGTTACGTACCAAAAGGCGTCCCGGGTCTATCCGGGCACCGACCGTCCCGCGGTGGACAAGCTGGACCTCGAGATCGCCGACGGCGAGTTCCTGGTCCTGGTCGGCCCCTCCGGTTGTGGAAAGTCGACGAGCCTGCGGATGCTCGCGGGTCTCGAAGAGGTCGACGAAGGTTCGATCTACATCGACGACCGTGACGTCACGCACCTCCCCCCGAAGTCCCGCGATATCGCGATGGTCTTCCAGAACTACGCGCTCTACCCCCACATGTCGGTCTACGACAACATGGCGTTCGCCCTCAAGCTGCGTCGCACCCCGAAGGCCGAGATCGACGAGGCGGTCAAGAAGGCGGCGGCGATGCTGCAGCTCGAGGACTACCTCAACCGCAAGCCGAAGGCGCTCTCCGGTGGTCAGCGGCAGCGTGTCGCGATGGGCCGTGCCATCGTGCGCAAGCCCCAGGTGTTCCTCATGGACGAGCCGCTGTCAAACCTCGACGCCAAGCTTCGGGTCCAGACCCGTTCGCAGATCGCCACGCTGCAGGCGCAGCTCGGCATCACCACCGTCTACGTCACCCACGACCAGGTCGAGGCCATGACGATGGGTCACCGCGTCGCGGTGCTCCTGGACGGCGTGCTGCAGCAGGTCGACACCCCGCGGGAGCTCTACGACCACCCGGCCAATGTCTTCGTCGCCGGCTTCATCGGCTCGCCGGCGATGAACATCAAGACCGTGAAGCTGACCGAGGGTGGCGCTTCGATCGGCAGCATCGTGCTGCCGCTCGATCGCGACCAGGTCGCCACCGCCCAGCAGGACGGCAACGGCAAGGTCACGGTCGGCTTCCGCCCGGAGGACACCGACCTGGTCGGTGCCAGCGAAGGCGGCATCCCGATGATCGTCGACCTGGTCGAAGAGCTCGGCTCGGACGCCTACGTCTACGGCACCGCCGCCAACGACGGCGAGGACGAGAAGCTGGTCGTCCGCACCGTGGGCCGGCACACTCCGAACCTGGGCGAGACGGTCTACGTCAAGCCCCGAGTCGGATCGCATCACGCGTTCCACGCCGGCAATGGCGTGCGGCTGTAATACTGCAGTTCTAGGTTCACGAAAGGACCGGGCCTGGTGGCCCGGTCCTTTTGCGTTGACAAATCTTTGACCGGGCTTTGAGGGCGGAAGCCTATGGTCAGTCGTTTGTCATGGTGAACGCAGAAGGAAGGGGCAGCGCAGTCGATGAATGACAGGCCGATCTTCGTCGTTGGATGCCCGCGGTCCGGGACCACCATGCTTCAGTTGATGCTGCACGCGCATCCACGGATCGCGATCCCGCCGGAGAACCGGTTCCTGCTGCCCGTCTATGACCAGCGCCGTTCGTTCGGTGACCTGACGATCGCCGAGAACCGGCGCAAGCTCGCATCATTCATCTGCGAAGGCAAGGGCACCGCATTCCGCGACCTGGGCCTCGATCCGCAAACGACGATCGATGAGATCGTCGCCGGACCTCCGACCATCGGCTCGGCCGTCGGGATTGTTCTGCGGGCGTACGCGCGCCGGCACGGCAAGCCTCGGTGGGGCGACAAGCGGCCGGCCTATCTGCTGAACCTTGACGTGGTCACGACGATGTTCCCGGACGCGCAGATCATTCACATCGTTCGCGACGGCCGGGACTGCGTGGCGTCCATGAAGGAAGCGGCCTGGTTCCAGCACAGCATCTACAAGGCGGTTTCGTCGTGGACTCGCGGCGTCGATGAGGGGCATCGCGTGGCCCGGCAGCTCGGCCCGAAGTCGTATTTCGACATCTACTACGAGAAGCTCGTCACCGATCCGGAGACCGAACTGCGCCGGCTCTGCCAATTCGTCGGCGAAGACTTCGACCCCGCGATGCTGGCGCCGAACGAGCTTGCCTCGGTGGCAGTGCCGGCCCGCAAAACCTGGCACTCGCTCACGCACCAGGCGCCGACCGACGAGCGCGTCGGATCCTGGGCCCACCGCTTGGAGCCGTGGGAGATCGGCCTCTGCGAGACGATCATGGGTACTCGGCTGATCGCGCATGGGTACCAGCTGTCCGGCGGTCACAAGGCCGGTGCCGGGCATCTCGCTCGCTACACGAAGGAGGGCGCGCACAATCGGTTGTCGAAGTGGCGTCGCACCGGCACCGCCGCCTATCACCGCGTCCGGCCGGTGAAGAACGTAGCCGCTCGATTGACATCGGCGGAGCGGGCCACGCTGCCCGAGCGGTCCGCCAAAGATTCGGAGCCCAGCCCGGCCGCCCGGCGGCCATAGGCGCAAGGCCGGCGCTGGCACGACGAAATGGCTGGAATTCAAGCCGGAAACCAGCCATTTCGTCGTGTCAGCGTGATGAGGTGGCGGCTTCGTTCTGGACTTATCCGTTCAAAGTCGACAGACCACGGAAACCGTCTATATTCTGTCGAACGTGGAAAACCCCCCACCACAAGGCGTTCACGTTCCCAGGCCGCGCGCCGAATCCGCTGGAATTGACCGCGACGACGCCACTCGAAAGTTCGTGATCTGCGGCAACTCGTCGCTGGCATTCCGCCTCGCGGAAGAGCTGACGATCCGCTACAACGCGAACATCACCGTGATCATGCCAGATGCCGCGACAAA
>Ga0068863_100003611_pt1 | contig 15274 bp, 15 predicted proteins | sample KBSSwiS62_FD_66596 | JGI IMG/M metagenome (GOLD analysis project Ga0068863, IMG submission 66596) | Switchgrass rhizosphere microbial communities from Kellogg Biological Station, Michigan, USA - KBS Switchgrass S6-2 | ecosystem: Host-associated > Plants > Roots > Rhizosphere > Soil ...
TCGATCTCGCGAAGCGCGACCGCCCGCCCGACCCAGACGTACGATCGCGTGCTGTCTGCATCGAGCGCGCGCTCGCTGGCCTCGAGCATCAGAGAGACCAGGCGATCTGAGGGGACGTCGGGAATCTTGTAGCCCCGGTAGTTCGCCTGCGCGTACGCGCGGACGAGTCCCGCCCACCCCTCGGCGAAGCTCGAATCTCGTGCGATGGCGGCCCGGAACAGGCTGACGGCGTGCTGCGTGGCTGACTCGGTGCGGCGATCCGTCTGGTACCGGCCGCGGAGAAACAGGTCGTAGGCGACGGAGTCCTTCGTCCCCTTGGAGGTCGCTTTGGTGACACGACGTCGACTGCCAACCAGATCGAGAATCGCGTTCGCGGTCATCTCGGGGAGCGCCTGCGCGCGACCGAGCGACTGCCTAACGACCTTCGTCCCAACCAGCTCGCCGTCCGGCTCTTTCGAGACGGTCAGCCGGACCTCGACGGAATCCGGCTTGCGGACCGCCATCGCGGCCACGGCATAGCCCGACGGCAGCTTCGCCGAGTCCATTGCGAACACTCGCGCGGATCGCGAGCTGGCGAGCGTGCTCGTGACGTCCTGCTGCAGGGTCTCGGCGAGGTATGCGCTGGCGGTGTCGCCAGCACGCGTGGTGAAGCGCTCCAGACGCACGGCCGGAATCGCGGCGTTGGCGACCTTCGGCCGTGAGAAGGCAGTCCAGGCGAGGGCCCCAATCGTGGCCGCGCCGACAAGGCCCACAGCGACCCTCGGTTTCGCCCATCGTCGCGCACGGGTGCGGTCGAGCGCCTTCAACGCACCGGAGTGGGTGGTGTCGCCCTCGAGCGCGGCGACGAACGCGGCAGCGTCGGGGAAGCGGTCGACCGGGGCGCGGGCGAGCGCGGTCAGGAGGGCGGCGTCCACGAACTCCGGGACACTGTTCCGAAGCCGCCGCACCGGCCGGACCGGGTCGGACAGCGTCTTGGCGAGGATCGCGCGTGCGTTCGGGCCGGTGAAGGGCGGCTCGCCTGCGAGCGTCTCGTACAGGACGCACCCTAACGAGTAGATATCGCTCCGGCCGTCGATTTCAGGCTCCGCCGTCGCCTGCTCGGGACTCATGTACGCGGCGGTGCCGAGGGTTACCCCGGTGCTCGTCTTCCGCACGGCTGCGTCGAGGGACCGCGCGATGCCGAAGTCCGACAAGAGCGCAGGGGCGGGCGTCCCGGCGTCGCTCGCTCCGAGCAGAATGTTCTCCGGCTTGATGTCGCGGTGAACGATCCCGCGGGCGTGCGCATAGGCGAGCGCCGACGCAACCTCTTTCGCGATCCGCACAGCGTCCGGTATCGGGAGCTGCTGTTCGCGATCCAGTCGGTCGCGCAACGTCCCGCCCACGAGGAACGGAATGACGTAGTAGAGCAGCCCACCGGCTTCGCCCGAGTCGATCAATGGCAGGATGTGCGGGTGCTGCAGGCGCGCCGTGATGCGGATCTCCGCATGGAATCGGTCTGCGCCGAGTGCCGCACCCAGCTCGGGCTGCAGAACCTTGATGGCGACTTCTCGCTCGTGCTTGACGTCCTGGGCGAGGAACACGGTCGCCATGCCGCCCGCGCCAAGCTCCCGCTCGACGCGATAGCGATCGGCGAGCGCCTTGACCAGCGGGGCGATATCGAACGAAGACCCGGTTGCCGACACCGAATGACCAGTCCGCCTGGGGCTGAAGATCGGCCTCGGCGCCCGAGGCCACTGCCTGAAGTTGGCCGCTGACAGGGAGGCCGGCTAGCGGGCGAAAGTAGTACCTACTCCGATCGCCAACAGGCCGCTGTCGGGCGAACCAGCATCGCCTTGAACCTGGGCAGCGCGCGCAGGGGGTCCAGACCCGCGTCGCAGTGCAAGTGCAGCTGGAAATGCGAATCCGCGGTGGGCTCGTACCGTTCGAGGATCCGAAGTGCCCGCACGGTGTCACCGAACGCCACATATCCCCACGCGACGGCGGAGGCGTCGTGCAGTGTGGGGTGGAGCGTGTCGACGAACGCGAGCGCACGGGCGAACAGGGTATCCGCGGCGCGTCGATTCCGCGCCAGAAGCGCGATCTCCGACAGGCCGATCCACCCAGGAACCTCATCAGGGCCGTTCCCAATGCGGATCGACGCGCGGAAATTTTCCGCCGCGCGAATCGTGTCGCCGAGATTCAGTTGGGCGAGGCCGAGCTGTTGGCGACCGAGAAGGTTGGTCGGATCGATGTGCAGAGTGCTGTCGGCCCAAACTCGCGCGCTGTCGAACTGGTGCATCCAGTTGTAGTGCTGCGCGAGGAAACCCAGTGTCAGACGATGGGTCGGGTCGAGGCGGATGGCGCGCCGCCACGACGCGACGGCGCGTGCCGGCTCGAGGCTGTCGTCCCACGAGATGGCTTGGTAATGCCAGGCGTCGGCGTTGTTCGAGTCGAGCGCGATGGCCTTCTGGTAGGCCAGCAGCATGTCGCGTCGCGAGCTCGGCTCGAGCTCGCGCAAGGCGAGCCCACGCGCGATCCACACGAACGAGCGCGTGCTGTCCGCCTCGAGCGCCCGCTCGCTCGCATCGAACATCGTGGACAGCACACGATCGGCGGGAATGTCCGGGAGGTGGTAGCGCCGCAGTTTCACCTGCTGCAGTGCGCGTGCGAGGCCTGCCCATCCTTCCGCAAAGGTGGAGTCGCGCTGGACCGCCTGACGGAACATCGCGACGGCCCGCTGCGTGGATGGCTCCGTGCGCCGGTCAGTCAGGAAGCGCGCGCGGAGATACAGGTCGTATGCGATCGAGTCCGTCGTTGGCGGACGTCCCGATGGTGCGGGCGTGCGCGGTCGGCCGACGAGTGCGAGGATCGCGTCCGTTGCTGCTTCGGGAAGCTCGTGAGCGCGGCCGAGGGGACGGCGTACGACCTGCCGGCCCTTGTACTCGCCCGTCGGCTCCACGGTGACCGTCAGCGTTACCTCGGCGGAATCGGCGGTGCGCGTGGCGGTGGCGCTCACGGCATAGCCTGACGAGAGCCGGGCCGAGTCCATGACGAAGACTCTCGCGGCGTGCGAGCCAGCCAGCGCGGCGGTGACGTCCTGCTTGAGCGTCGCGGCGAGGTACGCGCTGGCGGTGTCGCCGGCCGCGGTCGTGAACCGCTCGATGCGCACGGACGGCATGCCTAACGCCGGGCTCGGACGCATGAACGTTGCCCAGGTTGCCGTGCCACCGCCGAGTATGATGACCACGGCCGCGAGGCGGGTGAGGCGACGGCGGCCCGGAGCGCTCGCTGGCGTGTCGTGGGCCGGAGCCGAGCCGGCTCTCTCGAGCGCGGCCGCGAACGACGCCATGTCCGGGAACCGGTCGGCGGGCGAGCGACCCAACGCCACCACCAGCGCGTCATCGAGGTGTTTCGGCAGGCCGTCCCGCAGCCGGCGGACCGGTCGCACTGGATCGGCCAACTGCTTGGCGAGGATGGCCCGCGCATTCGCCCCGCTGAACGGCGGCTCGCCCGCCAGCATCTCGTAGACGACGCTCGCCAGCGAGTACACATCGCTTCGGGCATCGATCTCGCGCTCGCCCGTCGCCTGTTCGGGACTCATGTAGGACGGCGTGCCGACCGAGATGCCCGTGCTGGTCAGGCGGTCCGCGGAGGTGTCGAGCGATCGCGCGATCCCGAAGTCGGCGAGCAACGTCGGCGCCGGCGCTCCAGCGTTAGGTGCAGCGAGGAGGATGTTCTCCGGCTTGATGTCCCGGTGGATGACGCCGGCCGCGTGCGCGTAGGCGAGCGCCGACGCCACCTCTTTCGCAATGCGCAGGGCCTCCGCGACGGGGAGCTGCTGCTCTCGCCGAAGTCTCGCGCGCAGCGTCTCGCCGCTGACGTACGGCATGACATAGTAGAGGGCACCGTCGGCGTCACCGGAGTCGAGCAGCGGCAGGATGTGTGGATGCTGCAGGCGCGCCGTGATCCGGATCTCCGCCAGGAACCGTCCGGCCCCCAGCCAGGCACCGAGCTCCTCGTGGAGGACCTTGATGGCAACCGCGCGACCGTGCTTCAGGTCCTCCGCCAGAAAGACCGTCGCCATGCCGCCGCGTCCCAGCTCGCGCTCGATGCGATACCGGGTGGCGAGGGACCGTGCGATGTGATCGGCGAAATCTCCGGCTACGCGATCATCCATGTTGCGGGCGTTGCATTGCCATCAGTGCAGGCCCACCTGTCCTTTTACCGAATCGAAGATCTTCGGGGAATCGTACCCGACGCCGCGCTTGAACACGATCTCCACGTTCTCGACATCCTCGATGCGCTGAGACGGGTCGCCGCGAACGACGATGAGATCGGCCTGTTTCCCGGCCGCGATGGTTCCGATCTTCGCATCGCGACCGAGGTACTTCGCCCCGTTCAGCGTGGCGATCTTCACGGCGTCGAGCGGTGTGAATCCGCCTTGCACGAGGAGCTCCAGCGCGCGCTGGTTCGAGTAGCCGGCGACGACACCACCGTATCCCGTGGGGTCCGTCCCGACCACGAGCAGGCCGCCGGCATCCGCAAACATCTTCTCGAGCTGCATCTCCTTCCGAAGCAGGACGGCCCAGGTGGTATCGGTGGCCTTGGCGAGCGCCGCGCGCGTCTGCTCGTATTGCCGGCGCGCTTCGGGCAGGAGCGCGTCGAGCGCCTTTGCGGGCGCGGACGGCTGCGATGCCACGAACGTCTCGAAGATCGTGAGCGTCGAGGTGATGGCGACGCGACGACGCACGAGTTCCGCGATGAGGTCGCGCGCGCCCGCGCCATTCACGTCGAGCGTGGCGATCGAACGCTGGACCGCGTTGCCGGCCGGGCACTCGTCGGGCTTCTTGTCCGGGACGAAGTCGCTGGCGACCACGAAGCCGTGCTCGAGGTCGTCGATGCCTAACGACGCAGCCTCGCGAAAGGTGACCGAGCACAGATGCCCGGTGACCTTGAGCCCGCGCTTGTGCGCTTCCTGCGTGACGGCGCCAAGCTCCGCGCGGGTGATGTGCATGTAGGTCTTGAATGACGTCGCGCCCTCGTCGGCCCAGTAGTTCACCATCTTGCGGGCGTCTGTGGCATCGCGAAGGGCCTTCACCTGTGGGATCGGAAGCCCGGGCCCTTCGAGGTACGGAGCCGTGACGTCGATCGCGGGGCCGAGCATCGTGCCCGCGTCGATCGCCTTCCTGATGTTCAGATCTGCGTAGCCCGCCATGTTGCCGGCGGTGCGCATGGTCGTAACCCCACCGGCGAGGTAGAGACGCGGGAAGCTGTACCCCTGCTCGTTGTAAATCGCGCCGCCGCCCGACGGATAGAACAGGTGCTCGTGGAGCATGACGTAGCCAGGCATCACGGTGCGGCCCGCGAGGTCCATGGTTCGCGCACCGGCCGGGATCTTTGCGCTCGCCGCGTCGCCCACGGATTGGATGGTGCCGCCCTTGAGCACGATGGTCTGGCCATCACGGGCCGGGGCACCGGTGCCGTCGATCACCCTAACGTTCGTGAGCGCGACGACCGAGTCGGATACCGTGACGAACTGGCTGACGGCGGATCCGGGCTGTTGGGCCAGCAGCGCAGCGAGAGCGAGATGTGTGAGCATGGTGTCAGGCGAGGGTATCTGTCATCCCGAGCGTAGCGAGGGATCGCCATTGTCTCGGTCGAGGACCAGCCTCTCTGTCCCAGATGATGGCGATTCCTCGCTTCGCTCGGAATGACATTCCCCCCCGCGGCTCGACAAAGGAGGCGCCATGACCCACCGGGTTTTATTCACTGTCGGCCTGTTGACTGCATCGAGCGCCGGCGCACAGGCGAACCCCCCGGGCCAGCCGCAGCAGCCGCAGCAGCCGATGTCCTTCTTCGTCACCAGCGTCGGCAAGGGCACCGGCGCCAACCTCGGCGGCCTTGCCGGCGCCGACGAGCACTGTCAGGCACTGGCGCGCGCGGCGGGTGCGGGCAGCCGGACGTGGCATGCCTACCTCAGCGCGGCTGCGGCCGCCGGTCAGCCGGCGATCAACGCGCGCGAGCGCATCGGCAACGGGCCATGGTACAACGCGAAGGGCGCCATCATCGCCTTCACCGTCGCCGACCTGCACGGTGACATCCAGCGCGACCGGAATTCGATCAACAAGGAGTTTGCGCTGAACGAGAAGGGCCAGCCGGTCAACGGGCGCGGAGATACGCCGAACCAGCACGACATTCTGACGGGCTCGGACTCGCACGGCCGGGCGTTGTTAGGCACGGCGGCGAACACGACATGCAACAACTGGACGAGCGACTCGACGGGATCGGCGATGGTCGGTCACCACGATCGCTCCGGCGGCGGCAACTCGTCGTGGAACGCGGCTCATATGAGCCGGAGCTGCAGCCAGGCCGATCTCGTCGCGACTGGCGGGGCTGGACTGTTCTACTGTTTCGCTATTTGAACAGCCGGGACTGGGGACTAGGGACTGGGGACTCGGCCGGGAGGCTATTACTGGAGTGGAAGGGCCTCGGCGCTAAGAGCATCCGAGTCCCCAGTCCCTAGTCCCCAGTCCCTATTTGATCACTCGCACCGGCGGCCGCGGGGCCTCGTTGTCGTCACCAACATCGGCGTTGAAGTAGGCACTGGGCAGGCTTGGCAGCATTGGCGCTACCAGCCGCACCGCGAGCCGAGAGCCGAGAGCGAGCACCGGAACCCCGACGCCGGTGCCGGCGAGGACGAGATTCACAGCGAGCACCCTCGACGTCCACCGATTCACGATTCCGCGATCCCGGGTCGCGAACAGCACCAGCGCGAAGGCGCCGTCGATCGCGAGCAGCAGGAACAGCGAGATGCCGAACGCGCGAATCGCGAGATTTTGCAGCCATGCGAGGATGGCAGCTTCCATAGTGGTGTCCGCCCTGAATTTGAGGGGTGCCGGCTTCGCCTACGATACAGACGAGGTACAGAGGCGCGAAAGAGGTGCGGGTCAGGGCGTCGTGTGTGAGGGTGGACGGAGAGTGGGAACCGGGAACAGGGAAGAGGGAACCGTGACTCCGAACCGGGACCGCTGGTAGCGTCCGCGGCGAGAGGGCATCTTCCCCGTCACTGGAGTCACTGATCCCGTTCCCGGTTCCCTGTTCCCGTCTAACGCTTCCCGTCTCCCCATTGTCTTCCCCCCTCCCACTTCGCCCGCGATCCGCCAGCGAGATCGTCGACGCCGCGCTCCAGCTCTACCGCCGCGACCCGCTCACTTACCTCCTCCTCTCGGCCCTCTGCTACGCGCCGGTCCTCGCGCTGCAGCTCATCATCATTGGGCCGGCGACGCGCATCGAAGAACAGCTCAGCCGCCTAACGGCCGGCTTCAGCGTCATCATGGTGTTCGGATACTGGATCAGCCTGTCGCTCATGGGCGCCGTCATCGTGCGTTTGGCGTCGGAGGACTATCTGGGTAGACGCATCGAGCCAGCCGTGGCCGTCCGCGACGCGCTCATGCGCCTCCCCATCGTGATGGTCGCGCTCCTTCTCAAGTACATCCTGATGATCGTCGGATTTTTCCTTTTCCTAATCGGGTTCCTGTATGTCATGGCGCGGTACTTCGCCGTGACCGCTGGCGTCGTCATCGAAGGTCGTGGCGCCGTGAGCACGTTCGGCCGGTCGGCCGCACTCTCGCGCGGACACAAGATGCACATCCTCGGCACCTGGCTCCTCGCGTTCGTCATCTTCGCCGTCGTCTATTTTGGCATCGCGATAGTGGCCGCGATGACGGGCAGCATCGTGATCTCGACGATCCTCACCACGGTCGCATCCATCGCGGCCTACCCGATGTTCGCGATCATCGAGATGCTGCTGTACTATGACGCGCGCGTCCGCAACGAGGGGTACGACATCGAGATGATGGCGGAGGCCATTTGACGGGGTTGGCCGGTTGGGTGCAGGGCCAGGCGCAGCCCTGGTCGCCCGGGGCGATTCAGGATTCGGTCGCGGCAATCGTCAGGCAGTCCGCATATCAGCGGTCGGTGCGAGCGACGCTCCTCGATCGACTCCTCGACTGGCTCGGCGCGCTCATCCGGCGGTTCTTCTCCGGGCTGTCCGAGATCCCCCACATGAAGTGGATCATTCTCGGCCTCGCGATCCTGGTGGTGTTGGCGATCGCCGCGCGACTGTGGCTGGGCAGCGAGGCCGAGGAGCGTCGACGACGGGCGCGGCCGGGTGCCGTGCAGGGCAGCGGCGATCCCTGGGTCGAAGCCGACCGAGTCGCCGCCACCGGGGACTACACGGCAGCCGCGCATCTGTTGTATCGAGGGGTCACCGAGCGGCTCGCCGCCACCGCCCAACTGCGGTTGCATCCGTCGAAGACGAGCGGTGACTACGCGCGCGAGCTGCGCACGCGTGGTTCGCCCGCCCATGCCGAATTCGGGCGGTTCGGTCGACGCTACGATCACGTGCTCTTCGGCACCGGTACGTGCGACGCCGAGACGTACACGGCCCTTCGCGAGCACGCGCGGGGTGTCATCCACACCGAGGCGCGGGCCGCGTGACGGATCCCGTCGTCGCTGAGCCGCGACCGCGCCGCCGCCGACGTCGCATCGCGTTCGCCGTCGTCGCGACGGCGATTGTGGTGGTTGCACTGCTGACGCCTGAAGACACCGGCGGGCGGACAGGCGACGCGCGTCTCACGTCACGTTCGACCGCGCCGCAGGGCGCGGCAGCTCTGTACGCGCTTGCAGGCCGGTTGGGGTGGCAGCCCACGCAGCGCCTGACCGACTCGATCCCGTTAGGCGACACGACGTCCGTTCATCTCGTGCTCGATCCGCCGATTACCCCAAGCGCCACGGAGACGCACGAGACCCTGGATCGCGTGAGGCGCGGTGCAGGGCTCGTATTCGTGCTGGGCGGAGGTCCGCTCGCGGATTCGCTCGGGCTGGGAAGTACGGTACCGCGAGCGGGAACGGTCATCGGTGCGGCGCAGTTGATCGTTGGAAGCTCGGGCACGCTCGTCGCCGCGGACGCTGATTCGTGCGGTGATCGCGACGAGAGTTGGCTGAGTGCCGGATTGCCGTTCTGGCCGGATCGCCAAACGCACATTCTGGCGCTGCGGTGGAGGGGACAAGAGCCCGCGGGATCGCGGACGCTGGCGACCGTGCGAACGGTCAGCGGCATCGCCGGCAACGAGCTGCCGGCGGTAATTGGATTTCCGCTCGAACGTGGCCGGGTGGTGGTTGCGGCCGACCCGGATCTCCTTCGAAACGACGTGCTGCGGGTCTGCCGATGGGGAGCGGACGTCGCGGCGGTGCGGATGCTGGAGTATGCGAGCGCGGATGCGCCGGGCGGTGGTCCGCGCCGGCGGCTCGTCTTCGACGAGTATCATCAGGGCTATGGTGATCAGCCCGGGACCGTCCGCGGAATCGTCACGTATCTCCGGCGAACGGCGTCAGGTCACCTCGTGCTGCAATTGGCCGCCGCCGGCCTGCTACTGCTGTTCGCCATCGGCCCTCGGCTCCTTCCGCCGCGCGCCGCGGAGCGGATCGAGCGTCGCTCGCCGCTCGAGCACGTGGACGCGCTGGCCCGGGCGTACCGGGCTGTTGGCGCGACTCGGACTGCGACTACCCGCCTGGTGCACGGCGTCAGGCGGCGTGTCGATCGTTCGTTAGGCAGCCGGGGCGCTGCGACCACGGACGACGCCTTCCTGACGTGGGCCCGCGAGCGGGTCCCCGCCCGGTCGGGCGACATCGATCTCGTCCGGCAGGCGCTGGAGCGGCCCGTTCCGCGCCGTCAGTTGGAGGATGTCGGGCAGGCGCTGCGCCGGCTCGAGACTTCACTCACCTCGTTTCCCCGATCCTCGTGACCGCGATCGACTCTTCATCGGCCCTTCCACTCGAGCAGGGCGCCGAGCTCGTGCGGCGCATTCAGGCGGCGGTCGCGCAGCGGGTCATCGGGCAGGACGCCGTGATCGAGGATGCGCTGGTGACGTTCCTCGCACGCGGGCACGTGCTCATCGAGGGCGTGCCGGGGACCGCAAAGACACTGCTCGTGCGCACGCTTGCCAGCGCGTTAGGCGCCAGGTTTTCACGGATCCAGTTCACGCCCGACCTCATGCCATCGGACGTGACCGGGGTGAGCATGCTGCGTGACCCGGCGGTCGGGTTCGAGTTCCGGCCGGGCCCCGTGTTCACCGAGATCCTGCTCGCCGATGAGATCAATCGCGCGCCGGCAAAGACCCAGGCGGCGCTGCTCGAGGCAATGGCCGAGCGGCAGGTGACGGTCGACGGCGTGACGCATCCGCTCGAAGCGCCGTTCACGGTGTTCGCGACGCAGAACCCGGTGGAGCACGAGGGCACCTATCCGCTGCCGGAGGCCCAGCTCGATCGGTTTCTGCTGAAGACGGTGATGGGCTACCCGTCGCACGAGGCCGAACTGGCGATGCTCGCGTCGCACGAAGGCGGGTTCGATCCCGAGCAGGTGACCGCGCTGGTGGCGCCGCTGATTGGCGAAGCGGAGGTGCGGGCGCTTCGCGCGCTGGTGGACCGTGTGCGGGTTGCGCCGGAGATCCAGGGCTACATCGCCGCCATTACCCGTGGCACGCGCGGCGATCCGTCGATCTCGTTAGGCGCTTCGCCGCGGGCGACGGTGGCGCTCATGCGGGCGGCGCGTGCCGGGGCGGTGCTGGAGGGGAGGGACTATGTGGTGCCCGACGACGTGAAGGGTCGGGTGCGCTCGGTGCTCCGCCATCGCATCACGCTGGCGCCGGAGCTCGAGGTGGAAGGGCGAACGGTCGACGAGGTGGTCGACATGGTAGTCTCACGCATCAAGGTACCCGAGTAGCGTGCCGCTGCTGGCTGGTAGCCGACGGCTGCGCGCTACTGCCGCTTGCTGCAAGCTGCTGCTATTAGCCCAACGAACCGACGGCGCGGTTCCCGGTTCCCTGTTCCCGGTTCCCTTTTGACGCAACCTCCAAAACCCGATCGGCTCCTCCTGCGCGTCATCCCGACGCGGCGGCTCGCATGGGCGTTCGCAGGCGCAGGCGTGCTGTGGCTGCTACCGGGACGGGTTGGCGTGTACGCGGGATTCACGGGACTCGTGGCGCTCTTGGTGCTGGTTCTCGCGGATTGGGCATTGCTTCCCGGGCGAACTGGCCTTGTCGTCGAGCGCGAGGCGCCCCCCTCCGTGGGTATTGGCGACACGGTCGAGGGTACGTACACCGTACGGTCCGCCTGGCCGCGCGCGCTTTACGTCCATGTCGTGGACGAGATGCCGCCGGCCGTGCGAGGCGGCGTTCGCGCGGTCGACGTCCACCTCCCCGAGCGCGGAACCGCGACGTTGCCGTTCGACGTCTCCGGCATGGTGCGTGGACTCGTCACGTTAGGCCGCGTGGGGGCGCAGGCGAGCACGCGCCTTGGTCTCCTCGCGTCGCGGGCGACGTTCGCGCCGGCCGATACGATCCTCGTCACGCCATCAGTCTCGAACGTTAGGCGATTCCGGCTCCTCGCCGTCCAGCATCGCCTGCACACGGCCGGTGTCCGGGTCCTTCGACAACGCGGCGACAGTCGAGCCTTCGCCGGCCTTCGCGAATACGCACTCGGCGACGATCCGCGTCACATCGACTGGAAGGCCACGGCACGCCGCCGAAGGCACATGGTGCGCGAGTTCACCATCGAGCAGTCGCAGACGATCTTCACGATGGTCGAGTCGGGGCGAGCGATGACGCAGCTGGCCGGCGAGTTCTCGCGGCTGGAGCATGCGCTGTCGGCGGCGCTCGTGCTCACGGACGTCGCCGCGACGTCGGGCGACCGCGTGGGGACAATGGTGTTCGACCAGGAGATCCGAGCGTTCGTTCCGCCGAGCCGGGGCGACGCATCGCTGCGGCTTGTGAGGAACGCGCTCATTCCCGTCACGGCGACGATGGCGGAGCCCGACTACGCTGGCGCGTTCCGCTACCTCGCAACGCGCCAGCGACGTCGCGCGTTGATCGTGTTCTTCACCGATGTGATCGACGAGCGGGCGTCGCGTTCGCTCGTGGCGCACGTGACGCGCGGTGCCTCGCGGCACCTGGTCGTGGTCGTGGCGCTTCGGAACGATGCGGTCTTCGAGGCGGCCACGCTCCGCGGGGAGCGTGATCTGGCGCTCTACACGAGCGCGGCGGCGGAGGAGCTCGTGGCGGGTCGTCAGGCGGTGCTCGAGCGGATGCGGCGGGCGGGCGTCACGGTGCTCGATGTGTCGCCGCAGGCGATGACGGCGGCGGTCGTGAACAAGTATCTGGAGATCAAGGGGCGCGGCGCGCTATAACGACTCACATAGACTAACGTCGGGACTCGGGAGCCGCGCGCCGCAAGCCGCCCCTGAACTATTACTTCATCGACGTCACGTGCTCCACGAGCTGATCGACGGCGATCTCGGTCCCCTCCTGCCAACCCGACTCCTTGTTTTTCTCGAAGTCGGCCTCATCCCGATGCAGCGCCGTGAAGACGTAGCGAGTGCCGGTTCCCACGCGCTCCATCGTAACGATGGCAGTGATCGGAATGTCATCAAAAACGGCCGGACGATAACCGGGGAACAACATGGAGGTCCAGACGAGTCGCTCCATCGGAATGACTTCCAGGAAACAGCCGACGTTGGGAAACTCCGGACCGTCGCCCACCGCGATGTCGACGCTGAAGATGCCGCCTGGTCGCACGTCCATTTCGGCTCGCACCACACGCCCCCAAGCCTTGGGCATGTACCACTCCTTGAGATGCTCCGGTTTCGTCAACGCTTCCCAGACGAGCCGCGTGGGAGCGTCGATGAACCGTTCGATGGCGAAATCAAGTTTCGGATTGATCGCGAATTGCGTGCTCATGATGCCGATTCCTTCTCCTTGAGTTGTTTCACGTATTGATCGAACTGGTCCAGTCGGGCTTCCCATAACGCGCGACGCGCAGTCAGCCAGTCTTCGACGACCTTGAACCGTTCGGGTGCGATCACATACGTCCGGACGCGCCCGCGCTTCTTCGACTTCACCAGTCGGCTCCGTTCGAGCACCGAGAGGTGCTGCACGAACGAGGGGAGCTTCATGTCGAACGGTGCTGCCAGCTCGCTGACGGTGGCTGGTCCGACCGACAGTTGCTCCAGGACTTTCCGCCGAGTCGCATTGGACAAGGCGTAGAAAACTTCATCAGCGACTGCGGATTGAACCATTTCAACACCGGTTGATTGATTGAGTATCCGATCTGTTGGAATGATTCTATCCCCAGACAACACTAAGGTCAATACCTAACTATCCGTCGACCCGGCTCGGCGGGCAACGCACCTTTTGCCATCCTGTGGGTAGAACCGGCAATGCGTACGCCAGCGCGGATTGCACTCCCGGTGATTCTGCCACGAGCGGCCGTGCTGTGGGCGCTTGTCCGTCTGGTCGTCGCATCGCTGCCGCTGGCAACCGGTTCGCCATTCGGATCGATATCGCCCTCACCGATTGCGATCGTATTGCTCTGCGGACTCGTGGGGCTCGTCGACGTCAGCGTACGGGGCGAGCGAATTCTGTGGGCGAACCTCGGCGTGCAGCGCAGGGTCCTCTACGCTGCGTACGCAGCCGCCGCTGTTCCGGCCGAGTGCCTGCTCGCACTTGTCCATCGCTGATGTACACCTTGGTTGCTGATTGCGTGAGCAAGGCATTCGGCGAGCGCCGAGTGCTCACGTCGGCGTCGCTTCGAGCCAAGGCCGGCGAAGTGCGAGCGATCTTCGGTCGAAATGGCGAGGGCAAATCCACGTTGCTGAAGATCGCTGTTGGCTGGCTTCAGCCCGACTCCGGTGTCGTTCGGATGGGCAACGTCGCCTTCACGCGCGCTTCGCTTCCCGTACTCGCACGCCATGGCGTGTTCTACCTGCCCGATCACGAACTGCTGGCGCCGGGTCTCGAGCTGAAACGACAGCTCACGCTTTTCGAGCGCCGCTACGGCCGGCGCCATCACCGCGAAGCAGCGCGCCTGGCGCGCGTCGAGCATCTTCTCGACCGGCGTCCAGGGTCGTTCTCTGGTGGCGAGCTTCGCCGCGCTGAAGTGGCGCTCGCGATTGTCCGGATGCCGGTCGTGCTCGTGGCGGACGAGCCATATCGCGGACTAACGCCAGCCGATCACGAGGAGCTGACCGGCCTCTTTCGTGCACTGGCGGCTGAGGGATGCGCCGTCATCGTCACCGGACACGAAGTGCCGTCGTTGCTCGCTGCGGCTGACCACGTCACGTGGTGTACGAACGGCACCACGTACGAGCTTGGCACGCCAGCAGACGCCTGTGAACATGACGCCTTCCGGCGCACCTACCTCGGCCCGAGCTTCGAGGGCCTGAATGTGCTTCGCAAGCCCGTCGCCTAACGATCGTCCTTCTCCTGGAAAGGAACATCGCAATGTCCAAGGTTGTCGCAATCATGTCCATGTCGCTCGACGGCTACGTCGCCGACCGTAACGATGGCGTTGGCGAAGTCTTCGACTGGTACATGAACTCGGGAGACGTCGCATTCCACACGGGGGGGTCGGACCCCATGACATTCAAGGTGTCCGAACCGAGCGCCGAGCACCTTCGAAGTCTCTGGGCCGAGCTTGGTGCCGTGCTCACTGGCCGACGCACGTTCGAGGTCGCCCGAGGCTGGGGCGGGAATCACGCGTGGGGACCAGCATTCGTGCTTACGCATGACATCCCCGACGGCTGGCCGCGACCCAACTCGACGGTCCACTTCGTGACCGACGGTCTCGAAAGCGCCGTGAACCAAGCGAAAGCCGCCGCCGCCGGGAAGTCAGTTGCGGTCCACGGAGCGGACACGATCCAGCAGTTGCTGAATGCTGGACTCCTCGATGAGCTCTCCATCGACATCGCGGCCGTATTCCTTGGCTCCGGGATTCGACTCTTCGACCATCTCGCCGGCGCGCCAGCCGTCCTTGGCGACCCCACGGTGATCTCGGGCGTCGGCGTGACGCACCTGCGCTACCCGGTGCACAGGAGGTAGTCTTCACGGCGATGGCCGCCCCGCGCATCTTTTGCGGCACCGTGACGGGCCAACTCATGACGTTAGGCGGCACCGGAGAAGGCATCACGCCGCCTGTTGTAAGTATTGCTCGCCGGCCAGACCGGGCGGCAGTAGGGCCGATGTCGCCGCAAGTCCAGATTGATGCGATCGTCGAGGGGATGGAAATGCAGTCCGACGATATGTCCTCGTACCTGCACCGTCCTTCACACTGATTCTGCGATTTCTCGAACCCGATGGAGCGGCGAGGCATGGTGGAGCCCGCTTGGCGACTATCAGCTTGGTGTCGGCTACGAGAACCACACGAGCTATCCGTCGCGCGGCGATCTGCTCTGGTATCCGGG
>Ga0068863_100003614_pt1 | contig 15270 bp, 11 predicted proteins | sample KBSSwiS62_FD_66596 | JGI IMG/M metagenome (GOLD analysis project Ga0068863, IMG submission 66596) | Switchgrass rhizosphere microbial communities from Kellogg Biological Station, Michigan, USA - KBS Switchgrass S6-2 | ecosystem: Host-associated > Plants > Roots > Rhizosphere > Soil ...
GCCCGGCACCGCGACGCGGTTAGAGATCAGGAAGAGGCGCGCCAATAGCGGTCCTCCCAACTTTGGCTCAGCCGCATGGCGCTGAGGATGACACCGGCCATGGAATAGGTCTGGGGGAAATTCCCCCATAAGGCACCGGTCTGCGGATGGATGTCCTCCGCCAACAGGCCGTACTTGTTGCGCAGCAGAAGCGCGTCCTGGAAACGTTCGCGCGCCTCCTCCCGGCGCCCCAAAGCCGCAAGCGCGTCGATCAGCCAGAAACGGCAGACCAGGAATTCGGTTTCCGGCAGGCCGAAGTCGTCCTCCGCCGCATAGCGCATCACATGGCGGCCGCGCACCAGGTCCTGCTCGATGGCCGCAACCGTGGAGGCAAAGCGCGGATCGTTGGCCTCGATCAATCCCAGTTCCGGCAACAGCAGGACGCTGGCGTCCATGTCGTCGATACCTTCCGCCGCGGCAAAAGCCTGGCGCTTTTCGTTCCACACCCGCTTTAAAAGCGTCTCGCCGATGGAGTCGGCCAACGCCTGCCAATAACGCGCCCGCCCCGAAAGTCCTAGCCTGGCGGCGATGGCCGCCGTGCGGCTGATGCCGGCCCAGCACATGGCGCCGGAATGGGTATGCACGCGCTTGCGTCCGCGAAATTCCCAGATGCCGGCATCCGGCTCCAACGCCAGGTTGGCGCATTGCTGCGCCAGTTTTTCCAGCAGGCGGAACAGGCTTTCGTCACCCGGATAAGGCAGCCGCTTGTCGAAGAACATCGGCGTCGCCGCCAAGATGACGCTGCCGTAGGCGTCATGCTGGACTTGGCTCACCGCGGCATTGCCGATGCGCACCGGCCCGTGCCCCTCAAAGCCCTTGAGATCAGGGGCTATCCATTCGGTGAGGTCGTCCGACGGTACGATGCCGTAACAGGGCGCCAGCGTATCCGCATTTCCCGCGATCGACAGGATATAGGAAATATATTGCTCCATAGAGCGCGTCGCGCCGATCGCATTAAGCGCCTTCACCACAAAATAGGAATCCCGGAGCCAACAATAGCGATAATCCCAATTGCGTCCCGAATGCGGCGCTTCCGGCAAGGAGGTGGTCAGCGCCGCGACGATGCCGCCGGTCTCCTCAAAGGTGGTGAGCTTGAGCGTGATGGCAGCGCGGATGCTGGCTTCCTGCCATTCATAGGCGATGGACAGGCGGCGCACCCATTCCAGCCAATAGCTGCGCGTGCGGTCCTCAAAATCGCGCACCGTGGAGGTGATGTCGCCCATGAAGGATTCGTCGGGCCCAAACACCAGATGCACCGGCCGGGTCAGGGCGAACGGCGTCTCCTGCTGGATATAGGAAAGCGGCGCGTCGGTGGTCAGTCGCACCAGCGGCGGTTCGCCATAGGTGATGTGGCTGGAGCCCGCCACCTGGCGCTTGACGGCGTTGCCATAGAATTGGGTGGGCCGCACCCGGATGGCGATGCGCGGCAGGCCTGCGACCGGCTGGATGATTCGCATCAATTGCGGCGGACGCAGCATCCGGTCGAAATTGCGCAGGCGCGGCGCGAAATCAGTGATCTTCACCTGTGCCCCGTCTTCGGCGGTGAGTGTTGTGATCACAATGGCGGTGTTGCGCTCATAGTGCGACGAGGCCTGAACCTGCCGGTCCAGCAGCACGTCACAGAAGCCTTTCTCTTCATCGCCGGCGAGCAGCCGGCTGAAGACAGGGTCGCTGTCGAAGCGCGGAAAACACCACCACACCAGCTGCGCCTTGTTGTTGAGGAGCGCGGCCACGCGGCCATTGCCGACCACGGCGAGATCAACCGGGCCCGTCATCGCGAAAGCCTCATCGCGCATCCACCCCGGCAACGCTCACCAGCCATTGGCGCACCGCGCGCGGCGTTTCAAAGATATAGTCGGCACCTGGAAATTGCCGGCCCACCGAAAAACCGCTCCCACCCAGCCGGGGCAGAATGCGAAACACGTCCAGATCGGTGGTATCGTCGCCGCCGAACAGAATGGTGCGGCCGGCAAACGGCTTTTGCTTGGCCAGAATCGCGACGGCCGTGCCCTTGTCGACACCAGCCGGCAACGCTTCGATCACCGCCTTGCCGTGCAGGATATGCACGCCTTCGCTTTCAAACAGCTTGGCGTGCTTTTCCATGGCCGAAACAAGAACCGGCTGCGCTTCCGGCGCCAGGCGGTAATGCAGCGCCAGCGCGCAACGCTTGTCTTCCAGAAACAGTCCCGGAATATTGTCGGCCAGGCCGGAAAAGACCTCCACGACTTTTTCGGGCAAAGGCCGGCTCTTCGCCACCTCGCCGTCGGCACTGCGAATCTCGCCGCCATGCGCGCCGATCGCGGCCGGCCGGAATGGCGCAAAAAGCCGGTCGATGCTCTCCAACGAACGGCCACTGACAAAGGCCAGCGCGCCTGACAGATGCTGTGCCAGCCGTTCCAGCGCCCTGATGAGATCGCGCGGCACTTTTACCCGGTCCGGCGTTTGCGCCAGGTCCAGAAGGGTTCCGTCAATATCCAGGAAAAGGGCGGTGTTATCGCCGACGGGGGGCATCATCCAGCTTTCCCAACTTGCTCGCCCGTATTTCACAAAAACAGAAGAATATGGGCTTCAATCCAATGGGATTGAAACGCTGAGACACCTCAATGGGTTCCGTGAAGAAGGACGCGTTTGCGGGCGCGATCCTCGGGGCTTTCAGCCCAGCTTTGCCGAAAAACACATTACCAGAAGCAACCCACGTCTCGGCAAGAATTATTTTGAAACCCGGGACCAGGCGAACGCGCCCCCTTCCATGCCCGCGTCATTGGAGACAAGGGACACATTGCGCGGAAGTTTGAAGCTGACGCAGCGCGAATTTCCGCCACCCAGATAGAGACGATCATAGGCGAACACTGTCTCAAGCACACCGATCAATTTCTTGACTCGCCGGTTCCAGTGGGAATCGCCGATCCTGCGGCGCGTCTTGTCGCCGATGTAAATGTCGAAATCGTCCTTCTTGCGCATCACCAGATGCGCAAGATCCATATGCGGCATCAATTCGCCGTCACGGAACCAGGCCGTACCGAAACCCGTCCCAAGGGTACCCACCAGTTCCAACCCCTTGCCCGTGATTGCCGCCAGGCCCTGGACATCCGCGTCGTTGAGCACCTTGACCGGCCTGGCCAGCCGCTTTTGCATGACGCCCGTCAGATCAAATCCTTTCCAATCCGCGGTGCCGAAAGCGGGCGCCGTCATCACCCGCCCATTGCGCACCATGCCGGGAAACCCGATCGTGACATGATCGAACGGGCCCAGCGCCGCCGCAAGGTCGGTGAGCGCCTTGACGATATGTGCCGGCTTGCGCCGCTTGGGCGTTTTCACCCGCACCCGCTTGACCAGATATTTTCCGCGGGGCGAGATCACCGCCGCCTTCAGGCCGGTGCCGCCCACATCAATGCACAGGATGCGTTTAACGACTGGCACGCGGGCGGGTCCTTTTCTTTTTGCGCTGATGCATCATCAGGCTGATGGCGCTGTTGATCAAGGCGACGTGGGAAAAGGCCTGGGGGAAGTTGCCCAGCATGCGCCGCGCATCGACATCATATTCCTCGGCATAAAGGCCCACATCGTTGGCCAGGCGCCTCAGTCTTGTGAACAGCCGCATGGCCTGCTTGTGCCGTCCCCGCAAGGTATAGTTATCGACCAGCCAGAAGCTGCAGGCCAAAAACGCCCCTTCGCCCGGCGGCAGGCCATCCACGCCGCTTTGGGTTTCATAGCGACACACCAGCCCCTTGCGGATCAAGCGCTTTTCGACCTCGCGCACGGTCGCCCGGATGCGCTTGTCGGAGGCCGGCAGGAAGCCGACCAGCGGCAGCAAAAGCAGGCTCGCATCCATCTGCCGCGAGCCATAGGCCTGGACGAAACAGCCGCGCTTGCGGTCCACACCCTTGCTGCAGATATCCGCATGAATCTTCTGCGCCATTTTTTTCCAATGCGTCTTTTGGCGCGGCGTGGAATCGGGGGCCTGGGACGCGCGATCGAACGCCACCCAGGCCATCACCTTGGAATGGACAAAATGCTGCGGCGCGCCCCGGATTTCCCATATCCCCTCGTCCGGCAGGCGCCAGGTTTTTTCCAGATGCCGCATGAACACACTGCGCAGCTCCTTTCCGCGCGACGGCGGCGGCAATCCGCCCGCTCGTGCCTGGGCCACCACATCCGCCATCTCGCCATAAATGTCGATCTGAAGCTGGCTGTAGGCGGCATTGCCGACCCGCACGGGCCGCGAATTTTCATAGCCAGCGAGATGAGGCAGCTCCAGCTCATCCAGCCGCTTCTCGCCCATCACGGTGTACATGGTCTGCAACTGCTCGGGCGCGCCTGCAATCACCCGCATCAGCCAGTGCTGCCATTCGGCGGCTTCCTCCGTATAACCGGCATTCAAGAATGCCAGCAGGGTGAAAGTGGCGTCCCTGAGCCAGCAATAGCGGTAGTCCCAATTGCGGGGGCCGCCGATTTTTTCCGGCAGCGAGGTGGTTGCCGCCGCCACGATGCCACCGGTCGGCGCGTAGGAAAGCCCCTTCAGAGTCAGCAGCGAGCGCATGATCGCTTTGCGCCACACCCCTTGCGTCTTGCAGAGCGACGACCAGCGCTGCCAGTAGCGCTCGGTCTCTTCCAGCGCGATGATGGAATCGATGGAAAGTGGCAACGGCCGGAAGGATTCGCCATAGGCCAGCACAAACGACATGGCCTCGCCTTTTCTCAAAGTGAAATCGGCCACCGAATGCATATTTTCGCCCCGGACTTCGGCGCGCGTGCGCAAAGTCAGGAGATGCGGCCCCGCCACCGCGGTCAGGGTGCGGCGGTCGCGCCGCGTGACCCAGGGGATGGTCACGCCATAATCGAACCGGATGGAGATCTCGGTGTGCATGTCCATCCGGCCTTCCATGCACTCCACAACCCGCACGATGCAGCATTCCGGCGTGCCCGGCGGCATGAAGTCGATCACCTTGACCTTGCCGGTCTTGGTGGTGAACAGCGTTTCCAGGATCAGGCTGTCGCCGCGATAGCGCCGGGAGACGGAGGCTGTCTTCGCCGCCGGAGCCATCAGCCAGCGACCGTTATCCTTGGAGCCCAGCAGCGCGGCGAAACAGGCGCTGGAATCAAAGCGTGGTACACAGAACCAGTCGATCGAACCGTCACGGCCGATAATCGCGGCGGTACGGCAATCCCCGATCATGGCATAATCTTCGATGCGCGCAGCCATCAAAATCCGTAGCCCTGGTCTTCCTCCCCCGCAGCCGCTTCGTCCACCAGCCACAACACGTCGCCTTGCGGTTTGATCCCGCCGGCCGGCCCCAAGCCGCCGCGGGCCTGGGCCAGGGCATCGCGCTTTTCCGCGCCGCTGACCAGGAACAGGATCAATTCGCTGGATTCCAGCGCCGGATAGGTGAGCGTGATGCGTGGTTCGCCGCGCCCCTGCGGCACTGCCGCGGCCCAGCGCTGCCGTTCCTCCAGCACCGGCTGGCCGGGAAGCAAAGACGCGGTATGGCCGTCATCGCCCAGTCCGAGCAGCGTCAGGTGAAACAACGGCACGCCCGGCTCGAGGCTGCTTGCGCCATATTGCTGGCGCAGGATCTCGTCATAGCGGTCGGCGGCGCTTTGCGGCGTGCCATCGGTCGGGATGGCCAAAAGCTTGCGCGGCTGGACCAGGCCGGTGGCCAGCAGCGTCTCGCGCACCATGCGATAATTGGAATCTTTGTGATCCGGCGGCACAAAACGCTCGTCGCCGAAGAATAGCTCGGCGCAATCCCAATCCAGGTCCTTAGCCGCCAAAAGCTGATAGGCCGCCCGTGGCGTCGAACCGCCGGACAGCACCACGCGGAAGGGATAGCGGGCGCTCCCGAGCCGGCCGGCAATGACCTCTGCCGCCCGCGCCGCCAGGGCGCCGGCATCCTTCACCACTTCCAGCGAGCCGGCGATCCCGCTTTCGGCCTGTCTGTTCTTGGTGCTCAATTGATGCGCCTCCAGGAACGGCCGTCGCGCGCCAGCAGGTCGTTGGCGGCGCTGGGACCCTCGCTGCCGGCGGCATAATTGGGAAAATGACGCGGGGTGGTATTGGCCCAGCCTTCCAGCACCGGTTCAACCAGGTCCCAGGCGGCTTCGACCTGGTCGGCGCGCTGGAACAGCGTGGCGTCGCCGATCAGGCAGTCATAGATCAGCGTCTCATAGCCCACAGCAGGCGCCTGGCGGAAATAATCCTTGTACTTGAAGTCCATCGCGACGCTTTCCAGCGCCATGGCGGGGCCGGGCCGCTTGGCATTGAAACGCAAGCGGATGCCCTCGTCCGGCTGCACCCGCAGGATCAACCAGTCGGCGTCCAATTCCTCCACCGGGGTTTCGCGGAACAGCGCCAGCGGCGCCTTCTTGAAGCGGATGGCGATCTCGGTGGAGCGTTTGTTCAGCCGCTTGCCAGTGCGCAGGTAGAAAGGCACGCCCGCCCAGCGCCAATTGTCGATCATCAGGCGCATGGCGACATAGCTCTCCACCGTGGAATCCGGCGCGACATTGGCTTCGGCGCGATAGGCTTTGGCCTTTTCGTCCCCGACAATGCCGCTGTCATATTGGCCGCGCACCACATCGGCCAGGGTCAGGGGGTGGATGGCCTTGAACATCTCCGCCTTCTTGGCGCGGATGTCCTCGGCGTCGAAAGAGACCGGTGGCTCCATCGCCGTCATCGCCACCAGCTGGAACAGGTGATTGGGCACCATGTCGCGTAGCGCGCCGGTGGCCTCATAGAATTTGCCCCGCGTATCCACGCCGATGGATTCGGCCACCGTGATCTGGACATGGTCGATGCGGTCGCGGTTCCAGATCGGTTCGAACAAGCCGTTGGCGAAGCGCAGCGCCATGATGTTCTGCACTGTCTCCTTTCCCAGGAAGTGGTCGATCCGGTAGATCTGCTCTTCCTTCAGGTATTTGCGCAGGCAGGCGTTGAGGGATTTGGCCGAGGCCAGGTCGTGGCCGAAAGGCTTTTCCACGATCAGGCGGCGGAACCCCCGCTTCTTGTTGCCCGCGCCATCGCCGTCCACCAGTCCCGCTTCACCCAGCTTGCCCGCAATCGTGCCGAAGAAGCGATCGGCGACTGCCAAATAGAACAACACATTGCCGTCCAGCGATTGTTGCTCGTCCAGTTCGCCCAGCAATTCCTTGAGGTCCCGATAGGTCTCGGGCTTTTCGAAATCCCCGCTAAGGAACGTCATGCAGCGCGCGACCTGCTGCCACAGCGCTTCGTCGATCTCCTCATTGTTCTTGTCCAGCGTCTGGCCGAGGAAATCCTTGAGCTGGGCCTTCCATTCCTCGCTGGTCTTCTTGTTATGGTCCACCCCGATCAATGACAGACTGCGGGGCAGGAGATGGGTGCGCGCCAGGTTGTAAAGCGCAGGAATGATCAGCCGCCGGGTGAGATCGCCATTGGCGCCGAAGATCACGATGGCGCAGGGCGGTGGCGGTGATTTGTGGGCCAGCAAGCTCATATGTCCTGATCCTTATTTGTCCTCGTCCCGGGCCTTGTGGACGGGGATGGTGCTTTCGATATGGCCACCGAATTCCTTGCGCATGGCCGACAGCAGCTTCTCGCCGAAGGTATTGTCGCTGCGGGAGCGGAAACGGGCGAACAGCGCAGCCGTGATCACCGGCGCCGCCACCGCTTCATCCACCGCCGCCTGCACTGTCCAGCGGCCCTCGCCGCTGTCGTCCACCTTGCCGCTGAATTCCTCCAGCGTCTCGGACTTTGACAGCGCGATGGCCGTCAGGTCCAGCAGCCAGGAGGCCACCACGCTGCCGCGCCGCCACACTTCGGCGACATCGGCGACATTGATGTCGAACCGTTCGTCCTCGGGCAGCGTGCCGCTGGCCCTCCCGCGCATGATGTCGAAGCCTTCGGCAAAGGCCTGCATCAGGCCGTATTCGATGCCGTTATGCACCATCTTGACGAAATGGCCTGAGCCGGCCGGTCCTACATGCATATAACCTTCGCTGACACGCGGATCAGCCCGTTCCCGGTTGGGCGTGCGGGCGATGTCGCCCGCACCCGGCGCCATTGCCCGGAAGATCGGGTCCAGCCGCTCCACCGCCTCTTTGTCGCCGCCGATCATCATGCAGTAACCGCGCTCCAGGCCCCAGACACCGCCAGAAGTGCCCACATCCAGATAGGCGATGCCATGACGATGCAGCGTATGGGCACGGCGAATGTCGTCCTTGAAGAAGGCATTACCACCATCAATGATGCAGTCACCCCTGTGCATCAGCTTGCCCAGCGCGGTGATCGTCTCTTCGGTGATCCGGCCGGCCGGCAGCATGACCCACACGGTGCGGGGCGGCTCCAGCTTCTTGACCAGGTCTTCCAGTGAGGCCGCGCCTTTTGCCCTGCCCTCCGGAGCATCCTCCAGAGCTTTTACCGCGTCTTGATTGGCGTCATAACCGACCACCTCGTGGCCAGCCCGCATCACCCGCCGGCCGATATTGGCCCCCATGCGGCCCAATCCGATAATTCCCAACTGCATGAAATCTCCTCAGGTCCCTTTCGGGCAACGGGCCGCAATATCAGTCAAATCGGGCGCTCTGAACACTCTTGAAAACCGCGTGGCAGGGCCTTGCGCATCAACGCCCCCTTTGGCCCCCGCGTTCCCGCCAAAAGACATGGAAAACCCGGCAAAAACAGGGGGCTAAAATCACGGGGATAGTATTGATTTTGCCCCCCCGGACCTGCCAATTACCCCGGCCACTTCACAGGCCTGTCATGGACGACGATTTCCGTAAAAGCGCGCTTGCCTATCACCGCTCCCCGCGGCCGGGCAAATTGTCGGTGGAAGCCACCAAGCGCATGGCGAATCAGCGCGACCTGGCGCTGGCCTATTCGCCCGGGGTCGCCGCCCCTTGCGAGGCTATCGCGGCCGATCCGTCCTGCGCGCGCGAATACACCGCCCGCGGCAATCTGGTGGCGGTGATCACCAACGGCACCGCCGTGCTGGGGCTGGGCAATATCGGGGCGCTCGCCTCCAAGCCCGTGATGGAGGGCAAGGCCGTCCTGTTCAAGAAATTCGCCGGCATCGATGTGTTCGACCTGGAAGTGGACGAGACCGATATCGACCGCTTTGTCGATATCGTGGCGTCGCTGGAGCCCACCTTCGGCGGCATCAACCTGGAAGACATCAAGGCGCCGGAATGCTTCGTCATCGAAAAGAAGCTGCGCGAGCGCATGAAGATTCCGGTCTTCCATGACGACCAGCACGGCACCGCCATCGTCTGCGCCGCCGCCATCCGCAACGGCCTGGTGCTGCAGGGCAAGACCTTGTCGGATGTGAAGCTGGTGACCAGCGGCGCGGGCGCCGCGGCACTGGCCTGCGTGGACCTTCTGGTGGCGATGGGCCTGCCGGTGGACAATATCACCCTCACCGACATCAAGGGCGTGGTGCACAAGGACCGCGGCGACACCATGCCGCCCAACATGGCGCGCTATGCCCGGAAAACCGACGCCCGCACCCTGGGCGATGTGCTGGTGGGCGCCGATGTGTTCCTGGGCCTTTCCGCGCCCAATGTCCTGAAACCGGAATGGTTGCCGCAGATGGCGGCAAAGCCGCTGATCCTGGCGCTGGCCAATCCCGATCCCGAGATCCTGCCGGAAGTGGCCAAGAAGGCGCGACCCGACGCCATCATCGCCACCGGCCGCTCGGACTATGTCAACCAGGTCAACAATGTCCTGTGCTTTCCCTTTGTCTTCCGGGGCGCGCTGGACGTGGATGCCACCACCATCAACGAGGAGATGAAAGTGGCGGCGGTGGAGGCGATCGCAGCACTGGCCCGCGCCGAAGCCAGCGATGTGGTGGCCAATGCCTATGGCGGCGCGCATAGCGGCTTTGGTCCCGACTCCATTATTCCCAAGCCCTTCGATCCGCGCCTCATCCTGCATATCGCCCCCGCCGTGGCGCGCGCCGCCATGGAATCGGGCGTGGCGCGCCGGCCGATCACCGATTTTGACGCCTATGAAAACGAGCTGGAAAAGTTCGTCTATCGCTCGGGCCAGCTGATGCGTCCGGTGTTCGACGTCGCCCGGCAAAGCCCGCACCGTGTGGTCTATGCGGAAGGCGAGGAAGATCGCACCCTGCGCGCCGTCCAGACCGTGGTGGACGAGGGCCTGGCCCATCCCACCCTGATCGGCCGCCGCGACGTCATCCTGGAAAAGACCCGGCAGCTCGGCCTCAGGCTGGATTTCAACAAGCAGGTGCGGATTCTCGATCCGCTCACCGATCGCGAATTTTTCGCGCCCCTCACCGAACGCTACCAAAGGCTGGTGGAACGGCGCGGCGTGCAACCGGAATCGGCGGCGCGCTGGATCGCCACCCGTCACGGCATCGCCGCCGCCATGCTGCTGGATGCGGGCGAAGTCGATGCCGCCTTGTGCGGCGGATTGGGCGACTGGACCCGTCAGCTCACCAATATTCTTCCCATCATCCCGCGCCAGCCCGGCGTCACCCGGCTCTATTCGCTGTCGGCGCTGATCCTGCCCAACGGCGCGCTGTTCTTCTGCGACACGCATGTCAATGTCGATCCAACCGCCGAGCAGATCGCCGAGATGACCTTGCTGGCCGCCAAAAGCGTGCGCCGCTTCGGGCTGGCGCCCAAGGCCGCACTGCTGTCCCATTCCAGCTTCGGTACCTCCCAATCGCCCAGCGCGCTCAAGATGCGCAAGGCGTTGGCCTTGCTGCGCGCCGCCAATCCCGATTTCGAGATCGACGGCGAAATGCACGCCGATGCGGCCTTGAGCGACAGCTTGCGCTTGCGCAACGTCTCCAACAGCCCCCTCACCGGCTCGGCCAATCTTCTGGTGATGCCCACGCTGGACGCCGCCAATATCGCTCTCACGCTACTATCGGCCGCGACCGAGGCCCTGCTGGTCGGCCCCCTGCTGCTGGGCGTTTCCAAGCCGGTGCATGTGATGGTGCCGTCGGTGACGGCGCGCGGTATCGTCAACATGACCGCCCTGGCGGTCGCGCAAGCCGCGTCCCCCGCAAGCTGATCGCGCGCAGCGGCAAAAAGAAAGAAGGACATGGAAGTTCTGGATCTGAAAGCCATGGCCGAACAAGCCATCGCCTTTCATCAAAAGGGCGATCTGGCAAAGGCGGAAACGCTTTACCTGCAGATTCTGGACGCCGATCCCCGCCTGTTCGGACCACGTTTTTATCTGGGCCTGCTGCGCCTGCAACAGGGCCGCTCGCAGGAAGCCTGCGATTATCTGGGCGAGGCGCTGGAGATATCCCCCAATGACCTCAACGCCCTGATGAATTACGGCATGGCGCTGCGCGCCGCCGGCCGCCCGGAAGAAGCCGTGCAGGTTTTCGACCGGGCCTTGGCGATCCAGCCCAACATGGCCGAAGGCCTTTACAATCGCGGCGTCGCGTTGGGCGATCTCAAGCGCTTTGAACTGGCGGTCGACAGTTATGATCGCGCCCTGGTGCTGCGGCCGGAGATGATGGCCGCGATCATCAACCGCGCCGCGGCGCTGGCGGCGGTGCAGCGTTTCGACGACGCCATTGCCGCTTACGACCGGGCGCTTGTCCTGCAGCCCAGCAACGCCTTGGCGCTGCTGCATCGCGGACTGGCCCATCGCGCCGCAAGGCGGCCGCAAGCGGCCCTGGTCGATTACGACCGCGTCTTGGTGCTGGACCCCACCCATGTGGAAGCCCGCTACAATCGCGGCGTGGTGATGATGGACCTGGAACGGGCCGCCGATGCGCTTGAGTCGTTCGATGCGGTGCTGGGCGCCTATCAGGCCAATGCCGAAATGCTCAACAATCGCGGCCTGGCGCTATGGAACCTGAAACGACCCGCCGAAGCCCTGGAAAACTATGAGCGCGCCCTCGGGCTGGAGCCCGACTTCGTGGAAGCCTGGGGCAATCGCGGCCTGGCGCTGCGCGACCTCAAGCGCTGGGAGGAAGCCATCGCCAGCTTCGATATGGTGCTGCGGTTGGAGCCCAACAATGCGGTGGCGATGAACAGCCGCGGCAATGCCCTGCGCGACATGAAGGACTATGAGGCGGCCGTCGAAAGCTACAGCCGGGCGATCGCGGTCCGTCCCGATTACGCGGAAGCCCTGATCAATCGCGGCTACACGCTATGGTCGCTGAAGAAAAACGATGCCGGCACCGCTGATGTGGAGCGCGGTCTGGCGCTGGAGCCTGATTACCCCTACGGGCGCGGCGAACTGCTGCATATGCGCATGTACAACGCCGACTGGCATGACTTCGACAGCCGCAAGGCTGAGCTGGAAAAGCTGGTCCTGGCCGGCAAGCGGGCCGTGCAGCCGTTCAATTTCCAGGCCGTGGTGGAAGCGCCGGAGATCGCGCAGGCCTGTTCCCGCAATTGGATGAAGGACAAATATCCCGAAATGGCGGGCCGGCCACATGACCGGGCCGGGCGCAAAGGACGGGACAAGATCCGCATCGGCTATGTCTCCGGCGAATTCCGCCTGCAGGCCACCGCGATCCTGATGGCGGGCCTGTATGAGCGCCACGATCGCACGCAATTTGAGATCATCGCGCTGGATGCCGGTTACAGCGACGCAACGCCCATGCGCGCACGGCTGGAAAAAGCCTTCGACCGCTGGATCACCATCACCGACCTGTCGGATGAGGACGCCGCCGAGGTCATTCGCGACGCCGAGATCGACATATTGGTCAACCTCAACGGCTATTTCGGCGATGCGCGCATGGGGATTTTCGCGCGCCGCGCCGCGCCGGTGCAAGTCAATTATCTGGGCTTTCCCGCCACCTTGGGAGCGCCCTATATCGACTATATCATTGCCGATCCCTTGGTGATCCCCGAAAACGAGCAGCGCTTCTATGACGAGCAGGTCGTGTATCTGCCCGGCAGCTACCAGGCCAATGACGATAAAGGCCGCGACATGACAGCCGCGCCAAGCCGCGCCGAAGCCGGGCTGCCGCAGAATGGATTCGTGTTCTGCAATTTCAACAACGCCTACAAGCTCACGCCTTCGACCTTCGCAAGCTGGATGCGGATACTGAAACAGGTGGATGGCAGCGTGCTGTGGCTGCTGGACAGCGCCGCGCCCTATGCCGACAACCTGCGCCGTGAAGCGCAGACGCGCGGCGTGGCGGCGGAGCGCCTGATCTTCGCGCCCGAACTACCGCTTGAGCAGCATCTTGCCCGTCTTCCGCTGGCGGACCTGTTCCTGGACGGCCTGCCTTACAATGCCCACACCACCGCCAGCGATGCGTTGTGGGCCGGTGTGCCGCTGGTGACCTGCAAAGGAACCACCTTTCCAGGCCGGGTTGCTGCCAGCCTGCTGCTGGCGGCCGGCCTGCCGGAGTTGGTGACCGAAACCCGGGCCGATTTCGAAGCACTGGCGGTCAAGCTCGCGGGCGATCCCACGGCGCTGCAAAAACTGCGGGGCAAGGTGGCGGAAGCGCGCGGCAGCGCCCTGTTCGACACCGACCGCTTCCGCCGGCACATCGAAGCAGCCTATCAGACCATGTGGCAGCGCTGGCTCGCCGGCGAAAAGCCCGCGAGCTTTGCTGTTTCGCCATAAGCGGCTCCCGCCGCATCCTTGCTGACCGTTTCAGCGGATAAACTGATCCACGAAACCAGCGCCCAATCCGACCTTCTCATAATGGGCGCGGCAGAGATTGATCTTGGTGAAGACGTCCTCATAGCCCAGGACGCCGCCATCGGGATCGACATAGATCATCACGCCATTGACCTGGAACAAGGTGATCATCTCCTCCACATCCTCGTCCACCACCAAGGTATGGGTCTCGCCCGGCGCCTCATAGACATAGCCGCCTTCTTGGGCCACCCAGTCATGCTCCAGGTAACGCCAGCGGCCCTTGATGACATAACCGTGTACCGGCTGGGGATGGCGATGGCGCGACAGCACGCCGGACTTGCGCACCTTGAGCAGGTTCATCCAGTAGCCGCGCGAGGCGCACAGGCACAAAGGCCGAAACCAGACATTCTCGCCCTGCGGCACCCACACCCGCTCATCGCTGGGGATCACCGACGGGATCACCAGCTCGGGCGGCGACTCCAAAGGCTGCGGATGACGATAGGGAATGCGAGAATTGTCTTGCGCCATTGAGATTTCCTACTTGGCCAGGTAGCCGCCATCCACCGGCAGCACCGCGCCGGTGATAAAGCCTGCCGCCGGCGAACACAAAAACACAGCTGCGCCGCCAATGTCATCCGGCCTGCCCCAGCGCCCGAACGGCGTGCGGGCGACAATGGCGTCCGAGCGCGCGGGATCGGCGCGCGCACCCTTGGTGAGTTCGGTCTCGATCCAGCCGGGGGCGATGGCATTGACCCGGATAGCGGGCGCCCAGGCGACTGCCAGCGCCTTGGTGAGCTGCGCCACGCCGCCCTTGGAGGCGGTATAGGCCGGCACCAGGCCACCGCCGAAAAAAGACCAGACCGAGGCGGTATTGACGATGGCGCCGCTCTGTTTTTCCAGCAGCGGCTTGGCCGCCACGCACATCCGCATGGTGCCGGTGAGATTGACGTCGATGACCCGTTGAAAGCCTTCGACGGTGAATTCCTGACCATCGCGCAGGACGATGCCAGCGCAATTGATCAGCGCATCCAGCCGTTCCAGCCCACCGACGCAGGTGGCCACCTGCGCATCACTTGTCACGTCCAGGGTCACGGCCCTGAGGTTGTCGCGCCGGGGGACGGCGGCAACTTCCTCTGCCGTCACACCCGTAACGGTGACATCATAACCCGCCGCCAGCATCGCCTCCGCAATGCCAAAGCCGATGCCTCGCGCTCCGCCGGTGATCAGTGCCTGCTTCATGGCGTTCCTCAGCGGCGCGGCAGGGCGAAAGCGACATAGGCCGCCCCCTGCTCAGCATTCTTGTCCCGGGCATTGTCTGCCTGGATCAGGATATATTGACGGCCGCCCGCCATATAGGTGATCGGGGTTGCATTGCCGGCATAGGGCAGTTGCGCGTCCCACAACAGCTTGCCGCTGCGCGGATCGAAGGCGCGGAATTTCTTGTCATACAGCGTGGCGCCGATGAACAACACCCCGCCCGCGGTGAGGATGGGCCCGCCATAATTTTCCGAGCCGGTGCTCTTATCGGCCAAGGACGGATATTCGCCGAACGGAATGCGCCACAGATAGGTCCCGCTGTTGAGATCGATGGCGCTCAGCGTGCCCCAGGGCGGCGCCACCGCCGGATAGCCGTCGGGATCCAGGAATTTGCGATAGCCGGTGAAGCGATA
>Ga0068863_100003616_pt1 | contig 15264 bp, 15 predicted proteins | sample KBSSwiS62_FD_66596 | JGI IMG/M metagenome (GOLD analysis project Ga0068863, IMG submission 66596) | Switchgrass rhizosphere microbial communities from Kellogg Biological Station, Michigan, USA - KBS Switchgrass S6-2 | ecosystem: Host-associated > Plants > Roots > Rhizosphere > Soil ...
GTCGAGAACTTTTCTTAAATGACTATCAAGCCCGGCTAACGCTTCGCCGCGGCCGACCGTGTTCCCAACCGTCTCCGCCGTTTCACTGGATGGCGCGGCATGCCGCTCTTCGGTCACTTGTGCGACGAACTGATAACCGCGCTTAGGTAACGTTTGAATGAATACAGGTTGATCCGGACGGTCACCCAATACCTTGCGGATTTCCTGGATGTATTTCCGAACGCCTTCCGGGTTGACATACGTCTCGGGCCATACCGCCTCCAGAAGTTCGGCCTGGCTGACCACCCGATCTGCGTGATCGACCAGGTAACGGAGTACGTCGAACGCTTTCGGAGTCAGGAACACACGTTCGCTGCCGCGCCACAAACAGTGGTTCACCGCGTCAAGCCGAAAAGGTTCGAAAACTTTCATCTCCGGACAGGCTCCCAGTCCGAACTAAAGGCAGGTCTGTAACTTGAATGTGCTCCATATTATAGCAACCTTGCACCGGATTCGGTTGAAGCCTTCCATCCCTCGGCCGACGAAAAAGTTACAAAAGCTTCGCTATAACATCACAACTCCAACTGCCTCATGGCCTTACTCTAAGGGCTCTAGCAGCTTGCGTCGCGAGATGAAAGCTGGCTTCAAATATAAAAAAAAGAGAAAGAGAAAAGAGACTAAAAGGAGAAATAAAACAATGGTTACACTAAACAAAATTATGCGCCCGCGAGTAGGTTCCAAGGGGGCCGGACTGGCCCTCGGGTTTCTGGTCGCCACGTCCCTATGGTCGGCGGACTTTTCGTTTACAACCGGCAATCCCGACGGCCTAATGGGCGCTGCGTCCCGGCGTGCCAGTCCCGGGAGACTCGAGACGGAAACGGCTGACGACTTCACCCTGGACCAGACCACAGTCATCCGTCAGGCCACAATTGTCGGGTTGGTTCCGTCGGGAACGCAACCGCAGGATATCAAGGAGGTTGAGGTCGAGGTGTATCACATCTTTTCGGTCGACTCGGCCGTGCCTCCCTCCGGCAAAGTGCCCACTCGGGCCAACTCGCCCTCAGACGTCGAAATCGGCACCGCCACGCGCGCCGGAGATTCCGGGACGCTTACATTCTCCACGAGCGTGCTGAATTCGAATTTCGGCGTGGGCAACACCGTGGTGAACAATCTCAAGGTTGCTCCGGCCCCTCCCGGCGGGGAAGGTTCAACGGCGGGAGGAGAAGTGGAGATCACGATCACCTTCACTAACCCCATCATTTTGCCGTCAGGCCACTATTTCTTCCGTCCGGAAGTTCTGCTGACAAGTGGAGATTTCCTCTATTTGTCCGCGCCGAAAGTCATTCCGGCGCCAAAAGATCTGCAGGCTTGGATTCGAAACTCCAACCTGGCCCCGGACTGGCTGCGAATTGGCACGGACATCGTCGGGGGTGCCACACCACCTACGTTCAATATGTCGTTTTCTCTCACTGGTGAAACTGTTCCCGAAGCCGGAACCCCCGGAGCGGCGAACTGCCATGGCGAAACCATCGCGGCGTTAGCCCACGAGTTTGACAGCACTTATTCGGCTGCCCTGAGCCTCGGGTTCTCGAGCGTACAGGCGCTGCAAGACGGTTTCACTCTGTTTTGCAAGCCCTAGCCGCGGAGATCAGCACGCCGTTGGATGCGACCGGGAGCGCGGGCCCACGAGGGCCTGCGCCCGGTTACTGCTGCGCGCCCGCAGCATCGTCACTCCCTATCATGCAGAGAGTGAATCCCGGTCCACACGCATGTGTTCTTGGAACAGCATGGCGCCGCCGGCCAGTTTCTTGGGCGCGTAATCTCGGAGGATGGTTCGGATGATCGCGCCTTTCGGAAATATCGACTACTGCGCGAATGTACCTACGAGCCCCAAACCATGGTTCACGCTTCACGCCGAAAGGTTTCGGTAACCAAACATCCCGGACAAGCTCCGGGTCCGAACGAAAAGGCAGGTCTGTAACTCGAATGTGTCCTATTAGAGCAAGGGTGCATCGACTCGGTGAAAGCGTTTTACTTCCGTTGGCCGACGAAAAAAGTTACAAAAACGTCGCCGTAACATCACGACTCCAAACTCGTCATGACCCTACTCTAGGGCAGTAGCAGCTTGCGTCGCGAGATGAAAACCGGCTTCAAATCAAAACAAGAGAAAGAGAAAGAGACTTAAATGAAAGCACTTGTCTAGCACTCGCTCTGGCGTTCTCCGCCGGAGCATTTGCCCAGAGCAATCCAGTCGTTCGGTGGAATCGAATCGTCGGAGTTATTACCGCACCAATCCGCTGTTTCTGATCCGAGTCCCACAGGCTGAACTTCGGTGGATTGCCACCGGCACAGTTCCTGTCACTCGTCACGGTTCGTATCGCGACTAGAATTTCGCAATTTCGTTTAATACAGCGAGGCCTTAGGGCCTCGCTTGACCTCGGAGGAAAAACCTTTTGACCGAAAAACACAAATCGATGCGCGGGAGTTTCCGGCGCCCACTCCTTACCGTGAAAAAATTGGCTCTAGTAGCGCTGGGGTTCGGGCTATATCCCGCTCTGACGCTTTTCCCCTATCGTTTCTTGAAACGCGAAGCGCACGGTGGAAAAATTCCCCTCTACGATTCCCAGCTTCAGCAGCGAGAACATTTCTGCGACGACACGTGGCTGTTTCTGCGGCGCACCGAAATCTCGGGTGGAATCGTCCACACGATCGAACTGCATCGTCTCGGCAGTTGCAGCGACGTCCGCCTACCTGCTCAAAAAGGCAAGGGCTACGCCAATTACGTCTCTCGAGACCCAGGCTTTGTGTTACCCGAGCAGGTCCCAGCCTATCGGGGGACCAAGCCCCAGGAAATGCTGACTGGTCGAATTGCCGAAGCTACACTCGACCACGAGTTGAGATGGATGCCCTCAGAGTGAGATGGACGCTCTTAAAGTGACAAGGATTTACGTTTTATTCACAATCTAGACCCGTTTAGCCGCATCCGATGTGATGTCGGTGAGCGGGGTAACGGAGGGTCTCTCAAATTGTCGTTCCAATCATTCTTTTTAGGATGCGCACTAGGTGCAATGCTTTTGCCGTCAGCCTATTCTGCCGAGTCCACGATTACCTCGGTGAGTCCCAATCCAGCACTAGGCACCACCACCGACCAAAACTTGTGCATCAACGGGAGCGGGTTCATCAATGGCCCCGCGCTAAGGGTGCGTCTAACTCAGACGGCTGCGCAGTTCGATTTGCTGCCGAACTTCTTCAACCCCAACCAGCTCTGCCTGGCATTCAATTTTGGCGTGACGCCTGGAAACTGGTCGGCGCAGATCGTGAACGGCGATGGCCGGCTCTCGAATACCTTCTTCTTCTTAGTCGCTGCTCCTGGCCATGGTGCGAACCCGCACCTGGCGCTTCCGCATTTTGTTTTTGGTGGAGCGTGGTACTCGGCGATTTATCTTTCGAATACCACCAACGCGCTCGAAAGTGTTCAGGTTACCTTCAGAGACGATATCGGTGCGCCGCTGTTCGTTCCTCTAGCTGGGATCGGATCTCTTTTCTCCCGCATAGTCATTCTGAACCCTGGAACAACGGTGCTGCTGGAAGCACTCAATGTCGCGGAGGAACCAACTATAGACGGTTGGGTCGATATTTCACTGCCACCCGGTGTCATGGGCTACGGAGTATCGCGTTTGGTAACTGCAGGGCATCCGGATCAGGAGACGATCATTCCGTTCGCCCCCGAAACCAGTCAGACCGTGGAATTCACCTATGACGACATTCAATTTACGACAGCAGTGGCGTTATTGAATCCCAGCGACCAGCAGACCATCGTCACGGTTACTGCGTTCGGAGACGACGGAGATCAAGTTGGGACGACGCAATTGGCCCTCGCCCCACATGCGAAGTCGGCGAATGTCCTTGCGGCTTATGCGGGGATGGCGGGTATTTTCGGCAAGCAAGGCAGAGTTATCGTCTCCCTGCCCAATGGGGCCGTGTCGGTGCTCGCGCTGCGATTTGGCGGGGCGGGGTTTACCAACATCCCGGTCAACTATAGGTGACCGGATTGCAAAGTGTCCAGAGACGCGCGGACGTTGAGTCGAGATCGCGAAGAATGTGTTTCGTCTGGTTTTGAGCGTGGGTTCCCGCTACCAGTAGCAGACCGGCCATTGGTGTCTGCCTCCTGTGTTTCTCGATTCAAGTTCCCTGTTACAGTTCTGAGGACCGCAGACGCAATGATTACTAATACAGGCAAGAGTTGTTAGCGGACCTCATAGAAGCCGCAGCGGATCGGCGCGATCGCGAACTTGGACAGGTGCTCATTAAGAGACTGGCCACGCTCCGAGCCCACAAAGGGCTGCCACCGCTGAAAGTTAGCCCGGAAATCCTGTCTCGTTTAACTCTAAAGGATCTTCTGTACCGCTTGCACGCCAATGAGCGTGCCCGGGTATTCGCTGAGAAACAAGGACTAAAATGCTCGGAGCAAGTATCCTGCTTCACCGGCATCTAGCTTCCGACAATGGCAATTATCGAGCAGGTCGTAGATTGTTACCGTTAGACGCCCTTCGCTCGCCTAAGGTTCGCGGTCGAGGCACTTGGGCGTTCTCGCATTGGTCGTATGCCTGTAACTGGGTTAAGGATACGAGAGCACGCACCCGCCGGCGCCGCCATTGAGGGCGTTACTCCACAACGATTGCACTGGGAAAAGTCTCGTGCCGAGCGTGATGTTCGCGGATGCACCTTGGCCTGAGGTGATCCAGGCGCACTTGTCGCCGTTCTCCGCGCCGTTCGAGTCCAACCACCCGCCGTTCGGGAACTGGTCAGTGATCGTTTCAGCCAACTCATGACCGCCCACGATAGTGATGCCCGCCTTGGGGCCGAGGCCGTTGAAGTTGGCACCGCAGCTTCCGCCCGCGTCCGTCATATAAGGCAGATTGGTGTAAGCGATGTTGCCGTAGATCGAGCTGGTCGAACTGTGCCACGCGCAGTATTGTGTCCCGAATCCGGTCGCGTTGTTCCCGCTCGCAGTGGCGATCACGTACTGTACAGTCGCATTGCTGTCCGTGGTCGTGTTGCCGAAGTATGCGGCAGCTCTCACCGCTTCAGCCGCAAGCTGCGATTGCGACGGACGCGATGGGGCAGAAGTCGCGTTGTCAATCCAAACGCCGCCGTAAATGCCCGATTGATTCCCGGCGGGTGTACCTGCGCCGCTGCAGAACACCGTGCCAGTGGCAACACCCTGGCAATACTGGGTAACGCTCTTTAACCACGAGCTGCCGCCAACCCCACTGTAGAAGGACTCCAGAATGGCTGCCTCGCCGCTCGGGTCGTTATCGTTCCACTGCGCGCCCCACAGCACCAAGTAGACCTTGGGCGCCGTCTCGACACCGATGCCGCCGACGCCGCCGTGATAGTACAGGTTCTTTGATCCCCCGCCAGAATGCCCGCGAGCTTCGTGGGCAGCAGAAACCGCGGAGCCTACGGTTGCATGCCTCGCTGTCTCCGGCTGGCCGTGTTCGAAGGTCCCTACTCCTCCGGTCGAACCCTGTGCGTAGATCAGTGACAACGGCGCGGTGATTAGTAGCCCCATGCCAAAAAACACTTTTTGCATCAACTTCCTCCAATAGTTTCAGAATCAACGGTTCCCCGATTCTACTGGGGAGGGAGTAACGTTACAAGTAGACTAACGTAAGGAAAGTACCTTAGAAGGATAGCGAATCTGCCCGGTACTTCCGTTCTAGGGAAAGGTCCACCGCCGAACCACCCTCATCTCAACCGGAATGCAGGCGTCCCTTGCTAAGGAATGGGGTGAAACTGCCCGATTTTGGCAAAGAGTATCGCAAAGCCCGCCTTGAGGCGGCGCATCAATCGGTTGCGCGGATGCAGCAAGCTACAGGCGCTACGCCTCAGTCGTCCTAAAACTCATGACCGATCCGAATGTGCCCGCGGCAGCGAAACTTCGGCGGCTGAATGCGTGTTTGATCGCGCCACCAGTCGAACTGGAGGACAGTTAGAGAAACCTTGTTAGGCGGCTTGAACGCCTCGAAGCCTACCTCGCACCGTCGAGTGACGTACCAGCGATGGGGATTCACGTGACCTGCGTCGGCAAGGAGGACAGGATCATCGACGTGCGTGGAAACAATAACGCTGACCGCCGGCGACAGCCCTGGCCGCCGTGGAGAGCTTTCCAGGGTTGAGCAATCGACACGCGGCTGCGCCGACCAAATTCACCGCTCCGCTTCAAGTCCTGCAGTACGTCTATACATATCGAAAGATAGGGTTCTTGGCCATATTCCAGACTTGCCGATGCAATTCTGCGGCGGACCATACATACCGATATATGGATGCGAATTATTGTCCGCTGCCCCTTCCTTTAGTTCTTACGCGCTACAATGTGTTCGTTCTCTAAAAAGTCTTCCTATGAAGTCGGCCCGGTGCGCTGTCGCGGCGTTGTGTTGCTTATCGTCGCTGTTAGCAGCGGCTAAATCGACCCCTCCGAAGATCGTACTGTGGTCGTGGAATGCTGAACAAGATCTTCGATTCCTGAAGCAGGATGCGGAGATCGGTGTAGCGTACCTCGCTCTTAGCTTGCGGTTTATTGGGCGAGACGAGGTTATTGCCGACCCGCGCTTTATGCCTCTTCGTCTCGCATCCAATACATGGCAAATGGTGGTAATCAGATGCGATTACGATGGTCAGGAGGGTCAAAGGCCCGCATTTTCCGATCGGCAGCGGCGGCTTGCTGCGCGGATGATCGCTGAAATTGCCTCACTCACTCACGCGCAAGCAGTTCAGATTGATTTCGATGCTCCGCGGTCCGGATATGGCTTCTACCGCCAACTCCTCGGTGACGTTCGCGCGCGCCTTGGTCCGAATATCTTCCTTTCGATGACCGCACTGGTTTCATGGTGCCAGACTCCGCAGAGTTGGCTGACCGGCCTACCGGTCGATGAAATCGTCCCCATGGCTTTTTATATGGGACAAGCCACTCCGGCGATAACGACAATGCTCCAGAGAGGTGGCAATTTCGCCTTTACGGGATGTCGCGACAGCATTGGCATTCAATTTGGAGCCGGGACCCCCATCAGGCCTAGAAAAAACCAACGTGTGTATTTCTTCGCCCAGCCACAGATTTGGTCGCCCGACACGGTACAGGCAGCACGAGGGCTCCTTCCATGAGTCGTTCGATAGGGCTGGCAATTGCGATCACTTTGGTGGGCGCATCCGGTTGGTGGTTCGCAAAGGCGTGTGCTCCGGATTTCTTGACGGCCGTTTTCAGTTACGCCCGTCATCCAGATTTGCCCCGCAGCGCGTTTATCGACGGCCGTTTGGGAGTTCTCCAGCCATCCTTCGCGCGTTCCTATCTTGTGATCGCATACCGCCACCTGAATGGAATTGGCTTGAATCAGCGGGAACGCGAGCAGGCGCGTGACTACTACAAGGATCGCGCCACTGGAGCGTGGGATCACAGCGGCACTGACTGGGTGGCCCAATGGCACGAAGTTCGCTCTCGAATCCAATCGCCCCCGGCGCCGCGGACCATGCTCATCACCGAAGGCCAGCTTGGCTACAACAGCGAGACGCATAGTTTTTTCCTGAACTGCGCCGAAGATGCTTTCCGGAGCGCAATCCACGCTCTCGACGCCCGACGCCGCCAATTCGGCGCATCCAGCCCGGTGTTCTACTCATGGATCGCGGCCCAGGACACCGTCTTTGAAAACTGCCAAGGTGGCCGGGCAGCGATTCCCTCCGAAGCCGTATCTTCTTTCCCAGCGCTGCTGCGCTTCGACCGTGACTACCAAATCGCGGCCGCCCATTTCTACGCAGGTCATTACCAAACTGCCTTGGAATTGTTCCGTAGGATCAGTCATCAAGCTGCATCCCCCTGGAGCGCAATTTCCCGATACTTGGTTGTGCGGACACTGCTCCGTCTCATGAACGATGAGCGAACTGCCGAGACAGCGGAATCGCAACTGAACAGTGAAGCACAAAGCATTTTTGCCGATTCCAAATTAACGTCAATTCACGGAATGACCTGGAACCTGGTTTGGCGTGCGGGAATTCGCGAGAAGGACCAAGACTACTTTCGCGACCTTGCACGTCTTCTTTCGAGCACCGGACAGGACAACGGGTTTCGTGAGGAACTCTGGAATTACACAGACATGTATGACGGCGTCATTGGCGATGCTGATCCCAACGCGGTGTTCCGTCCCGAAAAACCAGCAAGCCCCGATCCATCTCGTTTTCGGGATTCCGACCTGAACGACTGGATTTTCTGCTTTCAGTCTCGCGATGCGTCAACATATTCCCACAGCGTGGCGCGCTGGAAACAGACTCGGTCGCCCGCCTGGCTGCTTGCCGCTTTATGGCATGCGAGCGCGGCGTCTGCTGCCAAAGACGGTGTTTTGGAGGCAGCAGACGCCGTTCCGGAGACATCGCCTGCGTACCTAACAGCCCGTTTTCACCTTTTCCGGCTGCAAGAACAAGCTGGGAACAAGGCGGCGGCTCGCAATTGGTTGGCCACACTCCTGGCAAGTTCCCTTCTGAACGATCTTCCATCCAGTGTGAACTTGTTTCGCGCGTTGCGGATGTTGGCGGCGCCAACTTTCGAGGATTTTCTCCACTTTGCGCCTCGCAAGCCAGTAATGATCACATTTCAAACCGACGTCGGAGAGACGCCCGACTTCTACTACAACGGCTCAGCCCGCAAGGCCCAAAAGACTGGAGTTATGTTCGATCATGACGCAACCCGCGTACTGAATCGGAAAACGCCCTTCCGGCTTCTAAAGAGAGCTGCTTTGGGTGACTACCTACCAGCTGAGCTGCAAAGTGAGGCGCTCGTGATCGCATTTACACGAGGCCTGATGCTTGGCGAAAACCTTGCTGAGATCGCGAAAAAGATGACAGATACCCAGCCTGACCTCGCCCCCCTCGCTAACGCGTACCTGCTGGAAAGAACTGACGAGGGACGGCGTTTCGCAGCGGCGATTCTACTTCTGCAGCGCCCCGATGCCCGTCCTTACTTTGCTTCGGGTATTAGCCGCCAGACGTTACCGACTAAGATCGACAATTACCGCGACAACTGGTGGTGTCCGATGGACATCCAAATCGAACCGGACTCTCGTGCAAATCAAGAAGATTGGTTTTCCCGCACATCCAACCTCCTCCTGAGTTCCGCGAGCGATGTGGCCCCGGATTTTGTTGCCGCTAATAGTTTGGGTGAAGCGAACACCGAATTCAAAAAATTGGGCGCCTTGAGTGCAGCTACCGACTTCCTAGGTGGGATCGTTGTTCAGTATGCAGACTCGCACCGCGATGACTCCCGAGTTCCTGAGGCGCTTCACAACGTCGTACGAAGCGGGCGCTTTGGGTGCGCCGACGTAAACACCTGGAAAACTACACAGGCAGCATTCCGTATGCTCCACCTTCGCTATCCTCGCAGCGAGTGGACCAAGCGCACTCCAACCTGGTTCAAGAATGATTTCGACATACGCCAAGAGATGAAATATCGTCAAAACCCTGGCAACTAACTTTCTACTCTTCAATGAGGTGCGTTGGAAGTGACACCGGTTTTTGGAATTGGATCAGCTGCCTGGCTCTGCCTCAACCGGGCTCCACGCGGAGTTTTTACAAGGGAAGCGGCCCTCGGCAATCCACTTGGACGTAAAGGCGGCAAACCGTCGAAGTGAATCCTGAGGCCGACTTCGGCGCGAAGGTGACGCCAACAATCGCTTCCGATAATGGCAAATATCAGGCATCCGTTAGAGCTCTGGGGCGTGACGCATTATCTCCTCAGATCTGTCGGCAACGGCATACCAATCGCATCCTTGAACTCGTTGCCGCAAAGTCCCGCGGCATAAACTGCAAAGATTTGGTAGGATGCTCTGTGTGAAGCCCCCGTTTTCGGGCCATTTTCCGCCAATCAGGCGAAAGGAATTGCGAACGATGAAGAATAAGAACCGTAGGATTAGTTTTGGAGTCTCCCTGGCCTTGGCTGGCGTCATTCTCTTGTCAGGTTCTAGCCTACGCGCCGATGATCAAAACGGCAGAGATAGCAGCCAGTGCAAAGGTCTACCGTCTTACGCGGATCTGCAGGCGCAGTTAAAGCTGGCGCAAGCTCAGTCGAACGGCGGTTTCGGTTTGAATATGTGGGCGACAGTCGTAAACCGGGACGGAGTCGTTTGTGCGGTGGCTTTCACCGGCGCGGGGCGCGGAGATCAATGGCCCGGCAGCCGCGTAATTTCGGCTCAAAAAGCCAATACAGCGAATGCGTTCAGCTTACCCGGATTGGCACTTTCCACCGCCAATCTATATACCGCGGTGCAGCCCGGCGGAAGCCTGTATGGTTTGCAGGCAAGTAACCCTGTGAGTACTGATGTGGCCTACGGTGGGAACTCTGCCAACTATGGTCAGTCCAACGATCCCATGGTGGGCGGCAAAATTGGCGGCGTGAATGTGTTCGGCGGAGGCTTGGCGCTTTACAATCCTCAGAAAGTTTTGGTCGGAGCGATTGGAGTGAGCGGCGATTCTTCGTGCGCGGATCACAACATTGCCTGGAAAACCCGACACGGGCTGGGGCTCGATTGGGTGCCTGCCGGCGTGAGCGGTGATGCCGCTCGTCCAGACAATATTGTTTACGACATAGCCTCGCAGCCGGGTCAAATGCCTGGCGTCAGTACGAGTGGATGGGGACACCCGGCGTGCAGCGCGGCGGCGACATCCATCGCGGCCACGCTTGCGGTGGTTAGTCACTGAGGCCGGTCGCCGAACTAACCAGGAGCAGATGTTGCATTGGGCTGCTCACGACGCGCACGCGCGTCTGCACACATGTTCCGCGCCGGGTTCAGTCTATTGCGCGCGTCTCTCTAGCGCAGCTGTGACAACGGCTCGGCATGGTGCAGTTAGCTTTCGATACTGGCTCATATCGGTCTTTCACGAACTCAAAGACTCAGAGCCACGGCGCGCCCATGGCACTGCCGAAAGCCGACGAACGGGGTTAGAAAGAGCGGCCTAAGCGAGTATAGTATGGGAGTACGCGATGACCGTGCTACGCATCGGCGTCTTTGCAGTTTTGGGCTGCTGGCCAATATCAAATGACGGTCGCAGAATCTCGTAAATTACTGGATGCTGTCCTTCCCACGCACACGAAAAACATTCGACATCTAGTGATTGAACTGGAAAGGGAACATCACGGATGCGTGGTTTATCATGCCTATCAGATTCGCGGAAAGATGACCTTCCCTGTCGGATATTGGTCGATTGATACTCGCACCGCGGAAGTTTGGAATGATGTGATTTTCGAGCGTGTTACCAACAAGCGACTTGCCCCAGCCCAACGAGCCATCCGAAATCGCCTGGGGGTGACCGATAACGAGCAAAGCGCGTCACTTTCTAACCCCTGCTATGAGAGCGATTCAAACATCGCGGTGCCACCAAGCATTGACCCAATGAGAGAATAAGCCTCAGCGAGAAGGCAGGTTCAAGCCGAGCAATTGTCGCCGCCTAATCTCAACGGGCCGTCTCCAAGAGTGTCATGGGCGCAAGCAACGGCCGGCGCTACGGTGAAGGTAGTTTTCTCTGTTGATGGAACCATGGAACTACCGGCCTTTAAAGCCACTTGTAACCGGCCGTGCAGCAACGTCATGTCTGAGTCGACCGGGAACTATGAGCCAATCCCGCTATCTTTTGAAAACGAGCCAAACTCCGTGGGCCTAACCTTGCGATCTCCCCGCCCGCTTGGCGCTGGCGTTCGCGTTCTCTGGGTTATCCGTTCTCTTGACGAAAGGTCGATTGCCTTAACTGACTTCAGGATATTGGAGATTGGGGAAGTCCCGGCCGAGCTAAGGCACTGATGGCCGTTTCCGATAATGATGCTATGAAAGCGCTGCAGCGGGGTTCCGCGTAGACTGCGAGCGAAACCCCTAGCACAAGGAGGTGCTGCAGCAGTATGGAACATTTTATCGGATATGACGCACACAAGAAGTTTTCCGTGTTTGTAGCGGTGAAAGAGAAAGGTCAGGCCGGCGAGGCGTTGCGTGTGGCTCACGATCGCCAGCTCTATCGCGAGTTTCTGGCGCGGCTTCCTGCGCATTCGACGATCGCGGTGGAAGCCAGCGGTAGCTACAGTTGGCTGGTAGATGAGATGGAGCGTTCTGGCCACCCCCCCCGAAGTTATGCAATCCGCTAGAGGCTAAGCGGCGCATGGGGCTCACCAACAAGACCGACACTCTGGATGCACGAGGGCTGGCCATCCTGCTGCGCAACGGCACTCTACCGGAGGTGTGGATTCCGCCAAGCGAGTTGCGCGATCAGCGCGAACTGCTTCGGCTGCGCATCTTCCTGGTGAGACTACGCACGCGCGTGAAGAATCGCATTCACGGAACGTTATCTCGTCATAACGTCCAAGTGCCGGGAGCGGACTTATTCGGTGTCGCTGCACGTCTGGAACTCGGCAGGCGGCTACCAACGAATCAAACGCGCCAAGAATCATCAGAAGGCGGTGGTCGCCGTGGCGCGACACTTGGCGGGTGCTCACTAAGCAGGAAGTTTATCGCGAGCCGCAAGACTCGCGACTGGCTCTTTCGTCGACGCACGGGTAAGCGCGGTTGTCAGCCTAGCCCAAGAGAGGCTGAATAATGATCGCGACACCCTGTCAGCGGAATAGGGCTCATGCAGAAGTTGAGGGCGAAGACATGGATCCGACGAAAGAACGGAATCTACACGAGAGCGGAACGGACGAAATAAGTTGAGGGTAAAAGGAGAAACGTTTGCCTGGGGACTTCGTCCCCAAACCCCTGGGATTTATCGCGTCGGTGCCAATCCCAGTGAAATCAGTTTGCCGCTGGGGCTCAGCTCAGCACTGGCCCCAGCCGGGTCTTGGCCCCGGAGCGCTTTCAGACATAGCTGATAATGGGATACTTCCAGCCCAATTCTTTCAAGAGCCGGCCGGGCCTTGGCCGCAACCACTATTGCGATCGTGCTCGTGGCGGTTGCGCTTCCATACACATTTCTCGCCCATCCGTTGGGATTCGTGCCGCTCCCAGCGAGCTTTCTGGCCTTCGTCGCATTGGCCACCGTACCTATCCTAGATTGGTGCAAGTAGTGAAACGCCGCGTGTTCGCGCATTGACAGCCCGACTACCCTCCTGGGTGAAGTGACCCTCCGCGGTCATGTACGTTGGGGCAAATCTCGCATACACCACGGTAGAGCGTCGACTTTGGCTCCTCGTTACAGCACCTTAGGGCTGTCTACCTCTGTGGCGCTTGACGTGCCTTGAGGGAGGAAAGATGCCGAGGCCAATCACCTCCAAATACTGGTTAATAGTGTTTCTGCTCTGCGCGCCCGCTTTTGCCCAGAGACGTCCCGCGGCCGCAGAGCCGTCGTCTGTGAGTGTGGCGGCGATGGCGCGAGTCGGCGAGGCGGGCTATGTGGGAGCCGAACGCTGCCAGATTTGCCACAAGGCCGAATCCAGTGAATTCAGTAAAACCCATCACGCATCGCTCAAACCCGTGAAAGCGGATTCGGTAACCGGCTGCGAAATGTGCCACGGTCCCGGCAAGGCGCATGCCGACGGCGAAGAGGCATCGCAGGGCGATGACGCGAAGACGGCCGCCGCCAACAAGCTCATCTTTTCCTTCCACGGGAATCCGCGACAGAATGCCCAGCGTTGCCTGGTGTGCCATCAAAGCAGTCGTGATCAGAAGGACTTCACGCATTCGACACATATCCAGCATGGTGTCGATTGCACTAGCTGCCACTCGATGCATTTGGTGGAAGCCGGACGAAATCCCAAGGCGGAACGCATTGGTACGGCGCAGGGCAATTTCTTCAATGTCCCGAAGCTGCCTGAAGAAACCCGCTGGCTCCACAACAGTCAGCTCATCAAACCACAGCCGGAATTGTGTTATGGATGCCACGGCAATATCCAGGCGCAATTTGCCCTGCCCACGCACCATCGGGTTCCGGAAGGCGCGATGAACTGTACGGATTGTCACAATCCGCACGGGACTTCGAACCGGTCAAACCTGCGCCAAAGTGGCTGGGAAACTTGCACCCAGTGCCATGTCGAAAAACGCGGGCCGTTTGTCTTTGAACATTCGGCGGTGAAGGTCGAAGGATGTACGGCGTGTCACACTCCACACGGAAGCGTGAACGGGATGCTGCTGGCACGGCGGGAAAGCCGATTCCTGTGCCTGCAATGCCACGTGGACCCCTTCGCGGCCAACGTGCCGCACAGCCGGCTGAGTTTTCAGACGCGCGGCGACTGCACCCGCTGCCATGCGGCTATTCACGGGTCGAATTTCGACGCCAACTTTCTGCACTGAGGACACGCGATGAAAACCAAAATCACAATTCTCTTCGCGCTACTCGCTCGCGGCCTGGTGGCGCAGGATAGTGCGACTCCGCGAGTGTTGGGCGGCTTCGAGAATACCGGCTCTGCCACGTTCGGCTACCGCTTCACCGATGTCAGTGGATATCAACCGAAATTCCAGGAGCTGATCAATCTGCGCCAAGGACCGCGGCTGCTCGATTTCAATCTATTCGGCAAGGCACAGGATGGAGAGAACCGCTTTGCGGATGATTACTCCCTCACAGCCAGCGGAATCGGAGGAGACCCGTTCTCCAGCGGGCAACTGACGGTTCGCAAAAAGAATATCTACGACTTGCGAGTGAATTATCGTCAAAGTTATTACTATTGGGATCGCAATGACGCGGCCGCGTTGCCCAACGGACTGAGCGGGCTCACTTCAAACCATAACTGGGCCACCGTGCGGAAACTCGGATCGGTGAATCTGCTAGTCCACGCCACTAACCATTTGAAGTTCAGCTTCGAATATTATCGGAACACCCGTGACGGAGACACCTTCACTACGCGGTCGATGGACTATTTCGGCTCTTCCAGTACTTGGGGCTCCTTTGCGCGTGCCAATCCGTATTATCTGTTTGCTCCCTTTAACGAGGTGTCCGACAGAGTGACCGGCGGTGTCGACTATACGATCCGGGATTGGACTCTGCATTATCGTGTGGGTTACCAGACGTTTGACGATGCCGTGAACGGCCAGAATCTATCTTCGCCATTGCTTAGCATCAACGTGAATGATCCCGCTACCAAGAAAGAGCCACTAAACGGCGCGTCCTGGATCGATTCACGCCGGCTGACTACGCCGGTGAGCGAATTTTCTTACACTGGGAAACTGCTGCCCCGGCTGGATTTACGGGGCGGATACATTTTTTATCGATATAGCGGGCCCGCTTCGCTCAACATGAGCATGGATGGAATTGCCCGCACCAACAGCGGGG